>Ga0115571_1000008_pt1 | contig 150687 bp, 122 predicted proteins | sample COGITO_mtgs_1205_FD_87293 | JGI IMG/M metagenome (GOLD analysis project Ga0115571, IMG submission 87293) | Pelagic marine microbial communities from North Sea - COGITO_mtgs_120531 | ecosystem: Environmental > Aquatic > Marine > Epipelagic | place: Germany:Helgoland, sampling site Kabeltonne...
CCGCTCTACTGCCCATACTCGCGCCCCGCACGATACCCCCCGCCGCGGCCTGCACGCTTTCCGACTGGCGCTTTCACCCCCCGGCTTCACCTTCGCCGCCACCACCGCCACCGCCGCCGCCGCCCTTGGAACCGATGGCTACGCTGTCGAGGTTCTGCGGCAGCGGAACGAGTCCCGCGTCGCCGGGGATGGGCACAGACTGTGCGTACGTAATGTACGTGTTGGGGTCCGGGGACATCAAGAGGTTGGCGTTGCGGTACAGCGCAACGTACGCGCCTTGGGCGCCAATCGGGCGCGTCACAACCGTTTGCACGCTGCCAGAGGGCAGCGCCAGCGGCCCAGTGGACACTACGGTGCCGCTCAGCAACGTGGCTTTCACGACGCTGCCGTCCTTGACGTGGGGAAACGCGACGTACTGCTGCGGCAGCAGCGTTGTGTCGGGCTGCCCCGGCGCGCTCACCACCACTTTGCCGGCCAGCGTGTTGGCCACGCGCACCGTCCAGGTGTCTGCCACGGGCGGCGCCGCGTCTTCGGGGCGCAGCAGGGGTTCCGTGCTGCCACGCGCCTGCGCCTGCGCGGCGTACGCGGCGGCTTGCGCGCCAGAGCCAAACACGGCGCCCACGACGGTGTGCCCCAGCGTGGCCACCACCGCCGTGGCGCCCCACGCGTTGCCAGCGCCAATGACGGCCGTGGGCGCGGATTGCCCGCCCTGCGGCGGCGCCACGCGCAGCATGCCGCTCATGTTGGAACCGGGCGCCACGGCCAGGGTGAAGGGCGCGGGGTCGGCGTACATGCGCTCCGACTGCGCCACGCCCTGTGCCACGCTCTGCGGCGTGCCGCCGTCCGACGCGCGCTCCCACACCGTCGCCGCTGACAAGTTCACAACGCGCCACAGCCACGTGAGCGGCGCCGTGACGCCCGCGGGCATGGGCATGGGCTGCGACGAGTCGCACGCGTACGCGCCGAGCTGCGCAACCCACGCCGCCGCGTCGACTTGTGTCGCGAACGCCGCCAAATACCACCGCGTGCCGCACCGCGCGGTGCGCAGGTGCAGCGGCGAGTCGCACGTGGACGGCGGCTTGACGGCGCAGCTGGTCACGGGGCACGGGTCAGCCTGCACGTCGGGCTTCTTAACCAGCGGCGCGCGCATGGTGGGGCCCGCGCCGCTGACTTCAGTCACCGCGACGCCGTTGACGTTCTCGGTGAACCCCGCCACGATCTTGGTGGACTTGAGGACGGCGGTTTTGGGCGCCACTGTCGCGGCGTTTGCCCCGGAGAAACACACGGTGCTGTTGGTGGCGTTGATCAAGCCCAGGGACCACGTGAACTGCGGCACGTAGTTCACGTCGCACATCTGGCGGATGACCACGGGGTCCACGGGCTGCGCGCACGTTTTGGCGCCGTTGGGGCACACCGACGCGACGTTGGACACGGCAGAGGCGCACAGGGACGCCGTGGTGCAGCCCTTGACGGTTTGCCGCATGGCGTCCGTCACAAACGCGCCAGAGCCGCCCAGCATGCCGGCGCCGCCCTGCCCCGGCCACCACCAGCACGCCGAATTGTCCATGATGGCGTTTGCGACGTCGTCCGTGTACGTTGCGCGCACCGAGGCTTCCACTTGCGCAAACGTCTTGTTGGCGGAGATGGGGGACGCCCACGGCGACGTCTCGGGCTTCATGGCGGCGCACTCGTACAGCTCGGGGTTGGCGTCGCACACTTGCTGCTTCAGTTCGTCGGCCAACTGCGGCACGCCCTCCAGGAACGCGACGCACCCCGGCTGCGTGGCTTGCGCGCCGTACCCAGAGCATCGCGACGCCGTGGCACCCGCCACCGACGAGCACGCCTGCTTGGCCACGGCGCCGCAGTGCTTTGCCACGGTGCCGGCGCACTGCGGCGCCAGAAAGTTCTCGTACCCCGTGGCGCACGCGGTGGCCGGGCACGTGGCTGAGCCCGCGGTGTTCAGCGCGCACCCCACGCAGCAGTACTGCGTGTTGGCGTTCACTGGCGCCGAGGGCGACACCGGCGCCATGTTGGGCACCACGGCGCGCCCCGCGGGCACCACCAGGTCGCCCCCGGGAATGCTGAGGGACAGCGCCTGCTGCGGGAAGTTGGACATGGCTGCGGGGTGGGTGGAACGCGGGCGGCGCGGGCGCAGTGAGCCTGGCAATGCATTGGTGACGCACGAGCGCACGCACGGACCCTCGATTTACTGCACCCATGCCGTGGCGTCCCCGCTCAAGGCCTCCGAGCGCACGCAGCCCGCGGCGCGCCACGCCAGCACCGCGCACCGCGCCGCGCGCACCGTGTTCAGCATGAAAGCGCACTCGGGGCACCGCAGCCCCAGCGCGTGCAGCATGGACAGCACGGCTCGGGCGCGGTACACCGTGAAGGGCACCACGGGCACGCCGTCCCGGGTGCGGCAGCGCTGCAGGGCGTCCTGCGCGCGCCGCGTGAGCGCGTAGCTGTCCATGGACTCGGGCAGCTGCTGCGGCGCGCGGGGGTCTTGCCACATCACAGCCAGCACGCCCAGCAAAAACGCCGTGGCGGCCTCTGCGTCGCACCCGTCCACAAACGCCGTCGTGGCCACGTCCATGCTGGTGGACGCCACGTCGGCGCAGTCCCGCGTCACGCGGTACACGTACACGCAGTGCCGCAGGCTGGACGGCACGTCCAAGAGGGACGGCGCGTACAGCGCGGCGCACGTCATGTGCGCCACGCCCACAGCGGTGTACGCCGTGTGCAGCGTCGTGTGCCGGTGCCGCGCGCGGAACAGCAGCGCCCGCACGCGCGCCAGTACGCTCTGCAGTGCGTGGGTGTTGGCGGCGTTGCCGTCGGCGCGCACCGCGTCGGCGGCCGCCACGACGTCGTTGGTCAACGCGCGCAGCGTGGCGTCGTTGCACGCCGCGTCGTCCGCCGCGCTGTCCGGTCGGGCGCCGCGCATGCAGTGCGCCGCCAAGTGCGCCGCGTGATGGCACAGCGCCGCGTGCACGAGGTGAGGACGGCCCCGGGGGCCGACGCCGGCGCCGTGCACAAAGCGCAGCACTTGCTTCCTGGTGAATGTCGCCCCATCCATGGTGCAGCACCGCGGCGAGCGCGCGCCCCTGTGACGCGACTGGCAGCGCGCTTTGGCACGCAAGACGCGGGGTGCGTTTAGTGTGGGCACGCCGCGTCTCGCGGCTTGGCGGGGCGGAGCTGCGTCTCACGGCACTGCCCCCCGCGCTGCAAATAAAGACGCGCGGCCACACCATCACCGTGCACCCCCATCTCCCCACCCCTGTGCGCGCGTACAACGGCGCGCGCGCGCGCTCGCTTCCTCACCCACCCCACCGCGGCATGGAGAAGATGTGCAGCGCGGCGGGTTTCCCGTCCCGCATGGGGCGCGGCGGCGGCGTGGCAGCGGCGCACGGCCCAGACACAGAGTGTTTGCAGGACTCGGCGGTGCTCAGCGTGCCGCTCCCCACGGCGCACACGCGCGTCACGCTGAACAAGAGCAACGACGACCATATCCCCACCCATAAGGGCGTGGCGCTGCGGGACGCGTACGTGCCCGCGTCGGACGGCGTGCACGTGACGCCCGACAACAACCGCGTGTACCTCCGGGGAGGAGTCACGCTGCCCGCAGACGTGCCAGCAGACGTGCGCGTCACCGTGCCGCAGCAGGCCGGCACCCCAGAGGACGTGTACGCCGTGACGCTGCCGCCGCGCTTGGCGGGCGTGCTGGACCTCGCGTTGAACGGCACGGAGCTGGACGTCACGCTGTCGCCGTGGGCGTCTGCGCCCAATTTGATGGGCATGCTGCGGGAGTGGACGGCGCGCGCGGGGCCCATGCACTTGCACGGCGTGGCAGACAACCGCGTTGTGCTGCTGGACTTTGCGGCGGGCGTGACGCAGCTGACGGCAAACGCGTTCCGCGTCGAGTTGAGCACCGCCACCGTCTTGGCGCCCAACGGCATGACAGAGGCGTTCTCGGGGGCAGTGTCCACCGCCGCGGCCACCGCCGCGCTGTCCACGGGCCAGCTGGCCACAGACGCGGACTTGGCCGCGGTGCTGACTGCGGGCTTCAACACGCCCGCCCGGCGCATAGCGGTGCAGTACGGGCGGGACAGCACGCGGTTCTCGCTGCGCGTGTCCGCCGCGGCGGGGGACACGGCGCCACTGCACCGGGCGCGCATCACGGGCTCCCTCGCGCGGACCGTGCTGCACATGCGCGAGTTTTCCCGCAGCCAGCCCGCGGGGCGCGACGCGGTGGTGTTCATGGGCGCCGAGGTGCGCGCGGGGGACAGCGAGTACATCACGCTGCCCACGGGGCGCCTGGACAGCACGGCAGACGTCGTGGCGGCGCTGCAAGCCGCCTTTGACGCGCAGCGCGCGCTGCCAGAGCCGGACATGGGCGTGCCAGTCACGCACGGGCACGCCGAGTGGGGCCTGGGCGCCGCCAACGCGTCGCAACTGGGCTTTGACGTGATTGTCCACACAGCGCCGGGGGCGGCGCCCACCACCGCGTCCATTGCCTTTAACGGCGGACCGTTGACGCAGCCCGAGCTGGTGCAGGCCGTGCAAAACGCCGTGGACGCCGCGGTGACGCCGCCTGGCACAGTGGCCGTGTCCACTGGCCCCGACGGCCACGGCGTGCAGTTTTCCGCGCCTGGCACGCTGACGGTGAACTTTGACGTGCCTGCCGCGGGCAGCCGCACCGCCGGCGTGCTGGGGTACACCCCGTCCAACGCCGTCATTGTCGCGTCGGACGGCACCGTGCGGCCCAACGCCGAGACGCTGCACGTGTGGCGCAACGCGGTGACGGGCGCGCCGCTGCAAGCGCCGTTCACCGTGGCGCAGCGCACTGCTGGCGGCGCGCTGCTGGTGGCGGCACACACCGCGTACCCCACGCGGGCCGTCGTGGCGTCGGGGGGCACCGCCGCGGCAGACCACGCCGTACTGGAGTTCACGTACACCGCCGGCGCGCTGACGGGCGCCACGCCCGGCACCCGCGTGGTGTTCAGCGACACGGCTGGCGACTTGGCGGCGGGCGTTGTGCTGGGGGAGCTGCCCGACAAGTCCGCCGTGCAGGTCCTGGCGTACGCGCAGATCAACGACGGCGACACGGCCAACCTGCGCAGCGCAGAGCGCGTGGCCTTTGCGCTGCAACTGGACCCGACAGCCCCCAAGGCGCTGCCGCCCACCGTGCTGGGGCTGGACGGCGCGCTGCTCACGCCCGCCGCGGGGCAGGACGCGTACGGCATTGGCGCCGCGCGGCCCCTCGTGAGCAGCAGGGACTTGTCTGCAGCCGCGAGCGACGCGCTGTTCACGCGGGGCGCGGCGGGGGAAGCGCGCCTGCACAAGCCGCCCGCGCTGCTGCCGCCGGCCTTTTTGTACATGGAGGTGCAGGTTGCGGGGCAAGTGGTGGGCGACGTGGTGCAAGCCGACGCGCCCGAGGGCCGCCCCCGCGCGCGCATGCTGGCCGTGTTGCCGTACGACCGCAGCCGCCACGCGTACGCGTCCCCCGGCGTCAACGCGTTCATGGACTACTTCCCCACGCCCCGCAACAACGCGCAGTACGTCACGGTGCGCCTGCTGGACGACACGGGCGCCACGTACCACCCGTGCCGCGGCACGGGCGTGGCCGTGCTGGACTTGCTGTGAGCGCGTCGCCTTCAATCCACATTGCGCCGTTACTCCACCCACTGCACTCGCCCTACGCACGTTACTTGCCACCGCGCCCCCCCGCCGCCACGCCGCCCTCAACACGCGCACGCGCACACGTTGCCCGCGTCACCATGGCTGCCCGCGACGCACACAACACACCCACCCCTGCCACCCGCGTCGACGAGGCGCAGTGGAAAGACCCAGACGGCTGGTTCGCCGCACTGGGCGTGCCGCCCGACGCGGAGGACGCCGTGGTGCGCAAGGCGCTCCGCGCCGCGCTGCGGGCCGCGCACCCCGACAAGGCGCCGCTGTCTGACGGCGCGCCCGCCGCCGGGCACCGCACCGTGCAAGAGTGGCAAGCCATTGAGCGCGTGCTGGCGTGCCGCACGCTGCGGTGGACGTACCACACCCGCGGTGGCGCGCCGGCGCTGGACGGCGTGCACACCCACGACGGCTCCGAGCGCCTGGACGTGACGCTGACGCACACCGTGTCCATAGGGCAGCTGGTGCTGGGCGGCAGCGCGCAAGCGCTGTGCATGCGCCGCGTACACCGCCGCGGGCAGCAGCGCCGCGCGGTGCACTTTGAGTGGCCCCGCGGCACGCCAGACGGCGTCATGATCAAGGTGCCGGGCAAAGGGCACGTGGAGGACGTGCGGCACCCCATCACCGGCGCCACGCGCACCGCCACGGGGGACGTGTACATCAAGCTGCATGCGCAAGCGCAGAACACCCCCGCGGGCTCCCTCGTGGCGCTGAACGGCGACCTGGTGTTCACGCCGGCCACTGTCACCGCCGCCAGCGTGCTGTCGCGGTCCCCCATTGCGGTGCCCATTGCTTTGCACGCCGGCACTGGCACGGTGGACGCCGCGCGCGGCACCGAGGTGCGCGCCACGCCGGCCGACGGGCGGTGCTTTGCGCGGTTCAACCGCGTGCCTGGCATGGGCATCACGCCCGCACACGCGCTGTACATTGTGCTGCCCCACACCCTTGACTGCCTCGGGGACGTGCACGTGCCGCCGGGCGTGGGCGAGGCGCTGGCAGAGGCCAACGCGTGCCCCGCGCCTGAGCAGGGCCAAGTGGACCACGCGTGCAACCTGCACACCGCCGTGGACGGCGCGGTGCCGGCGCTGCACGCGGAAGCCATCACTGCGGGCGACTTTGAGGCGGCGCAGCACGCGTCGCAGGACGGCGTGCGGGACACCAACGCCACCGTGGCGCGCACCGCGTGGAACGTCACCATGCACACCTCTGACGCCGCCGAGACGGCCATGCTGCACCAGTTGAACGCCGGCAAGAGCGGCGACGCGCAAATTGTGCGCGCTGGGGATGCCCACAGCGTGACGGGCTTTGTGTAGCAGTAAACTCGCTGGCAGGACGCGCCGCTTTGAATGCACTGCGCTTCCTCACCTCACGCTCATGGCGCGCCCCCCCGTGCCGCTGCAGCGCGTGCTGCAGCTGTGCTTGGTGGATGTGGGCGCTGACCCCGCGGACGCGTTGGACACCAGCGCGCTGGACGGCGACCCGCCCGCGCAAGCCGCGTTGAACGCCATTGTGCGCAAAGACGCGCTGCCGACGCGCGGCGGCCTGCGCGCGTTGCTGCGGGTGTACGGCGTGCGCAAATTCAGAGCGCCGCTGGGCGACGTGACGCCGCGGGAGTCTGCAGAAGCGGCGGTGGTGGTGGACACCACCGTCAACAACGCGCTGCACGTGGCCATTGTAACGGCGTGGAACGCCCGTGACGAGGTGGGGTTCTGGGTGTCCCGCGCCATGGAGTTTCCCCGCGTGTGGGCGGCCACGGCGCGCGCAGTCGGCGCCGACCCCGCCGCAATGTACGGCGCCGCGCAGTTCGACTTGGGTCCACCAGTGAGCTGGGCCGACGCCGCCAGCAGCGCGGTGCAGCCCGTGCTGCGGTACATGCGGGGCGTGGCGGCGTTCTGCTACCTGCAGTGGCGCATCTTGTCGGCGGCGCTGCCGCGGGAGCGGCGGGCGCCGCTGGGGGCGCTGTACTCTGCGTGTGTGGGTATGGCCGCCCAAGCGCGGGACGTGCTGGAGCAGCGCGCGGCCGACAGCATCCAGGCGGTGGACCGCGCCGCGCAGGTGTACGTCGCGCGCGTGCGGGACCTCACCGCCGTCGCCACGCACCAGCGCCCCGACGGCGCCGTCACTGTGACGCAGACGCACCAGGAGATGCGGCACGCATGGCGCGCGCTCACTGGCATGGCGCGCTTGAGCCGCGAGCACGCTGGCGTCATGTACGTGGTGCGCGCCGTGGTGCAGGACATTGGCGCGGCGCGCTCCGTGGCGCTGCTGGACAGCTTGTTCGGGCGGCAGTGGTCTGGGTACCTGCACGCCGCCACGCGGGGCGCCGCGGGGAACCCGGAGCACACGCTGCGGCGCGTGGGCGCCGCCGCGTACGCGCTGCCGCCCCTGCGCGGCATGCACGCGGGCTACTCGCGGCTGGCAAACGACGCCGCACCGAGCGCGGCAACGCCAGTGGCCGACGTGACGGCGTTCATGGACGCGCGGGACGGCGACGTGCCCGCGCGGGACGTCACAATATCCCGCCTGGCCGCGGCGTCGCCCCTGCTGCTCACGACGCTGCTGCCGCGGTCCGACGCGCTGCCGCCCGACGCGCTGTACGAATTCGACTCGCTGCAAAGCGTGCGCTTGGAGCGGGAGCCCAGCAGCCCCCCCGAGCTGCGGCGCCTGTTTTCCGCCTTGCCGCGGTCCGAGGAGCTGTGGGCGTGCTTGGACAGCGTGCTGCAACGGTGCCGCGCCGCGGCGCTGCAGGGCCTGCGCAACTTTAACGACACTGTGCGCGCCGACGACGTGGACGAAGCGGGTCGACGCGCGCTGCTGGCGGCGTACTGCAAGCAGCACGGCATGCCGTACGAGCTGCTGCGCGACTTGGACGCTCAAGCGCGGGGGGTGCCCATACCAGGGGACGAACGCGACGCGTGACGGCGCTGGCAACGGGTTAGCGCCGTCCCAATTCATCTCCGTCGCACTGCACACGCCACTGCACTGTGCACGCCGCCATGTCACTGCCCACCCGATCCACGAGCGCCGCCGCGCGCGCCCCGGGGCCGCGCAGGCCGCTCTTTGAAAAGATGCAGGCTGCTGAAATCGAAATACAGAAAAACCCACCCCCGCCAAGGGGCGTCAACGCGCGCGGCACGCGAGGCTTGCCGCGGCAACTGGGACCCGGTGCTGCGGCGGCCGCGTCCCGGGGTAGCGAGCAGTATTTCCACGCGCCACCGCCTGACGCCGCCGTCATTGAAGCCGGCGTGGCCGAGAGCAAAACGCCGTCTGCACCCGCCCCCGTGGACGCAGACGCCGCGCCGACAGGCGCCAAACCCACGCAGAGCGCCCCGGGGACCGGCCAGTGCGAGCGCGACGACGCAGTGAGGGGCGGCGCAGCACCCACGCCCACAGAGGCGCCAAGCCGCGACGACGCGCTGCGCGCCGTGTCTGACAAGCTGGACACTGTGATTGCGCTGTTGCAGCAGCTGGTGCACATACGAGGCGCTTGAAACGGGCCTGCCCGCTGCCGTGACAGGCGCGTGCCACGGGCTGCACGCGCACAGCGCGGCGGCAATCGAGCCGCGCGTTTACGTCGCCCGCCCCAAATTAATAGTCGCACTGCACGATCACCGCACGCACACCGCCACGTGACTCTGCCGCGAAACGACGCACACGCGTGCACTTACACGCCGTACCACCATGCCTCGCAACCTCGCTCTGCGCGCGGCACTGGGAAAGCCGCTCACCAGCACAACTGCTGTGCAGGGCAGCGGCGGCGGCGGCGCCGCTGCGCCTCCCATCAACGCACCTGGGGCGGCGAGGCAGGCAATGCAGCCAGCAGCCCAGCGCTATGGTCGCGCCGACGCCGCGCAATTGGGCTTTGCGTCGACAACCACGCGGGGTGCCACGGCACAACAAAACGCGGCAGTGTCGGTGGGCGCAGCGGCGCCTGCTCCACCAAGCGCGATTCACTCCAAAGACGCCGACTTGCTCCGCGAGCTCACTGCAGCAGTCAAAGAGCTGCGCGACGCGGTGAGTGGCGTCGCGCAGGCGCAAGTTGCGTGCACACAGGCGGTGCAGGGCAACGCCGAGTCCATGACGCTACTGCGCGACGCGCTGCAACTCGCCGTGCGCCCGGCGAGCGCGCCCGCAAGCGCACCCGCGAGCGCGCCCGCGAACGCGCCTGCGGACGAATCAGCCGCGGAACCAGCTGCGGATAACGGCGGGGCGGACGTTGACGCTTACACCCTGCATTTGGACGCGCGCGACGCCAACGCATAATGCGTTGCGCCCCCTCGGCGCACCACGCCAGCGCGAAGCGCGTGCGCATCTTCTGTAGACGCTGCAATGCAATACACATTCCCACTCCATTGACACCCCGCGCGCGTGCAACACAACACACCGCGCAGCAAAATGAGCATCATCGTGTACAAGCGCGCCAGCGACGGGTCGTACGTCGTGCCGCTGCAGGGCAACGACGCGTACCCCTACGAACTGGTGGACATGCTCACCGCCAGTGGGCGTGAAAGCCTAAAGGGCTTTTTGGACGCGTGCGGCTCGCGCAACCTGCCCGGCCAAAACATCCTCGACGCGCGCGCCGTGCGGGACGTGCACCCCCAGTTCTGGGGCACGGGCGTCTTGCTGGCGTGCGCGTCGGGCAACGTGGACGCGCTCAAAGAGCTGGCTCGCGTGTGGGGCGAGAGCGAGGGCGCGCGCGACGCGCGCTTGCTGAGCCTGGGCGCGCAGCTGACTGTCGGCCTGCAGCTCGCTACCCGCAACGGCCACGGCGCCGTTGTGCAGTGCATGCTTGACGAGTTGCGGGACGTGGCTGACTTTGACTGGCACGCCAACCACCACGGCGCGCTGCACGAAGCGCGCGAAAACGGGCACGCAGGCCTTCGCGCAAAGCTCTTTGCGTATAGGAGCGTGCTACCGGATTGCAAGTCTTGCACCGAAGCGGCGCCGCAGCCACCGTACGGGCGCGCAGCCGCGCCGTCCACGGCGCCAGAGGCGGGCGCTGCTGCCGCGCAGCAAGAGTGAGCTCGCCGGCGCAAAGCCGCGTGCAGCGCGCGGGCGCAGTAAAGTGGCGCCGCGCGGGACAATGCATTGTACACCACCAAAACTGCACGACGCACCATGTCTTCCACGCCGCACCGCCCAGTCACGCGCAGCATGACGCGGGGCGACAACCAATGCCACGCCGACGTGGAGCGCCTCGTGCACGCCAACACGGCGCTCACGCGGTCTCACGCCACACTGGCGCGCGCCCAAAACGTCTTGACGCACACCGTGCACCTCGCGCTGCACGAGTCCAGACGGACCAATGACACGACAAACGCGGTGCTGACGCACCTGCACCACACCGTGCACGACACGCAGCGTGCCGTGGAAGAGTTGACACGCAGCGTGCACGGCTTGCGCAGCGCGGTGCAGCGCGACGCAAATCGCCGCGCCGCGCCGGCCCCCGCTGCAAGCACGCCACTGAGCCCCAGGTTAACGCTGGTGGTAAAAGACACGGCGCGTCGCAACGGGAACGGCGCCGCCGCTTGCTCCCGGGCGCCACAATGACGCCGCGTTCTCAACAAAGCACCCACCCCGTGGACCGTCAAATGTGCACGGTCGTGCAACAGACAGGGTGCACAGCACCATGCGCTGCACCGACCCCAACACTTTTGCCAGCTCCACACCGCCCACGTCGCACCGCGCTCCGCTCTTGCCTCGCGTGCACAATGGCGTCTACACACACAACATCGCCACTCCAAGGCGCCCGCGCCGCGCGTTTGACTGAGCGTGCGCAACGGCGAGCGGTGCCGACGCTGGACATGCGCAAAGTCCGGCAGCACCGCGCGCACGCCGTGCCGACGATGCAAGGGTGCGGCAGCACCGCGCGCGCGGCGGCCCGGGCGTCACCCCCGCGGCTGTGTCCGCCAACCAACACTTTGACGTCCATGTGCATCACAGCTGCGTGCACCGCGTGGTTTGACCGCGTGGCGGGGGACGGCGCCGTGCAGTCGTCCGGCTTTACGCTGTTGACTGTGGCGCCCACGCTGCTCATTGCGCATGGGCTGCAGGTGCCATACACCCTCAACGCGCGCGGCGTGTGGGAGGAGTGCGCGCCGCAACTCAGCGACAGCGACAGCGACGACGCCGCCGAAACGGCGCGCGTGCAAGTGGCGCGCGCCGTGCCTCATAACGACACGCGCGTCCTGCTGAATGCCGTGCTGTGCCACCCGCACTTTTCAAAGGCCGTGCGTCGCGCGGGCGTTGAGCTGCCAGACGGTGTGCCGCTGGTGCGCAAACGGGACTTGACCAGCGACGAACTGCACCTGCACACGCGGTGTACCGCGTGCCTGCTGCGCGACATGGAACTCGACACGCCGCGCCAGTTGTGCATCATGCTGCTGCGGCGCCTGCACGCAGCGGCACAGCCGCATGCCCCCCCGCGCAACGCGGCGTGCAGCAGTCGAACGAGCACGCCGCCCACGGACCACAGGCGCGTCAAGCCGCGCGAGTAGAGATGTATGCAATGCACACTCAACGCGCCGCGTACACCGCTCTACGTCACGAGCACAGCGTGACGCCCGGGCACATCGCGCGCGCGTTAACGAGACAAGCCGGGCACATACTGGCGGACAGTGTTTTCTTTTCAAGATCAATGCATTTGCGTACGGGTTCACACATGCGGACAATCAGAGCGCGCGCGGCAACGCAGCGTAAAGCTGCTAGTTCTGCTCCGCGCGCAGCCCGCTCAGCACTGCGCGTGCCACATCCAACGCGCTTTCCGCAGCGGTCAACATGTCTTGCGTCACGTCGGCTTCCTCTTGGGGTGCAGCCTGGGGTGCAGTCGCGGGAACGTCCTTGAGCAACGCGTCGCGCACAGCGTGTGCGTTTTGAGGGCGCAGCACCACTTTGCGCGGCACGGCGTGCTTCCCCGTCTGCTGCAGCAGCATGCGCACGATTTCCACTTGCCGCTGTTCACACGCTTCTTGAAAGCCGCCGTCGTGGTTGGTGTGCACGTCCAGAATGTCGCCGTGGTGCTCCATCAAGTGCCGCACAATGTGCATGTGCCCGTGGCGGCACGCGAGTTGAAAGGCCTGGTTCACCAGAAACGTCTTTTTGCGGGTGATGAAACTCGGGGACGACAGCACGCGCCCCAGCGCAGCGTTGTGCAAAGAGCGCTTCATGGCGGGGAGATGCCCGTACACGGCGCATAACAGCACGCCTTCCGCGACCGCGTTGTACTCGGGGTTGTACGCGCGCGCGGGGTCATAGTGCGCGGCCACGCGCCCGTCATCGCCCCGCTCGGGCTCCTCGTCGTCGTTCACCACGCGCTGCTGGCAGGCGAGAAGGTACATCATGTCGTCCTCAATGGGCATGTTGAAACACGCGCGCACGAGCCATGTGGGGTACGGCGGGTACTGCGGGCACGCGCCCAGAGTGCCGTCCTCCTCGCGGGTGGGCACAAACGTACTCTTGCCAATGGCCTCAGACATGATGATAAAGAAACGGGACGTGCGCGTGCGTGCTATACCAGAGTGGCGAGAAACTGAAGCGGTTGCGGCGGGGAACGGGTTTGCACACGCGGCGACCGCGCGCGCGCCTTGCGCGCCTCACGGCACTGCTTGCAGCCCCCCTCAACGCACGCACCGCGTGCCAGTGCCCGCGCGCGCGGCGTACCAGTGTATGACGCGCGTGTAGCGCCTTGCTGCGCGGGCCGCACAGCGGCGTCTTCATTTCACTTGTCACGTCGCTGCACGCCCCGTGTTCACAGTGTTTGCTGCCGTGGGGAAGCGCCGCCGCACACACACACCTGCACAGTATGTTGTCGTCTTGCGCGTGGGGCAATGCCGCCATGCTATCGTGCGCCATGTCGCTCGTGTTGGTGGCGTACGACGCGCTGGGCCGCCGCACGTCTGGGCCGCACCGCAGCGTGCTGTACGCCGTGTCGCTCTTGGGCAGCTTGGCGTTCCTGCCGCCCGACAGCGTGGGGTACACGCTGCACGCCGCAACCATGGCGGCCGTGTGCCTCGCATGCGTGGGGTTGACCAGCCACCCCGCGTGCACGTCGTCTGCCGCGAGCACGCAGGTGCGGTACGCGCACGTACTGTTTGCGCCCGCCGTGGGGCTGGCTGCGCTGGTGCATCACGTGCACTGCGTGGTACACGTGACAGTCTGGGCGTGGGCGTCGGCTTTGGCCCACGCTGGCACAGCGTCGTGGACGGACATTGTGTGCGGCTCAGCGGCACGGTCTGCGCTGTACGCCGCGGGGGGCAGCGCGCTGCAGGAGTTCTTTGAGGCGGGGGAAGGTCTGTGGGCGTTTGTGCACGCCGACGGCGCGCAGCGCGTGCCGCCGCACCCCAAGTGGGGACCCGCCACCAACACCGCCATGTTCAACATGGTGTTGCGCATGGCCAACAAAGTTCTGTCCAGCAGCTTTCTGTCCCAACCCTCGGCGCCGCCGCGGCGCGCAAACTCTGGCGCGGGCGGCCCCGCGCCACGCGCCACGCGCGCACCGCCCATGACGCCAGTGGCGAAAAAGCCCATGGGCGACGTGCTGGACGCGCCGTCTTCGGACGACGACGAGTAGAGTCCGCGGTGGTGGTGTGTGCACAGTGTGTTGCAATGCATTGTCGCGCGCAGTGTCTACGGCGCCTGCGCCTCGGTGCGCTGCTTGGCGCGCCACATGGCCACGTACACTGCTCTGCGCGCCCATACCAAGCGCCTCGCGCGCGCGCAGACGTATTTGCCAAGGTCCGGTCCCAAAGGCGCCACGCGCGCGTGGTACATCCGCCACGCGCGCGCGGTGCGCAACCACGCATCCACGGCGAACAAGCAAAAGTTGTAGCGCGCGGGGTCGTTGAGTACGACCCACGCAAACGCGCGGGTACCGCGCGCCAGTACCCACGACGCAGACACCACGTCCCTGTTCAAGCACACTATGCGCAGGGCGCTGTCTTCTTTGGCGTGCACGTCAGGGAGCCGGTCGTTCCCCAGCGTCAGCAACAGGCGCACCACGCCGAACTCATGCCTGGCACACGCGCCGCGCAGCGCGGCCTCCTGCAGGGCGTGCACGTCCACGGCACGGTCGCCCCGCAGCGCCAGCAGTTCCCGCGCAACGTCCACGTGCCCCCGCCTGCACGCCGCTCGGAACGCGGCTTCGTTGTCGCGGTGCACGTCCACTGCGCGCTCCCCCCGCAGCGCAAGCAACTGCCGCACGACGCCAAGGTGGCCTCCGTGGCACGCGGCGTGCAGGGCGCCGCCCCGCGCACGCACGTTCACGTCTACTCGGCGCTCACCACTCAACGCCAGCAGCACAGCCACCACGCCGTTGTGTCCCCGGCGACACGCCGACCACAGCGCGACCTGTTTGTGGGCGTGCACGTTCACCCGGTCCAACCCCTGTAATTCAAGCAGCATTTCCACCACTCGCGTCTGCCCCGCGTCGCAGGCCACGCGAAAGCCGCGGCCCACGTGCCTGTGCAAGCTCGTCACCCCGCGCATGCGTTCCAGCAGCATGGCGGCGGTGCCCACATGCCCTTGCCGGCACGCCAAAATGAACCCTACCCCGCCTCGCAGCACAACGCGTGCCGCGCGGCTCCTGCTCTTCCAAGCTAATAACTGACGCACCACAAAGGTCAAGCCCTCATCGCATGCGGCCAATACCGCGTCTCTATACTTTGTACGGTCCACGAGGCTGCTGTGCGCGCGCCAGTCTGCCTGCCGCTCGTTGCATGCTTGAATGTCTCGCACAAGATTCATGCCGTGCGCACCCCACGCGCGTTGCAACGGCAACGAGTGCGGCGGTGTGAGTGCTTGATGTGCGCAGCTTGATGCGCGCACATCCGGTGCTGTGTGAATGCAGTGTCTATTGTGGTACACCCGCATCACGTGCCTAAAAAGTGCGCGAAATTAGACCCCTCTGTGCGCTGAATGCGCGGCGGCGCGGCTGCGCCGTCCCCGTCGGCACCCCCGGCGCCGTCGTCGTCGTCCACGGCGTGCGCCGCGGTGCAGCCCTCCTCCAGCGTCACGACGCGCAAGTCTGGCACGACGGGCAGCAGCGTGGCGGGATCCAGTACGCCAGCGGCTTTCCACACCAAGCGCGGCAGCAGGTGCGCAAAGTACGCTGCGCGCGCCGTGTTCATGAGCGCGCTCCAGTACGCCGCATCGCACGCCACGCGCTGCACGCGCTGCGCCCCGCGGGTCACGTACTGCGCAAACACCGACGTGCGCAGCCCCGCGCACGCCATGTTGCAGTGCAATTGCGCCGCGTAGTCGGCTTTGGACCACAGGTCGCCCTTGTAAAAGCGTCCCCGCGTGGGGCACTTGAGCTCGCCAATGGCGGCGTACGCCGCCCCGGCAGTCGCAGCGGGGCGCAGCACGCACGTGGGCAAATCCGCGTCCAGTAAGGGGGTGGGCGCCGTGGCGAGGCGGGCGTCGTGGTCGGTGCGCGCCGCGGCGCCCGCGTGAATGGCCGTGGGCTGCGCCGCCAGCACAATCATGTCGGGGGACCCGCCGATCCACGGCTGCGTCCAGTGCACCACCATGCCGCACTCGTCGTACCACGGCCCGTCTGCGGCGCGGCCAGAGGTGGACACGTACGAGGCGCGCTGCGCCGTCAATGCGACGCGCAGCGCGCGCGGCTCATTGTCCACGCCGTGCTGCATGGCGGCGTTGGAGAACTTGGGCGGGAACAGCATCTCCCGTATGAGCCGCGGCAGGGACGTGTTGTAGTCGCTCATGTTGGCGGCTTTGGCCATGCGGGAGCCCGTCCAGCGGCACGCGCGGTGCGCAAACCAGTCGTCCCCGCGCTGCTCCGACGCCGCAATGGCGTCGCGCTCGGCGCGCGTGACCACCACGCGCTGCGCGTAAAACTCCAAGTACGCCGCGTCTTCCACCTGGGGCGCCGCGTCTGCAACAATGCACGCCAAGGCGTGCGCCTCGTCCAAGCTCGCGGCGCGCTGCGCCAAGTTGGCGGTGATGCGCGTCCACACGTCGGCCGCCACGCCGCGCGGGGCAGCACAAAACGACGGCGCGCCCTCAGCAGACCCAGCGGCACTCAGCACGTCCGCGACGCGCCGGCGGTGCGCCTCTGCCGCGGCGTCGCGCGCTGCGGTGACGGCGTCGTCCCCCGCGTCACACGGACCGGCGTACCACGCCCCAGCGGCTGCGGCGGGCGCCGGCGCCGCGCTGGGCACGTCCCGCGGGCACGCCTCGGGGGACGCGCATTCCCGCGCGTCGTACAGCAACGTGCACACGCCGTGGGACCACTGCACCCACCACTGCCCCGCGCCCCACGCCGCGGGGTCATCCACGCCAGGCACATACGCGCGGTGCGCTGGGGCGGCTTCCTGCAGCGCGTCAAACGCCACAAAGCTGGTGTGGTGCGCGCCGGCCATGCACGCGCCGCGCGCAGAGCCAATTTTCATCACGGTGCCGTCGCCGTACCCGCGCAGCACCGCGTGTGGCACGCTCACGGCCACGGGTCCAGCTGCGCCGTGAATGAGCAGCGTGCGGTGCACGTGCAGCGCGGGGCAGCCACTGGCGGACTGCGCGCGCAGCGCCTTGGCGGCCTGCAGGGCGCCGTCGTACGACGCGTGCTCGGAGCACTGCGCCCGCGCGGTGCGCACGGTCCACTGTCCCCCCCCGTAAAACGCCGCGTCTGGCGCAGCCAGGGTGCCGCTGGCACAATACAGCAGCTCAGCTGCCGAAGTGCAAGACGGCGTCGCGCATGGACGAGCCATGCCGCAGCAAAAACAAGAGGCACGCTCGGCGCGCCGCGGAGCCGTACAGCGGCGTGCAATGGGGCACGTCTGGGTTCACTGCAGCGTACGGTGAGGCGCGTGTGGATGGCGGCACGTTGCGATGTGAGTCGTGTGGCGCCGCGGCACCGGCAGCGGTGGCTGGAGCGGCGCTGGACGCCCCCACACTGGCTCGCGGTCCGTCGCGTGGCGCCGAGGGCGCTTGCACCCACGCGCAGCGCGGCAGGTGCGGCGCGCGGGCTTGCTGCGCGTCTATGATGCACACCCTGTCTTGCACGGCGCGGGGCGCATGCGCCAGCGCGGCGTGCATGCTGTGCACCATGACGTCCCGCGGCGCTAGCCACGGCGTCAGCGGCGGCGCGGCGCTCGGCGTGCACGGCGTGGACGCGCTCAAGAACGCAATGGCGTCTACCCCCAACGCGCGCAGCACGTCGGACCACTGCGTGTGCGGCGCGTCCCGCACAAACGCGGCGGCAACAGCCGAGGCGGCGTCCACCGACAGGGCCTCGCCGCGCGGCGTGAACAGCGGCATGCGGCACGCCGTGGGCGGCAGCACCTCCCCCAGAGGCGCCGCGGCGGCGTCGGCGGGCACCACGTCGCGCAGCACGGCGTGCACCCAATCTGATCGCGCGCCCGACCCCCGTGGGACGTACCGCGGCGCCGAGTCGTCGCCTCGAGGGAGAATCACGGCGCACCGCCCAGCGTCCTCTGGGGCGGGCGCGTCTGGTGGGGCGGGCGTCGGGAACAGCACGGCTTGCGCGGCGCGCCACTCCACGTCGGCGTCGCCGTCTGGTACCCGCAGTACGCACACGCACGTCACGGGGTTGCCCGGCGCGTTGCGCGCTTGGAGCACGCCCGTCAAGAACGCCGCGTCGCGCAGCGCGTCTTGCCTGGCGTCGGTGCTGTGCGTGCCGGCGCCGTGCCACCACACTGCCACACGCGTGCAGCTGTCGTCCCGCACAAAGGCCAGGGCGTCCCGCCCCCTGCGCAGGACGCACACTGCGTGTGTGCTACTGGTGACGTACCGAGGTAAGAACCAGTCGTGGCGGGCCGCGGGGGCGCCGCGGTGCACTGTGACGGCGGAGAACGCGTCGTAGTCGTCGACGTACGCCTTGGATGGGTCAGCGGCGCGGGACAGCGTGTCGCTCACGCGCACGCCGCGCTCGGCGGCGCAGCGCGCGGCGGCGTCCCACACTGCAGACTGTGCAGTGGCCTGCTGCAGCGGCGTCACAGCGCCGCGAGGCACTGCGCGCGTGCGGCGCATCGTGTACGGGCGTGGCGGCTGTTCCGTGCAAGGGTCCCACGGGGCGGTCCGCGGTGTTTATTGCACGCGCATGCGGGGCGCGCTGCGCGCCGAGGCCTTGGTGGCCGCACCCTGCAGTGTGCGCGCTGCCGCGGCAATTTGCACGCCGGCGATCTTACGCTTTGCAGTGCACGCCAATGCCTGGGCGCGCACGCGAGGGGCGCTTGAACACGTCGCACGCACACGCGCGCCACTCGTGGAGCCATGCGCCGTGCAGTCACGCTGCACACCAGGGGGCTGTGGTGCCCGCCCGCAGTGGCGTCGGAGGACGCCGCTGGCCCCGACGCGCACGGCGTGCTGCACCGTTTTCAGGCGTGCCACGCACAGGCCGAGGTGCAGTGCGTGGAGCAGGCTGGGGACGCCGCCGTGCAGTGGCGCGTCACAGACACGCACGACGGGACGCGCGCGGGGGAGGGCGACGTGTTTGGCACCGTGGCGCACGCTGTGGTGGGACAGGGCCTGTGCGTCTTTGTGGCCACGACGGCGCGCCCGCCGTCCAGGGCTGACATTGCGGCGCACGCGCAAGGCAGCTACGCGCTGACAGAGCTGCCTGTGCCGCTGCGGCACGTATGGGTGCCCCACAGCAGTGCGGTTTTCGTTTGGGCAGCGCGTGTGCTCGCGCCGGACCGTGTCGCGGACGCCACAGCGGCGCAGACCGCGCCGCCACGCGTGCAGCAGCTTGTGGCGGTGGAGTGCGCCGCGAGTCTCCTAGCGCTGTGCTGGGGCACGCACGCGCGGACAGCTGGCGCGTCCAACGGCACCGCCAGCACTGGGTGGATGGAGCCCGCGGCGTTTGCGGGGTGCAGCCACGGCAGCGTCACTGCGTCTTTGCACGCCATGCTGGCCACGCGCAAGCGCTTGGCGTTGGCGGACTCGGACGGCAGCGACGACGAGGACAGCGACAGCATGGTGTCCGCCAATGACGACGATGACGACGATGACGACGACGACGACGACGACGACGGCGGCGGCGGTGGCGGTGACAACGACGGCGACGATGAAGCCGTTGGTGTGGAGGACGACGGTGACGCGCCGGTGCGCGCCGCGCGCCACGACGACGATGACGACGATGACGACGACGACGCTGACGCTGACGACGAGGACGCTGGGGACGTGGAAGAGGATGACGACGACGACGGCATGCACGACGACGGCGACGCGAGTGAAGAAGACGTGTAATGTATTTGGAGTCGTTTATGGGGGCGCAGCGGCGTAATCACTCGCCAGCCGTGAGCTCCGCGGCGTGACCCGTGGCCTTTGGCAAGCTGCCCGCGTGCATGCTTTCCGCGGGCGCGTGGTGCTTGAACTCTGCCAAGAAGTCCCGCGCCGCTTGCTCGTCCTTCTTAAGTTCCGCCACCACCATCCTGTGCATCTTGGCGTCGCTTTCCTTTTGCTCTGCGGTGCGCCGGTCGGACGGCGGTGCGGGGTTCATGGCTTCGCTGAACGCAATGCCCGCGGCGGTTTGAATTTTCTCGAATGGCGTGGCCTGCGTGGCACGGGGAGGCGCCGTGGAGGGCGCTGTGAGAGGCGTGCTGGTCGTCACCCCGGAGCTGTCGTCCGACGCGCCGTCCTTCTCGTCACTTGGCGGAGTCGCGTCCCGCGCGTTCTTGCTCTCGGCAGACATGATGTGTGCAATGGGTGCGGGTGTGTGAGTGCAAGCAGTCGCTAATTGGCGTGCGCTTTACTACAGCGCGGCACGCCGCGGCGCGCCACGTTTCAACGCGCCGTGGCGCGCCGCTGGACACAATCGGTGGCGGCACAGCGGGGGGTTTGCTGCGACGCAGCTCGTCGCGGGGCGCCGCGCGGAATGACGCAATTTTTCATTCCCACAACTCGCCCGCCGCCACGCAGTGCCCGCATTTCGCGCCCCCCGCACGCCAACGCAACGTGTTTTACATGCAGCAGCGCAGCGCAGTCATGACGTCCGCGCAGTGCACCACATCAGAGTTTTGGGAGATGAAAGACCAATTTGACGAAGATTTCGAAGACGCGTGCTACATGGTGCGGTCAGCGTGGGACGCCAGCTGCATGCAGGCGTGCGGCGCGGAGCAAATGAGCGCGCGGCGCGACGAGCTGTTGTGCGCGAAACAGCGCTTGAAGCAGTTCTCCGACGCCGTAAACGCGCTGGAGGGAAAGGCCACGCGCCGCGTGACGCGGTCTGTGACGCGGGACATGCAGCGGGTGCACACCGCCATGCAAGAGCTGTTGTCAGAGTTGTCGTACTTTTGAAGGCGGCGTAGTGTGGCGCGCGCGTGGTGTTGAATACATTTCACTGCTGTTGTCGACGCACTTGAGGCGCTCCTTGGAAGGGGTACGCCGTTGCTTCATGCTTGAACGCTGCCATTGCGGCGGTGTGACCGCACACGGGGCAGCGCTTGATACTGCGGCGCGTGGTGTACCACGTGATGAACGCCGTAAAAGCCAAGAGAAAGATGAGCCAAGACAACTTCATGACTGTGACGCGCGCGGTGTGTGCGTAAAGAGCGCGGTGCGTAGCAGTTTATTCATGCCGCGGTGCGCATCGAGGGCACGGCGTTGCGACGGCGCGCGCGCTTCACACCGTTGACATTTGCACGACGTGCAGTGGCGTCTGCCGCCCTGGGCGCTGCGCGCGGCCCTCAATCTGCGTCCGCACCGCGTCGCTGCACGCGTACGGTAGCAGGACGTACTGCACAAAGGGCAAGTCCAGCCCCGCGGCGTCAGTCCCGGCGTCTGCAATCAAGAAATCGTACGTGCCGTCCCGCAGCCCGTCCAAGGTGGCGGTGCGCGTGGAGTGCACGCCGGTCAGCTTGGCCACGCGAAAGCCGGCGTCTGTCAAGTACTCCTGCATGCTGCCCATGGTGGACGCCGCCGCAGAGTACACCAAGCCGCGGATGGGGCGCTCCAGTGCCGCGCACTCTGCGGCGCACAGCCCCTGGGCTGCGCCCACCAGCGCCAGCTGCCGCGAACCGTACACCACTTGGTCCCACCGCGGCGCGGCGTCGGCAGCGGGGGCGGCAGCAAGCTCGGCCAATGTTACGCCATCGTCGCTGTCCGCGTCGTCGTCGCGCTCGGCCGCGGCTGCAGCGGGGGCGCCGCTCGGGCCGTCGTCGCCGCCGCTGCCGGCGGCAGCCGCTGCTTGCATGTACACCACGGTGCTGAGCGACACGTTGCCGCGGCACATGGGGCACGAGTGACTGGTTTGCAGCCACCGCGTCAAGCAGTCCCTGCAAAAGTTGGCGGAGCACTTGGGGCACAAGCACGGCTCGTCGGCCACCTCCAAGCACACGTTGCACGGTTCGTGGATGTTTTCCGCCACGCGCGCCTCCAAGGCGTCCAGACGCGCTTGCAGCTCTGCCACCCGCGCGCGCGCGTTGGTTTCGGCGTTGCTGGGCGGCTCGCCGTCGGCGCTGTACGCCAGCGCCGCTTGCTGCGCGCGCTTTTGCGCCGACTCCAAGGCGCCCCTCAAATTGGCCGTCACGGCGTCCACCACGGACTGCTCGCTGTCGTACACCACTCCGCCCAGCGCGCGTACGAGGTCGTCCGTGGCGTCGGCCTCTGCCAAGGCGCGCAGGTGCGGCGGCAGCGCGTCTTCCACAGCCCGCATGACCTGTGGGCGACGAAACTGCAGCATCGTGCGCTGCACGCGCGGCAATTGCACAGCCGCCTGCACAGCAGCTTCGTCTTGCCGCACCGTGATGGCTTCCTGCAGCATTCCGTGCAACCCCAACAGCGAATTCAACGTGCCGTACAGGTAGTGCCGGCGCGCCATGTTGTTGGGATACCCGCGCCCAAACATTCTGTGAAACGTCGCAGACACCAGCAGCACGTGGCGGCACCACTCTAGGGACGGCATGGCGGGGATGTGCGTCGAGTCGGGCTCGTCGTACACCACGCGGTGCACAGCTGGCAGCGGCCCGCCCTCGTGCGCCGGTCGCGTTCTGTGCTGACCGTTACACAGCAGCGGCAACCACGTCTTGACCATGGTCACGGGCATGAGCAGCACCAGCCCGCCCTGCCGCACGGCGCCTTGCGTCACGTACTGGTCAAAGTGTTCGAACTTGGGTTTGCAAGACACCACATCGTGCTCAATGCCCCACGCCGCCAGCTCGCGGGACCACTGCCCCTGAATGGACAGGGACGTGATAATGACAGTGATGGGCACCTGCGTGCGCACGCATCGCATCGACACCGCGGCGTGGTGCGCGCCGGAAGCTGCTCTCCGTACGCGCGGCCAATCCCCGTGGAACACCATGGGGTTGGCGCGCGCCCGCTGCAACTCTCGGTACAGCAGGGCGCACACCACACGCGTCTTGCCCGCGCCGCAGGGGTCCGCCAGCACGCTCCAATTCAAGTACATGCGCATGCCGTTGGGGGTCGTCAGCTGCCCCTCCTTGAACTCCAGCTCCTCCAGTTGCCGAATGGACAGCAATTGGTGCTCGTACAGCGTGTCGTGCATCGCGGTGCCGCTCGCTGAGCAGTGCGCTTTCCCCGGCACGCGCTTTGGAAAGCGCCACACCGGCGAGCGTTGAGAGCGTGGGGTGCGCTCGAACTTTGGCTCCTCGCCGGGCGTGCGGCCGGGAGGCGGCGGCTCGGCAGCCGCGGCAGCAGGCGCGCCATCGGACTGCGCGGCCGCGGCAGCACCAGAAAATCGTCCCATCCCCATCATGGTGTCTACTCAAGTCGTTGCCCCGCGTTGACCCCGCGCAGCGCTGGCCGCGTGTTTACTCGTGGCGCGCAATGCACGCCGCGGTGCGCGGGCGAGGGGTTGACGGCGCACACCACTGCAGCGCGCTCCCACTGGCCCATGCGATTGTCCAAACTTCCTCCGTATGTGCCTCGCGACGGGCGTCGTCACTGCGCGTTGGCCATGGCAAACACCACGCGCACGCGCAATTTCGCGCATGAGTACGCCGCGTTCTTTGCCAGTGCGTTGCCGTACGATGTGGCGCTGATGCACCGCGTGGACATGGGACCCGCGCCGCGGCGCACAATGGTGTTGGGCATGATGCGCGCGCTGTGCCGCATCGTCAGCGGTGACACTGACACTGGGCACGCCGCGTGCACCCGGGCCTTGCACGCCATATCCGCCGCGAGCAACGGCTGCGACGCGGGCGATGCTGTGATGACCGCCATTGACCGCGCGGTGCAGTGCGCGCACGGGAGGTCCAGTGTGGCCTTTAGCATGTGCGCGCCGTTCTTTTTGTGCGCGGCGTTGCTATGGAGCGGCACGCGGGAGACCCAGGTCGCCGTGTGGCGCGCGTGCTTTGAGCGCGGCGTGGACCTGTGCGCGTCCCGCACGGCGCAATTTTACGTGCTGTGCGCCGCCGTGGTGGACGGGCACGACGCGTTGATGATGGTGCTGTGGCACATGCAGCAGGCGGGCGTGCATCCCAACGAGCTGGGTCCAGCATTGACAACGGCGTACGCGCACAAGGCGCGCGTGGGAGACACGCGCGCCATGGACGCCCTCCTGCGGCACCCGTGGAGAGACCGCGTGGACGTGCACGTCGGCAACGAGTCGGTGGTGTTCCACGCCGCACGGGACGGCAACCTGGACGTGCTGCGCTTCACCCTGGCCCTCACGGGGCGCCGCAAGTGCAATGTGCACGCAGACGACGACGCTGCAGTGTTGGCGGCGTGCCACGGCGGGCACGACCACATTCTCGCGGACCTGTTGGCGTTGACGGGGGACGACGCCGTGAACGTGCGCGGGGACATGGCGCTCATGCTGGCGGCCAGCAGCGGCAACGCGGCGTGCGTGCAGCTCTTGGTGGACCTGCCGGCTGCTCGCGGCGTGCGGGTGGACCAGGACGCCCACCCGCATTGGCTGTGCACGGTGGACGCGCCCCGCGTCGTGGCGTGCCTGCGGCGCGCCACGGACAGCGGCGCGCTGCGGCTGCCGTGGGACGCGTGCAGCAACGACTTGCAGTGCGCCGCGGCGCGCGCCGTGGACGCGGACATGCTGCGGGTGTTGCTGGGCATGGGCACGGGGGACGAGGCGTGCGGCGTGTGCCTGTGCGGCATTTCGCCGCGCGCGTTGATGTTGGCGGCGCTCAGTCCAGACCCACGCATGCTGCTGGTGTACTTGGCGCGCACGTCGCCGTACCCAGTGGACTACGCGGCACAAGAGGTGCTGCGTCCGTACATTGCGCGGGCGCTGGAGGGGTGGTCGTGGGACGCAGCGGCGGACGCGCTGGCACCGCTGTGCCACAGCATCCGCGCGCACATGGGGTGGCCCGTGCCGCTGTGAGGGGGCAGGGCGGCAGTCGCCGCGTACAATGCATTCATGCGCGCGCGCTCTACACCGTGTACGACACGGCTGCAAACCCCGTGTGCTGCAGGCACCCACCCGCGGCGCGCTGCAGCGCCGTGGGCGGGTCGTCGTTGTTGCTGCCAGTGTCCACCACCTGCCCCTCATTCATTGCGTTGTCCGGCAGCATGGACCGCAGGCGCTGGCTGCGCTGGGATTGCTCCTTGCGCGCCTTGATGCCCTGCGCCGCGGCGCGGGACGCGTCCGATTTCATGTCCACGCGGGGCGCGGCGTCCCGCCCCCACGCAAAAATCCACTCGTACATGCGCGTGATGTGCACCATGCGCGTGGCCACTTGCGCCTGCCACTCCGCGCCCGCCGCGTTCAAGTCATCCTGTGCCGCGCCATCGGGCAACGCGCCGCCCAGCACAATGAACCACGGGCGGGAGCCCTGTGGGGCGCCATCGGCGTGCCCCTCGGCGGGCACGGGGCGCTCGTCCAGGCCCACGCACACGCCGCACAGCGCCGCGCCGTCCTGTCGCACGTCGCGGTGCAGCTTTTTCACGCCCACAAGGCCGCACGGCTCAGCCGGCACGCGCGCGGGCACGCCGGTGAACGCGTCGTCTTCATTGTCAGGCGCGATGGTGGGCGCGGGGTGCGCCTGGCAGTGCTCCGTGTACGCCTCCACGTGCTGGTTGCGGGTGGACTCCAAGTAGCCGCGCTCCACCGTCGCCGCGTCGCGGCCGTACGACACAGCCACGGCGTGGGACGCCACACGGTCCGTGCGCAGCGCGGCGCGCACGGCCTCTCGCATGCGGTCGCGCCGCGCCACCGTCGCGGCGTACGCGGCGTCGTCCCCTGGCAGCTCCTGCGGTGCAGGCACCGCGGCCAGCGCGTCGGCGTCTGACAGCGGCGTGCTGAACGCCTTGCCCAGCTGCACCACGTAGCATGGGAGGCTGGTGTACCCCGAGCGCATGATGAAGCGCGCGTGGCGCCGCGCCGCGCCCATGGCGTCGCCGTCCTCGTCCCTGTCCAGCATCACCCGCAAAATGCGCAGGGCGGGGCCCACGTTGGACTGCACGCGCGTGGCGGCGGACAGCACCTGCACCACAGCGGCGCCCGGCTGGTGCGGCTCGGTGTCTGTGCGCATGCTGTCCACCACGTCGTCGTACAGCCGCTCCCGTGCAGCGGCGGTGTTCATCTGAGGGCCGCCGCGCTTGGCGCCGCCGCCCTCCCACCGCTCCTTGGCGGCGGCCTCTTCGCGTATGGCGGTGGCGCGCTTGTTCTGCAGGTCTGGCAGGCACTCCAGGGCGCTGTTGGGCAGGGACGACTGCCCCCCGGGGCCAATCTTGCGCCGCAGCAGCTCTGTGCGGTACGCGTCTGTGCTGCCCGCACCGGCGGCAGCGCTTGACGCGGCGGCACCGGGGGCCGCCGCTGCCGCTTTGGGCGCGCGCAGGTACTTTCGGGCAGTGACGGACGCCATACTGCGTGCGCGTGCGGGTGTGTGGCTCGGTGAAGGGAGGCGTCGACTGGCGCAGAGGCGGATCGGCGGCGTGATGAAGCTGGCAGCGTGTCTTGAATGAATTGCAGGTGCTCCCGTCCGCGCGCGCGCGCGGGGGGAGCGCAGTGGCAGCGGCCCGCGCCCCGCACGTCAGCGCGCCGCGCGGGCCTGCTGCAGGCGGCGCATGATGCGCGCGTGCGCGGTGGCTGCAATGTACTCCCGATCGCTCTGCGCGGCGCGCGCGGCGCGGACGCTGGACGCCTCTGCGCTCTCGGCGTTGTACGCGGGGTGCCACGGCTTGCGGCGGGCGGCGCGCGGCGACGACTGCGCAGCGCCGTGCTCCCCCACGGGCGCTGCACCCTCGGCGCTGTCTGCGTCGCTGTGCTCCGCCTGCGGCGCGCGGTACTTGTACCGCACCACGTTGGACACCATGCTGCTGCGGCAGAGCTGCACTACGTTGCGGTACATGACTTCCAGGGCGGTGCGCAGCAAACCGACTGCGCGCGCGGGGCGCTCCAGGGCGGGCATGGCCACGCGGCGCTGGGAGCCCGTCAAACTGGCTTGTGACCGCACGCTCCACGGCACGCCAGAGGCGCCCACAATGGTCAGCAGGCCGTTCTCAGCGGTGCGCAGGCGGCGCGTGGCGGTGGCCACCGTGTTGGTGTGGAAGTGCTCCGGGGGCGACGCCTGCATCACCATGAGCCACTCCAGGGAGCGCCGCACCGTGGCGTCCAGCACGCCGCGCAGCTTGGGCCGCAGCGTGCGCCGCAGCTGCGCGTACTGCTGCCACAGCTCCCCGTGCTGGTGCACCACCCACAGCCACGGCGCGCTGGTCTTTGTGGGCTTGGACAGCGCGGTGTGCGCGCCCACGCCCATCAGGCCCAGGGCGGTGGTGGCCGTCAACATGGACACGACGGTTTTCAAGTTGTCCGTGGTGCACAGCGACGTGACTTTGTCCTTTAGCTGGTCGGGCTTCATGACCATTTGGATGATCTTCAAGGGGTCCATGGCGCGCGCGCGGGGTGGGCGCGTGGCCGAGCGTGTCGCACAGCGTGCCCTGTTCACACCGCGGTGTGCTTGACTGGGGGAACTTTGTTGCACGCATCGCCGAACCGAGCGCGTACCGTCGCGCTGTCTGCAACAAAGCAAGCACGCCCATTGCACTGCGCGCGCGCACGCCCCGTTCACCACTTCACGCCATGCCCCGGTGGGCCGCGCCCCCAGCGCCTGCAATGGACACGAGCGTTGCGGGCTCCGTGCACGCCGTGCACTGCGTGTCCAACTTGGTGCTGCAGCTCAGCGTGCGGCAACTGCGCAGCATGAACAAGCGCACCATCTTCACCGACGTGAAGCGCAGCGTGGGCGAGGCGCAGTGGTGCCGCGCAAACGGTGTAGGGGACGGCCCCGCGAACCGCCTGGGGTTGTCCCCGTCGGACGACGTGGAAACCAGCACCGTGGCGGTGGGCACCAACCCCGACGTGCTGTGCACGCGGCCGGGGTTCACCCTGGGTCAAATCGTGCTATCGCAAACCAAGCTGGCGGCGCCAGTGGACGCCGCCAAGAAGCAGCAGGCGCCACAGGGCGCCGCGGCGGACGACTGCGACGACGCCGTGCTGTGACCGCGTTACTCAGCGGCACCACCCTCGTCGCGCTCAATCTTTGCGCCGCCGTAGCCGCGCACCCACCGCCCAGCCGCGACGTCGTACCGCGCGTGAGCGTGACGCGCCGCGCGGGGCGCCGTGTCCTCCACCACGTAGCGGCACTCGTTGTTCACGTCGCCCGGCAGCAGGCTGACGGGCGCGTCTGCCGCCGTGCGCAGGCACCGCGCGCGCTGGGACTTGGTCAAGTACACCTTTTTGCCGGTGGACAGGTGTGTGTAGTACAGCGCGCCGCGGGCGCCCGTGAACAGCTTGGTGAAGCGGTTGGGGTCGTACCCCCGCGGCGCCGCCATGCGCGCCGCAAACGCGCCAGACTGCGCCGCGGCGGTCAAGTGTTCCCGCGCAGCAGCGGCGTTTGCCGCCGTGACGTTGGCCATGTAGAGTAGTGGCGCGCGTGTTAAAACGGGGCGCAGCTGCGTGCCGCACTGAATGCATGCAAGAGTGTACGGGCTAGGCGTGGTGTGTTTATTCCGGAGACGTGCGTGCATTTAGACGATCGGTGGGGCGGCGCGCGCACGCGCGCGCGCGTGAGCGTCACTTGCGCGCCTTTTTGGCCTTGTTCTTGGCCTTGTAGTGCTTGGCCAGACGCGTGGCAATGGCCGCCAGCAGCAGCACCACGGCGATGCCCGCTACGCCCAAGCCGATAATCAGCGGCCACTTGCGCTCGTGGGGCAAGCCCTTGGGCTTGGCCACGCCCGCCTCAATGCCGCACGCTTGCGTCATCATGTACGTTTGCAGCTGCGTCATTTTCACGCCGTCGGTGCCGTGCGCCACGGCGTCCGACATGGCTTTGGCCACCAGTTGCCCGCAGTTTGCGGGCATGCCGTCCACCGTGGAGGGGCACGTAATGTCCGCATCGCCGTACTTTTTGCGCAGCTTGGAGGTGAGCAGCAGCCCGTTGCACTGCATGCCGCCGCCCTGCGCAAAGCGCTCCCCCACCTGCACGGACTTGATGTCCCCCGCGGCCTCCACCGCCTCGGGCCACCAGCACTCCAAGTTGTTCAGCAGCCCCGTCTTGATCTTTTGCAGCGCCTCGGAGGGCGTCGTGCCGCTGTTCACTTGCAGGTCCGGCGGCACGGCGCCAGAGTCGCTGGACGTGAACGTGTTCACAAACATGAGCGGGGAGAACTGCATGGGGAAGCTGCTGTCGCCGTCCGCGCCCGCGCGGTACATGGTGCTGGTGGCGCACGCTGGGTACAGCGCCGTGCACACCGCGGGGCACTTGCCGGTGCAGTCGCCGGAGCTGTCTTGGCACCCCGCGCACGCCTTGAGGATGTCGGCGTCCCCCGCGGCGCCCTGCCCCGCGGCCTGCGCGCGGCAGTACTTGCCGTACTCCATGGTGTTGTACAGGGAGCACGCGTCGCCCTGCTGGGACGTCGGCGCGTATGGGGTGTACTGGCACGTGCCCTGCCCCGTGGACGAGCACAGGGCGTTGTTGAGGGGCTTGGTGGACGCGTCGCTGCACTTGGACGTGGGCTGCCCGCCCGTTGCCAGCGCCCCCGCCGTGGACGGCAGCATGGCCTCCAGGTGGTGCGTGTTCACCCACTTGGCCACCACGTACGCAATCACGCTGGCGGCGGTGTTGTCCGCGACGTACGCCGTGACCACGCGGGAGGTGGAGGCGGGGTCGTTGCCGCCCACGCCCGACGGCGAGCTCCACACAATCACGTCCACTTGCGAGTCGGGCACGGTGCCCGCGGTGACCCACATGGCCACGGGGATGTCCGCGCTGCCGCCGCCAAACACCATGGCCCCCGTGGAGCCAATGCGCACGATACTGTCCTTGGTGGGCGACAGCTCCGTGAAGCCTGCTTTGGGCGACATGTTGGCCGCCACTGTGGTGTCGTTCAGCGTCACGCTCATGGTGCTGGAGTTCCACGCGTTGTACGCAGTGGCCTGCGGCTGCGACGACGGCGCGCCGCCCGTGGCCGCGGTGGACGCCTGTGCCGCGTCCACAGCCGTGGACACCAACTGGGACACGGTGCTACCCACCGTGGGCAGCGTGGCGGCGCCCCACGACAGCATGCTGCGCAGCACGGGCTGCCCCGCAATGGGCGGGAAAAACACAATGTACATCTGCCCATCGCCGTCTGTGTACTGCATCATGCCCACGTCCTTCACGCGCGTGTTGTCCAGGAACCACTGTCCCGCCTTCATGTCCTGCCGCACGCCGCCGGCGTAGCCCGGTGACAGAGCCGACGCGTACATGACGGGCGTGTTGCCGTTTGCGCCCGCGGGCAGCGTCACTGCTGTAAACTCCACGTTGGCGCCGCGCGGCAACGACGGCACGGACGTGTCCGTGGGCTTGGACGGCTTGTTGATGTCTTTGCACGTCCCCCAAGCGCCGGTGGTGCAAAAGAACCCAAACTTGAGGATGTTTTCGACCGTAATGTCCTTGTTGCTGGGCGGATTGGCGGTGTAGCTCAGCAGCACATCCACGTCGCACAAATTCAACACCAATGGCGCTACTGTGGACGACATGCCGGCGGCTTGACTGTGCGACACACCTCGACACGTACACGCGCACGCGCGTGCAAACACGGGCGGTGTTTTTGCTGCTGCAGACACGGCGTCACCGGCGCGCGTTTACTACCATGAGCTGCTGCGCAAAGCCTGTGCAGTGCCATTGCGGCCTGGTGCTGCCGTGGTGGACGTACGCCGCAGCGGCCACGCCCGCTGCGGCCCGGCGCGTGGCGTGGACCACGGCGTGCCGCGCCGCGGGCGTCGACCCCGAGACGCACGACGGCGCCCCGCCCCTGCCGGCCGCGGCGGGCTTTGACGCGTGCGACATGCGCGGCACGGACCGCACGTGCTGCCGCGCCGTCATGTTGACGTACGTGCATCGGCAGCACGAGTACGCCACGGCGTGGGCCAGGGAAGCGCGCGCGCCCATCACGCAACTGGAGCGCGCCCCGCGCAGCATCGCGCACACCACGAGCAACGCGACGTCGGACGTGCCGCACCCCGTGAGCGGCGCCATGCCGCGCGCGCGCGGCGCGGCGCCCCGGGACGAGGAGCGCTGGCGGCGCAGCACGGCGCTCATTGACAGCATCGCCGGCGCCACGCGGCTGCACGACGGCGACGGCGCCGCGCAGTGAGCGGCGCCACGCGGCGCGCCGCAAACGTCTCGGCGCGCTGCGCATGTGCGTGCGACCCACCTTAATAAACTCACACTGCACCCCCCACCCACGACACCTCCCGTTGACGCGCTGCATCACAACGCCCGCACGCCATGAACACCAAGCAACTGCGCGCGGTGCCAGACTACGTGCAGCCCGTGCCGCGCACGGGGCTGTACGTGGACGGCATGCGCCGGGACTTGATTGGCATCCGCGTGGACGGCGTGGTGCGCACGGAGAACATTGTGGCTGGCACCGCCATTGACGGCGCCACGCACGAAGACGTGGGCTTTGTGCGCTTCGCGGACGGCTCCGCGGTGCTGCTGCAGCTGCGGGACGGCGAGGCCGTCACGGACGAGGACGGCAACGCCTGGCCGTTCACGCAGTTCAGCGCGCAGGTCACCACGGCGTACGGCGCGTCCAACACCACGCACGTGTTCTTTGGCGTGTACATTGTGTACGACGACAGCGGCACCACCGAGTCGCGGTCAGCCATTGTGAGCATCAACAAGGCCACGCGCGCGGTGCGGTTCACGCTCACCAGCAACACGGGCTCTTCGCGCGTGCTGGGCTTGGACCTGGCCCGCGCGCCCGAAAACTGGGGGTCTCCCGCGCGCTCCGCAGCGAGCCGCTTCGCCTTTGCGCCGCCGGGCCCCGTGTACTTTAACGCGCAGCACCTCGTGCTGGTGACGCGGGAAAACCCAGACCCCACGGACCACATGTACATCCGGCGACTGGGCGTGGTGTACGGCAGCGGCCCCGAGCCGCAGCTGGTTCGCCTGGAGGCGCAAGAGGCGGCGCATGTGGACGGCTTGCCCTTCACGCCGCTGGGCACGGAGCGGCTGGAGTTGGACGCGGACCGCGGCTACGAGTTGGCGTACTGCGGCGTGCTGCAGCAGGGCGACAACGATTCGTTCACGGTGGTGCTGTCGCGCCGCGAGATTCAGCTCTTGGTGACGCAGCCCAGCTCAGACCGCCCCCTGGCCATTGTGACAGACGCCGTGACGGGCGTGCAGCCCACGGGCACGGGGCTGCTGCTGAACATCGCCGAGGACGAGGACTGCACCGTGGTGAACGGCACGCTGTACCCGCAGCGCTCTGGCGTGGTGGCGCTGTTTGGGAACAGCGCGCCCGGCGGCACCGCTGCCAGCATCAGCCCCACGGTGTGGCTGCTCAACGCGTTCACGGAGCAACTGGAGGCCGCGGCGTACGCCAACGGCGTGCTGGTGGCAGCGTCCCTCGCCGGCAACGAGTGCGTTGCGGGGTGCGCGGGGTTGAGCGCGTATTCCACGGACGGCTTTGCCGTGGTGGTGGTGCGCTTTGACGAGGCGCCAGAGTTCCCCGACGTGTACCGCTTGTCCAACGCGCTGGACGCGCAGGCGCTGCCCACGTTCGCGCCGCTGGTGCGCACGCAAGCCGACGTGCGCGCGCCGTTTGTGGTGCAGGCCGCGTCGGGAGGCACCCTGGTGGGCGACGTGTCGTTCCAGCAGAGCGCCCTGAAAGCCGACACCTCGTCCCCCAACTCCGTGGCGTACGGCCAGCGCTGGTCCGCGGCACACCGCTTTCCCGTGCGGGACTTTACGCGGCGGCTGTTGGTGCAACCGCTGTTCCGCGCCAACGGCGGCACGCGCGTGCAGGAGGGCATCGCCTTCCCCACACAGCGCAACGCGGAGTTCACGTCTGGCGACGCGGGCGCCGCCAACGTCGTGGTGCTGAACGGCGTGCTGCAGGTGGGCGGCTCCGCGGGCATCAGCGACCCCGCGCCAGGCATGATCCGGTGGACCGGCACAGAGCTGCAGGTGTACGACCAATTCTCAACGTGGCGCACCATCACGCTTGTGTAAGCGCTGCGCGCACCCCCTACAGCGGCTCGCACACGCGAAACCCAGTGAGGCATGGAGTGCGTTGCCACGGCGCGAGGCATCACGCTGCTGCACGGCGACGCCACGACGGACGAAGCCGTGGTGCGCGTCGCCCACGCCCCGCCCGCGTTTGTGGCGGCGCTGCAAGCAGCCCTGCTCAATGACGTCCCATGCGTGGGCACGCACACGCTGTGGCTGGACGACGCGCCAAAGTACGTGCACGGCGACGTCTTGGCGCTGCGCGCGGCGCAGTGTGGGTGGAAGGTGCTGCCGGCGCGCAGCGGCAGCGCCGGCGCGTGCGCGTCTCACGACGCGGAACACCCCAGCGACGCCTTTGGCGCGCCCGCGGCGCGCGGGTCCTTTGACTTTGTGGCGGGGCCCGCCACGGGCTTTGAGCTGCGCGCCGAGCACGTGGCGTGGGACACGGCCTGCGTTGTGCCGACGCACCCCCAGGCCGTGCTGGCCGCGCTGCCGCCCGGCGCGCGGTGCGCTGGGGAGTTGGTGTTGGCGTGGGGCACCGCGCGGCACGGACCCGCGTGGCGCGCGGTGCCCCGCGTGGCGTGGGACTCTGGGGCCACGCTGGAGTGGCTCACAGACCCCGCGCAGCTGCCGCCGGCGCAAGTGGCCACGCTGTGCGACGTGCTGGCAGACGACGTGGACGCCGTGGTGGGCGACGGCGTGGCGGTGGGGCAGCCCTTTGAGGTGCGCGCGCACGCCGGCATGCAGGAGCTGGCAGACGCTCCCGAGTGGCGCGGCGTGCTCAAGTACAGCACGCACACTCCAGACGACTGCACCGACCACATTATGACGGTGCGCACCAACGGGCAAATGCCCGCGTTGACTGCCATTGTGACGGCGCTGCGCGTGATGGCTGCAGACGCGAGCGCTGTGGTGCAAGGGTGTACGTGAATGAATGTGCAGCACCCGTGTTATTCCCGTACGGAAAAAGTAGCACGCGACACCCACGCGCGGCGCGCGCGGTCCCACGAATACATTTCAAACGCACATAAACGCCACACCCACTTTGCGCCTCTTGCATTGTCACGCACTGTACGCACTCGCCGCCATGTCAATGAACCAAGACCCCCACGACCCTCCAACACGCGAAAGCGACGCGCGCGACGTTGCGTCTTTTCAAGAGTCCATTCCACTGGACGATGCAGCGCGCGGGCACGGCTCTGACGCTGCTGATGTGCGGCGCGCGCCGGCGTTGTACATTAATGCCGCCAAACGACCACTGCACAGCGGCGGTCAAGCAGACGTGCACGTGGGCGTGTTGAACGGCATGCCGGTCATGTTCAAGGCGTTCAACAAGAAGGAGCACGCAGCGCGCGAGCTCAATGTGCACCACGAAGTCACGCAGGCGTGCAGCGCGCGGGAACTGGCGCTGTTTGTGCCGTCGCATCACACGTTCATGTGCCCCACCAGCCCACTCATCACGCCGCTGGAGGGCAAGGCGTGCGCCGCCAACGAATTGTGCCTGATGGACATGCACGAGCTGCTCACGCCGCTGTGGCAGCAGCATGACGACACGCAGTCCACTCGAGCGGTGCGCGGCGTGGCCAAGGCGCTGTCGGGGGACGTGGGCGTGAGGCGCCTGCTGCGGCAGGTCACGCGCGGCGTGGCGCACATGCACGCGCGCGGCATCGCACACAACGACTTGAAGCTGTGCAACGTGTTCATCACCACGCAAGACCGGTGCCGCGTTCTGTCTGCCAGCAGCATCGCGTGCAGCGATTTGCAGGCCAACGACAGCGTGGCGGAGCGCTGCCTGGCACACGCGCTGCAGCACAACATGACGTGCGCCGTGCAAAGTCCCCGCGAGGGCCGCCAACCCCTCAATACCAATGAAGGCACTGTCATGTCCCGCGTGCACGCCGCGATGCGCGGCGCTGTGCTGGACGTGGTGACGGCTGCGGGGACAGTGGACGCGCCCTTGCCGCGGTCCTGGTTTTCTCCCCGTGCGCGCTTACAGGCGTGCGTCTCAGACATGGGCCTCGCTCACGTGGCGCAGCTGGGCTACATGCCCACGCGGCGCGGGCTCTACGTGGTCAGCAACAGCCAGACCGCCCCCGAGCTCATGCACGCCGTGCTGCGCAGGGCGCACACGGGGGAAGACAAGGCAGGCGCTGTGGTGCTGGGCGAGGGACCCGAGCCGCTGGACAGCGACGCCTTTGACGAGTTGAGCATGGACGTGTACGCGCTGGGGGTGCTGGTGTATTCCGCAGTGACGGGCACGCTGCCGTACCGCTCGCCGCGCCCCGACACCCCTCGTTTTCGTGCGTTCATGCACGCACTGCACGGCCCCGAGGCGCACTTGCTGCACAAGTGCATGCAGCCACACCGCAAGGAGTGGCGCACGCCGGTGCCGTCCACGTATGAAACCACGCTCAAGGCCATGACACCAGAGTGCAGGCAGTTCTTGCGGGCGTGCATGCACCCCAACCCGGCGCGCCGACTGCACGCCGCGATGCTGCTGCAGCTCCCGTTTTTGCAGGCGCACACTGCCGACACACAGTGACGCAGTAAATTCATTCGTGCCCTGCGCCCGTCACACACCACGCCCGCGCAACCATGGAACTGCGACGCATGGGGTCCCGGCGGGAGACGCCATATGCCCCCGTATCAACGTTTGACGACGCGTCTGACGCGGGCGACATGGCGCCGCCCGTGCCTGCTCGGCGCCGGCTGCACATGAGCGACGACGGCGGCGCCACGCCGTCTTCAAACACCGCGTGGGCCGCCGTCACTGGCGCCGCGGGGTCGTGGTCGTCGGCTTTGAGCGTCGTGGTGCTGGCGCTGGCAGTGTCCCAAACTGTGCTCATACTGCGCGCGTCGCAGGCGTTCAACGCGGCAGACGTGAAGCGCGATTACTACGTGACGCAGCCGCGCCGCGCGCTGCACGCCGCAGCCGCTGTGTCGGGCGCCGCAGCCGCGTACATGGTGCTTGCAACGCTGATGCCGCCCCGCCGCAGCTTGCGCCGGAGCGTGCCCATTGCCGGCGCGCTCCTGGTAGTGTTCGCGGGGCTCATGGCGCACTGGCAAGCGCGCGGACTGCGACGCAAAACGTCGCAGTACAACCCCCACAACGCCCTGTTCACGCGGCTCAACGCGGTGGTGTACAACACCGTGGCCACCGTGATTGTGCTGCCCGCGCTGTTTTTGCAGGCGTAAAGCCGCCCAGTCGCCGCGTCCACACACGCGCGCGTTGCAACATGCAATGCATTGTATCAGCTCCACCCCACACGGCTCACTCCGCGTCCGGCGCCGTCCGAGGGCGCTTCACGCCACGCGCGCGCTGCTTCGCGCCAAGCTCGTCGGTCCGCCGCTCCACTAGGCGCTGCAGCAGGGCGTACCAACGCACCGCGGCGTCGTCGCACAGCTGCAGGCAGCTCAAATCCACGTCTGGCAGCACGTACACGTCCGCCAAGCGCCGCGCGCGGGACAGCGCGACGTACGCTTGCTGCGGCGCAAACATGTCGGACGACAGCTCCACGGCGACGCGCGGCAGGGTGGACCCCTGCACGCGGTGCACCGTCAGGGCGTACGCTGGGAGCACTGGCCACCACGCCGCGTGCAGGGCAGTGTCTCTGCACGCTGGGCTGGTCCAGGACCGCACCGTGGGCGGCACGTTGACGATGGCGTCTGTGCCTTGCAACCGCACTTGCGCGTGCCCCCGGGACACGCCCACCCACTCGCCGCACTGCCCGTTGGCGCACACGATGCGGCCCTCTGCACGGACGTTGACGAGCACCACCACGCGCATGCCGGCAAACACGTGCCCCGCGAGGCCGTCCACCACACTGCGCGCAAACGTGGCGGGGGGCACGCCCGCCGCCCACGCGGACGGCGCGTCTTGCAGGGTGCGCCGCGCCGCCACTGGTTCGGACGGCACGCCCAGCCCCAGCGCCATGGGCGTGCCCGGCAGCACCAGCGTGGTGGCGCGGGACGCCTTGTCGGTGCGCACCGTGACCCCGCCCGACGCGGCGGAGCGCTGTTTTGCGCCCCGCGGCGCGCCCAGCGACTGGGGCAGCTGCGTCATGTACACGGCCGGCTGCAGCAGCGTGAGCGGCACGGCCTTGCCCCGCGCTGCAGCCAGGGCGTCCCGGTGCGTCCACGCCTTGTGGGAGCACACGCGGTGCGCCGCGGCGCGCGTGGACACGATCCATGTGGCGTCGGGGGGCACCTGCGACGGCTGCGTGACGCGCGCCAGCAGCGCGTCCCGCAAGCCCTGCGGCAACGGCGCGCCGTGCCGCACGTACTGCAAGATGCGCGTCAAGTCGTCGTCGGCGTCTTGCCGCAGCAGCCGCGTGAGCACGCAGGGCACCAGCTGCGCGCGGGACACAATGGGCGCCGCGTACAGGGGCACGCAGTCGTGCTCCCCCTCGGCGCGCACGGGCTGCAGCTGCAAAAAGTCGCCCACAAACACCACCTGCATGCCGCCAAACGGCCGGGCCGGCTCCTCCCGCACCGCCCGCGCGGCGCTGTCAATCCACTCCAGCACGTACGGCGGCAGCATGGACACTTCGTCCACCACCAGCAGGTGCGTGCTGCGCAGGCGCGCGCCGGCGTGGCTGTCTAGGCGCGTCACCGCCCGCAAATACGCCGCGCGCTCCTCGGCGGTGCCCCGCGGCCGCCCCAGGCCCGCCCACGAGTACACCGACGTGCCGTGCAGCGCGCACGACGCGACGCCGGTGCTGGCCGTCCACGCCGCGCGCACGCCGTTCAAGTCGGCGTACTGCCGCAGTACGCGGATGCACGTGCTCTTGCCGGTGCCCGCTGCGGCGCACAACAAGGCGTTGGCGCCGCGCAGCACCACCGTCTTGATGAAGAAGCGCTGCTCCTTGGTCAGCCCCGCGGCGTCCACAATGGCGCGGGGCACCTTGGTGAACATGACAACGCGCACTGTGCGAGGCGTTCCAGTGGAGGTGCGCGCGCTGTCGCGGCGAAAGCACGGAATGGGGTAATGTGACGGCCCCGGCAGCGCGCGGCGTGCACGCAGCGCGGCACGGCGGGGCACTGGGCCCCCGACCAAACCACACGTTTTTGGGGACCACGCACCGCCCGCAAATTCGCCGCGCTGCACGTTCACACGCGTGGCGCGTGCCATTGACGCAACGCCGCCATGAGTCTTGTTGTCCCTCGGCGCACCGCGTCTGGGTCCGTGGACCCGGCGACTGTGCCGTTGTACGGCGCCGCTTTCCCCGTGGACCTTCTCAAGCAGGTCCACGACGTGGGGTGCGGCACCGCCACGTTCTTGCACCACTGCGCCACTGGGGCGCTGTCACTGCACGCCAATCCCACTGCGCTCAGCATTGCGCGCGCCAATGCGCGCGAGGTGACGGTGCCCCCCCGGTGGCTGCAGGTGGGCATCAAGTTGGCGTGCGTGCACAACAACGTCGCCGCGCTGCGGCACGTGGCGTGCGTGGAAAACGCCATCGCAGGCCTGCAAGAGGATGAGGAGCCCCTGGCGTGCGTGCAGGACCGCGTGGTGCGCGACATTCGCGAGGCGCTGGAGGACGGCGTGCAACTCGCGGCGCGCCACGGGCACTACGACGCGGTGCGCTGGGCGCTGTACCGCGCGGACCCCCGCGTGCGCGCAGACCCGCGCGTCAACCACTGCGGCGCGCTGCACGAAGCGATGGAGGCGGGGCAATTGGAGGCGCACTTGAAAACACAGGAACTGCTGCGCGCGGCGGTGGACGCGGCGGACGCCGCGGCAGGCGCTGAAGCCGCTTCCGAGGCTGGCTCTGAGGCCGGTTCCGAGGCCAGCGGTGGCGCGGCGGACACGGACCCCGCGCTGTGAGGGGGGGTGTGCGTAGATGAATGCATTCACTGTGTCGTGGCTCACGTCGGCGTGAGCAGCTCGTTCACCTGGGGCGGCGCGTACGGGTCGTCCACGCTCATGAGCGCGTCCACCAGCGCGTCGTAGTCGGGCGTGTCAGCGTACTGCAGCGCCTCCACGGCGTCAAAGTACTCCACCCACTGCGGCGGCAGCAGGTGCGTCCACTGCCCCCGCTCGCTTTTGATGTCGCCCATGATGCGCAGCCGCCGCCGCCGCGCCGTGCGCGCCGTGTCGTTGTGCGTCTTGCCGCGAATGGCGGGCAGCGCCATCCACGGGAAGTGAATGCCGGCGCACGCGCACGCCACAATGCCGGCGGACCACAAGTCGTCGCGCCGGGACGCCCGCACGCCGGCGTGCACCGCGGGCGACGCGTACAGCGCCGTTCCCATGAAGCGGTCCGTCTGCTCGTACGGCAAGTGCCCCGCGTCTGTGATGACGCGCTTGGCCAGTCCCAAGTCGAAGAACGCCAGGTCCGTCGTGCCGTGCCGCCGCACGACCGCGACGTTCTGCGGCTTGACGTCGCGGTGCACCACGCCCCGGGCGTGCATGGCTTGCAGCGCGCGCACCATGCGCGCCCCCGCCCACAGCCCAGCGTGCGTGGACAGCGCCCGCGGCCAAGAGCGCGGCACGTGGCCGTGCGCCGCGGCGTCGTACGCGTCGTTCTCCACGGCGCCCGCGGTGCACGTGGCGCCGTCCAGCGTGTCGTCCGCCAACTGCATCACCATGAGGCGCAGCGTGACGCCGTCCCGCGGCGCGCGCGCCTTGGGCTCGTAAAACGCCAGCGCCCGCAGCACCCCCGCGTTGTTTCGCAGGAACGAGTACGTGCGCCACTCCACGCTCAGCTGGGACGGCTCCCGGCCCTTGGTGAGCTCCACTTTGACGGCGCACCGCTGCCCCGTGCGCTTGCACGTGGCGGCGTACACGCACCCAAACGCGCCCGTGCCCAGGCGCGCGCCAATGCCGTAGTCGCGCAGGGACAGCGCGCGTGCCAGCGTGGACGCGTCAGCGTCCGTGGCGGACGACGGCAGCACCGTCAACTGCATCTCCCCGCGGTCCAGCGTCATGTTGGCGGTGATGCGGTCCGTCAAGGCGTGCCGATTGTGCCCGCCGTCGGCAACGGTGTCCTGCACAAACTGCAAAAAGGACCGCTGCGCGCCCCCGCCGCGGGCCGGCGCCGTTGTCGTCGCGGCAGCCATTGTCACGCGCGCGCGAGGTGCGGGGATGAACGGGAGCAACAACAGCAGGCGTGCAGCGCGATGCGAGCCACGGCGTGTGCATTTAATACACTGCGTCACTAATCCCGGCGCCGCGGAAACCCGCCACCGCGTCAATCCTCAATGTCCTCCACGTTGGCCGCGCCGTCGTCCCCCACAATGGCGGGCGTGGCAGCGTCGTCGCCGCTGTCTGGGGCGTCGTCCGGCACCTCCTCCAGCGCCGTCACGCGCGCGTGGCTGCCCTCGGTGGGCGCCGGCGCGGGGGACGACACGCCAGTGGCGGGCGCTGCCTGCGCCGCGCTCTGCCGCGCCGCAATGCCGCGCAGCAGGTCTTCATGCTTGCGGATCCACAGCGCCAGCGTGTGCGTTTCCATGGCCGGCAACTGAGCGTGCGCAGCCACGACGCTGTCATGCACCGCAGCGTCGGCGCCGCCAGCAGTGAGCTTTTGCACAGTCTCGGACACTTGACGGGCGTACGCCAACAGCTCGGCGCGCTGCTGCTGCTGCTGCTGCTGCTGCTGTTGTTGCTGCTGCTGTTGCTGCTGCTGTTGCTGCTGCTGCCCCGGTTGCGCGGCTGCGGCGCCTGGTGTGTGCAGCATCACGCGACCGCCCTGCTGCTGCTGGGGCACAGAGCCCAGCGCCTCCATGCCGTTTGCAGCTGGCTGCTGCGGCTGCTGCTGCTTCTGCTGCTGCTGCGGCAACGGGGGTGGCTGCGCCGCGCGGGACTCTGCGGCGCTCTTGGCTTCCAGCACCGCCTTTTCGTTGTCAGCGTTGCGCTTCCGGGTGCGGTACGCCAAGTAAAAGTACACCACCAGCAGCACCACCAGCAGCCCCACGAGGATGTACAGCAGGGTGTTGCTGCCGCCGTCCATGACAACGTCTGTCTCTTCGTTGATGGCTTGCATGGCGCGCACAGTGCCGGCCTTGGACGCGCCGCCTGCGGCCTGAGGCTGCGGGGGCACCTCCCCGCGCAGAGTGGCCACGCGCTGCATGTGGGACACGTTGCTGTCCATGCTGTTGGTGCGTGCCGCTGCGGGTGGCGCGTGAGCTGCGGGCGGCGCGGGCATGGGCTGTGCCACGAGCTGCGGCGCAAGGGACGACGCCGAGTCAGGCGCCACTGCCATGCCGGGAGCGCCAGCGGGCTGCTTAGCCCACTCGGCCCAAGACCACTGGTCGGGGTGTGACATGGTGGCGCAGTAAGGTGTTGTGTGCAACAATGGAATTCCAGGAACGCGCGCGCAATGCCAGAGAGCAAGGCTGCACGGTACTTTCTGGGGCGTCTTTACTTGTGGGGCAGAACGCGCCGGCGCGCGCGCGGCGCGCGCGCAGCGAGCGCCCCCCGTCTCTACCCCAGACAACAGCACCGCGTGGCGCCGCGCCGTGCGCCGCACGCAACAAAGTGCCAACGCATACGCTCAACAGTGTGCACGCGACTCAGGATGCTAGCACGGTTTTCGCAGTGGTTGTGGGGAGGGCGCGGCGACGCGCCGCTGCAAACGCCCGCAGAGGCGCAGTGGAACGCCGCGCGCGACGCGTACTTTACGCGCCTGCAGGGGCTGGGGGTGCCCCTGGACGGCGCCGCGCCAATCGACGCGGACGGCACGGTGCGCGCGCAGTGCGACGCGCTGCAACGCCGCGTGACGCAGCAGATTGCCGCGCTGGAGCCCATGCGCGCGGCGCCGCGCGCTGCGCTCACGGCGGCGTGGCAGGAGTGGCACGCCGGCGTACTGCAGAAGTTTTGTGACGCGGCACGGGCGTTCCGGTGTGCGGAGCCCGCCGCCACGTACGCCACTGTCGCCAAGGCCGCCATTACGGGGCAACCCCTGCCGCGGGGCGTGTACCCGCCCATCATTCTCACGCTGCACAACGCTGTGCCCGCGTACGCTGTGGACTTGCACGTGCGCAAGCGCGGCATGCCGGGCCCCGCGTCCAGTACGGTGCGCGTCAAGCCCGTGAGCGCGGTGACGCTAGCGGCTGCGCCGCGCTCCGAGCTGCGCACCGCGCTGGCCGCCGCGCTCATGGCCAGTGGAGTGGACGCCGTGACCACCACCACGCCCGTGTACATTACGCCCGCGGCGCACGCGGCGCTGTTGGCCAGCGCTCAGCGCGTCGCGGACCGCCGCGGCGCCGCGGTTCCGCCAGATGACCCCGCAGACGCCGTGACGTTGGGCGTGCTGCGCGCGTCGCACGAGCGGTGCACGCGGGGCGGCGGCGGCGGCGCCGGCGGCGTGGTGCCAGTGCCCACCAGCGCCACCGCGGCGACTCCGCCGCGTGTGGGCGCGGACAAGGGCGCCGCGGCTCCGCCGTGCGTGGACACCAGGGCCATGTCAGCGTCGCTGCCGTGATTGGGCGCCGCCGCCAACGCGCAGTGCGCCGCCACGGCGCACCACGCGCCCAGCGCCGCGCATGACGTGACCACCCACACGCAAAACGCCGGCCACGACTGAATGCACACCACGAGTCCACACGAAATACACCAGTTTACGCCCACCACGTGCAGCACGCGCGGCGTGCCCCGCGCCGCCCACGCCGCAAACACCGCCAGGCCCTGCACCAGCACCACCAACAGCACTAGGTCAATGGGCGTGTCGTGCCGCAGCCACGCGTACAGCGCCGTGCCGCGCCCGTACTGCGTCAAGGGCGTCCACGCCAGCGCTGCACTCCACAGCGCGCCGTGCAGCGTGACGACGCAGCACGCAGCCCAGTGCCCCGCGCGCGCGTCGCGGGACGGCAACGCGCCGGGGCGCTCGTGTGGCATCTCGGCACGTGCACGTGCGCTGGACGGGGCTCCCGCAAGTGCCAGTGGCGCGCGTCGCGACTAGCAGTGGGATTTGCCACACTCCGCGCGGCGTGCAGTCGGCGCGCCGGGCGCGCGCGCAAAGTACGCCGGCGGGGCGTCGTACACGGTCACCGTCTTGTCCACGTCCCACGCCGACGCGCCGTGCGCCTCCAACCGCGCCACGCCACGCGCCACACAGCTGCGACACACACGCCGTTTGCCGTACATGTACGCCGCGCGCGCAGCTGGAAGCTCCTGCAGGCACTCGGTGCACATGAAGCGCGTCGCTGTTTCCGGCAGCGTGGGGGACTGCAGGACAAACGTGTACTTGTCCAGCAGCGCGTCCCGCCCCGCGGCCACCAGCGCAGTGTACTGCGCAACGCTTGCCATTGTGCGTCGCAGCGCGTGCAGCGTGCAGTGCAGCGTGCGCGGCGTCCCTCGTGTTTTAACGCCGGGCCGTGACGGGGCGGCGCACGGCGCGCCGCGCGCAACCAAGCCCCGCTCGTGAATGAATGTACTTGCGGGTGCGGGGCGCGCTCAAAACAGCGCGCGGTTGTACGCGCGCACCGCCGCGTCCATGGACGAGTGCACGCCCCACAGCAGAAAGTACGACAAGTACCCCGCGCGGTACGGGTCGTGCGTGGCGAGGTCTTTGGCGTGCCGCGTGCGGTACGCCAGCCGCCTGTCCCTGTCGCCGTGGTCCAAGTACGTGCGGGACGCGGGGTCCCCAAAGTGCGTGGCGCGCCCGTTTGCAAAGTGCGCCGTGAATCGCTTGCCGGGCGCAGTGGACCGCGTCACGCGCAGCAGCTTGTCGCGCCGCGCCGAGTCCTTGCTCGCGCGGCGTTTGGACGCCGCTTTCACGCGCGAGGCGTGCGCTGCGGCCTTGGACGCCAATTGCAGTGAACGCGCGTACGGCGGTGTGGACATGGTGCACACGCGGTGCGGCGGGCAGGCAGAGCGCTGGCGCGGGATTCTGGGCGGAGTTTACTGCAAGCGCCTGAAGCCCGCGGGAAAGCACGCCGGGCGCGCGCCAACCGCCGCGTCTGCAATAAATACTCGCCCCGTGGCAACACCCCGCAGCAAGCGCCCATTGAGAAACCACGCGCGACGCCGCGCTGCGCTCCCACATGGCGGCGCAAGATGCACGCGCCCTGTCGGGGGCGGACCTGCTGGCCTTTGTGGTGCAGCGGGGGCAGACGCTGCCGCGAGACCAGGTGCACGCGCGCGGCATGCTGCCGCCGCAGGCAGACGACGCCGCGGGGGACGGCGTGGGCTTGGTGCCTGGCATGAGCACGGCGTATGGCAGCAGCCGCGCCGTGATGGGCGCGTTGCGAGACGGCTTCATGGTGGGCGTGCACGTCATGAAACTCACCCTGAACAACTACCACCCCACACCAGAGCCGTCCACTGACGCGCTGCCGGGGGAGAACGCGCTGCAGCACAGCCGGCGCGTGGCGGACCGCGCCGTGCGCTTGGCGGGGGTGCCCCCCGACGTGCTAGAGGCGACGGCGCCGCACCCCTTTGGGCAGCGTGCGGCGTGCGCAACGTGTGTGCGGGGCAGCACGCCGCCCCTCAACATGTCCGGAAAGCGGTCCACAAAGTTCAACAGCGTGCTGAAATCCGGCGTCAAGTTCGCCGACCCGTTTGTCAAGGGGCGCCGCGGCGCGCGTGAGACGCTCACAGGCTTTGAGCGCGTGCGCGAAGCGCTGCAAGACACAGACGCAGCGCGCCAGTGCCTCGCGTCGCTGCGCGCAGCCGCGCCGGAGGGGCATGCGCACCCCGAGGACTTTGCACTGGGCGCGGCTGTGGCGGTGGCCACCATTGTGCAGCGGTGCTTGGAGGCGCTGGACCGCCGCCGCGCGGCCATGCAGGCCGAGTACGACGCCGTGAATGAGCGGGAACCCATCCCCGCGCCGTGGACGCGCGTCGCGTGGAACGAAAGCGGCGCGTTCACGCAGCAAGTGGGGTACCAACTGCACATGGACGTCAAGGGGTACGTTGCAGACGTGCAGTACGCCATGGCGCGGCGGCTGCAAACCCAGCACGCCGCGACGGCGGCGCAGGGTGGCGCAGTTACCCCGGCGCAGGACGTGTCCATGGCCAACGCGACCGCCGAGAGCGTGCGCGCCGCCCTGCCCGGCACGCAGCCAGAGGCTGTGCTGCGCTTCGCGTTTGCAAACAGCATGCTGCGAGACTACGACGACACGCCGTACCCGTACATGCGCATTGCCGAAGGCGAGCGCACCGTGACGCACCAGTGCCCCGTGTGCATGCTGCTGACAGGGCCGTTTGCACACAACACGGCTGTGCGCGGCAACGCCGCGGGCGCCGCGTACGGCACGTGTCTGCCGCCCCTGGAGCGGCAGCGCCCACTGGGCGTTGTTGCCGTTGCCCGCGTGCTTGACGCCGTGGAGACGCTGGGCATGCAGTGCGGCATGCCCCACGCCGACATGAACGCCAGCGCTGGCGCGGTTGCGCGGTGGATGCGCGAGGTGTACAAAGCGGGGCAGAGCGGCGCGGAGCGCTGACAGCGGCGCGCGGCAGCACGGACCACAATGCATTCCCTGAGCACACACACTCACTGCTGATACGACGCGGCGTCTCACCACACTGCGGCTTGCTGGCACACAACCTGCACCGCGTCGGCGCCGGGCGTGTCGTACGCCGTGGACAGCGCGCTTTCCAGGGCGTGCCGCGTGTCCACCCGGCCGGCCGCCGCGTCGTGCGGCGCCAGCGTCAAGGGCGTCAAGTGCACGCTGTCCACGCCGCCCTTGCGCACGATGCGCACGGAACACACCGCCTCGGCGCACAGGGGGTGCGGCCAAGTCGCCACGTCCACGCTGCGCGCGTCGCCGCGCACCCACGGCTCGGGCGGCGAGTCCAGCCGCTCCGCGGTGCCCCCGCCGCGCCGCGCGTGCTTTTTCACGGCGCGCGTCAAGTCCGTCAGCGCCGCCTCCAAGGCGTCAGACAGCGTGAGCACGGCGTCGCACGGTTGCCCGTACACCGCCACGGCGCGCGGCGTGGTGATGCACCAGGGGTCGCTCACGCTGTCGCCGCGGGTGTACGCCGCCACCGCCATGCGCGTGCCAGCGCCGCCGGTGCGCGGCTTGTTCACGTTGACGCCGCGGGCGCCGTGCGGCACCACGGCGTGCTGCTTGCCCATCCACTTTGCAGTCAGCACGACGCGCACGCGGTGCCGCGCGCGCCACACGGTGCGCGTGGGCAGCCCAGTCACGTAGTGGCACGCGCGCGGCGCCAGGGGCACAATGTGCAGCGCGACGTCGTGCGCCACGGGCGCCTGCTGCGGGTGCATGTACGGCACGCACGTCAGCGCCACGCCAGCCGCTGGCGCGGGGGACACGGCAGCCACGGCTTGCCGCAAAATGGCGTGGCGGTCCCGGAAGCCCCGGCAGTTCCACGACGCGGTGGCGCTGCCAGTGTCGTCCGCGTGCATGCACCGCCCCGCCACCATGACGGCGTCCAAGCACTGCAGCTCCACCACGCTGGGCGCGCGCGGCGGCGCCTCGTGCGCGCCGCTGGCGTCGACAGCCGTGGCCGCGGCTGCTGCGCTGGGCGGCGCGCCCGCCGCACGTGACGGCGCGTGCACGGCGCAAACGATCGCTGTGCCGTCAAACAAGCGCCGCGGCGCCAGCAGCGCGACGCGCACCGCAAGCGGCTCCCGCCACGCATTGGGCGTGTGCGTCACCAGGGCACACGGCTCGCCGTACGCGTCCCGCGTGAACGTCAACAGCGCGACGTCTGCGTCTGCTGGCACGCACTGCGCCGCGTGCGCGTCGCACACAATGGCGTCGGCGTCGTACACTGTGAGGGCTTGCTCCGACGCCATGCTGAAGGGCTCGGCGCGCCCGCGGTACCCCGCCCGCCGCAGCGCCTTGTGCAGCGCCACCAACAACTGCTGCACGTCCACGGTGTTCAGCACCGCGTGCATTGTGCCGGCGCTGCCGTCGCCGTACGTGGCGGAATCCACGGCGCACGCCGCTTCGGCCAGCGCGTTCATGCCGTCGTCCCGTGTGAGCGTGTGCGCGCGCTGCAGCCGCCGTGGCAAGGGGCGCGCAGTGTGGGCAGTGCGGTGCAATCATGTGACACAAATTGGATTATCGCGCGCTCATGCCGCGCGCCGCCACGGCCGCCGGCGCGGGAATGGCTGCTACGCTGCACAGCGCCACCTCCACAGGCGTGGGCTCGTCAGCGTCTGCGGCCTTGCTTTCCAGGCGCTCGGCCTTGCCGTCCTCGTCGTCGTCGGCGTCGTCGCCGTCGTCGTACACCAGGGGCGGCGTGTCCTGCACCACGAGCGGCGCGTGCGCCTTGAGAGCTCGCACAAGCGCGTGGTCCGCGGGCGGCGCGGTGGGGAAGAACACTGCGTGCACGGGCGCCGTGCCAGCGGGGTACCCCACACTGGACGCGGCAGTGTTGAGCACGCGGGCAAAGCCGCGCGCCGCTGGCGGGGACCACGGCGCGTCAATGGGCACCACGTGCCAGTGCGTCACGCGCGGCGGCGCGACGCCCTCGGGAAGCAGGTCCAGGCGCGCCGCGTCGCGCGCCGCCCACACGCGGGCCGCAGTCACGGCGGAGTCTGCCGTGTTGTACGACGCGTGGGGGTGCCGCAGCATGCGCGTCATGTACTGCGCGACGCACTGCCCAAAGGCGTGCACCTCGGACGTGTTGCGCAGGGGCACCTCTGTCGCGGACCACGGCGCCGCCAGCTGCACCAGGAGCATGTCGTACCCCGACATCATGCGGGATATGTCGTGCGTGGTGGCTGCGTCCACCGCGCCCGCTGCCAGCGCGGCTTGCATGGGGCGCGTCAGGGTGGGCATGGGCATGTCGCGCTTGGACGCCGCGTGCGCAAAGTGCGCCGCGGTGTGCAGCGCCTCGGGCACAAACGCCCACCACGCGTTGGGTCCCAGCTGCAGCTTGCCGTGCGCGTCCAGCAAGTCGCGGGACACGGGGTTGCGCGTCCACGTGACGCCGCGGTGCACGGCGGTGCTAATGGTGGCCACGCGGTGCGGCGGCGGCTGGTCCTCGGCGCGCGTGGGCGCCGCGTCCACCACGCGCTGCGCCTCCACGGCCGCTTCATCGGTGCACAAGTACGACCGCGTGTACAGCACGTGGTCCCGCAGGCGCGCCACGGCCTCGCCAATGGCGGCGCACTGCGCTTTGACCAGGCTCTTCACGGCGTGCGTCACCAGCTCCGTGGAGCCGTTGGTGTCCTCCAATTGCCCCGGCCCGCCGTCGCACTCCCGCACCACGCGCAGCAGCTGCGTGTGCACGTACGTCAACCACCACGACGCTTCGTCCAGGGTGTGCATGCGCGCCGCTGTAGGCGCGGGGCGCGCGCGGCGCGCCGTGGCGTGCTGCACCACAGACGCAACATTGCCCTCCCCCAGCGTGACGCAAAAGCGGACGCGGAGGCAGTCGGCGCCGCCGTCCATGATGCGCGCGCGCGTGGCTTCCAGCGCGTGCATAATGGACACCATGCTGGCCTCTACAATGGCGGCGTTGGCGCCAGTGAGCGGCACGGTGACGTGCACGACGTGCGCGGCGGCGTCATTGGTGGTGGCGACGGGCGCTGCAGCGCTCATGGCGGCGCTGTTGTTTGTGGGGCGGTTGTGCGTGGCAGCGTGCGTGTGTAGCGCGCGGCGCGTGATGACGCAGCGGCACGGTGCGAGGGCGGCGTGGACGGTCCAAAGTACTTTACGCACGGGGCAGCGGCGGCGGCTGCGGCTGGCTCGGCGCCGACGCAGGGCCGGGTTTTGGGGCGGACCGCACAGCGCCGTGGCGACTGGGCGCCCCCGCGCGGCTCACGCGGTTGAAGAACACCTCCACGGCAGCGGCGGGCTGCGTGGTCATGGCGCGCGCAAAGCGCGCCGCGTTCTGGAGCTCGTACGCGCCGTGCCTCCCGCGCGCGCCAGGCACGCGGGGCGCGGCGCACAGCGCCCGCACCAGCCCCCACGCAGCGTCCACAGCGCCCGCGTTGTGGGTGCACGGCGGCTGCGACGGCGCACTGAGCGCGGCGTGCACGCGGCGCACGTCTTCCACGCGGCACTGCGCGGGCTGCTCCCATGCCAGCGCCGCGAACCACCGCAGCGTGCGCACGGCCTGCGCCGCGTCGCAGTGCCCGCTCTCCACGTCGTTGCGCAGTACTCGCGTGATGCGAGCGCAGGTGCTTCGCAGCACGGCGTGGCGCGCCACGCCGCGCACAAACTGCGCGTGCACGGGCTGCCACACGCGCAGCGCCTTGAGCACGGCGCATATGAAGCCGCTCTTGGCCAGTGTCCAGCACGTCAAGCGCAGCAGGAGCGCCGCGCGGCGGGCTGGCAGCGTGTCTGGCACGCACGCCTCTGCCGCGGACAGCACCGTGGCGTACCAAAACTTGGACCCCACAGGCATGTGGGGTCGCATGCGGTGCATCACGTCCACCACTGCACGGCGCGTGGCGGCGGAGGCGCGCGTGCCCAGCATCAGCAGCAGGAGCACCATGGTAGTAACGGTGTGGTACAGCGGGCGCGGCGGCGCCTGGCGGTGGTCCGCGCTGCCCAACCCGCCGTACCCCACAACCTCGGCGATGCGCGCGTCGTGCCCCGCGTGCCGCCGCGCCATGCGCAGCAGCCTGCCCACCGCGCCGTCAGGCACGCGGCACGCGGGGCACGTGAACTGCACGCCGCGTTCGTGGCACGACTCGGCCCACCTCCACGCAGCGTCGCCCGTCACGGCGTGCCGCCCGCAGCTCAACCACACCGCGTTGTTCTGCAGCACAGACTCCCCCGTGACGCAGCACTCCACGCGCGCGTCGCCCCAGCGCTCGGGGCACGCCGCGACGCGCGGCGTCCACGACGCAAAGCGGTGCCGCAGTGTGCGCGTTGCCATGGCGCGCCGTACAGAGTGAGATGAGCGCGCGCTGCGCTTGTTGCGCGCTGTGGTGCCGCTGCGCGCCGTAGGTGGGGGGTGTGGAAATGGCGGAGGAGTGTGGGTATTAACACGGTGATTGGTCGGCGAGCGCAGCGCGTGCATCGCACGCGCGCGCGTTTGCCGCGGGGGATCAACGTTCATTCACGCGCGTCTTTGGAGCGACCGCGCGCGTTGCGCGGTTGGTGGCCCCGACTGCACCTCCCGCGCAGCTGGGCGCGGCGCGGGGCACCGCCGCTGCAGCAAACTGAAAATGCACACGCTCCCGACCCTGCGACGCTGCACACGAGCCCGCCCCGCACCTCCTTCTCACGCGCACACACTGCACCGTCATGGCGTCTGTTCACGGCGCGTACGACACCGCGCTGCCCCTGGTGCGCACCCGCGCGGGGGACATTGAAGAGTTCGACGTGGCCAAGATTTCTCAGCGCCTGCAAGGCGTCGTGGGCGACTTGCACGTGGACGCTGACATGGTGGTGCACAACGTCATGCGGGACATGCTGCAGTCGCGCGCTGTGACCGACACCACGGAGCTGGACGCGCGGGTGGCGCGCGAGGCGCAGTCGCTGAACGCGGTGCACCCGCACTACGGGCTGTTGTCTGGGCGCGTGGCTGCCATGGACTTGCAGCGCAAGGTGGCGCCCACGTTCTCCGCCGCGGTGGACGCCGCGCTGGACATGGGCATCTGCCTGGACGAGGGCTTTGTCGCCGCCGTGCGGGAGCACGCCGCCGCGTACGACGCCGCGGTGCGCCCCGAACGCGACTTGCAATTCGACGGCTTTGGCATGTACACGCTGCAGCGGGCGTACCTCATGCGCGCCAAGGACGGCAGCATTGCAGAGACGCCGCAGTTCCTGTACATGCGCGTGGCGGTGGCCATCCACAAGGGCGACGTGCCCCGCGTCAAGGAGCTGTACGACGTGCTGTCGCGGCACCAGGGCTCCATGGCCACGCCCACGCTGTTCAACGCCGGCCTGCAGCGGCAGCAGCTGTCGTCGTGCATCCTCATGTCCACGCGGGAGGACAGCATTGACGGCATTTACGACACGCTGTCGGACTGCGCGCGGTACAGCAAGAACGCCGCGGGCATTGGCGTCGCCGTGTCCAACCTGCGCGCCCGCGGCGCGGCCATTGGCGACACGTCCGCCAAAGCCGACGGCGTGCCCACGTTCCTGCGGGTGTTCAACGCCAGCGCGCGCGCCGTGAACCAGGGCGGGCGCCGCCCGGGCTCCATGGCTGTGTACGTGGAGCCGTGGCACCCCGACTGCCTGGACATCATCGAGCTGCGGCTGCCCACGGGCACCGCCACGGAGCGCGCGCGGGACTTGTTCTACGCGCTGTGGATCCCCGACGAGTTCATGCGCCGCGTGGCGGCAGACGCCGAGTGGACGCTGGTGTGCCCCTCTGACATGCTGCCCGACGAGCCCAAGCTGGACGAGGTGCACGGCGCCGCGTTTGACGCGCTGTACGCCAAAGTGGAAGCGCGGCTGCGCGCGGGGGGCGCGCTGCCAGCCAACCGCGTGGTCAAGGCGCGGGAGATGTGGATGCGCATCCTGGAGGTGAACTTTGAGACGGGCATGCCGTACATCCTGTTCAAGGACCACGCCAACGCCACCAGCAACCAGTCGTTCCTGGGCACCATCCGCTCCTCCAACCTGTGCGCGGAAATCATCGAGTACACGCAGGGCAAGGCAGACGCCGTGTGCAATCTGGCGTCCGTGTCGGCGTCGGCGTTTGTGTGCAAGCACGTGGACGGCACCGTGACGTACGACTACGAGGGCCTGCACGCCGCGTGCGCCGTGCTGGCGCGCGCGCTGGACGCCGTCATTGACGTAACGACGTACTCCACGCCCGGCAGCCGCGGCACCAACGCCGCGCTGCGCCCCGTGGGGCTGGGCGTGCAGGGCCTGGCCGACGTGTTTTCGGCGCACGGCGCGGCGTTTGGGGACGCGCAGTCCAAGGCGCTGAACAAGGAGATTTTCGCCACCATGTACCACGCCGCGGTGGGCGAGTCGGCGGCACTGGCGCAGGAAAAAGGCGCCTTTCCGCACTTTGACGAGTGCCCCATGGCGCGCGGCGTGCTGCAAATGGACATGTGGGCGCAGCTGAACGAGGCAGAGGGCTGGGAGCCGTCGGCGCGGTACGACTGGGACGCGCTGCGGGAGAGCGTCCAGCGCGGCGTGCGCAACTCGCTGTCCATTGCGTTGATGCCCACCGCCAGCACAGCCATCATGATGCGCAACACAGAGTGCTTCGCGCCGTGCGTGTCCAACGTGTACATTCGCACCACCAACAGCGGCGAGTACGTGGTGTGGAACCCCGTGTTGACGCAGACCCTGGAAGACAAGGGCCTGTGGACGCCGGCGGTGCGCGCGTACCTGCGGCAGAACGAGGGCTCCATCGCGGGCTGCCCCGGCGTGCCGCGGGACATCCAGCGCGTGTTCCGCACCGCGTACGAGGTGCGCAACAAGCCCATTGTGGACCTCGCGGCGGATCGCGCGCGGTACGTGTGCCAATCCCAGAGCATGAACATGTACCTGCCGCGCCCTGACGGCGACGTGAGCACCGACGCGCTCATCACGTCGCTGCACCGCGCCCTGCTGCACGCGTGGCGCCGGGGGCTGCCCACCGGCAAGTACTACCTACACACCAAGAGCGCGGGGCGCACGCAGGTGGTGTCCGTCACAGACGCGACGCGCGCCAGCGACGCCGCCAGCGACGCCGCCAGCGACGCCGCCAGCGCTGCCGCCCCCGCCGCGGCGGACGGCGGCGCGTGTTCCCTGCGAAAGGACGGCGACGATGGTGAGTGCTTGGTGTGCTCCGCGTGACGCGGCAGGCGGTAAACAGGCGTGGAAGAGGGGGAAGCTTGCAATGCATTTCATGATGCGCACTTAAAAGTACCTGTTAAAGGGCGCCGCCACGAACTCAATGCCCGCTGCGGCAAACACGCGCTTCCTGGCCAGCGACTCGGCGCGCGTGGCCATGTCTTGAATGAAAAACCGGGGCACGCCCACGTCCAGTGCGTACTGCACCGTTTCAGGCGTGAGCGCGGGGTCGTCCCGCACCGCGATCACCGCCGCGGCCTGCAACGGCGTGAAGCGCACCGTGTTGCCGTAAATGGACGACTGCTCGGCGTTGGTGACGGAAATTAGGGGCGACGTGGTGCGCGTGTACGTGCGGGGCTTGCCGGCCGCCACGCGCAGGACGTTCATAGTGACGGGCGCGGCGCGTTCCACCGCGGCCTGCAGCGTGGCGTTGGTGGACACATTGAACAAGTCCGAGGACGACGCCACCTGTGACGCCTGCACAATGCGCTGCGCAGACACGGCGGCCGTGGGATACACCTCGGCGCCGCCGCCACCCCCACTGGCAGCGTCCACGGTGAACACCTCCGTGTCCACTTCGTACGTTGTGCCGCCAGTGTCTTCGTCGGTGACGACGCCGGGCAAGCCGGGGTCCAGCTCCAGCACTGGCTGCGCGGGGTCGCGGTACCACAAGCTGATCTGCCCAATGGCACCGGTGCCGCCGCTTGGATTGTCGGGCGTGCCACCCGCGCCGCCGCTGCCAGAGTTCACAACTGCATGTATCGAGCCAGCGCCGCCGCCAGTGTCCACGGGGAGCGCTTGCAGGAATCCGGGCCCCACAGAGCCCGCGCCGCCCGCCCCGTACACGCGCGTTTCGCCGTTCCACAACGTGACCGGCACGCCCGGACCGCCCCGCCCGGCGCGCCCCGCAATGCCCTCTAGGCCGGGACCACCATGGCCGGCGCCGCCGAAAGCGTTCGTGAAGTTAGAGAATGGTCCCGAGCCTCCGCCCCGAGACACAATCACGGGCAAGCCGTTGTTCAAAATCAGCATAGTGTCGTCCCCCAGCTGCCCAGGCAGGACGGGTGCAGGCACAATGAACGTCGCCTCCACGGGCGTACTGGGCGTGACAAACGCGCCGCTCTTCACTTCACCGCCGTCGCCGCCAATGCCGCCACTACCGCCGCTGCCAACCACCAGGTACCCCACGACCGTGTCGGGGGGCAAAACGACTGGCGGGCCGCCCCCAGTCTGTGTCAACTGCCGCACCACGACGATGCCATCTTCTGTAAAGGTAGTGGGCATGGTGGTGCAACGTATTTCAGTGCGACGCGCGTGGAGGGTGTGAGCGTGGTGTGTTTATTTCGCGCCGCGCGGCGCGGGCGCGGGGCGTCTATGAGGACTTTGTAAAGGTGCACACGGCCTTGGTGGCGTCGTCCGCTGTGGACGCGGCCGGCGTCGCGGTGCCGTACTTCACCGTGCCGGTGGTCATCAGCTTGGTGGCTGCGGCGGACACGGCGGTGGCGGCGGCGTCCGTCTCCACCACGAACAGCCCCCACGCGGGCGTGTCGGTGGACGCCGTGACGGTCTTCTTGCTGCCGTCCACCACAAATGACGTGGATGTGCTGTCCTTGTACGACGAGACGCACGCCTTGGGGATCTTGTTCTTGTACAGCGCGACCTTGTCGCTGGTGTACGACGCGTCGTTGTTGGCCACCCACAGTGCGTCGGCGTACCCCGCGGCGTACACGGCGATGGTCTTGGTGTTCAGCTGCTTCTTCATGTCGCTCTGAATGGTCTTGGCGAGGGACTTGAGGTCCGGCGCGGACGGCGTGGTGCTGCCGCTGTCGGCGCTGCCAGTGTTGGGCGCCTGCTGCGTCTGCGCCTCAAACACCAGCCGCGTGCTGCCCTTGGACTTGCTGCCGCCACGGTACGGCTTCTTCAGCACTGTAAAGTACAGCACCACAAACGCGCCGATGATCAGCGCGGTCACCACGACGCCAATGGCCGCCTTGCGCGCCTTGTGCGACATGTACGACTTGGCAGAGCGCGTGGTCAACGCGTTCATGGAGCCGCGCTCCGTAGTGGTGGTCAGTGTGGATCCGTCAGCCATGGTGCGTCGTGTGCGAGGGTGAGGGGGACGGGGTGCGCGCGCTGCAAGTGCCGTGAATTCGCCGCAGTGTCTTTACTACGGCCGCTTCAGTGTGCACGGAGCAGTGCACAAAGGTGTTGCGCGCCGCACGCGCGACTGCCGCGCGCTCCGCGGACTCCCCAGTAAACGCGCCGCGACGACGCCGCCGGCTGCCAAGGCACTTGCGCGCGCGCAATTGCAGCAGTGGGCACGCCCACCTCGGCGCGACGCCATGCAACCCACGGCGTACGCGGAGCCAAAGGCCATTATACCCGGCGACCCGCAGGCGCGGGCGTCGCCGTCGTTGTTGATGGACGTGCACCTCACCCCGGACGAGGCGCGGCGCGTGCACGGGTACGTGCTCATGGTGGGCGGCGCCACGCCGTACGTGTTTGGGCCGGGGAACAGTCGGGGGGACGCGCTGTGGCACACGACCGACGCACCCGGAGGCCCGCAAAGGTGCACCTTGGTGCACAACGGAGCGGGCCACACGTACACGGTGTACGTCGCGTCGTACGCGCCGGGCGAAACGCAGGTGTACATTCTGTCGTACGCGGGCGACCGCGTGGCGTGGCGCCCCATGGGGTCGCTGGACCAGCCCGTGTCGTTGACGTGGCGCATGCACGCCGGCGTGACGAACCACTTTGAGCTGTGCGGCGTGCCCCCCGAGTGCGCCGAGTCCGCGGCGCAGCTAGCGCGTACGCCGTGGGCCATGATGCACCACGCCGCAGTGCGGCCGCCCGCGGCGCTCCCCGCCCGCATGCCGCCGGCTGGCGCGTGCGTTACGCCCTTTTTGTGCGTGCCCCGCGCCGGCGCCACGCCCGTCCTCATCACCCCCGCCGCAGCGCAGCGCGGGGTGTGGACGCTGGTGTTTGCGGGCGGCGCGGCGCTGGCAGCGCCCAGCATTGACTCTGCGGCTCAAACTGACGACGGCACGTGGTACGCGCCGCTGCGGTGCACGCTGCCCATCCGCTCCACGCTGGGGCGCGTGCGCGGGGGCGAATTGCACGACGAACGCGTTGCGCGGGAGGTGGGCGCGCACGATGCCGCGGCGCTGCACGACGCGCACCCCGCACTGCTGGTGCTGCGCCCCGCTCGTGGCGGGGCCATGGGCATGGAACTGCTATGTATTAATGACAGCACGGAGCACCCGTGGTTGCTGACGCACCGCACAGAAGGCGGCGGCGGGCACGGCGCCGTGGTGGCGTGGGAAACCACCATGACCGACGCCGCCACTGCGCGCCGCGTGCACAGCCGCGCGGCCAATGTGCTGTCCATGCACCGCCGCAAACGGTACGACGCGCACGGCGTGCGGGGGGACGACAAGACGGTGCAGGTTATGGTGCTTGACGTGCCGCAGCGGAGCACCATGTCCCGCACCGTGGCGGCCGTGCACGACATTTCGACGCACACCGTGCCGCAGTGGCACTCCACGACGGAATACCGCGGCGTGGGCAGCGTGTACGCGCACGCTGAAGCGCCAGTGCTGGCGTCGTCGGCGCACGCCCACGGCGCCGCGTTTACGTACTTGCCACGGTTGCTGGAAACGCACGACGCACAGGGGAACTTGATCATGGCGCATTCCAAGCAACTGGACTTTTTGACGCCGCGCGCGGCGTGTGTGCTGCACGCCGTGCGCGGGCTCCCGCATTCGCCCGTGCACGAGTCGCTGCACGCAAACGTGAATGAGAGCGTGCCCTCGTTTCTGTACGACGGCGCGGGCCGCGCGCTGTGAGGGCGCGGTAAATGCATAGCACGCTTCACGCGACACTGGCTCCCGCCGCTGACTCGTCCACGCCCGCGCTTGCCGCCGACTCGCCTTGCACAATGTACCCCTGTGCGTGAGCGGACCAATCTTCCACTCTGCGCTGGTGTTCCCCGGCGTCGGGGTGCGCGTCGGCCGTGTCCATGACGTACCGCAACAGCGCCACGTTGAGCGAGTGCGTGGGCCGCCCCCTCGCGACGCGCGTACACCATAGGTAGCACGCCGTGGCGGTGCGGTACTGCGCGCGCGCGGACGGCGGCGTCAATCTGTGTGCGTCCGTCGTGTCCAGCAACACGCGCAGCATGTCGCTGGCCAAAGCGGGGTGCAAGTGCTGCACGCCCGGCACGACTTCGGTCCACTCGACAATGCGCCGTGCCAGCATCGCCGCCTCCAACCCGCCCCGGCCCAGCATCCACAGCATGGCCGTGCACAGTCGCGCGCTGCTCAAGTGCGTCAGGGCGGGGTGCAGCAGCATGCCCATTGTCATGTCAAATGGCATGTCCCCGCCGCTGTTGCCCACGCGCGCAGCCCGCTGCATGAGGTGCGCATGCTGCGCGGCCAGTTTGCCTGCTTCGGCTGGCAGCATGTCGGAGACGTGCCGCAGCGCTTCGCTGCACGTTTGCAGCGCCGCGGGGGAGTGCACGCACGCCAACGCCGCGCATAAAATGTGGGCGTGCGCAGTCAACAACAAGTCCAGTTGAGGCGCGATGTCTGCCGAGAGCGCGGCATCGCGGCGCAGCCCAAACCCCAGCGCCGCGGGTTCCAGTTCAGGCAGCTCTTGAGACACATGCTGCATGCCAGCATGCACGGCGCTGTCAGACGCGCTGCACGCGGGACAGCACAGCGTGTGGGCGCTGTACGTTGCTATTTTGTACGCCTTGTCGAGGGCTGCGCCGCACACGGCGTGCCCGCAAGCGAGCCACACAACGCGACTCGCCGCGACGCGCTGGCCCGTCGCATCGCACGTAACAGGCGTCGCACATCGTACTTTGACTGGGCGCTGCGGCGTAGCACAAGACGCCGCGCCGCTTACAGTCAGTGGGTGCCCCCACTGCACGCCAAGGTCGGATGAGCGTTGTTCGGAATTCATAGTGATACAGGGTGTGTGTGTGAATATGATTCTAGTGAGATGTACAATTTTGTTCGTTTTCCCGCGTCTGTAGCGCATCCTTTGCGTGCGCCGCAAAAGCCGTACGGGAATAAGGCGCGTTCATTCCCGCGCTACAACAGTGCGCAGTACTTACGCCTGCGCGTCTTGCGCGTCTGCAGCGGCGCAGAACTCCGCGTACAGCGCGCTGCCGCATGTGCGTTGCGGTACAGTGCGCATGTGCGCAAAGGCTTCCCGGGGCGTGACGTGGTCTGCCGGCATTTCGATGCACTGCGGGTCCGTGCACACGGCGTGCGGCGACTTGAGCTGCTGCAGCAGCGCCGCGTCCCGGCTTTGCATTTCCAGCAGCACCGCGTCAGGCACGTACGGCGGCGCGCGCTCCGTGAAGGTCACGTGCTCGGAGCAGTGCGCCGCTTCGCGCCACTGGTCAATGTCCATGGTGCCGCCGCGCGCCTTGAGGAAGCGCAGCGGCAGCGCGGGGCGCAGCAGCGCTGCCTCCATGTCCACGTCGTCCCGCAGCGCGTACCGCACAAACGCGGCGAGGTACATGAGGCGCGTGTTGCGCATTTGCTCGCCGCACGGCATGCCCTGAATGTACGCCACGGCGCACGGCACCGTGCAAAACACGCCGTCCATGACGTACACGCCGTTCATTTCGCGGCGCATGGGCACCGACGCGGGCGGGCCGTCAAAGGCGTGCGCGCAGTGCCAGCACACGACGCCCGAGGGCACCGTGCGCGGCCACACCCACGCCACGCTGCTGTCCACGTCCGAGTACAGCGCGTCGAATTGCGCGGCGCGCGCGGTGCGCTCCGCGGTGGCTTCCATGTCAATGCTACCGTCAGCACGCAGCTGGGGCTGGTCGGGCCCTGGGAACTCGGCACGCTGCACGTGCGCCATGCGGCGCAGCAGCCACTTGCGCCACGCGTACATGAGGGGGTGCGGTTCGTGCACGATGCTGCCCTGCGCGGCGCCGGAGCGCGTGGCGGCTTTGGCGGCGGCCAGCACCTCTGTAGCCATGCGCTCTGTGTTGCGCTGCGCTGGCGTCACGTGCGCCGCGTTGCCGGCGCCGCCCTGCGCCGGCAACGCTTCGGGCGGCAGCTCAGCAGACACACCGGACCGCGCCGGCGCGTCGCTGCGCGGCGCGGCGCCGCCGCCGCCATGCGCTTCGGGCGCCGTCGCGCTTTGCCCCAGGATGCGCTGCACCTGCACGTGCTGCTGCGAGTACGCGTCTCCAGCGGCGTCGTCCCCGGCGCCGTCGTGCTGCGCCGCACCCTGCGTCGCGACGTACACGCCGTTGTTGTGGGTGTAGGACACATTGGGGTGCTGCCCCATGAGCGCCTGCCCAAAAGCGGGCGTGCTGCCCGCGCCCTGCAGGTGCGTGGCGTGTTGCACGGGCGACGTCATGGTGTGCGGGTGTGGTGAGCAAGCAACGCGAGCGAGCAACGTGGTGGTGCGCAGTGTGCATGCATTTACACGTGTCGCTGCAGTTTGACGGGCGGCGCGGCGGCCCCCGCCCGCGGCGCGGTGGCTCACCGCCCCTTGTGCGGCGCGCGTTCAGGGAAGTGCAGCCTCCACTCTGGCCCAACCAAGCTGGCGCTGGTCAAGCCTTCGCCGTCGCCAATCTCAGAGCCCTCGACCACGCTCCACTCACCGCCTCGCCACCGCTTCACGTCCGTCAGGCCGTTTTCCAGCGCAAACAGGCGCGCCGTGAGGGGCACGCTCACGCCGCAGCCGTCGCACTGCACAAACTTGGCGGCGCCCCGTGGGTGCACGCGCTCTTCCGAGACGCTGGCCCAGCCGTCCCGCCGCTTGCACACGCGGCAGCCGTGCTTTTGCACCAAGTACGCCGCTGCGCCGCACTCTGCGTCGTCGCCGTCGTACGCCGTCACGGCCACGGCGCGCTCTTGGCCCGCTAGGGCGGCAAGCGGCTCTTGCACGCCAAGCACGCGCAACGCCATGTCGGCGCGACTGGCGTCTTGCACGCTGCGCTTAAGTTCGGCGCGCACATGGGATAAAGAGCGCTCCGCGCGGCGCAGCGTGTCGCGCACGCGCTCCACGCGCTCTTGCTCCATGAGCAGCACGGGGTGCTGCGCGGTAAAGGTCTCTGCCGCGGGCACGCGGTTTTTGCGCCCTTTGAAAGACGCAGCGGTCCACTGCGAGCTGCACCCACACGGGTCGCTCGTTTTTGGCGCGGCGCGACGCCGCGGCGTGGACGCAGCTGCCATGCTGTGCGTATGTGCTACGTGGTACGGGCACAGAGCGTGCAGGGGATGTGAGCGTGCAGCGTGTTGTGCGCGGAAAACTGCCGCGCCACCACCGCCGCCTCCAAATCGTTCCGCCGCGCTCATGTCCACAGACCCCTTCATGCCCGTGCACGCGCAGTGCACGTACACGACGCGCCGCCGTCACGCCGCCGCGCGCGCGCACAATGCCACCCCTTGCCACCGCGAACGCCAACGTTGCGTACTCGTATGTGCACCCGTCGTGGTGGTGCAAGCTGCGGCGCCCGCGCCGCGGAGAACGCGGGGACGCCGCGCGGTACCACGCGCGCCCGTCCACTGCGCGCGCGGCGCCGGGCGCCGCGGTGGACGCCGCCGCTCCGTGCACGCCCGTGGTGCACCGGCGCGCCACGTACGCGTACAACCGCGCGCCGTTCAGCACGGAGCCGGGGCAAGGGCTCAGTGTGGGCATGTACGCGCTGCTGGGCAAGCTGCAGCCGTTTTTCGAGCGGGAGGACAACGCGGCCACGCTGCTGCGCTTGGTGCACAAGCGCGCCGCGAGGCACGAGGGGTCGGTGCACATGCGGAACTTTGCGTGGTTCTGCATGCACTACGCGCAGGACAAGCCCACGCACGCGCTCATCACGGTGCGCGGCAAGGCCATGTACCCCCCGTCGGTGCTGGCTGCGCTGCACCGCAGCTTCACGCGGGAAAGCATGGACGCGCACTGCCGGGAAGACCGGCGCACGGGGCGGTGCGGCGCGGTGCTGTTTCGGTGGCGGGGCGTCGTGGTGCGCACCACGGTGGCGCAGCTGAATTATGTGCACTGGATGATTGTCACTGGCGTGTACGCCAGCTTGTTGCGGTGCCGACAGGAAGTGGCGGCGCACGCCAAGCGCGCGCCGACGCCCACACAGCGCGGCGCCGCGGCCAGCGCCAACCACGACGCTGTGCTGTTTGTGGAGACGGGGCCGGCCGCCGCGCTGCGGCTGCGGGGGCACGCCCGGGCGCAGTGGCTGACGTCGCCCGTGCCGTTCACACCGCAGCAGCCAACGGCGTGGGCGCCAGTGCCGCGCCCGCGCAGCGCCACTTGCAGTAAAGTTTCGTAGCGCCTCGTTCAGGTGCTTGCGCCACGCAGAGCACGTAGCACACCGCACCCGTTCCCCACCGCACCGTGCCCATGGCAGCGTCGTCGTCCCCCGCCGCCGGCTCCACGGCGGAGCCCGTGGCCGCCCCCAAGCCCTCGGTGCAAATGCTGACGGAGCAGCAGCTGCAAGACGCCGCGCTGCGAAGCGACGCTACCGTGTCGCGGTACGACACGACGCGCGTGACGCCGTGGAAGCACATGCCGCCCCGCGAAAAGAAAGAGCGCTGGGTGCGCGCGTGGGCCATGTTTGACGCCACGGCGGCCGCCAACCCCGAGGCGCCCGACAGCGCCCTGCGGGCCATGCTGGCCGCCAACGAAGAGCTGTGTGAGGAGCTGCACAAGAACTTGCCCACGGCGTACCGCATCAGCATGGCGCGCGTGGTGCCGCCCAGCAGCGTGCACGCCGAGTTCGCCCTGGCGCAACGGGAGTGGGTGCTCATCAACATCCGCGTGCAGGAGCAAGTGGCGTCGGGGCTGCTGGACGCCGCCACGGCCAAAGCCAAGCTGCAGGGGCTGGCCATGGCGCGCAACATGCGCCCCATTCAACCCGAGGACGTGCAGGGCGCCACGATAGTGGACATGGACGGCATGCTGAAGCGCGCGGGGTACGACCCCTCCCAACTGAACAGCAAGGACTCCCTCATGGACCGCATGCGCCGGGAGGGCCTGCGCACCAACGCCGCGGACCGCATGCGCACCGCGCAAAGCATCCTGTCCAAGACGCTGCCGTCGACGGACACGCGCTCCGCGGCGCAAGACGCAGAGGCCGCGACCAAGGCTGCGACGCGCAACGCGGAGATGCGCCCGGGGCGCTCAGCCATGCACTCTGCCCTGCGCGACGCGATGCACGGCGGCGGCGCGTCCACGGACGCCGCTGGCGCGCAGCAGTGACGCGCCGCGTTGTCTCGGCCCTGCAACAAACGGCACACCAACGCGCTGCGCGCTCATGAATGCACCACCACACTGCACGCCACATTCACACCGTTGTCCCCATGACGTCCTTGCAGGGCCTGCCCGCGGAGGTGTACACGCGGTCCCCCGATGGCGCCGTACAAGCGTATTTGCAGGCGTGCACGCCAGCTGACGCCATGCCGGAGCACGCCGTGGACGGCGTGCTGACGGCGCTGGACATGCTGCCCGACGCGCCCGCGGACTTGCACCGCCGCGTGGAAAGGTGCTTGTACCCCGACGGGGAGATGCCAAAGCCCGAGGCGCCGCAGCGTGGCGCTGCGTCTACGATTGCGGCGCGGCGGCCCGCCGACGCCGCCACCAACGCCGGCACCACGGAGCCTTCCACGGCGTCCTCGAAAAGCAACACGCGCATGTACATTATAGTTGGCGTCGTCGTGGCAGTGGTGTTGCTGGGCGTGTGGTACATGCGGCGCCGCGGCGCGCGCGGCGCTGCCGGGAACACTGGCGCGGCGGCGGACCGACCCACGGCGCCCACCGGCACGTCGCATCTGGCCACGAGCGCCGCAGCGGCTGCGCTGGGCGCCGGCGCCCGGGACGGGGCGTCGTGGTACACAAAGGACGCGCCGTCTGACGCTGGCAGCAGCCGCAGCGGCGTGGTGCCCAGCCGGGTTTTGCCGCCGCTGCAGTTTGATGAGTAAAGAGGACGCAGCGGCAGCAACGGACGCGTGTGCACTGCATGTGTGCGTGTAATCATGGCGCTTGCAATGCATTCAGATGACGGCGCACTTCCACCACCATGCGCGCCGCAGGACGCGCCGTACTTTCCGGTGCACTGCGAGGCGTGCTACGCGGGCGACACGGCGCACCGCACCGAGGCGTGCAAAGACAGGCAGGCGGCCATTGCCGTGTTGATGGAAAATGCAGAGGGGCTGCGTGCAGTGCTGGCACTGCCAGACGTGCGCGCGTATTTGCCTCGTTTCGTGCGCGACGCACCATTGGACACGCTTGTTGTCACCCGCATCGCCGCGCAGTGCGCCGTGGCGCTGGCGTCCAGTGCCGTGATTGAGGGCGTCGTGGGCCGCGGCGCGCCCAGTGCCGACGGTGCCACTGGAGACGTGACCAGCCGCCCCCTCGAGGGCATGTACACCGCGGGCAATTTGCCGGCCGCAGAGCCCATCGTGAAGAAGAGCGCAGTCATTGTCGTCAACGGCGCTTCACAGCCGGGCGCCATTGCGCACATGCCGCTCCAGGACGACTCGGACACTAGTGATACGCCCATCGAGAGCGCCGGCGTGCCCACCCTTGGCGCGCTGCCGAGCGCAGCAGCCGCGCGCCGTGAGCCGTTGGAAGACGCAGCGGCAGCCGTCGGCTCGCAGGCACAAGAGACCTTTGAGCAGCGCCGGGAGGAATTGAAGAAACCACTGGGCGCGAACATCGGCAGGAGCAGGCGCAACCAAAACACCCAGAAAGCAGCCGCGGAAAAACGGAACGTCAAGCAGCGCGCGCGGCGCAAGAAATTTGAGGTGGCACGAGCTCAAGGCGCGACGTAGCACGTGCCACGACGGGCGCGGAGGAGCGCGCAGGGCCGCGCCGTAACAAAGTCTGCACCCGCACTGCGCGTGCCCGTCCGCGTCTGTTTACCCCCGCCACCCCACAGGCATGGCCGTGTGGGACGTGTGCACCGCGTGGCCCACGCACTGCGTCGTGTGTTCCGGGGACGCGTGGCAAGCCGAGCCGTGCGACAACGCCAAATGCCGCGTCTTTCGTGACCGCGTGGCGTACTACATGAACGAAAAGAGGGAGCTAGCAATGACCCTGGTGTACATTGCGCACCGCAACATTCACGTCAAGAACATTCACGCCAAGCACATGCCGTACCAAGTGCCGGCAGCGGCACTGGTGTGGGCGGCACGGTCCACCATGTCCAGCGCGCCGCAGCGGCAGGACGCGCGTACGCAGCGCCGGTGCGCGTGCGCTGTGGCCGCGTTGGAGGTGCTGGGCAACGCCAAGCTGCAGCCGCCAACCAATCGGAAGCCGTACGAATTGACACTGGACATCCTGCAGCGCGCCGTGGCGCGCGCGTCGTTCCCCGGCGGCCTGCAGTCCATTGAGCAATTTGCCGCGGAAAGCCCGGGCCTCACGCAGCGCTTGAGCCGCCCCACAGTGCGCACCGTGGGCGACGCGTGGCTCAAAGTGAATGACCGCACAGACGCGCTTGACGCGCGCGACGCCACGCGCGGGTTTGCGGCGCGGCGCGACGGGCCCGCCTCCACGCACATTCTGCAGCGCATGCACGAGGTGTTGCACGCCGCGGTGCACCTGCGCGCGGCGCGGGAGCTGGTGCGCGCGGCGTCTGACGGCGTGATGGACGCTGAAGAGGCGCTGGTGTTGGGGGCGCCATACACGCCGCAGCAACGCGCCCGCCGGCGGGACGTCCTGCTGGCGCACCACGCGTCACACACGTCTTCCCGGGTACTGCGCAAGTTCACGGCCGCGGCGGAGCAGTGACCACACGCGCAAGGAGCATGGCTGCTGCAGGCGACGCAAACCCCACGCGCGCAGACGGCGCAGCGCCCTCAGCTGTTGGCGCATGGACGGCGTACTTTGACGGCGGTTCCCGTGGGAACCCCGGCGTGTCGGGGTCTGGCGCGGTGTTGTACGTGGATGGGCACGAGGTGCTCGCAGCGGCGCACGCCATGGTGGACGGCACCACCAACAACCAAGCCGAGTACTTGGGCGCCGCGCTGGCGGTGCACCTCGTGGCCGCGGGCGTTGCGGCGGCGCGCCGCGGCGGCTTGCCCGGCGTGCCGTTGCCCACGTCTGTGAGCATCATTGGCGACTCCAAGTTGGTGGTGCAGCAGGTGCGCGGGAAGTGGCAAGTGCGCGCCAAGCGCTTGGTGGCGTGCGTCGCGCAAGTTCGCGCGGCTGCACGGGACCTGCGCCGCGCCCTCGACGCGCACGGCGACGCGCGCGGCGACGGCACCCCTGACCCAGCCGCCCGCTGCGGCTTGATGGCGCACATGCCCGGCGCGTGCCCGATTCCGTTGGAGTGGGCGCACGTACGTCGCGCGCTCAACAAGCGCGCCGACGCCCTGAGCAACGACGGCATGGACGCGCACACGGGGCGGTGGAGCGACGCGTTTTGCACGGCGCCGTCGCCGTTCCCCCGTCGCAGCGCCCTCGGCGCCGTCGCTCGAGGACCACTGGGCATTGTGAAAGCGTCGCCGTGGAAAGTGCTGGAGCAACAGCAGCAGTAGCACGCAAATGCATACCACAGCTCTCATGTCACGCGCTTTGCCGCGACCAGGCGCGGCATCCTGGTGTAGCGCGCGGCGGCAGGCAGGCAAACCAGCGCGCGCGCGCCGTGTATCGTGTGCAGTGCCGTGTGTTATACGTGAATTCATTGCAAGTCGTCGCCCCCAGCCGCCGCTCGCAGCATGTCCAGCTTGTCCCGCAGCAGTTTCACGCCGTGCACCGCAAAGGTGGGCACGTTGGCGGTGGAGGTCGGCGACGCCGCGGCGTCAAGCGCGGCGCCGTCTGCCACAGACGCCGCCGCGGCGCCCCCAGTGCGCGCGCGCTTGGCGCCAATCAACGCTCCGGTGCGCGCGTCGCTCATGTACGACACGATGTTCAGCTCCAGTGCCGGCGCCGTGCTCTTGACGTTGAACGCGTTGAAGTTGCGCAGCTCGGCGCGCACCTGGTTCTCGTCGCAGAACGACATCCACGCCTTTTGCAGGGTGCGCTCGGTGACGCGGTACTCGTCAAAGGCGTACACGGCGCCGCCCGTGGGCGCCACGTAGTCCCGCGGGTCCTCTGGCAGCAGGTCCTCCACCAGCTGGTCGTCCATGAAAAAGTCGGGGTGCGTGGCGGGCGTGACGCCGTTGCGGGGCGCGCCGTCTGCGAGGGCGCCCTTGTGGTCCACGTACGCGTGCCAGAACTTGTTCACGGCGGGCGGCGGCATGGTGAACCACTGCGGGGACGTCAGCAGGGACGTCATGGGCTGCACCTCCACCTGCAGCCGCTTGCGCATGTCCGTGAACTGCGGCGGCAGGATGGTGTCCAGGTCCACGGTGCGCCCCGACGCCGCGGACAGCTCCCGCATGTCCCCCAGCAGCGCGTAGTAGCACCGGATCATCTTGGCAAACACCGCGGCGCGCTCGTCAAAGATGCGCTTTTCCAGGGTGCCGTCCTTCACGGTGGGGCGGTGGTCCATGCACACGTAAAAGAACCGCCGCGTGATGGCGCCGCCCGTGTCGGACAGGTTGGTGGCCAGCTCGTTCCCCGCAATGATGCCGTTGGCCTCCAAGATGGTTTCGTACTCCTGCACGCCCTTCTTCTCGGCGCCCACCTCCTCCCCCGACACCATCTTTTGCAGGGTGCCCTGGTTCAAGCTCAAGTGGCTCTTGAGCTCTGGCAGCATCCACACCCAGCAGCCCACGATGTTCCCCACCGCCCAGCGGTCCTGCACGTTGGTGGCCAGCGTGCCCACGCGCTCCCGCGGGAAGAACGACTTGATCAAGTTGATCAGCGTGGACTTGCCGCACCCCGCGCACCCAATCATGAGCATGATTTTCTGCTCCTTGTCAGCCACTCGGAAGGGCGCCAGCACGCGCCCCGCCATGCCGTAAAAGTACCGCTTGGACGCCGTGTCAAAGTGCTGCGTGTCTGGCACCGTGTCCAGCGCGGGCGTGGGGATGGCCATGGGGTCGGGGAACGCCGCGTCGTCCCAGAACTGCGGGTCCATGTACAAGTCCATGTACTTGCAGGCGCACACCGACACCAAGTCGGGGTGCGCGTGGTCCAGCCACCGCGGCTGCAGGACGCCCGTCTCGGGGTTTTTCCACACCAACTGCAGCACGCCGTTGCGCCACGCGACAAAGTTGCGGTCGGGCTCGTACAGCGGCCACAGCGACGTGGGCGTGGACACGAGCTTTTGCACCACGAGGTGCGTGGGTACCGCGTTGGACAGCGCGTCTTGGTCCCACCGGTACTCCGGCGCCAGCTCGTGGTGCACCCAGTCCTCAATGGTCATCTTGGTGGAGCCCGCCCGCCCCGTGCGCAGCGCGTACCACGCGCACGTGGGCTGGTCCCCCTGCCACACCCGCGCGTACACGTGCGTCCCGTCGTGCCGCAGGGACTGCACAGACGCCTGGCGCCACAGGAACGACACGAGCTGCTCCTTGGCGGAGCGCGGGGGGTGCGCAGGCATGGCGTCGGGCGCCACAACGCCGTCGGCCCCACCGCCGTCCGCGCCGGCGTCGCCCGTGCCGCCGCTACCGCCGCTACCGCCCGCGCCGCCGCCGCCACCACCGCCGCTGGCGCCGCCACGCTGACGGCCGCCACCCCCGCCGCCCCGCGCGCCAAACGCCTGCATGCGCACGGGGCCGCCGCCGTTGCCAGACACGTTGGCGCCGCCAATGCCCGACGAGTGAATGTTGCGCTGCGCAAAGTACGCGTCGGGGTCGTACGGCTCGTCCTCAGAGCCGGCGCTGCCGGGGGACGACGGCGGCGTGCCGGCGTCGCTGCCCGTGGGCACGCCCTGGCTGGGGTCGTGCAGCATGGCTGCGGCGCGCCCCAGCACGCTGTCCGTGGCCAGGGACGGCGGGTTGGCCACGCGCATGGTGAGCGGCATGTCGGGCAGCGTGCGGAAGCCAAAGGGGCACGCCCGGAAGGGCGACGACGCGTCCAGGGCGCGCGCCGGCACGTGCGAGAACGCCGCCATCTCCCGCACGCGCATGGCTGCCAGGAGCATGGTGAAGCCGACGTTGAGCACGTGCGCCACGCGGTACATGGCGTCCTCCACGGTGAAGCGCGCCTGCGGCAGCACCACCGTGGCCAGCCCCGCGTTCTCCAGGTCCCGCAGCTGCTGAAAGTGCCGCTTCATCATGGCGGTGTGCGTGCTTTGCAGCTTGCCCTGCGCCATCTCAGAGTACGCGCTGGTGACCTCCAAGCCGTACTCCAGCGTGAACTGCTCCATGAGCTCCACGGGCCCACGGTGTTCGCACAGCAACTCGGACGCCATGACGTCCACGTACCGCACCAGGTTGTGCACCTGCTCCCGCGTGTACGACACGCGCTTGTGCAGCACGCCGCACCGCGGGAACGGCGCGTCGTCCAGGTACGCCTCAAAGGTGACGGGCGCGTGCCGCCGCGTGTCTGCGACGCCCAGCGCCAAGGAGCCGTACGTGCGCACGTGGTCGTACGCGCGCTGCGTGGCCGCCCGGTGTTCTTGCTGCTGCATGCTGCCCGCCAATAAAGACCGTGAGAATTCTGTAGCACACGGCGCTCTTTTCTGCCTCCGGCGTGTCCGCGTCAGCAGCAGAGCGTGCGCGCTTTGCGTGGTTGTCAACGCGTGCAGCGTGAACAATCGCCCGCACCGCAACAATGCCACAACAAGCCAAAAGTGCTGGCACGGCGGCGCACAGCGCAGCTGCGCCGCCATTGGAGGCGGCGTGGCAGGGGGTACCCACGTCCCTGCCGTCGCCGCCAGTGTGCGTGAACCGCACAGGCGGCACGCTGCACACGTGGGAAACCCGGGACGCGCCGCGCTTGTACGCGGTGCGGCACGCCCTGCGCGAGGCGCACGCCGCCGCGGTGAACTTGCGCGCCGCGCGCAACACGGCGTCCACACTGGAGTGGCGCGTGCCCCTGGCGGACGCGGCGCACTTGCAGCGCGTGGTGCGAGCGCTGTGGAGCGCGACTGGCGGGCGCGCCGTGGACCACGCCGCGGACCACACCGCGGCGCGGGGCAGCCCCGCCGTGGGCATGGCGTGGACGCCGGGCGCGTGGCACCACGAGCAGCGCAGCACGTACGCGCTGTACGATGGGCGGCGGGTGCAGCAGACCACGACGCTGGCGCCGCCCACAGCGGCGCACTTGGGCGCCGCCGCAGCGGCGTGCCGTGTGCCGCGTCTGAAACAGACGCTGCAGCACGCCGCGCAGGTCCTCCGGGCGTGCTCCGCGCCGGTGGACGCGCTGCACGCGCAGCAGTCCCTGCTCACGTGGCTGCTGGCCCACCCCGACGCCGCACAGGAGGTGCTGGCATGCACGCCCAGCGCCAAAACGCCGTCGGCGGCGCGCCCCGCGCCCCCGCGCCAGCACGTGTACATGCCGGTGCGCACGCGCGTGGAGGAGCGCGTCGTGGCGCCGCACGCCGGCAACGACGTGCTGCGGCACGTGTACGCCGACTGCGGCGTGCAGGCGCACCACGTGGTGACGCGCGCCGTGGACGCTGCCGCGGTGCCTGCCATTGTGCTGCCCACCCGCGCGACCCTGGTGCAGCGCTTGGCGGTGCACGCGGCGTGGGACGGCGCGGCGCTGCGGCGGTGGAGCGTCAGCGTGGAGCGTTGCGCGCGCGGCGATAGCATGCACGCAGCCGACGCCGCGCTGCGCGAGGAGCGCTGCACGTACGCCGTGGTGGTGCGCCTCAAAGTGGGCGCCGCCGCGGAACCCAGCGCCCACCTTGTGCAAATGGCGCTGCGCGTGATGCAGCATGCAACAAACCTGGCACGCCGCACGTCCAACAGCGACGTAGCGTGACCCGGCACACACCATGGGCGCGCTCTGTTTGCCCGCCACCCCCAACCCTTCATGTCGTGGATTGTGTACTCTGCGCAGGTGCTGTACGCTGTCGGCAGCGCCGTGACAACCGCCGTCACGTACGCGGCTTCCGCGGCGGCGCCGCGCGACGGGCCCGATGAGCGCGCCATGGTGACGCACGCGCGGCACGCGGCGCCCTCCCAACCGCCAGACGCCGCCGCGCCGTGGGGCGCGCTCCCCGCGCCCGTCCCGGGGTGGACCGCGTCCTTTGCAGACGACCCGCTGTTTGCGCTGTGCACGCCCGGGTCGTGGGCGCGGGAGGCGCGGGAGTGGGCGTTGACGTGGCTGGTGTACCTGTGCCGCGTGGCGGCGTGGGGCGGCACCAGCGACGCTGACGTGTGCCACACGCTGTCCCCCGGACTGCCAGCGGCGTACTGGACAACCCAAGCAGACGCCTGTCGCGCCATGCTCTGGTACACCCTGCGCATGCGCGCTGAAGTGACGCTGCACGCGCTGTGCTGCATCGCCCTGGCTGCGGCGGGCGTGGTGGCTGCGCGCGCCGCGTACGCGTGGCTGTGCGCGTGGCCGGCGCAGCGCGCCGCCGCAGTGCCGCCCGCTAAGCGCTCCGTGGCTTCCGGCGCTCTGAGCCCGCGGCACTCCCAGCACGTTGCGCGCAACCTGCGACCAGATGACGCGGCGCCCGCGCGGCGCGCCTCGCACGGCACCGCGGGGGCATCCTAGTGGTAATCTGATAGTTCTTAGTTACGAGCGTGCGTTTACCGAGCAGCGCGGCGGCGCCGTGCCGGCGCGGCTGTGCTTGGCCAGGACAAATGCATTGCATAACACACCACGCACGCGACACGGCGGGGACGGGCGCGCGCGCCACTCACTGCGTGGACGTTGTGGCGTTGTCGGGGTGCACCGCCTCCAACGCCTTGGAGGATAGGCGCGCCACCTGTGTGTCTGTAATGCGCGCCGCTGGAGCCGACGGCGCGCCCGGCAGTGGCAGCTGCGAAATGGAGTCGTGCGCGTTCAAGGACGCCGTGTGCACGTCGCTCATGCCTTCCCACTGCTCTTTACGGGGAGCGGGCAGCTGGGGCGCGCCACCGCGAGGCTGCTCCGACCGCGCGTCGGACCGCTGCGCGGCGCCGGTGGTGGTGGACCCTGCACCGCGCATGGGCGGCGCCCACGACGCGGCGTCCAAACGTTGCCGCGTACTGGCCGTGACTTGCGTGCGGCTGTCTGGCGCTGCAGATTGACGCCTCGACTGCGCGGGGCGCGCGTCTTTCCGCGCGTTGCGGCGCGCAAAGCCCCGCGCTGCGTCCTCGGATGGGCGCCCCGAGCGTTGCAGGATGGCGCTCAAAGCTGACACCGTGTCCACGCAGCTCGTAGCGTCCCGCACATGCGGGTACGGCGTATCGCCGCCCCTGGACGCGCCGTCACGTTTGTGCACGCGGCGCACGCGGGACGCAGCGTCACCGGAGGACCGATGGCTTTGACGAGACGCACCGTCGTCGCGCTGCTCTTGACGCGACGCGCCGTCATCGGTACGAGTTCCTTGGCGTCCTTGCCGCGAGGCGCCGTCGTCCCGTGTAGACGCGCCGTCGTCCCGTGTAGACGCTCCAGTGTCATTACGACGTTCTTGGCGTTCTCTACGCGAGGCGCCGTCGTCTCGTGTCGACGCGCCCTCGTCTCGCGCCTTTTGATGCGAGGCGCCGTCGTCTCGTGTCGACGTGCCATCGTCATTACGACGCTCTTGGCGCTCTCGACGCGATGAACCGTCGTCTCGTGCCGACGCGCCGTCGTCGCGCTGCTCTCGACGCGATGAACCGTCGTCTCGTGTCGACGCGCCGTCGTTGCGCCGCTTGCGCCGCTCTCGACGCGATGAACCGTCGTCTCGTGTCGATGCACCGTCGTCGCGCTGCTTGCGCCGCTCTCGACGTGACGCGCCGTCGTCTCGTGTCGACGCGCCATCGTCGCGCTGCTTGCGCCGCTCTCGACGTGACGCGCCGTCGTCTCGTGCCGACGCGCCGTCGCCCAGAGCAGTGCTGCGATGCACCTCAGAGCAAGAGCCCGCGTCAAAAGTGGGTGCGGGGCGCTGCTTGGACGCCGCGTCAGCGTCAGACACGGCGTCGACAGACCCCGCGGGCGGCGCGACCGACGGCGTCGCGTCGTGCTTCCGCGTCCGCTTCTTGCGGCGGTCGCGCCCGGCCGTGCTGTGCTTGGCGTGCTGCTTGGCAGTGGCGCGCACCGCCACGTCCACTACGTTGCGCACCACGCGCTCAAAGCCCACGGCGTCCCCCCGCGTGTACGGGTACTTTACAACGCACGGCTCCTCACACAGCTGTCCAAACACGCGCTGCACAAACGCCGGCACGTCCCGGGCCAGCAGCGCGTGCACAGACTGCCCCTGCGGCGCCGCGGCTTTCAACGCCACCGTGATGCACTCTGCCATGTCGCGCATGCGCTGCTCTGGGGACCGGCTGCTCCGCGACGTCTCTGCGTGCTCGTAGCGCATGCGGTACAGCACGTCCGCCCACTCCTGCGCGTACTGCCCCCACACCCCCGCGTTCCACGCGCTCACCGTGGGCAGCGTGAACTGCCACACCTGCGCAATCATGTCCACGTGCGTGCTGTGCTGCGCTACCTTGTCGCGCACGCTGTCATACAGGCGCTCCAGCGCGGAGAAACACGCGCGGCGAGCCACAGTGTGCACCTCGCCCGTGGCGGAGACGGACGCAGCCATGATGATACCGGGCGTCTACAGTGCTGTGTTTGGCGCGCAGTGAAAAGCGTTTGCTACATGCCCCGCGCGCGACGTGGGCCGCGCTTGCTGCGGCTGGCCGGGGACCGTCCCCGGCGCAGACGGCTGCCTGCCCGCGCCGCAGCTGGCGCCGCCACCAGCGCCAGCACATTTCGCTTGCTTGCACTCATTATTGCGCCGCGCTTGCCCCCCAGTGGCACTGCTTCGCACGCACACGCTGCGCGACGCCGTCGTGACACACGCCGCCATCGTGCAGCATGGACGCCCTGACCGTCATCACCCGCGCGGCGCAGTCGCCGCCGCCGGCGCAGCCGCCCAACGTCCCTGACCCGTGCGCAGTGTGCATGCCGGTGCACCAGCCAGACCACGGCGTGCAGTTCCTGCGTGTGCCGTCCAGCTTGTTCGTCAAGTGGGCAGACAGCCACGCAAAGTGGGACGACGCGCACCGCTTCGACGCGTGGCGGCAGCTGTTCTTGAACAACGACGCGTGGAGCGCGCACTTGGCGCTGAAGCGCGCTGTGCTGGCCCTGAGCAGCACCGTGGCCAACACCAGCGCGCACGTGCTGCGGCTGTTGGTGCACGGCGCCGCGTGCACGCGCTCCCTCACGCAGGCCACGTGCGCCGTGGAGGCGGTGCTGGGCTCTGACGACGTCTTGGCAGTGACGGCGCTGCGGCCGTCCGCGTCCACGGCGCAGGTGTCCACGCTGGACGTCAGCGCCATGCAGCGCGCCCGCCGCGCGCTGCACGAGCCCAATGCCGTGTTCAATGCCACGGGGTGGACGCGCGGAACGTGTGCGTCGGGCGTCGCGTGCGCCGTGCGCACCAAAAAGGCCGCCCTGCGCGTGGTGCGCTGGTTGTCGGCGGGGGAGCCCGACGCGGGGTACACCCGCGCATGGAGTGCCATGACGGGCGACGCGGCGGGGCCCGCGGCGGCGTCCCCAACCTCGACGCCGCCCCCGACGGGCAACCATGGCGCCGGGGACGACGTCAGCGTCAATGAATACGACGCTTGGATGCGGGCGTGGAAGGACATCATGACGCGCGACGGCGACGCGCGGCAGCACGCGTGGCGCCTGCTGCTGGCGGCCGTCATGCAGGACTGCCACGACGCAGCGTCAGACAACGGCGCGGTGCTGTGCTTCATGAACGCCATGCGGCAGGGCGCGTGGCCGCTGGGAAAAGACAACCCGGGGACGCCCAAGGGCGTGCCCGTGCCCAACCGCGCCCACGGCAACGACGTGCACTGCCCCGCACTGGCCATGCTGCACGTGTGCCTGGAAAGCTGCGACGTGGACCGCATGTGGGCGGCAGCGGTGTGGTACGCCGCGTGGGGGTACCACCTCATCCCCATGCTCACCCTCATGACGCAGCTGTACCGCGTGGCTGTGGAGCCGCCCATCACGCCAGACCGCCGCGTGCCGTCCCGTGCGCTGTCAGCGCCGTTCCCCGTGGTTGGAGTGCCCACCCGCGCAGAGGGCGCGACGGCGACTGCGCCCCTCACCCGCCCGAAAAACAACGACGGCGCCCTGGAGTACTGCGAGGCGCTGCTGTTTCACCACACGCCGCACCCCATGCGCCCCGCGTGGTGGTGGCACGCCGCGGTGCCCATCCCCCGCCACCTGCACGCCGCGCACGCCGCCAGTGCGAAACTCATTCGGTCGTGGTACCGGGGCACCCGCGCGCAAAGCATGGGCGGCGGCGCAGCGGCGGGCGTCGCACCCGGCCCCCCCACGGCGCTGGTGCCGGTGCCGCAGCAGCACGCCTTTGCCATGAGCGGCACAGTGGGTGTGGCGTGGCGCTCCGCGGCGTGGGCAGCCGTGGCCCGCGCAGTGGCAGCGCCGTCCCGCCACAACGCCGACGCCCGCGTCATTGTGCGCTGCGTCAACGGCATCGAGCGGCAGCTGGCCGCCATGGACGTCCAGGCGTGCCCACAGGACTGGCTCAAGGGCGGCTTTGAAGCCGACGCGCCGTGCACGCCGTGGAGTGCGGTGAGCCCCAGGTGCCCCGAAAGCTTGCAGCGCGGCATGCACGCGACGCTGGACAAGCTGCGGGAACTGCCGGCGGGCACGCCCCTGCACGCCGTGCTGCACAAGGCTGCGCGCACGCGGGCCACGCTGCACAAGTGGGTCATGTACCACGCTGAAAAGGCGCGCCTGCGGGCCGGCGCGCCCGCCACGCGCCTCGCCGCGCGCACTGTGGAGTGGGTGTGCCCGCCCGCCGTGCCCATGCTGCTGCCTTGGCCGCTGCACTTGAGCCGCACCGGCGTGCAAAACGCGCAGGACGTGGCGCTGCTGCTGGACACGGCGGGCGCCATTGCCGCGGAGCACGGCGCGGCGCACGCGCCCTTTGTGTCGCAAGCGGTGGGAGCCATTGACGCGCTGTGCAAGCGCGGCATCCGGCGCGCTGCCGCAGCCGCGTCCCCCGCAGACAGCGTCGTGTACGTGATGCAGGGTGGGCACTTGGTGCGCGCAGCGCACGGTGGGGGGCCGCCCGTGGCCCTCCGCGGCAAGGCGCGCCCGCAGAGCGCGTACGTCATTGGCCCCGTGAGCGACGAAGCTGTGCTGCTGGAAGCCACTACGCGCGCGCTGCTGCAGGCTGGCGGCATGGGCTGCCCAGAGTGGGACGGCATGCAGGTGCTGCACACGCCGTACGGCGTGTACACGGTGTTCCTGCGCGGCGCGGCGTACAGCGCGCACGAGTTCACGGCGGTGACGTGCCCGCACGCCGCGGCGCGGACGCGGTCGGCGCTGCGCCGCGTGCGCGCCGTGGGAGAGATGCGCCGGGCCGTGGCGCGCATGGTGCAAACCGCGGTGCACCGCGGCCACGTGCGCGGCACAGAGCGCCCCGAGACGCTGCTGCAAGCCGCCGTGGCAATGGGCCGCGCGCCCGACAGCGCGCTGTACTGCGCTGGGGGGTCGTGGGTGTGGGGCACCGCCGCGGCGTACCCGCACCTGCACGACACGCACGCCGAGTGGACGCGGGACGTCGCCGCGGCGGGCGGCGGCGGCGGCAGCGGCGCGGACATGGACGCGGCGCGCTCCGAGGGCGGCGCTGACGAAGCCGTGGCGCCCCTCGCGCGCTTCGCCGTGTCCAAGGCGCGCTTCGACGGCTTTGCGGCGCGGGCAGAGCTGGTGTTGTCCCTGCTGGGGCTGCAGGGCATGACGGAGCACATTGTGCAGTCATACAAGCACTTGGTGGTCACCGCGTGACGCGCTGCAGTAAATTCATCGCCCCTACGCGCCGGAATGCACCACGTCAACCAAGGCCGCCACTGCTTTGCGAGTGCTGTTCCCCCCCGCGCGCGCCATGCCGTCTGACGCGTTTGTGTGCTACCCAATCCGGCAGCGCCCCGAGCTGGGCAAGTTTTGGTGGTGCGCCGCGTCTGTGAACGGTCAAAAGGTGTGGAGCGTGCTGGACACGGCGTCCCACGACATGCTGGTGCCGCACGCCGACAAGTGCACCAAGTGCACCGAGCGTAAAACCACGCCGCGGGGCGTGCAAGACCTGCCCCGCAACGCGAAAAAGTCCGCCATGCATTTCAGCATTGAGAGCGTGCACATGTCGCGCGGCAAGGGGGAGGTGTGCGCCATTGGGCCGGACGGCGACGCGCAGTGCGACCGGCGCCCCGTGCTGTGGATCACGTCGGCGGACCGGCTGGGGTACGCGGTGCGCGGCGTGGGACCCGGCGCCAGCGCGCACACCGTGCTGGGCGTGGGCATCCCCGCTGACGGGCACCGCGGGCGCATGTGGACGACGCCGCACCCCGGCGTCGCGCAGCACGCCGCCACGCGCAGCACGCCGCTGTACGTGCAAGACACCGTTGTGAAAGGCCCGCAGGCGCACAAGCTGCCGTGTGTGAACGTACAGCGCGTGCAGCGCCCCGGCAACGCGGGCGACGGCGTGGCCACCAGCGGCAACACGGCAGTCATGCTGGACACTGGCACGCCGGGGTGCATCCTGCCGGGGGAGTGGCTGGGCAAGTCCACAAAGGGCGTCACGTCCCCGCAGTACGTGGCGCGCAACGTGACGCTGCACCTTGAGAACGGCGTCACCCTGACGGGCGTGTCAGTGTACAACGGCGGCTCCCTCGCGTCCATTCAAGCGCGCTTCGGGTGTGACGGCATCATTGGCAGCGAAAGCATGCGCGGGTGGGCAGTGGAGATGCATTACAAGGACCGCAAGGTGCTGTTCACGCCGCTGGCGTGAGCGCCACGCGGCGCGGAGGCGGCGCATCACACCACGTACACGGGGTTCTCCACGCTCTGCCCGGACTGCGGCGCCGCAGCGGCGAGTTGCTTGTCCATGGTGGACGCCGCGGCGTGCTGCACGCCGGCGGTGACTACCATGCACGCGGGCCACATCCACGCCAACGGCGTGTCGTGCCGCGTGGCGTCGTATACCACCGCAGCCAGCACGCACGCTACAAACACCTCTGCGCGGGCGTAGTGCAGCGTGACGCGGGTGGACTGCGAGCAGCAGCCCGTGAGAACCACGGTCAGCACGCAGCGCACGCCTGTGGCTGCCAAAGACGCAGTGGCCAGCGTCATGCCCGGCGCGGTCTGCCACAGCGTCGCGACGGCCACGGCGGACAGCACAAAGTGCAGCGCCACTGCGACGGTAAAGACGCCCTTGGCGGTCTCCACCGCGCAGCACGCCGTGCGCGGCGACGGGTGCAGCGTGTTGTGCGCGCCCTGTACGCACGCCGCGATGGGAACGGCGTGCGCCGGGCGAATGCATGGCGCGCACCACGCGCTGCACATGACACACCGCATGACGACGAGGGCGCATAAATGCCGCGCGACCAGCAGCGCGGCGTGGTTTATTGCGCCGCACACGGCACGTACGTGAATGAATGAACTGACGCGCCGCGCGCCGCGCCTCACAGCGGCACCACCGCGGACACCTCAACTCACAACCTCTCACTACCCATGCACCGCGCGCGCAAGACAGTCTACACGGTCTCACCACACGCACAGCATACGCACGCATTGCCGACATGGCCAACGCACAAGAAGACGACGCGGCGCGCTTGACGCCAGCGCAGCGCGCGGGCTTGGTGGACGTGTTCATGTTGAGCGCCAACGCGGGGCTCCCGCGCGTCGCGTACATGGCACGGCACCACCCCGAGCGCGACGACAGTCTGCGCGTGTTCAGTGTGCCGCTCACGTCCACGGCTCCAAACGCGTACGCCGGCGCGTACGCCCCGCGCGCGCACGTGCCCCAGCCAGCAACGCGAGTGGAAGACAGCGCGGCGTACTACCTGGCGCACTGCACGGGGGACCGCCTGCAGGCGCACCTGGTCAACACGCTGAAGCAGGCGGTGGATGTGAGCGAAGGCGACGCGGACAGAAGCAACGAGGCGGCGGACGCGCCGGACTCCTTGGACTCCACCGACCCCGTGCTGGCCACGCAGGCGCTAATGAGTGCCGGGCTGTACGACGCGGCGCGACGCGCGGTGCGGGACGTGACGGGCGACGAGGCGTCCGCCCTGCCGCTCAACGCGCCGTGGGTGCGGCGCTTTCGACAGGCGTTCAACGGCCTGGTGCGCGCCGTGGTGCATCAAACGGCGTGGGGGGAGCTGGACCAGGACACTTTCAGCGCCGCGTGTGCCACCCTGCGTCGAGGCGCGGTGCAGTGCTTGGTCATGTGCGCGGCGCAGCGGGCGCAGGACGACAACGACGCGGCCGCGCCTGTAGTGCAGTGACCACCGCGCGCGCGCGTCGTGAAACAAAGCTCAATGCATTGCTAGGCACCACACGCCGTGACATCACGCTGCTGCTGTCTCTGCTTGCACACGACGCGCCATGGCTGACCCGTATGAGTACGTGGACGCTGCGCAGCAGTACCGCGGCATCATCGAGGGTAGGCTCAGTATCAGTTTTTCGCGGGAGTTTGTGCTGCCGCCGCGCTCCTTGCTGCGGTACGTTGTGGTGGGACCGGGCGCCGACGCAGTGGGCGGCGGCGGAGGCGGCGGAGGCGCTGTCAGGAGCTCGAGCATCACATCGCAAGACGACCCCATCAAGCTGCGGTTCACACTGGACACGGCCTTTACACGCGTCGAAGTAGTGAACGCTTCCGGCGCGGCGACGTTGCTAACTAACGCCGCGCCAGGCGCGCCCGCATCGGGCAACTCGGGTGGCACCGGCAACGCGGGGCAACGCTCAGCGGCAGGCGCGAACCCCAGCAACGGCGAGGCCGTCACGCTGTGGGGCGACACGCCGGTGCGGTATGGACGGGGCGGCGCCGGCACCAATGGGACGCCGTGGGTGCCTCAAACGTACGGGCAAGGCGGGGACAGTGCCGCGTCTGGGTCCCCCGGCACCCCCGAGGGAGCGCCCGGCGCTGTGCTGATATGGATCACTAGGCCCTTGGTGGTGGCGCACACCGCGACGCTACTGAGCGTGGTGCGCCGGGCGGGGCAGGTGGACGGTCTGCTGACCGACATGCCCCTGGCGGGTCCCGCCGTGCCGCAGCACGGCTTGACGTTCACTGGCGCGCCCGTGGCCGAGACGAGTTTGGACATGTACTACGCGCCGCTGCCCATTCTGGACGCGGCATACCTGCGGTACGTCACGGCTGCGGAGCCCAACGGCGTGCTGCCCGTATCAGACGTCGTGGAGACGCAGCCGTGCGTGCACCAAGCGGCGTCCTTACCCGGCCGCGTCATTGTCTTGGTGCGCGGCACGGGGTGGGGCGTGGACAGGCAGCTGGTGTTGGCGCACCCAGGGAGCACGCTGTCCACACTGCGCGTACCCGCTGGCTTCACCGCGACGTACTCGGCGGGCGAAACGCTGCTGACGACGTCTGTGCCGTACGCGGACGACGCGTTTTACCGCTTTGTGTTTGCGGCGCCCACCGCGACGGACGTTGTGCGCGTGACTGGCGCGGTGGCGTCCAACCCCGTGATTGGCGCGTCGCAAACGTTCAATTTCACGGTGCCGCAGCTGGGGGACACGGGCGTCATCACGCGGGACGGCGTGCTGCCCACGGGGGAACGCGACGTGGCCACTGCAGTCATGTGGACGGGCGACGTGCTGGAAACGCGGGAGTTTGCGGCAAACGCCGACCCCACCACCTCGGGCGTCCCGCGCACGCCGTCGTCCACGCTGACCGAAGCGCCCTTTGGCGCGCCCACCGCCAAGCTCACCCTCACGGACATCACAGCAGAGTTCCCCCTGGCGTCGCCCAGCGGCGGCGCCACGCTGGTGAACGCCACAGCCACGGGGCCGGACGACGTGTACCCCTACGACGCGTACGACCGTGTGCACTTTCAGACGCGGGGGCAGGGCGTGGCGTCCACGCTCACGCTGCCGTCCACCACGCAGTTCTACACGCAGCCCGACGCGCCGGGCGTCACGGGCGTGTTTGAAGACCCAGTCAACGGGGAAACGTTGGTGGTCAGCACCAACCCCAGCGTGGCGCCCCGCCGTGTGGAGACGTCGTTTGGCGTGTACGCCTTTGAAACAGCGGGGCCCGCGCTGCTGTCCTCAGCAGGCGGCTTTGCCACAGACCCGCGGGGCGTCACGCTGCGGCCGCTGGACGTGGACGGCGCGGGCGCTGGGCGGCCGCTGCTGGAAGCCGCGTACGACAGCGCCGTGCCTCGTGTGGGCGGGAACCCCGGGGTGGCCGCCATTCCCCCGCATGTGTACGCCGACGTCTTGCGCGACGAGGGAGCGCCCACGCAGCGCCTGCGCGTGTACGACGCGCTGTACGGCGCGCTGCTGCTGGCGGTGCAGCTGTCCCCCACGTCGTTCGCGGTGGGGCACATCATGAACGCGGAGGCAACGTACACGGTGACGGCCGCCAGCGGCGGGAGCGTGGCGGGCAGCGCGTCAGCCACGCCCGCGCCCCTCGCGCAGGACGACATGGGTCTGCTGCCTCCCGGCGCCGTGGCCATATTTTCTGGCGGACTGACGTTGGACGGTGTGGTGTTCAGGGTGCTGGGGCGCATGGTGCAGCCCCGCGTCGTGGCGCTGCCCAACGCTGGCGTGCTGTCGTCCACCACCACGCGCACAATGGCGCTGCGCACCGTGCAGCGCGACACGCTCACCATGGGTACCTTTGTGAACGCCGGCAACACGGGGTTTGACAGCGTGCCGCTGGGGCTGCACTACGTGGACACCGACGCGCTGCTGCTGTCGTTGGACGACGGCGTGCTGGCCACGGGCGAGCGAGCGCCATTCCGCGTGCCGCGGCTGCCCACGGCGGGCCTGCAGCGCACAGCCATCACGCGGGCGGCAGACGCGCTGCGGGTGGTGCAGCTGGGAGCGCAGGGCGCCGACGGCGAGGTGCCCGTGGACGGCATCACGCCCGTGGACGGCTTTGTGTACGGGCCGTTCATGGCATACCCCGACGAGGTCATCTTGCCAGACCCAGAGCCACCTGGGCCGCCACAGTGCGTGGGGCGCCGTCTGCCCACTGTGCAAAAATACGGCGTGCCGCCCGCCGTGGTCAAGTTTCTGGGCGTCACGCTCACGAAGCAAACCGTGGGCTCCCGCACCGACACGGCTGGCGCGCGGCAGCGCCTTCCGTACAACGCCCTCGCAGCGCTTGCGTGGATGGCGCAGTACTCGGCCAACGTGCGCGGGGAAGACTTGGCGTTCGCGGCGATGGCGGGGTGCCCCCCGCCCCTGCTCGCCGCACTGCGGTTGCTGCCAGTGCCAGTGCCAGAGGCGGCCTTTGCAGCGGCAGAGGCGTGCTTCGGCACGCGCGTGTAGCAGCAGAGCGCGTACAATTTGTAATGCATGCGCAACTCCACTGCATTTCACGGGTCACGGGGTGCACACACGCGACGCGCGCCGTCGCTTTGTGCCAGCAGCATGGCAGCTTCCACCGCACACGCTGCACGCGCCGACGCCGTCGGTGTGGAGCAGCACCCTCCCCAATGGTCCGCCATGCGCGCGCTGGTGGCCCGTAACCAAGCCGCGTGCAAGGGCGCGCCCCACGCCGCCTTGGCGCACTCTGCGTGCGTCGCCAGTGTCATGCTGTGGAGTCGCGGCCTCGTGCCGTGCGACGACGCGGTGCACGCGCCGCTGGTTCACGCGCACAGCGACGACGTGGACACCACGGGCGTGCCGGCGGCGCACGCAGAGGAAGTGCGCGCCGTGCACCACGCCGTGGCGCGGCACGTTCCCCGCATCAAGCAGTGCGCCGTCACGCAGGAGCTGTGGTGTGTGCTGTCGCAGTGGACGCCGAGCTCCGTGGAGCGCCCAGAGGTGCACCCCGCGACGCAGCGCGTGTGGTTAGTGGCGCCGCGCCCCCGCGCGCAAAGTCGCGTGCGCAAGCCAGACGTGGTGGAGTTGGCGGTGCACGCCATGCAGCAGGGCATTGAGCGCGTGGTGGTGCTCATGCCCAGCGCTGCCACATTCAACCACCACTGCCGTCAAGCGGTGCGCGACGCTCAGGAAGACGGCGCCGAGGGCCGCCCGCCCATTGTGTTTGAGGTCATAGAGTACTCGCAGTTGTGCGGCGTGAAACCCATGCACGTCCTGGTGCCGCGCATGCACGTGGTGCCGCGCTCGGAGCACGACGATGTCCTGCGCGCGTGGGCAGCCGACGGCGCCGCGCCGCACGACGCGTCCGCCAGCTTGCCGCGCATGCTGTCCAGCGACGCCATGGCGCGGTGGTTTGGGTGGAGCGAAGGCACTTTGGTGCGGTACACAGCGCGCCTGGGCCACGGCACGGCCGCTTTTGACATGGTGCGGCGAGTGGTGGAGGAAAACACCGCGTCGTCCACGTACAGCGCGTCGGGCGAACGCAAGCGCGCGTCGGGGTGGATCATTGTGTGACGCGGCGCACACACGAGTGCTTGAATACATTGCACTACACACTCACGCCGGCGCAGGCGCAGCGCCAGGCTTTGCCGGCGCAGGCGCAGCGCTACCCTCTCTCATCGCAAAAGTCCGCCCACGACTCATCAGAATGCGCAATGCTGTAGCACACGTCGGTGTGCCCGCGCTCGCGCGCTTCATGTGCCGCGCCGTTGTTGTTGGCGTGCACGTCATAATCACACACGGCGCGCGCTTCGTGTAGCAAGTACTTGACAACGTCGCGCTCGGCGTGGCGTGCCGCCAACTGCAAGCCCATTTCCAGCGCCTCGCGCAACCATGGCTTGCCAGCGCTGACTTCCACAATGGTCTTGAGCGACCCAAGGCGTCCGTACGCACACGCCAGTTTCAGACCCACGGGCCAGAACTCCTCGCTCACATACGACTTTACGGTTTTGGCGTTGGCATCGCTCAAGTGAGCGTACGGGCCGCAAGAATACAGGAAGAATTCGGTGTCTTCAGCATACCCATTGCATATGATCTCCACGACGTTCCACGCGAAACCCTCGCCCCCTTGCAGTGGCATGTAGTATGTCCCATCTTCTTTGCGGTTGTACACGCTAATGTCTCTGCGAGACATGGTTGCTACGGCGCGTATGTGTGTGTATGTCAACACGTATGGCGTGCGCAAGTATCACGGCAATGGCAAAGACAGCGTATGTTTACATGGGGTACGCGATGTGCAAGCGACTTGTGCCGGGCGTGTGTGTGTGTGTGTACATGGGGGTAGTGCTGACGAGAACGAGTGCATTTACATGGCGGCAGACTGGGGGTCGGCGTGAGACTTGACCTCGTGGTGCTTGATGTTCATGTCGTGGTCTGCGTACTCTGCCAGGATGCCCTTGAAGCACGCCTTTGCCTGCTTGTTGGTCATGGGCTCAGTGGTGCGCCACAGGTCGCGAGAGGTGCCGTCGCTGCCGCTGGACACAAAGGTGTACTCGACGTTGTCCCGCGCAAAGTCCACGCTGTGCACATGCTCCACGCTGTCGTACTCCACCACCATGCTGTGGTACTTGTTGGTCTGACGGCGCTTAGTGGGCTTGGGGGCGTCGTCGCCAGCAGCGGCGTCTGCTGGGGCGGCAGCGGCGGCGGCGCGGCCGCGCTTCTTGCCTCCAGCACGGGGCGCCTTGGCCTTGCTGGGCTTTGCGTCAGACGCGGCAGCGCCAGCGGCCACCTCCTCGGCGTCCTGCGCGGCCTTTGCGGCGGCCTTGGCTGCCTTGGCAGCTTCGCGCTTTGCCTTGGCGGCTGCCTTCTTTGCGGCGGCAGCGTCAGCTGCGTCGGGTGCGGCGGCGCCAGCGTCGGACGCGGCTGCTGCTTTGGGGGCCTTGGGGGCCTTGGGCGCCTTTTTCTCCTTGGCGGCGGCCGCTTCGGCCTTTTTGACGGTGGTGGTGGTCTTGTCCACGGCCTTTTTGGCCACCTTGACGGCGGCGACGTACTCCTGAATGGAGCCGCGCGCGCTCTCATTGTGCTCGTTGACGGCTTGAGCGGCCGTCTGCACGGCGTCCAGAGCGGCGTTGGCAGCGTCCACCGCCTCCTTGACGGCGTCGTGCTTCATGGCGCTGGCGGGCGCCTTGACGGCCATCTTGCGCACGCTGGCGCTGAGGAGCTTGTCAGTGTCCTTGAGCGCCTTGACGGCCGCGGCGGCGGCGGTCATGCTGCCCTCCACAGCGGCCTTGGTCTTGTTGAGCGCCTTGACGGCGGGCGTCTCTGCCGCTGCGGGCGCGGCGTGGGTGTCTGCTGCTGCTGCTGCCATGATGAAATTGTGTGTGTGTGCGTGTGCGTTGACGATTGCTGTGCGGTGCAATGTTGGGCTGTGCCGGGTGCGCGTTGTTTGCGTGTATTCAGTTGAGCGTATTGAATTTGACGCACGCCGCGCGCGCCGCGCGTCAGCCGCACGCTTCGCAGCGCAGCGCGGCGCCGCGTTTGACCCCTGCATCCCTTTTCACCCACTCAGAGGCCTTGGCTCCACGCCGCGCGAGTCCCCACCGCCGCTGCGCGGTGCAGCCTCTCCGCTTCGCCGTCAGACGCCCGCAGCTGCGCCGCGGCGAGGCGCAGGATGCGGAACCAGTCCCCGTCGCACTTTGCAGCGAGGCGCTTTGCCACGCCGCGCGTCAAGTCTGGGTGGCGGTTAGGCAGCGCGCGCTGCAGCACGTCCACAATGTCCCGCGCCGTGGGGCGCGGCGGCGTCAGCGCCGTGCACACGCTGAGCGCTGCGTCCACGCATGCGTCCACGTCTGCCACCTCTGCCACGAAGCGCAGGCACGGCGTAGCGCCGCCCGCCGCCGCGGCGTCTGTGGCGGCAGCCACGGTGTCCACACACCGGTGCTGCGCGTACAGCGGCATGGTGTCCAGGCCGTGCAACACCACTGCTATGGGGTGGTTCGGTGTGGCGCGCCGGCGCAGCGCGTCCAGTGCTTCCAGCACGATGCACACGGCGTCCTGCGCGCTGTCCAGGGTGTGCACCTCCGCGCCCGCGGCGCGCTGCGCAGCCGCCCACGCGGCGCACAGCGCGCTTTTTCCACACCCCGCCGGCCCATGCAGTAAAAGTGTGTCGTGTAAATGCACCGTGTTCCGCACTGCCTGCAGCGCGGTTTGCACGCTTGCCGGCCCGTTCTCCATGCGCCGATTGCGCAGGGTGTCAGCCGCGGCGTCCAGTCGCGTGGGCGCGCCCGTAGCGCGCGCCGCTCGTGGCGCGGCGGCTGCGCCGGCGTCCACAGTCGCGTCCACAGTCGCGTCCACCGTGGGCGCCGTGGTGGCCATTTTGCGCGCGGATAGTGTGGCTGTGCGTAACTTGCCAGACGGTTTGGCGCCGTCTGTGTGGGGGCCGTCAGAGTGGGTCAGCTTGTTTGGATTGGTGCTGCGCCTGCGGGACGCGGAAGCCGCGGACATTGCCACGCGGCGCCGGGGTCAGCCAAAGGACTACGTGTCCCCTCAGGCTGCCGCGCTGGCGGCGCTGCGAGGCGTCGTAGTCACGCGCGTGCGGACCACGCCCGACACCCTGGCGTGCCAAGCAGTGTGCGCGCCGCACATGCGCGCGTATTTGGCGGCGCACCCACTGGACGCCGCCACGCTGACGTCTGAACAGCTGCTGCAGTGGCTGCGCGGGCTGCGGCGGGATGTGGATGCGCGTGCTGGTCGTGCACGCCCCGCGCAATAAACCGCGCGGTGCTCACGCGCGTTCCTTCGCCGCGGTGTGTCCACGCCGCGTTCCCCGCACTTGGCAACGCTCTAGTCATGAATACAGACGCTCGACCCGCTCGCGGCGCGCCGTCGCGCCGCGCAAAAGACCTTGAACGCCGTCTGCACGAGGTGCTCCGAGGCGTGGCGCGAGACAACCGGCGGCGGGAGCAAGCCGCGGCGCAAGCCCAGGAGCAAGCCGCGGACGCCCCGCCGCAGCCAAAGGACGGCGAGGCGCCGACGCAGGACGGCGCCGGGGACGCCAGTGCGTGCCGCGCCGCGTCCCCCGAGTGCTGCACCGGCACCACGTCGTGGACGGTGTTTGCCGTGGTGTGCGCCGTGGCGTTTGTGGTGCTGCTGCGGTGGACGGCAGCGGCCAACAAGGAGTGGTGCAAGGGGAAGCCCCGGTCCAGGTACCGCACCGCCCGGGACATTTGCAGCGACACGGTGCCGCACCGCTCGCTGTACTTTACGTACTGGGCCGCCGTGATTGTGTTGGCGTGGATCCCCATCTCCACCGCGCTGCGACGGCGGGGGTCTGGCGCCAGCGCCACGGTGCGCACCGGCAACTTTGCCGTGGCCGTGATTGCGTGCTTGGTGCTGGTGGTGCGCTTGTTGGTGCTGGGCATGCCGGGCGACGCGCCCCTGTCGTCCAACATCATGGACATCCTGGTGCACCTGGTGCTGCCCACGGCGGCCATTGTGCTGTACCTGTCCGCGTGCGCGCCGGCGCCCACTGGGAGCAACACCACCCGCGGCGCCGTGGTTATTGGCGTCGTGGTGCTGGCGTGGTTGACGGTGAACATGCTGTACTGGCACAACGGCCGTCCGTGGGTGTACGGTGAAATGGTGGCGCCCTCAACAAAAGTGGGCATCACCTCCATCGTAGTCGTCGCCGGCTTCACCATTGGCCTCGCAGCCGCGTTAATTGCGTTGAAACGCCGCTTGCGCGTGCAACCCCGCAGCGCGTGCATCGTGTGGTACTAATGGCAACCACGCCCCCCGACGCGCCCCGCGCCCACCGCGGCGCTGTGGACGGCGTCGACAGCGACGTGCGCGAAGACGTGCTGCGCCGCGTGTACGCCGCTGTGGCGCGCGCGCCCGTCGCGCATGACGCCGCGGCCACCGCGCCGCCGTCCAGCGAACCCCAGCCCGAGGACGTGGCGGCGCTGCGGGACGTCGTGGAGCGCGCACAACACCGAGCGCAGGCCGCGTCCTCGGCCGTCACGCGCGCGTCCACAGAGCTGGAAGCCCTGCGCGGCGGCGCAGACGGCACGTACAGCCACCCCATTCGCGTCAGTGCCGTGGTGGCACGGCAGTGCGCGCACTGCTTGGACGGCGTGGTGGAGGAGCAGCTGTCGGCGGTGCGCCGGGCCGCGGAACGCGTGGCGCGCTCGTCCGCGGCGTGGCTGCGCCGCCTGCAGCAGGTGCACGCGTCTGAAATGCAGGACATGCGCGCGTACGCGGCAGAGCTGCAGGACCGGGCCACGCAACTGTACGACACTGAGGACGGCGCGGGGGCGGGCGGCGCAGCGCCGCCAAGCGGGGACGCCGCGTCGGTGGCGGCGTTGCCCGGCGCGTCACAGCACGCTGCTGGCGTGTACGCGCAGTTCCTCCTGGCCATGCGCAACACGCAAGCTGACCACGTCGCGACTGCGCGGGACGCAGCCAAGCAAGTGGAGTCGCAGGTGCTGGACGCACAGGCGCACGCCGTGCAAACCGCGTGCGATGTCACGGAGCAGGCAGCTCGAGACTTGAGGGGAGACGTGCGCGCCGCGGCGCAGCGCGTCATGACGCACATGGCTGCCGCGCAGAGCTCGGGCGCCGCGACGTACGCGCACGTGGACGTGGCCGCTGCATGGCGGCGCATGATGTACGCCGCTGGCGCCGTCAGCGACGCCATGCTGCGCTTGCGCGGCATGTTTGAGGCGGAGTTTGCTTTGACTGTGGTGCGCGCGCCGCCGTCGCCGCGGTAATAAACGCAGTGAAACACGCCACCTGCGCGCTCGCACCCGCCACGCCGCCCACGCTTCTCAGCCATGAACGCAGAGCTGCCCACACGGCGCGCCGCTGCGCCTGGCGCGGCGCGTCCCTCTTTTGAGCAGCGCGCCCAGGGCAGCGCCCCATCCACCGCGCCTGCAAGCGAAAAGTCCTTCTTTGAGAAACACGGCAAGTACATTGCTATCGCGGCGTTTGTGGCGGTGCTGTTGGCTGTGCTGATCCCCATCCTGCACAACAAGTCCAAGAAGAAGAACAACGGCAACCAGCAGGGCAACAACAGCGCTGTGATGGCGCAGCCGCGGGTCACGGCGCCGGCGCCACAGGCACCTTCTCCAATGCCCACCGCGAACGAGGGTCATGCGCAGATGCAGTCGCAGGCGCCCGCCGCTCCCCACGGCGTCGCCCCCAAGCAGATCGGCCGCTTGCCGCCGCAGGTGACCGACGAAAGGTCCATGCTGACGCCGGAAATCCTGCGCGTGCACGAGGCGTCCATCAAGGGCCCACGCGACTTGAAGTTGACCACCCACGTGTACGACAGCAGCGTGGACGACGAAGCCGTGCGCCCCATGGCGGGCTTTTGCGCGCGCAGCAAAGCCGTGCCGATGAGACCGGCCACAGCAAAGACGCCCAGCATTGCGCCCACGCAATTGTTGTAAAGGTCCCTCCCTCCCAGCGTCCCTCATGCAGCGCGCGTACAACGCGCCCTCTGACCGGCACATTGTCGTGGTGGTGCGCGACACTTGCGGCGCGTGCCAAATGCTGTTCCAGCACTTGCACGCCCTGCTGCGCAAGGGCGCGGCGCTGCCAGGCGACATTTGGTTGGTGCGCACGGAGCACGTGGCGGCTGTGCCGGCGCTGGCAGGCGCCAATGTGCAGTCCGTGCCGACGTTCTTTGTGGTGCAGGACGGCGCCGTGGTGACGTCCAAGGCGGGCGTGCACCCCTCCGCCGACGGCATGCTGGACGTGATGCGCGGCATGCTGCACGGGCAGTGACGGCACCTAGCCGTCGTGCTGCACGCGGCCCGCGCCCGTAGTAAAAAGGGCGCGCCCGCTAAATACATTCCTCCCCCGCCACGCGCACAGCCCATAGACAACACCAGCTGACCGCCCCACCCGTTGGGCGCCATGAAGTACCTCACCCGCTTGAACGCGCTGTACCGCGCGCAGCCTGGGGAGCCGGCGCCGCCAGCGGATGTGCCGTCCGTGCCGGGGAAGCCCCTGCGCGGCGCGCTGCTGCATTACACCTCGCGCATCCAACCCGAGGAGGTGGACGTGTCGCTGGCGCTGCAAAAGATGCCGCGCGCGGCGCGCGGGGGCTCCGCGTTGCTGGAGCGCGCGCACGAGACCCTGCGCCACCGCGACGCCGCGGCGCGCCTCGAGCAGGAAGACCGGTGGCGCGAGGAGCTGCGGCAGCACTACGCGGACGTGGCGCGGTACCCAGAGCGCGGGCCGCGGACGTCCGACGTGGACGCGGCGTTCTGGGCGCGGCTGCACCGCTTGGAACACAACCTGCGCCTGCCACTCACTGTGCCGTCGGCGAGCCACACCGTGGAAGTGGACAACAACGCGCCACTGCCATGCGTGCCGCGGGAGCCGCAGCGCGGCGCGGCGCCCGTGGACGCTGGCACGCAGGAGGCCAGTGAGGCGCCGGGGTACTACGGCCGCGACAGGGCCGCTGCGGCGTGCCCGACAACGCTGGGGCGCCGCGCCACGGCCAGCGCGGCCAGGGACACCACGCGCACCATGCGGGAGCTTGCCGCGGCGCGCTTGAGCTTGGCCAACCAAACGTCGGCGCAGCGCTTCACTGCAGAGCCCGTGACGACGCCAGCGGCAGACGTGGTGCGGCGCGCGCGCGCTGTTTACGAGGCAGCGCGGGGCGCGCACCATGAATAAATGCACCCCCACCGTCATTTTCCACTGCAGTGCCGCGCCCCCAGCGTCACGTGGCACTACCCACCTCACGCCAGCTGCAGTCATGGTGCTTACGTTTCAAAAACAGCGCACGCTGGTCAACAAGCAGGGCCGCGCGGGGCGGGACCCGCTGGCGTTCCGCGGGCGCCGCTTCAAAGCGCTGCCGCAGCCCACCGGCAAGGTGCGGGACGTGTCGGACTTGAGCATTCCCTCTGCCAACGTACTGCGCAGCTTGCTCACGGGGTCTGTGCGCTGGCAGTACCTTGACGAGGGCACGGGGGAGCTGGTGACGCTGTACAACGCCGACAACTCGCTGAACGACGTGGCCACGCGGGGGCAGCAGCGCCGCGTGGACTACGCCGACCGCACCCGTGACGCGCAGCGCCGCAGGACGGCGCTGTACAAGACGCCGAAGCGCGTGGACACCATGGAGTTTTTGGACGACCTCACGCTGCCCAGCGAGCACATTACGCCCGCGGAGCGGTACCGCTTGGCCGTGAAGCAGCGGGACTACAACACGTACCTCAAGTACGCCAACAACCCCTACGGCGCGGCGCGAGACTACGTGAGCGACGGCCTGCGCCTGGAGGAAGGCCAGGTCCCGCAGCGCTTCCAGTTGCAAGCCACGCGCAGGGATCCGTCCCCGCGCGCGCAGTTGCGGGACAAGCGCGCCGCGCAGCGCAGCCAGGACGCCCGCGCGCGGCAAGACACCATCATGGCGCTGCCCATCCCCGAAGACCAAGCCGCGGAGCTGCGGTACGCCGACAAGAACAGCTTTGGCGTGTACTCCACCAAGGTCACGAACCGCAACATGGCCAAGCTGGTGAAGCGCGGCATAGCCGACTACGCGCACGTGCGGGAGGTGCACGGCGACGTGCTGAACCCCGCGTACGCCGAAATGGGCTTGGATCCGCAGCCCGCGCGCCGCGCTGAGCTCGGCGCGCGCGTGGAGCGCTCCCACGTCGACGCGCGTGGCGTGGTGGTGGACGCACACTACGCCCCGCGCGCCGCGGCGTCGTGGAAGAAGGACGACTCCATGGCCATCGCGGCCGGGCACGTGGATGCGTCGCATGTGGCGCGCGGGGCCGCAGCGGACGACGCGTTGGGGCGCGCCGCGCACCCCAGAACCACCCAGCGCCGTGTTGAGCAGGGCATGGCGCCGGGGTACAGCGCGTTGCACGCGGGCGCCCTGCGGGCCGCTGTGGGCGACGCGGCGTACTCTGCCACGCCGGGCGTCCCGCGCAAAGACGACGACGCGCCGAGCGTCTCTGAAACCGCGCGGCGCCACGTGAACCCCGACGTTGTCGCGGGGTGCACAGCCGTGGACGGCGCGCCGCTGGACGTCGCCATGCAGCGCGGACAAGAGCGCGGCCTGCGCCACGAGCGCTTGCACCCTGACGCGTCTTTGGCGCGTGGTGTGAACGCCTACGACCCCGTCCAAGCACCTGAGCGCGGGCTGGAGCGTGGCATGCGCGTCGACGGAGCGGCCGCGGTGGACAGCGCCGCGCTGCACCCCGCCGCTGCGCCGCGCGAATACGGCGCCGCGACCCAGGCGCGGGCGGAGCAGGGGTTCCGCGCGAGCAGCGGCGTGCTGCACGCGCCAAGCATGGACGCTGGCGTGACTGGCGCGGACAACGTCCACGTACCGCGCGCCAAGCCGCACATGCGGGACGACATGCACCTGCAGCGCGCGGCGTCAATGCGCGAGATGCCGCGCCTGTCCTTCCAGTACAGCAGCATGTTCCGCGAGAAGCCCGTTGTGGACGAGCTGCCGACGCTGCAGTCGGCGCAAGTGACGCGCAGCGCGCCCATGGACACGCCGCACTACGCCAAGGAGGCGCTGCTGCTGCCTTCCGAGCCCCCGCGCCCCCGCACGTGGGACGTTTTGTCGTTATCGTAATGCATTACACGCTGCACGCTGTCACTCGCTGTCACTGTCTTGCGCCGCTAAGCGCTGCATCTCGCGCGCCACGCGCTTCGTAAAGTCGTCACCAGCCGCGCCCTCCGACACAAACTCGGGGTACACCACGGCCATCATGCGCGCCGCAGCGCCCAGTTGCTCGTGCGTGGCCGCGTGCCGCGCGTCCCCCGCGTGCTTCCCCTCCCCCACTTGCCGCTGCAGGCTGTCCACGTCGGTGCGCACGGGCTGCAGCGCCTTGCGCAGGGCAACGACGCTCTTTTGTGCCGCCGCGGCTTCCCGCACGGCGTGTTGCACGTGCTGTTGCATCTGCAACAGCGCGACGCGCAACGCGTTGTTTTGGCGCTCCACCGCCTCCACGCGCGCCTCCAATGCGGCGTGCTGCGCCTCATGTTGGCGCTCCACGGCGTCCACGCGCGCCTCCAAAGCGGCGTACTGCGCGCGCGGCACAGCGTCAAGCGGCTCAGCGGCACGGGCCGCCGCGGCGCGCTGCGCGGGCGCTGGCACCGTGTCCAGCCACGCCGGGCGTGCCGCCGCGAGGCGCTGCAGGGCGTCAGCTGCCATGGGGGCAGCGGCGCTGGTGTTTGACGCGCTGATCGTGTGCGCGGGCGGGGGTCAACGGGGAGCCACACTGCGCGCTGCTGCGTATGTGAAAAGGCTTTATTTGCGGGGCGCAGCGCGCCAGAGCGGCTCACGGCGTGCGCGCCGCGCGGTGAGCCCGCCACTTCCACCCGTGCACCACGGCCAGCATGACCAGCGCCCACAGCGCCACCACCACAATGGCATACATTGGCGCTGCGCTGCGCAGGGAGGACACGCGGAGACCGCGGGGCACGCCGCTCACTGCGCGCACAAAGTGCTCGCACGTGTTCCATAGCGGGTGGTATGGCCACACGCCGATGCAAGCAAGCGCCCGAAACACGCGGCCGCGCCGGGCGGCGGGCGTGGGCGTCCCAAACACCTCCACGGGCGCGTGCGTGATGGGCGCCCACGACGGCGCGTCCCGCGTGTGCCGCTCAATGTGCACAATGGAGGTGTGCTCCGTGGTCACGTGCACCACGCGGCCGCCGCCCACGTACAGGCACGGGTGCACCATGTGCGGCACCACCACGGACTGCGCAGAGTACAGCACGTCGCCCAGCCGCAGCGGGCGCGGGGCGTGCACGCGCCCAGCGCCGTGCGCCGCCGCGCGCAAGCCGGCCGCATCATCGGGCGCGATGCACTCGCGCGTGCGTGGGTCAAAGTACACATCCACGTCGTCCAGCGCCGCTTCGCCGGCTGCGTGGGCGGCCAGCTGCGCGTGCAGCACGTCCCACAGCGCCGCGGCCAGCACTGCGGCGCGGTCCGGCGGGGCGTGCTTGCGTTTATACGGCGCCATGGCGGGGTGAGACGCAGTGAACCATGCCGCCAAGTGCCGCACGTGCGCCGGCCACGACGGGCGCGGCGTGGCGGCTGTGCGCTGTAGGGCGGCTTCCAGGGCGGCGTGGGGTACAAAGCGGGACGGCGTGCGGGGCGAGGCGCGCTCTGGGCGGGACGCGCTGCTTTGCCGCATGCTGCCGTGCATGATGGGCTGCATGGCCATGATGGACAGCGGCGGGCGTACACACGTGACTACTGCGGACGGGCGACGGGCGACGGTGGACGGCGCGTGCGCGCAACACAGTGGCGGTGCGCAGTGGATATTTATTGACGCTGCGCGGCTACATGATGGGTGGATTCGCGGCGGTGATGAAGGCGTTCGCCAGCAGCGCCAGCTTGCGGTAGGGCATTTCGTTCCGCCACGTGGACTCCCCGGGGCGCGCCCGGAAAAACAGGCTGCGCTGCAGGCGGTCCAGCACCACGGCAGCCGCCGCGTCGGCCGAGGACACAATGACGGGCTTGTGCATCATGGAGATGCGCGCCAGCACCGCGTTCAGCAGCTCGGCCAAGTCGTCGTCTGCCAGGATGCACAGCCCGACGCAGCGCCGCGCGGAGCGCCACCGGGACGCGCGCACCGTGGCGCGCACCGTGTCCAGCCGCGCCAACACCACCTCCACGGAGAACCCCCGCACGTCAATGAGCCACATGAAGGAGCGCCCGCGCTGGTACGGCTGAGTGAACTTGCGCTCCACGTCCGCCCACTCTGCGTCGGCGGGGTCTGTGGACGTGTGCCGCATGGTCAGCACAGCCACGTGCCCGTTCACAGCGTACTCCAAGCTCATGGTGACGGCGGTGGCGACAGGGGTACGACGGCGGTGCGTGCGTGCCAGCTACCGCAGCGTGTGCGGTTTGCGTGCGTGGGGGGCGCTTGACTTGACGCGTGTCGTGTTTATTTGGCAAGCGCCGTGGGATGACACCAGCGCCGCGCACCGCGCGCGCGCACAGTCCCGCCGTCGCGTGTCTGCGCGGTGGTCACAGATTTACGCCGCGCCGTGTCCGTGGAACAAACAAACACCCACCTCGGAGTCCCGCGCGTGTTTCGTGCCACGGTCACGTTTCCCAGCATGGGCGCCGCCGTTGCAAAAGCCCGGCGCGGCGCAGCGCGCTCTGCAGCGCCAGCTCCTGCAGCTGCGCCAGCTCCTGCGCCAGCAGCTGCGCCGGCTCCTGCACCGACTCCCGCGCCAGCCGCTGCGCCGGCTCCTGCGCCGGCTTCAGCTCCTGCGCCAGCTCCAGCGCCAGCGCCAGCGCCAGCGCCAGCTCCCGCGCCAGCTCCCGCGCCAGCTCCCGCGCCGGCTCCCGCGTCATCTGCAAACAGCCTCGCAGTGGAGCTCGCTGCACTCAACGCCATTGGCAACGAGGGTGGTGGGGGCGCCGAGCGGCGAGGCGGCGGGGTCAGGGTGTACGGCTCTGGAAAGTCGCACACCAAGCTGATTCTGGGCATTGTTGGCGGTGTTATTGCGCTGGCTTTGGTGATTATGATTTTAGTCATGGTGGTGCACGGCTGCCAGGGCAGCAGCAACGGGTCTGGTAACTCCAGCGGCTCTGGCTCGTGGCACACGTCGTGCAACAAGAGCAAGTCGGACCACTGTAAATCCAGCCACGCGTGCCACGCGTGCCACTGCAACGGCTGCAAGAGCGATCAGTGCAAATGTGACAAGTCTGGGGGGTCTGGGTAGCGCGCCGGGCGCGCGCGGCATTCACAGCAGCGTGCCGTTGTCGTCCGCTGCGTCCAGTGGTGGCGACGCGGGGACGTATGCGGGAGACGTAGGGGCGTATGCGGGCGACGCGCCGCCCTGCGCGTCCAGTGGCGGCGACGTGGGGACGTACGCGGGAGACGTAGGGGCGTATGCGGGCGACGCGCCGCCCTGCGCGTCCAGTGGCGGCGACGTGGGTGCGTATGCGGGCGACGCGCCGCCCTGCGCGTCCAGTGGCGGCGACGTGGGGACGTATGCGGGCGACGCGCCGCCCTGCGCGTCGAATGGCGGCGACGTGGGTGCGTATGCGGGCGACGCGCTGCCCTGCGCGTCCAGTGGCGGCGACGTGGGTGCGTATGCGGGCGACGCACCGCCATTGCCGCTGTACACGGGCGTGGATGATCCGCCACCACCACCCCCCGCGGCTGGAGGCGTGATGCCGCCCGCGCACGCCTCTTCCACATCGCCGGCCGTCCATTCCGGTGTGGACGGCCTCGCGTCGTGTGTGAACGACGAGCAGAGCTGCAGAGGCTCCATGCCGTGCAGCGTGGGTGCCGCTGTGGCGGGGCTTGGTGCGGGTGCTGGTTTTAAGCGCCGCCGTTGCAGCACGCGCACGCCCGCGGCAGATGCCAGGGCCACCTCCACGCCGGTACTGAGCTGGCCGTTGTCCGAAAACACGCACGCATCTGCGTGCGCGCGCCACTCGCCGCCGTGGTCCACGCCGTGCATGGTGCAGCACGAGCATAAGAACCCCGCCTTCATGAACAGCACGGACCGCGGCATGGGGAAAACGCACCGCAGCACGGTGCCGGCGTCGGGCGCGTCGTGCCCCGCAGCATCTTTCAGCGCGAAGCGCTGCGCCTTGTCAAAGCACGCGAAATACACTGCTCGCCCCAACATGCCGTACGGCCGCTCCAGCGCCTCTTGCGCCCACGGCGACAAGTACATGCCGCCGCCACCATCGGCGCGGGACGCGGCGACCTCCAAGTGGAGACGCGTCTTGTACGGCTGGGGCATCACAAAGCCGCCCCGTAGGATGCTTTGCGCCGCGCCGTGCGTTGTGCCGTGGTACAGCACCACCTCTCGCACGGGGAACTGCATGCTTTCCGCAATGGCAGCGGACCGCGGCGCCACGGTGCAGTCCCACACGCCGCCGTGCACGCGCAAAGCCGGCACGCCGCGGAACTCGCTGGCGGTGCACCACATGTACGCCCTGGTTTGCTTGCTGCGGTGCTCTTTAAAGTGGCGGCGCAGGGTCACGTACGCGACGCGGGTGCGGCCAACGCCGATGTGCTGCGCAGAGAACGCAGCGTCGGTGGGCAACACACGCAAGTCTTGCAGGCCTTGCAGGGCGCCCGACAGGCTGTCGTCGGCGCTGTACTTGGGAAAGTGCAGCTGCTTCTGGCCGTAGTGCACCCACCCCAGGTACATGGGCATGGCGCCTGGCGGTGCCATGCGCACCACAAGGTACCACGGGCCGTTGCCGGCGCCGCGCGGGGCAGCGCTGGCCGCCATGGGGTGCGCGCAAAGATGTGCGCGTGTGGGCGTTACTGGACAGCCGCCGTGGCGCGCCACGTGTCTGCGCGGTGTTTGATGCAGACGCAGTGCATTTACATTGCAGCGCGCAGCGACGCGCAGCAAGCGGGCGCGGCCGCGCGTCGCGGCGCTTCTGACCGGGCCTCCACATTGCACTGTCGCTGCTATTGCTGCTGCTGTTGCTGCTGCTGCTGCGCAGACGAGCCGTTGCACGCATCGTTCACCCGGGCAGTGACGTGCCGTTTGACGCTGTCGGCGTGCAGTGTGACCACCAAGATGGACACGACGATGCCCGTCACTGCCAGCAGCAACGAAATTACCGAAAACACGGTGCCTTGATGAAAGTTGCCGCGGTACGCGCACTCCTGTTCCACGACGCGGTGCCCGTGGCGCACCGCGGTGGCGCGGGGGCGCTGCAACGGCGCTCCCTGCTGCGCGGCGTCGTACGGGTCCATGGCTGCCTCGGTAAGAACGCGGCTGAGCCGTGCTGGTGAGTGTGCGGTCGCGACGGGCTCGCACGCGGGGCATTTACTGCGTCGCGGCGCGCACTGCGCACGCACTGCCGGTGCGCTGCGCCCGCTGTGTAATAAATCATCCCTCATCGCGGCACCCAAGCGCTCCTCTGTCACGTCCACACACGGCGCGTGGCATCCCTCATCCGCACCAGTGGCACACAAACGCGGCGCGCTGCCACCGCCCGTGCTTTTTGCACGCCGGCATGGCTGACGCTCAGCCACCGCCCGCGTCGCCCCCGCCGCTTCAACACAGCTTGGACAGCGACGACGCCGCTGCGGCGGCTGAAGACGAGCCTGTACGGGAGCCCTTTGCGGTGCTGCACGGCTTTGGCAGGGTGGACTGGGGAGAGCGGGGCACCGTGGCCACCACCATACAAGACCTGCAGCACTCTCCCAAGCCGTGGGTGCGCAGCGTTCTAGACGTGTTGCGGCAGTACGACGCAGAAGCAGAGCGGGACGTGGTGTGGACGCTGGACTGCGCGCGGGACACGCCGCCGGGCATGTTCTCCAAGACCGCAGACGTGCTGAACTGCGCGTTTTGCGTGGGGTACCGCATGGCCAAACACCGCAAGCTGCTGCGGCGCGTCGTGTCAGAGGTGCGCGTGGTGTGCCACAAAGACCGCGTGGACGCCCTGCGCAGCACCGTGGCGGCCGTGCTGGACATCATTCCGTCGCCCCGTGCGGGGCAGCGGCAAGTCAGTGTGCGCGTCATGACGCCGGAGCAGGCGCACCAGCTGCAGCAAGCAGACGCCGTGTTTTCAGGCGCGTCGTCGTGACCGCAAAGGTTCTTCCCGTGTTGTACAATGCATTGTTCACTGCGCAGCGCCGCCACCGCCACCACTCCCGTCGTACTCTTTCAAAATGCGCGCCACCTCCTTGCGCGTCACGCCGCTGCGCATGTCGCGGTACCGCACATCCATGTCCAGGAACTCGTACGCCTCGGCGCGGGACCTGTACATGTTCAAAAACGGCTCGTACGGGTCAAAAAAGTCAATCACAAGGGGCGGGCGCCCCGCAGAGTCCGCGCGCGTGATGCGGCCCACAATCTGCTCTGGGTCCGTCATGGGCGTGGCCATGATGAGCGTGTCAAGGGTGGGGCAGGACAGCCCCACCTTGGCCAAGCTGGGGTGCGCGCACACGCACGGCGCCGTGTGCAGCAGCACGTTGCGCAGCGCCACGGGCGTCCCCGCGTGCATGCACACCGCCGGGGCCACGCGCAGCTCCCCCGCGGTCAAGTCCACTGCCACGCCGTCCCCCAGCAGCGCCGCCGCGGCGTCTGCAGACGGCGCGTACCGCGGCGGCAGCGGCACCGCCGTCCACGGGTCCTTGCTGCGCTCCGTGGTCACTTGCGCCGCCACGCGCTGCATGTACGCCACGCGGCCCGCCATGAGCAGCACGCGGCGCCCCGCGTCAATCACGGCGTGCACTGTGTTCACCACTGACGCCAAGCGCGACGGGTCCTTGGTGCACAGCGCGTTGATGGACTCGGTGTTGTCCACAGCGCCGTCTGGCTTGTACCGCGTGGGCGGCTGCCCCGCGGACCACCGCCACACCTCCCCGTTCAGCGACATGTTGGGGCGCCGGCACGCAAACACCAGCGGCCCAAACGCCCAGTACAGCGACGGCGTGGTGCCGTCGGAGCGGTACGGCGTCGCGGACAGCGCCAGCACGCGGCGCGCGGGGATCACTGCCAGCGCGTGCAGCGCGCGGTGCGACATCATGTGCGCCTCGTCCACAATGAGCGTCCCAAAGTCCACCCAGTCCCCGCGCGTGAACGTGTCGCACCGTGACAGCAGCGTGTGCACCGACAGCACCAGCACGTCCACGCCGCACGTGGCGGGGTGCAGCTTGTCAGACGAGTTCCCGTCCAGGAACGCCACGGTGAAGCCCGGCGGCGCGCCCGCGGCTTGTTTCACGGCCGCGGCGCCGTGCTTCACGCGGCGCGCGTTGGGGAACACCGCCTGCACGGCGCGTATGGCGTCGCCGCCCAGCACGCGGCGGGGCACAATCCAAATGGCGCGGCGCCCCGCCGCGCGCGCAATGTGCATGGCGGTGATGGACTTGCCGTACCCACACGGCATGAGCAGCACGCCAGACGCGGCGCCGGGGCGCGCTGCGTCCCAGTGCGCCGTCACTGCACGCACCGCCTGCGGCTGGTGCAGGCGCTCCATGAGCGTCGCGCGGGGCGGCCCGCCGTCCCGCATGGGGCGCCCGTTGCTGGTGTCGTCCAAGGCTGGCGCGTCGGGGAACAGCCGCGCCGCCAAGCCGCGCGGCAGCCACGCCCCGCCCACGTCTGCGTCTGGGCGCTTGTTGCGGTACATGCACAGCGCGCCGTGAGGCCAGCTGTGCCGCGGGGCGGGCGGCATGTACCCCTGCCCATGCCCCGCGTCTTGCAGCGCGGCTTGGGCTTCGTTGCGCATGCGCTTGGCGTGCGCCGCGCGCTGCCACGCAGCGGCGCCGCCGCGCGACGCCGTGTTGAACACGCGCTTGGGGATGTACGCGGCGTCCCGCAGCGCCGTCGCGTCGCGAAAGTGCACTTGCGGCACCCACACCCAGCCGCGCGCGAGGAGGGGCTTGGACGGCGACGCTGGCGCGGGTGTCCGCGTCAACGCCGACGACAGCGGCGGGAAAAACTTGCACGCCGTGAACGTGCCCCGTCGCAGCGCCTTGCCGGGATGCTTGCGGCTGCGGTTGTGCACGTCGTCCCACGCCACTGTGGTGTGCGAGGCGTGTGATAGCAGCTCCGGCGGCACGTGCAACGTGCCCCGCGCGGGCGCTGGCGTCAACGCATCCTGCCGTTGCGCGGCGCCCACGCGCGGCGCCTCGGCCGGCTCGTCCACTGGCGCGCGCAGCCCAAACGCAAACGCAAACGATGCCATGTCTCGAGGGGCGAGGATGCACGCGGCGTAGCGCGTGTGCGCGGCGCTGCTGGGGTGCGAGGGCAGCCGTGCGTGTAGCGAGGGGGGCGCGCGCGGGGTCGGTGCGGGCGTGATTTGTTGCAGGGAGCGCGCCGCTGGTCCGCCGTGGCCGCTACAGGCGCAGGAACTGCGAGGGTAGGTTAAACGCCATGCTGTCCGCGCTGATGGCCTTGTTGCGCAGGATGTCCCGCCGACCGCGACGCGGCATGGCCAGGGGGTTGATGCGCGCGCCAGAGTACGCCGGCAGACTGCTAGCGTCGCGGCGCGCGGCGCACGGTGTGCAGCCCTGCACAGCGTACGGCGCGCCGTACGACGGGTGCGCGTCCAGTCGCGGCACCGTCGCGGTGGCAAACGTGCGCTCCGCGGCGGGGTTGGTGCGCAGCGTGCCCACCGCGGGATGCCGCGGCGGCACGCGCAGCGGCAGCATGCCGCCGCGGCGCGTCAACTCCTCCTGTCGAGCAACCGTCACCGCCGACGAGCCGCACGTTCCGATGCACACGGGCGCTTTCCCCTCGAGGTGCCTCGCAAAGCGTCCCTCTCGTACCTGTTTCAGGCGCTCCGCCAGGGTGGCGCGTTGCAGCGGCATGGTGTGTGGTGCGAGCAGTGGCATGGGGCTGGGCACGGCGCGCGTTTTACTGTACAGCGCGCCGCGGGGGGCGCACGTGCCTCGAGAAGCGCCCGTTTGCGGGACGCCTTGTGCGGCGCGCAGTAAACGCTCGCGTGTGCTGGCTGCCCCGCGGTGTGCACCCAGTCGTCCCTCATGGCAAACGTTCCCGCGGCGCTGCGCGCGGCGCTGACGGAGCCCGCCGGCGGCGCGCGCAGCGCCTTGAGCGCAAGCGCGGCGTCCATGCGGCGCGCGCGCGGGGCCGACGCTCCGGCGCACGTACAGTTTCTGCACGACACGTCGGCGCAGCGCGTTACGCAGCGCGCGCACATTTTGGCGTTGGTGCAGTCCGCCCTGGTGTTGCACGGCACCTCGTCAGAGGACGCGTTCCCTGACAGGCGCGTCAAGCACAAGCTGCACGACGCCGCCGTGGCGCACACTGTGAACATACGAGAGCTGCGCGCCGCGTGGGGCGGCACGTCCCACGCCGACGCCAGGGTGCAGCTGTTGGCGTGCCCGCTGGCGCGCTTCAATGCGGCGGTGCACGTGGCCCTGCAAACCCGCGCGCTGGCCACGCCGCACGGCGCGTTGATTGGCGCTACGCGCGCTGGCGTCCACCGCCGGGACGTGCTGGACGCCCTGGCTTGTCCGGCAGACGTGTGCCGCCTGGCGTGCCTCGCTGCGCCTGCAGTGTTGGACGGGGGCGCGCCGCTGGACGGGCACACCGTCCTGCCCGCTGCACGCACCGCGACGGCAGAGCAAGTGCGGTACATTTTACGCAGGACGACGTACCGCCACCAAGTGCACGCGCGCCCCATTAAGCGGCGGCAGCAGCGCGGCGCGTCCCCCGCGCAGCACGGCAACGTGCGCGCCGTGCAGCACTGCATGTACGTCAAGGCCGCCCATAGCGGCAGTGTGGTGGAAAAAGTGCACGCGGCGCTGCGAGATGGCACGCCGCACGGCGCGCCGCTCGCGCCCGCCACGCCGCGGGGCAAGGCAGACGACGACGCGGCGCACGACGCTGCGGCCCCCAGCGCGCGCAGCGACGTGTACACCGAAGCGCGCCACGCGGCGCACCCCGCGGTGCTGTTTGCGACGCGGGGCAACGCCAAAGCGTCCAAGCGCGCCCACGACGCGGCGCGCAAAGCCGGCGCAGCGCTGCGCGACGCCGGGGTGCCGCCGTGCGCCCACGACATTGCTGTGCTGCTGGGGGTAGACGCCGCGGGGGGCGCGCGCGCGGCGGCGGGGCAGTGACGTGCGCGCGAAGCATCACGACGCAATGCATTGCAGGACAGACGCGCAGTACCACGCAATGTTGCTCTCGTCGAACACGCGGCGCGCCCGGTGCGCGCAGCGCGCCGCCACCGCCTCCGCCACGCCGTCGTGCTCTTGCAGCCACTCTACAGTTTCCACCAAGTTGCGCAGGTCAGCGTGCACGCGCAGGACGCTGTGGTGCTCACGCACGTCGCTGCGCGGGGAGGTGCGGCGCAGGTACGGCCCGTCAAAGGCGTCAGCGCCCCACACGTGCGGCGAGCCGCACGAGGCGGGCGGGTCCACCACCAGCACGACGCCGCCAGACAGCAGCGCCGCTGCCGCGTGCGTATCCCCACCGTCGCCGCACATGGAGATGTGGTACTTGTGCGCCAGCGCGGCGCGTTGCACGTCCCGGGGCGACGCGTGCGCGTACGGGTCGGCCCGGGGCGGGCGCGGCGTCAAGCGTGCCGTCCACTGCTGCGCGGCGGGCTCCCACACCGCGTGCATGCGGCGCGCGGCGGGCTCCCACGACACGCACAGGCAGTCCCCGCGCTGCTCCGCGCTCAAGTGCAGCCGCAGGTGCTGGTGCACCGCGGGCTCGTGTGGCGCCGCCAACGCGCCGCTCATGCGTAGCCTGCCCCACGCCAGCGCCTTGCGCGCCGCCCACGGCACCCGCTCTGCGTCCCGCGTGTACGTCACTGGGTCCACCCACGTGGACGCCTGCAGTTTGGACGCGACGTGGCGCTGCGTGGCCAGTTCCCACGCCAGCGGCGCCGGCAGCAGCCAATCCGCGCACCGCGTGTGGTGCGTCGTGAAGGACACGATGGGGGGGCGTCCCCCGGGCGGCTCTGCGTGCGCCGGGGGCGTCAACTCTGGCGCGGGGCACGCCTCGCGACTCACCCACTGCACGCCCGACGGCAGCGTGTTGACGCCGCAGAGCACGGGGGGCACGGCGTACGCCGCAGCGGCGCTGCACAGCATGTCCGCCACGTGCTGCGTGTACGCGCCGGTGTACCCCGTCTTGGATGCGTAGTCGTGCAGCAGGGTGCCCGCAATGGACCACCGCTGCACCGGCAGCTGCACCAGCCGCGCGCCGTTGGCCGCCAGCGTGGCGCTGTTGGCGCGCACCAGGGCCGCGCGCGCGTCCTCGGGCCACGTGTTGACGTACGCGCCCTGGTTGTGGAAGCACAAGACGCCCGCCACGGGCGGGTCGACGTGCACGGCTCCCACGGCGCCATACGCCGCACGCTCCGTGCACCACGCGTGCAACCATGCAGCCGCTTGGGCACGCGGCATGGGCTGCATGGCCTGCAGCCGCTGCGCCGCGACTGGGTGCAGGGGCACGGTCACGCGCGTGTCCCGCGTGAGCAGGGTGCCGTTGCTGCTGGGCGCGCCGTCGTCGCCTGCGCCCCCCAGCGTCACGTCCCCGTCGTCGTCTCCGTCGTCGTCCCCGTCGTCGTCCCCGTCGTCGTCCCACGACGCGTGCAGGGCGGTGTCGCAGTGCCGTCGGCGCGCCTCGGGCTCCCCGGCCGCCCGCAGCGCGTCTGCTCCACACACAAACGCGGCACCCCCCGTGCGCTGGTGCGCCACTCGCGCGCGGTGCCACGCTTCCCGCGCATCCAGCGCGTGTACATACCGTAACGAGCTGTGCTGCCCCTCGCACGCACCGTGCCACACGCTGTCAGCGCTGCCCGCACCGTCGCACGACACCTGCGGCGGCCCCACGTCGCTGAGCGGCGTCGTGCTGGGAACTTCGACGCACGTGCGCGTTCCGTCTGCCATGGCGCAGTGCAGTGTCAACGGTGCTCAGCGCGCAAGCGTGCTGGCGCCCGGCGACGCCAACGCTGCGGACGCTGCACTTGCGGCGGCGTACAACGCTGCGGTGGGTTTTGTGGAGGACAGCGACGCCGGCGCTGGCGCGCCGTACGCCGCGCCGGCATACGACCCCTGTGATCCCCTGGGTGTGCTGTGCGGCGTGGCGCCGTACACAGCCGACGTCGCGTGTGCGTGCTCCCGCGCAGTCACGGGGCAGCGCGTGCACTTTCACGTCTTGAGCGCCCACGCGCGCAGCCCCACTGCTCGCGTGCGGGTGGTCCACGCCACGCGGTGCGATGGGTACTGGCGCGTGCCCGCGATGCGCAACGTGTCTGCCACGGTGCGCGCGACGGCGCAGGGTGGGCTGGTGCTGTGCGTCCCACACACACCGCCCACCGCCGCCGCGCATACGTGGTGGTGGATCGTGGACGCCACAGTCGTACGACACAATTCATTCTCCACTGACGCAGCACCCGCGCCGTCCACGCCGCCACTCCCGCCCCCCAACGCAGACGCTGCACCGCTGCGCACGCACCGCGCGGCGCCGTCCCCTGGCGGGTCACATACGCCACCAGCGCACGCCTCGACGCAACGGCATGCCGTCCAAGGCACGCCGCCGCGCCACAAAGCGCCCGCGCAGCGCAAGTCCAGGTGGGGCCCACGATGACCAGCCCGTCGCCGCCGCGGCCCAGGCGCAGCCCGCGCCGCCGCCGGCCGCGCACAAAGCCCGCAAAGCCCCCGCGGGCGCCGCAAAGCGCCGCCCCGCAAAAGTGGAAGAGGTGCGCCGGTTCGCCGACAGCGACGCGTTCTTTGCGGCGGTGCGCGCCGCTCGGGAAAGCGCGCGCGCAGAGTGCGACACGGCAGACGCCGTGCGGGCGCTGCTGACGGCAAAAGAGGCGCAGCTGCAAGCGCTGCCGCCCACGGCGCGGGCCGGGGTGCGCGCCGCGCTGCAACGCACCGTGGACCGCGCGCGCATGCGGCTGCGGTTCCTGGAGAACCAGGGCCCCGTGCACCAACTGCACAGGCGCCTGAAGCCGTACGTGCAGCACCATTACACCATGCTGGCGGCGCACGAGCGCGCAACGCGGCGGGAGGCCGCGGCACTGGCGCGCGGTGGCGGTGCAGTGGACTCCTCCGTCGACGTGCACGACGCGCCGCGGGAAGCCACTGGCGCGTTTGTGCTGGACGCGACGGACGCGGCGGTGGACACGGAGCGCGCCGCTGCCAAGGCCACAGAGTGGTTTGCCACGACGCACGCCGCGCCCAGTGGGGGCGCCTCGCCGAGACGGCACGCGCCGGCTGCCCGCGCGCCCGTTGGCACCGACACAGACGGCGCGTCTGCTCTGGTCACGCGCCTTGACGAGCAAAAGTCGGCGTCCATGACGCGCCTGCAGCGCTTGGCGGGCGTGCTGGCCACGCTGGTGCACACCACACAGCACAGCCACGCGGCAGCTGCCCCCGCGGCCGCGTCGCCGCACAGCGGCGCGTCCACCGCCACGCGCCCAGCGACGGCAGAGGCGTCCATTCAAGACGTGTGCCCGCGGTGCCCGGGGCGGCCCACGCTGCGCATGGACCCCGTGGAGTCCGTCATGCTGTGCCCCAACCCCGCGTGCACGTACACGCGGGCGTTCCACTCCCTGATGTGCCCCGCACTGACCCACGAAGACCGCTCCGCGTCGTCCCGCGCGGGGCCCAACCCCACCACGGAGATGTACACCACCATGCAGCAGTGCTCCGGCGAGGAGCCCCGCGTGGTGCCCCGCGCCGTGCTGCGCGCCGTCATGCAGTACCTCCGGGACGCCGGCGTACCCCCCACGCCGCGCGCCGTGACGTACGACGCCGTCACCGCGGCGCTCAAAGCCCTGCGGTTGTCGGCGTACTACGACCAGCGCACGCAAATCCGCGCACGCCTCACCGGCGTGGCGCCGCCGTCCTTCACGGTGCAGCAAAAAGCCACCATTGCCACGCTGCACGCCGTGACGCGGCACATGCAGGCGTGGGTGGACCCGCGCCGCCGCGCGCAAAACTTGCAGGTGCGCTTGATTTTCCTATGTCAAAGCATGGGGTGGTGGGAGCACATTGTGGCGCCGCGGTTCGTGGCGGGCCCAGAGGGCTCTGCGCGGTACGACGCCGTGAACAAGCTGCTGCACGCCGCGCTGGGGTGGCCGTACTACTCCTGCGCTGACACCCAGCGCAACCGCGAAATCGCCGCGGCGTACGCGGCGTCCCTGGAGGAAAGCGTCGCCGTGCCCCGCGCCGCGCGCTCGCAGTAAATGGCGCAGGAAGAGGCACCCCCCGACGCGCAGCAGCTGGCAGAGGCGCCAGACGCCGAACAGCCGGCGCCAAAGCCAGCCGCTGAACGCGATGAACCCGACGCCAAAACATCCACCACTGCCCCCGGCGTGAAGGTGCCAGTGTGCGCGCCCAGCGACGAAACCAACGGCGCCTTTGCCGCGCGCATGGTGGCCGCGGTGGTCATCACGCTGCTGCTCAGCTCCCTGGCGTTCTCCGTGGGCTCCGCATGGAACAACGCCATGCAAGACCTGGCCAAGCGCAAGCGCGTGCCGCTGTGGGTGTACGCCACCCTCATGACGCTGACGGCGGTGGCGCTGGTGATTGTGCTGGCGTTTGCGGCGCGCGCCGCCGGCGCCGACAAAGTCGTGGGCAACATAAGCGCCATTGCGCAAATGAAGCCACCCTCCAAGAACAAAACGGGCAACGGCGCGGCATCGTAGCACTAGCACATCCCGCGCTGGGACGCAGTGTGCAAATCGTATTCCCGTGCCGTTTCTCACGACTCTCTTCGCGTGTACGCGGTGCTTGTGCCCCGCGGTCGACCCTCACACGCGCACACGCTGCCCCCGCGCGCGCGCGCCCGCCATGCCACGCTCTCCTCGCGGCAGCGCCGCATCCAGCTGTGGCAGCAGCTTCACGACTGCCAGCGACGGCGCGTCAGCGGCGTCTGACACGGCGTCCACGCACAGCAGCAGTGGCGGCAGCGACGGCTCGCCGGGGTGGTTTGACGCCGACGGCGCGCACGCAGCCCTTGTGGCTGACTTGGAGGCGCGTCACGTGCACGTGCTGTGGGAACTGGGCCCGCTGAACGCTCCCTCGGGGGGCGACCCGCTGGTGCTGTCCGGCGTGGTGCGCCGCCCCGGCAGCCACGCAGACGTGCCAGTGGTGGTGAAGCTCGTACCGCCCGACAAAGCCAGCGGCGTCGCGCGGGAAATGCAGCTGCGGGAGCGCTTGGCGCACCGCGGCGCGTCCAGTGCAGCGGTGCCCCTGCACAGCGTCGCGGTGCGCGGCGGCGCCGTCGCGGTGGTCATGCACCGCGCGTCGTCGGACTTGTTTCACGCCGTGGACGGCGTCGTGGGCGCGGGGGACAGCCCCGCAGTGGTGGCGTGGATGCAGCAGACCGCTGCGGCGGTGGCTGAGCTGCACGCCTCTGGCATTGCGCACCGCGACTTGAAGCCGGAGAACGTCCTGCTGTTTCCCGCGGCGCGGTCCCCCGAGGACACGGTGCGCGCCGCGCAGTTGGACTGGGAGGACAGCAGCATGTACCCCGGGGAGGCGCCGCTGGCGCTGCAGCTGTACGCCACCACGGGCGCGGTGGACGCCGAGGTGCGGTACACCGCGGCGCTGTGCGACTTTGAGTTTGCGACGGTGCGGCCCAGCGCGCTGGATGACGCCGGCGGCGCGCACCCGCACGCCATGCTGGCCACGGCGCCGTACGGCACCGACGCGTACACGCCCCCCGAGTCGTACGGCAAGGTGCTGCTGCAGAACCGCCCCGTGAAGTACTTTGAGGTGTGGACGCCCGGCACGCGCCGGGTGTACTCCAAAAAGGCGCGGGGGTACGTCCGGCACGCGCCCCGCAGCCGCGCCGCGGACGTGCCGGAGCACGTCGTAGCTTCGCGCGAACTGGCGGCGCGCTACGACTGCGCCGCAGCGGACGTGTGGGCCTTTGGCGTGGCGGTGTACGTGCTGTGCACGGACGGCGCGTACCCCTTCAAAGCGGCGTGCCCCTCCCGCGCGCGGTTCTCGGCGTTCATGCGGCGGTACTACACGCAGCACACACGGGGCGGCGCAGTGTTTGCGGGCGGCCGGCAGCCCGCGTGGCGCAGCGCGGCGGGGGACGACTGGGTGTGGCCCACCCGCGTGCCGCACGGCGCGCGGCACTTGCTGGTGCAGTGCTGGCACCCCGACCCCTCGTCGCGCCCGCCCATGCAGCAAGTGGCGGCGCACCCGTGGCTGCACGACCTCGCATGGATGCCGCACTCTGCCGAGGAGTACGCGCAGTACGCCGTGCCAAAGTCCCGCTCCACGTCGCCCGTGGAGCAGCAGCAGCAGCAGCAGCAGGGCGCGCGGACAGCGCGTGCGCCGTCAGGCCGCGGCGCGCCCCGGCGCAAAGCGGGGCGCTTCAGAAGGTGCGCGCAGCAGTGACGAGGCGCGCACGCCGCGGGCGCTGTCCACGCGCCACCGTGAGTGCTGTATAGGCGCGCGGCGTCCACGAATAAAGTGACATTCAACTCGCACACACCGCCCCCCACAGTCGCCTCGCGTCGCAATTCCGTGCGCCTTGCACCACCGCGCCCTCAGTATGAACGACGACGGAACGTCCTTTACGTCTTTTACGTCCACGCGCAGCCGCGCGCGCAGTCCCCATACTGGCGCAGCTGGCGCAGACGCGCGCTCCTTCATGGACGGCGTGCGCACCAGGTACCGGGGTATGGCAGGGCGGGAGACCATGTCGGGCACGCCGCACGCGGCAGCGTCCACCGCGCGGCGCGACGCGTACGTGAACACCGCTCTGCGCGAGCGCAGCGCGTACGACGGCGCGGGGGGGTACGCCGTGAACGTGGCGTCCAAGCCGCAGCTGCGCGGTCCCGTCGCCATGACGGCGCTGCTGGGGCTGGGCGTGGGCGTCGTGGCGCTGCGACTCCGCGCCAAGGTGCGCGGGTTCGTGGGCGAGGCGCAGTACAGCCGCACGCACTTAAAGGGCACGCGGGACGCCCCGTCCAAGCCGGTGCCCATTCACATGGGCCAGTACAAGCAGTCCGGGTCCACGCTGCTCATCGCGGGGCTGATGGCGTGGATCGGCGGCGCGGCGGGCGCGGCGGCGTACTACGCGCCAGTGGAGCGCCGCAAGCTGCTGCTGCTGGCGGCCAACACGCTCATCACGCTGGCAGCGGCCATTGCGCTGTTTGCCGTCGCCAACAACACGAGCGGCACGCCGCTGGCGCACGTGGGCATTGTGGACATTTACGCCTTTACAGCGGCACTGCAGGCGCTGGCAGTGTACAACCTGTACGACATTGCGCGCGCCTAATGGGGCGCTGACTGTTGCGCGCGCCGTACGGGAATGAAGGCCGCTGTTTCCCGCGCGTCTTTTGTCGCGCACGCCAATGTACATCGACACCACGCCGCTCGCAAACAAATCATTTCACTGCACATCACTGTACACGCACACTGTCCAGCGCCGTGCCACCGTACCCACAATTTCCCCCCGACCATGCACCTTGACGACACAGCGCAGCACGTGCAGCACGTGTTTGAGATGCGGTGCGCGCAGGGCGACGTGCGCGGCATGCGGCACGTGCTGGAGTCCCGCTTGGGGCACCTCGTGGATGTGCACGTTGACGACTGTGCGCCATTTCACATGGCGTGCGCTACAAACAGGTCCGCGGCTGTGCGTTTTATGTTGTCGCTGCAAGGCGTGCAGCGCATCGAGGACGTGCGCGTGCTGCGGGCCGCGCTGGAGCACGCTTGCCAGCACGGACTGCTGCACACCGCCACGGAGTTGTTACGGTGCACCGGCGGGCGCCGCTTGCCCCTGGACGACAATGAGTGCGCCCCCTTTGTACAAGCATGCACGCACGGGCACCTGCATGTAGCGCAGCTGCTGCTGGGCGTGGCTGACGGGCGCGTCGCGGCCACACCGTCTGCCGTGAGCGCCGCCTTTTCGCAGTGCGTGCGCAAGCGGTTGTACACTGTCACGCGGTTCTTGAAAGACTTGAACAGGGACGGGTGTTTCGCTGCGCGCGTGCGGAAAATCAGCTTGCACCGCGCCGCCAAACAGCCGATGCACGCGTTGTGCAGCGGCTCCAGGAAAAGCACCGCGCCGTACTTGGGCGCCACACCGCCCCTCGTGCGCTGCGAGCCGCAAGATCCGCCCTCGGCGCAGCAAATCCGTGCCGCGGTGCAGCGGCACGCGGGGTTGCTGATCAATGCGCCGACATCGCTGGGCGCAGAGACTGTCCATCCGCCGCCCCTCACGCGCCGCTCCGTTGCCGCCGCGCCGCTGCCACTGTCCATTGTTCCAGTGTGCCCCCCATCACCGCAGCGTGTTTCTAGTAAACTCAGCACCGTGTGCAGCGCCCCGTCGTACTTTACGCCGCCCAGAGCGAAACGTAAAAGGCACAATGAGTGCCCCCAAATCCAAAATGGCCGCCACCCGCGACAAGCTGAAGCGTGAGGCAAAGGAGGCGTACGCGCGCGGCGTCAAGGCCTTTAAGAACATGTCCCGCTACGACATGCTGCAAACGCGCACAGCGGTGTTCTCTGGCCTCATTGGCATCAGCGTCGCGGCGTTGGCGTTTCAAATGCGGTCCAGACTGCGCAACCTGGACCGCGTCCCCCCACCGAGCAAACCGTCCGCCACGCTGCCAAAGCCCAAGGGGCACGGCGCGTTGGTGTTTGCCGGGCTGCTGGGCATTGTTGCTTTCATGGTGTCAGGCGCCGCCGTTGCGCTCCCGCAGCGCCGTCGAAAGCACGCGTTCTTGATCGCAGCGCTGCTCAACACCATTGGCGCTGCCACGTGCATTGCCGCAGCTGCAAACGGCTCCTCGGGCGAGAACGTTAACGCGGGCATGCAGACGCAGTTCAGTTTCATCACGGTGTTTCAGACGCTGGCTATTTTCACACTGTTCAAGGCTGCTGGCGCGTACTTTTGGAAAGACGGCGAGCGCAAGTGACGGGCGCGCGGCGCGCACAGTGCATAATACATTGACCACTCATTACACCACACTCTTTGCGCTGCGGAGCTGACGCTGCCACTGGGCGCGCGCAGCGACAACGCGCGCCCGCAAAGCGTTCCGCAGCACGCGCTGGCGCAGTTGTTTATACAGGAAGGGCAGCCGCACGCGACACGCGCGCCACGCCGACAGGGACCGCGTCCACGCCTTGCTGGCGCGGTAGCACACTTGGCCGTACCGCCGCTGCAATGCCGTGGACGGCGGGGGGACGTGCATTGGCGGCGCGAGGAGCTGGCGCACGCAGTTTAGATGCCCACTGCACGCCTCTTCTTCCCCCGGCGTCAGCACGGGCGCCGGCGCATACAGCGACGGCGTCGGGGTGGGGCGCAGGACGGCAGTGTACCGCGCTGCGCGCGCGCGCTCTGGCGTGCACTCATACGCCGCTGCTTGGAACGCACGGTTCACGTTTGGCGCAATGTCGGGGCGCTTCAACAGCAAGCGCACCACGTCGGCGCGCCCGTAGCTGCACGCCGAGTGCAGCGCCTCGCACGCGTCGGCGTTGACGTGCACCGCCCGATCTCCAGTCAGCGCGAGCAGCACGCCCACAGCCGCGGCGTGCCCCATTTCTGCGCTCCATCGCAGCGCAATTTCGTCGTCGTCGTGCACGTCGACGCGGCGCGCTCCGGACAACTCCAACAGAGCGCACATGCACTCGGCGCTGTCGGCTTGGCACGCCGCCAAGAACGCGCCGTTCCAACCCCGCACCTGTACATTGCGTTGCACAATGGCTTGCAACAAGATGCGCAGCGCGTGCGCGTCGCCCGAGCGGCATGCGCGCCACACGCGCATTTGCCACGTTTGAGCGCTGTGCGGCAGGTCCACAAACGCGCGCACGTCGCACTCGGCGATACACGCATCCGTGTACTCTGCTCCGCTTGAAAACAGCAGGCCGGGCAACTCCATTGCGCGTGCGTGGGTGTCAGCGGTGTACATTTTCTGCACGTGAATGAACGCGTTGTTTCACGTACGTCTTTTGCAGCGCTGGAAAAGCGCGCGCACCCTACACACGCAGTGTCGCAAATCACTTTTTGGGTCACCCACTTACACGCGTTGTGCCAATGCCACGCAACTTACAGCGTCATGGCGTCTGACGATGATGTAGCATCTGGGTTTTTCATGGACCTGGACGACTCTGCGCTGCAAATGGGCAAGGGTGGACAGGGGAGCGTGCACTACGCGCTGTACAAGGGCGTCCCATGCGTGTGCAAGAGTATTCCGGACGAGCAATACGCGTGGAACGAGACTGCGGCGTTGCGCGCGACAGAGAAGCGCGCCGCGATATTTCACGTCGTGCACTGGCACGCGTTTGTGGGGCGCCGCAACAACGTCGTTAACGACACCACGTTGGTGGCAATGGAGCTGGCGTTTTGCGACTTGATGCACGTGTTGCATGCCAGGGATGACAAGAGAGGTTTGGGGTATGGCAACACTTACAAGGAGTGGATGCTGCAGATCGCAGTGGCGCTGCGGCAATTGCACGCGCGGGGCGTTGTGCACCGCGACGTGAAAATCGAGAACATACTGCTGTGCTCGCGAGGAGCCCGCGCGCATAAACGGGCAGTGGATGCCAGTGGCGCGTTGCCACAAAGCTTTGAACCCCGCGCAGAGCCGTACGTCGTGGGGCGGGAGCAAAGCTTGGCGCAGTGTGTGCTGCACACGGCGCGGGCAGACAGCTCCGTGCGTTGGGACGTGCCCAGTAGCGCGCTCACCGCCGTGAAGCGGGCGCACGAAGCGTACTCTGACGCGGTCATTCAGCGGGCGTTGGCGCAGCCCGACACGCTGTACAACGACAGACCCATCGCAAAGCTGTGCGACTTTGGCATGGCGCAGGTGACAGACCCAGAGAAGTGGCCGCCCGTGGGGTACAGCCCCAAGGGCAGCATGCGGTACGCGGCGCCCGAGGTGTACAAGCGGCACTTGCTGTTTGCGGACCCCGAGGAGTACGACACGTGCTGGGGCGCGCGCACGCGGGAGACACAAAAAGAGAAGCCGTCCCCCTTCCTCACAAAGCCCGCAGACGTGTGGGCGTACGGCATCACGCTGTTTGTGCTGCACTTTGGGAAATTCCCGTTTCGAAAGGCGGCAGCGTCCGATTGGCGCTTTAGGCAGTACGCGCGATGGGCCGATCCGGACAACCTGGACGTTTCGGCGTGCGCGCCGCACTCGGCGTACTGGGACAACCCAGACGAGCGAGAGTCCAAGCCGTACAAGTGGCCGCGCGGCACCCCGCACGCTTTGGCGCACTTGATCAGGTCGTGCCTGCGACTGCACCCCGAAGACCGCATCTCCATGCGCGACGTGGCGACGCACGCGTGGTACACTGGGAAAGGCTCTGTGCGTTTTTGCCACGACTTGACACCTGTGCGCGAGCCGGCCGAGTGCTCTGAATACGAAGACATGGCGGGGCGCGTCACTACGTCTACGGCGCCGCAGCGCTCTGTGCCACAATGAATGCATTCACACGGGCATTGCTACGGTGTTGTGTTGTACGCGTGCAAAGACGCGTCCAAGTCGCTGCGGCTCAAAGCGGGCGATAGGAACGCGCCCAGCTGCGCCGCAGTGGGCTTGGACGCTTTGCGCAGCGCTTTTGTGCACCGTCGCATGGACTTGGACCACTCCACGTGCGTCATGAAGGACCACAGCGTGAACTGCTCCTCGCGGTCGTCCGGCAGTGGTATGGGCGTGGAGCCGTACGTGGGGTGCTGCATGTCCGCGTTTTCCAACGACGCGCGCACCGCGGCGTAGCACGTGCGCATAACGCTGACGTCGTGCGTCACGCACCCGTCTTGCGCCGCGTCTCGGGGGGGAGCGTCGTCAGCCATGGCGCCTGGAGGGTGCGTCGCGCGTGCGTCGCCGTGCGCGTGTGGTGCGTGCTTTGTTGTAGGCGCGCGTCAATCCAGGGACGCGTCCAACACGTGGTTTGCCCGCGTGTGCGTATGCGCCACGGGCGACGCCAGCACGTCGCTCAGCGCAGACGCCGCGTCTGCCGCGTCGGCGTACGTTGTCGACGCGGCGGCGCTGGCATCGTACCCGGCGCTGTGCGCGGCGTGCGGACCGCGCACCTGCAAGTTCATGGAGCGCGCCACCAACAGCGCGTCGCCGCGGCGCGGGGGGCGCGTGTCCACGGCGTGGTCCACCACGGTCTCCCGCGACGCGTGCTCCGGCGCGCTGGCGTCGTGCTGCACCGCCACCATGCCCGTGCCCACGGGCGCGCGCGCGCCCACTGCGACGCACGCCGTTGTGGACGTCAAGTTGTCCACTTCCCCCTGCAGCGCGGCGTCTGTGAAGGTTTGCTCCGTCTGCTCAAAGCACGCGCGGCGAATGACAGACTCTGTGGTGCTGTTCAGCCCCTGCCGGTTCATGGCGGTGAGCACGCCGGCGTGCGTCATGGCCAGCGTCAGGTGCTGCAAGTGCCGCGGGTCCAGCATGTCCTGCGACAGCACTTGCGCCAGCTCGTGCATGAGCACGCCTTGGCCCGCGGCAATGCCCAGCGTGGCCACCACGTCGTTCACGTGGTTGGTGGTGCACCGCAGCCAGTCCACGCCGGGCACGGCGTGCCACGCGTCGATGCTGCCGCCATGCGCCACCAGCGTGCCGGGCGCGCTGTCCAGCGCCTCTACGCGCGTCACGCCGTGCACGCCCTCCAACTTCACGGCGTGCATCAGCGTGCGCAGCGCCATGTACGAGCCGTCGCGGGAGTGGTCCCGCAGCAGGCGCACGCGCAGCACCCACTCGTCGTGCATGTGGGACGAGTGCATGACCACGGCGTCCTGCAGCGGCGCGAGGCACCGTCGCACGGCGCGCGCCACAAACCCGGGGCGCCGCTTGCGCGCCCGCATCACGTCTTGCCGCAGGACCAGGCGCAGCATGTACGGCGACCACGGGCGCCCCGGGTCCGCCAAGTCGCCCTCCCACCCGTACACCGCGGCGCTGTCCCGCAGCAACGCCGCGTCCAACGACTGCGCCGCGTCCGCGTCGCACGTCGCGGCAGCCTCCTGCACCACGGCCCCGGAGCTCACCACGTCTGTCAGCCGCAGCAGCGGCGCGCGCAAGCGCAGGCGGGACACCTGCGCCGGCGTCATGCCGGCGCACGCCAAGCGCACCACGGGCGTGGCAATCACCTCCCGCGCGTCAATGAGCTCCTTCAGGCGCTTCACGCCGCCCTCGATGCCCGTGTTGTTGCCGGCAGAGTGAAACGTGTTCAGCGTCAATTGCGTGGACGGCTCTCCAATGGACTGCGTCGCAATGGCGCCTACGGGTTCGCCCGGCGCCGCGCGGCTGAAGCGCACTGCTTCGTGCGCGTGCGCCTCCAGCGCGTCCATGCGCGCGTCGTACTCCTCCCCGCTCAACGCCGCCACCGCGTCGGGCTGCAGCAGCGTCCACGCCAAGTCGCAGCACAGCGCGGCGCAGGCGGCGCGGCCCCATTTGTGCGTCAGTGCGGCGCACACGCGGCGCACGCGCGGCACGTGCACAGCGTCGTACCACTCTGCGTCCACCATGGTGAGGGCGTGTGCGGGCAGGCACGTGCGTGAACCGCGGGGCGGCGTGGGGAATGCTCGTGCGTGTGAATTAAGGTGACGCAGCGCCGCGCGTCAGGGGCGCGTGCGCGCGTAAACGGGATGGAACCCCTTCGTGCACCGCACGCGCGGGACCGCCCAGTGCCTAAAAGACGCAAAACAACAGAAACAACAGCGCGGCACAGACCGACAACAGTGCATTCCGCTTCCTGTTTGAGTCGTCTTCGGCGTCAAGGTACAGCAGGATGCACTCCATTGCGAGTGAAATCACTAGCAACAGAATGAACATGTTCTTCAAGTGTTTCAGGGACCGGATTTCCTCTTGGTCCCGGGCCCTCAGCGTGTCGTGAAACTTTCCGCGCAAGCTGTGCACGCGCTCCTTGAACTGTGCAACGTCTCGCGGGGTTACCTGGGTCACGTCCATGGCATTGCTGTACGCTTCCAGGTGGCTCAGTTCAGCGTGAAGTTTCGCCATTTGCGCGTCGTGGGGGTGCGAGTGTGCCATGCCGTTTGCAGTGGTGTGATTTCGCCGACTACGCGCGCATGGATATGTGCAGTGTGTGTGTGGGACTTTATTGCGGGCGGGGTGGGTGCGGGTGCACGCGCGGCCCTACAACGGGCAGGTGCGCGGCCGCTGCCTACGGTTTTTCAGGCGTTGGCGCGCCGTATGCGAACTGTGACAGCTCCGCCGCGGCATCGGGCGCGGGCGCACTGGCATCGGGCGCGGGCGCAGTGGTGGCGGCGCTGCCGCCGTCTGCCGCCGCGGCGTCGGCTGCTTCGTCGTCCAGCATGGCAGCCGCTATTTCCCACGAGTCGTACATGTGCACAGTGTCCGCGTCTGCCTTGATGGCGTCCGCGTCAATGTGGCTAATGTACACGCCCGCCAGCGTCCGCGCGCGGCTCAGCGCCACGTACGCCTGCCCCGTGGCGCGCATGTTTGCCAGCGCAATGGCCACGGCGTCCATGGACATGCCCTGCGCCTTGTGCACCGTGATGGCGGCCGCCGCCAGCAGCGGGCAGCACCACGCGCCGACGCGCACGCTGTGCGCCACCGTGTCGTCGCTCTCTGGGAGCGGCACGTCCACGCCAAAGAACTGCGGCGCCACCACGGTTTGCACGCCGTTGTCAAAGCGCACAATGGGCGCCCACGTGCTGGCAGCGGCGCACGCCGCGTGGCGCTGGCGGAACACGGCGTCAGGTACGCCGTCGTCGCCGTCCTCGGACGGCGTGACGCGGCATGGCACAGTCAGCAGCGTAGCAGCCGGCACGCTGGGCACCGTGGCGGACGCGACCACGTCCTGCGGCTCGTGGTCTTGCACGGGGCGCAGGACGGCGCCTTGCACCGGCGGTTGCGCGGCAAACGCGTCGGCGTGGCGCGTCCCGTACGCGCTCTCTGCTTTGAGAAACGTAGAGTCCGCTTGCAGCACGCCGCCGGGCGTGAGCACCGCGCGGCAGTGGCTGCGCGCGTAGCCCGCCTCGAGGATGGACTCCATGGGCACGTCGGGCAGCGGCAGCACGCGCTCGCCGGCGTACGTCAGCGCCGTGTGCCCCGCAAACACCGTGTCCACGGGCTGCACCACGACGCGGGTGTAGTCCTGCGCAGTGGGCGCGGCGCGGCCCGCGACGGCCGCGTTGCGCTGCGCTTCGTCCTCCGACTGCGTCATTTCGTGCACGTACGCGCCCCAGTGCGGCGCGCAGCGCGCCCAGCCCACCACGGTGCCCTGCGAGCCGTTCACCAGCTCCCGGTCGGGCGGCACCTCGGCGAGCTTGCACGTCAACAGAACGCGCACGCCCACGCACAGCTTGACGCCGTTGACGCCCTGCAGGGTGTTGCGCAGCGCGGCCAGCGCGGCGTTCTGCGGCGCGGGCGGCAAGTCGTCCGGGAACAGCGTGCCCACGCCAGGCGGCAACGCTTCGGGCTTTGTGTGGCCCGGCATGTCGGCCTCCAGCATTGCCGTGCGCATGCTGCGGGGCAGGTGCGCGCCCATGCGCCCCCAGTCCACCCACTCGGGTCGAGATCCCAAGCACGTCACGGTGAAGTGTGCCGACAGCACGGGCGTCAAGTGCACCACGGGGCGCTGCAGCTCTGCAATGGCGCGCGCGTTCATGTGCTCCACGCCCGCGCGGGTGGGCAGCAGCCACGTCGCGTCCCGCGGCACGTCCTCGTCGGGCACGCACCGCGCGTCCAGCGCCGCCATGTCCTGCGCCGTGGCGCGGCCCTTGCGAATGCGCCCCAGCATGCGCTCCCACTGCTCGTCAGTGGCGTGCCGCACCGACTGCAGCAGCACGTGCACGTCAAAGTGCACGGCGTCCCACACCGCGGTGGTGCACACGGGCGGCGGGGGCGCGTCATACCCGCGGTGCACCACGGGCAGCTGCAGAAAGTCCCCGCACGCCACGACAACGACGCCGCCCATGGGCTCGTTCACCTGCCGCGCCGCGCGCAGCATGGCGTCCATCACCGTGAACACGCGCTCCGTGAGCATGGACACCTCGTCAATGATGAGCACGTGCAAGCCCTGCAGTTTGTGCCGCAGGCGGTGGAACATGGTGGCGCGCTTGACGTACTCGTCCACGTCCTTGTCGCCCATGCCCAACGCGAAAAAGGAGTGCACCGTGACGCCCTTGAGCGCCACGGCGGCGACGCCCGTGGTTGCCACCACGTGCGCTTCCACTTTGCACGCGCTCGTGAGGTGCGCTTTCAGCGTGCGAATCACGTGCGACTTGCCCGTGCCGCCACACCCCGTGAGCAGCACGCTGCGCCCAGCCAGCACGGCGTCCACGGCGCGGCGCTGCCCCGGCAGCAACAGCGCGGCGTCTGCGCGCGACAGCGGCTCCAGCGCCTGCCCCAACCGTGACACGCCTGTATGTGCGTGCCGTTTGCGCACTTGTTTCACGCGCCCGTACAGCTGCTTGCCGCGCGCGCGCGCGGCAGATACGTTGCGCTGCGCGCCGTCTCCCGCGCCGCGCGCGGTGGGTTCGCGTGCACGCTTCATGCTGCTGTGTGCGCGCATTCCCGTGCGGTGTCGACCGTTGTCAGTGTGTTGCGTTTGACGCGGCGTCCATGTCGCGCGCGCACGCCGCGCGCGTGGTGCCGTACGTGAATGAACACGTCAACATTCGCGTACATCTTGTGCAGCGCTGGCAAGCCGCGCTGACTGCCGCGCGCCGCTCCAACAAATCACATCCACCCCGCAATGCAGTACACGTCACGCCCCGCGCACATGCGTCTACGTTTGCATCATGATGCAATTTTACATTGTGTACGACGCCGCCACGCCAGAGGTGCGCGTCGAACAGCTGCCGCACGGCCAACACAGTGTTGCTGGGTATTACGTGCACACGCTGCACGCTCCGCCTCCGCCCTGCGCGCACACGTTTACAATGCTGTGCATGGACGATGACAGCGTGGCGCGCGGGCAAGACATCACGTGGGTGACGCAGTCCGACGCGGCGCGCGCAGAGCGTGCCGCGCACGACGCGCGCGACACCATGAACGACCGTATGGGCGCGCAGTACGACGCGTTTGCGCGCGCCATGCACACGGGCTACGGCATGCGGCACTGCAGCATCGCAGAGTGTGCCACCGCGGGACCCACGGTGCCATCGGAAGCTCCGTGCGTTCCCACAGTGTGCACCGTCGACGACCCCGCGGCAGACGCCGTGTCGCCCACCATGTACATGCTGCCAATACCGCGCACCACAGCAGTGTGGTGCAACGTACCACCGTCTTGACGCGTCGCAATGCATATTATCTGTTCTGCTATGAGCTGTTATGCCGCCTCGCAATAAACACAGGCCGTGCACGCGCTTTACCACGTAGTTTGTCGGTCGCTCCGTGTTTCACCATGCCTTTGACACGTACGCAAAAAGTCGCGACGGCCGCGGGCGTTGTGCTGGCACTCGCCGTAATCATCACCGTGCTTGTGGTCGTGCTCAAGAAGAAGAAGAAGAAGTCTTCGACGCCCGCCTCGCCGCCCAAGACGCGGCAGGTGCGCATTGCCGAACGACGACCTTTTAACTCTTACAGCAATAAGACACCCTCGACGGTGCTAAAGACCGTGGCGGCCGCCGCAGAGACGCGCATCCAAGCGGAACTGCCGTCGTCCAACTCTGTCACGGTGTACCCAGCTGGCGTGGAGGAGCTGCACTGGGCTGCGTCGCAGCGCAAAACGTACAGCACCCCAGTGGCAATTGTGTCCGCGCCAGCGTCGTCCGCGTGTCAAACCCTGCCCGACACCAACACCGTGGGGGACATACACAAGGATTACACGCTTAGCTTGCGAGCCACCACGGACACGTGGGGCGCACTGGTGATTGAGTCCGACGCCGACGCCGACACGTTGAACAAAGCCATTGACACCGTGTCCAACGCCGCGAAGAACCAAACCACCGTCAACTCTGACGACAGCACGCCGTGGGTGATGCTGTCGACTTTGGAACCCGCGGCGCCATCTCACGCCGACGCCATAGCGTCGTGCTCCAAAACGCTTCCAGTATCCGCGTAGACATATGCGCGCGTGGCGTGCAGTAAAGCGCGGTGTAACAGCGTGATTGCACTGGCTCATCGCCATGGCCGCGTCACGCGCCACGACCCGTAAGCCGCCTGCCGCGGCGCCTGCAGTAGCGCCGCGCTCCGCGCGTGCAAAGCCGACGCCGCCGCGGCAGCAGCAGCAGAAGCCCCCCGCGCCGGTCAAGACGCCCTTTTTCAAGACACGCGCGGGCATGTACACGCTGGCAGCCGTGGCCGTGGCTGCCATTGCTGCGGGCGTGGCGTACGTGTTGACGCGCAAGAAGCGCAAGCCACGCGCAACCACGCGCGCGCTGTACGCTGCCGCGCGGCAACCGTGGGGCAAGTACAGCAACACGACGCACACGTCTGACATGCTGCTCATGGCGGACGCGATGCGCTACTACATTGAAGAGCAGTTGCGCACCGCGTACCCCGCCCTGCAAGACGTGCAGCTCACCGTGGAGCCCGCGGGGCTGGAGGAAATGGCGTGGGTGCAGCAAAACGCGCCGTCGTACGGCGCAGGGAACGTCGTGGCACAGCCGCCGGCGTCCTCTGCGTGCGCCGCGCTGTTCAAGGCACCCAGCACCTTTGTGGCTGTGCAAACCAAGGCGTCTGACGCCAATTACGGCAAGCTGGGCGTGCAACAAAACACGGGCGTGCGCGCGCTGTTTGTGGTAACGACCAACGTCCCCGACAGCATTATGGACGCGGTTACGCTGTCCATTAGGAGCAGAGCCTCGGCGGAACAGGACGTGAACCCCGACGTGACGCGGCCGTGGGTGTACCTGGAACGCGCCGTGGGCGCGGCGCCGTCCCACGACGCCGCCCTGGCGGCGTGCTCGTCTGTGGACACGTACACGCTCAAGTAGAGCTGGCAACGCAGGCGCGCGTGCGTGTGTGTGATGATGCAGTGCATTTTCGGCGCGCGTGTGGTGATGCTGCAGTGTATTCTCGGCGCGCGCGTCAGCGCGGCGTCCGTAACAGGCGCGTCGTACCGCCCAACAAAAATCCCATTCCAATAGCTCCAGCCACCGCACACGCGCCGTACACACCAGCTTGTTTCCACGTCGCCAGTGTCTGCTGCGCGCCACCGCCGCCGCCGCCGCTGCCCCCCCCACTGGGAGCAATGGATGGCAGCGGGACGTCTGCCGCGCCCGCCGCCCACTGCTTTGCCACGCTCGCGGCGTACACGGCGGCGGCTTCCGCGGTGCGCGCGTTGTACATGAGCACCGCTTCGTGGTCCCGTCGGGGCCACGTCACGCACACTGTGCGCCCGTCGGGCATGCCCGTCGTGGACGCCGCCGTGTCGCTCAGCGAGGCAACGTAATCCACGACGCCAGCGTTCACGGCGCTGTGCAGCGTGACGGTGCCCTGCATCGCCACGGGCGCCACGAGCGTTTGCACGGTGGGCGTCGTGCCGCTGGGAGCGTCAATCAGCACGGGGGAGCCCGCGTTCACTGCGGCCGCAATGGTATGCACGTCCCCGTGTACATTGTACAGGTGCAGCTTGACGTTGGCGGGCGGCGGCGCCGCGGGCGTGGGCGGGTCGTCCGCGCCAGTGGTCCACGCGGCGTCCACGGCGGTCTTGTACGCCGCGGCGGCCGCGTCGTTTTGCGCCTCTAACAGCACCACAGCGGCGTGCCCCTCCCGCGGCCACGTCACGGCGCACGTCGCGCCCGTCACCTGCACCTTGTACTGCGACGCGGTGCGCAGGTCCGCCCGCCATATAGTCATGGTGGTGCGCGCCACCTCCAGGCGCACGCACTGCGCAACGTCCTGCGTGAACGTCGTGTGCTTCCCCGTGTAGTCCACGTTGGTCAAGGACGCCGCCGGCGTGGTGTCGGTGCCGCTGTACGCGTTCAGGCTCAACAGCGCGCCGTGCACGTTGTACGCGGACAGGGTGACTTGCATGGTGGGCGGCACGGGCGTTGGCAGCGCCGGCGGGCCGGGTGACGCGTTCCACGCCTTGGCCGTGGCGGCTGCCGCGTCTGCAGTCTGCCGAATGACGAGGTACCCCTGCTCCGTCAACGCAAACGTCGTGCCGGGCTTGGAGCGCGCGGGCACCGAGCCCGGCAGCAGCAGTGCGGCGCTGTCTTGCACGGTGCTGGTGGGCGCCGCGGACAGCGTGCCGGACAGCTGAGGCAACGGGGGCGGGTCAGACGCCGCGAGGCCGGACGGCGCCGGTGTGCACACCAAATTGGGCGTAAGGCTGCCCTGCACTGCCGCGCCCACCGCCGCGCCAATGACGGCCGTGGCCGCAAAGCGCGTGCCGTCGGCCGTCATGGACTGCGAGGCGCACCCAAACACCGCCGCCGTCAAGGACTGCGACGTGGTGTTGTTGTACGCCGTGACGGACAGCTGCGCCAGCCCCACGTCGCCGTTTGGCACCGTGGACGCCGCCGTGAACAAGTCGGACGCCAACGTGCCGTTGGCAGCGCCGGTGCCGCCCAGCACGAACACGTGCATCAACTTGTCCGTCAGCGTCACCACCATGGTGTTGTCGTCGTTCTTGAACGCTTGCCGGTCGGACGTGCTGGGCGCAAACGTGATGGACAACGTGTTGCCGGTGCTGGGCACCGTGGCAGTGACAGTCGTAGCGGCGCCTTGCAGCAGCTGAGCCGGCGCCGCAGTCGCCGCGTTCACGCCCGTGTCCCACGGCACGTCCATGGTCCCGCCCTTGAACGCCTCGCAGGACACGGACACCTTTTCAGAGGGCGCCTTGACGGGCGTGCCGCACCGCGGCACCGTCCACGCGCACGTGACGCTCAGCGCCACGTTGTACGGCGTGGCGGGCGGCGGTACCGGGATGGCAGTGTCTGCGTCGCTGGGGATGCTGTTGAACCACGCGCACGTGAGGTCGTTGGGAGTGGACTTGCACAGCGCTTGGGGGTTGGTGCGGCGCGGCATGACTACCAGCACTGCGTTGGTCGTGTTCACTGCGAGATACACGCACACGTTGGGGTTGCTGCCCGACTCGGGCGTGAGCGCCGCCACCGTGGTGCCCACCGAGCACGGGTCAATCGTGTTTTTGAAGACGGCCTCGCCCACTTGCAGCGTGAACGGCACTGCTGACGTGTCCATCACGATAAACGCGTCACTGTGGTACGGCACGTTGCGCGTGAGGCTTCGACCGAATATGTGGTGGCCGGGGGATGAGGTGCCGTTATTGATAGAGACTTGCGGGGGCGTAAACGCCACGTCAAGGTCGTCGTTCGACGCATACGACATGACGCTGAGAGTGAACGCCTTGGTGACAGTCGGTATGTGCGCGCGCGGCCGCAGGAGCCCAAACTGCTTCACCAAGTTAATATACTTTGCCGCGCGGTCGTCGCCGTACACGGCAAACGTCACGTTCCACGTGACGCCGGCGCCCTTGTTTTCGTCTTTTGTCCACGCCACTGCAACGCCGCCGTCCAGCACAGCGGTGCCCACGGTGGAGCCGCTGATTTTTGTCATGTCCACCGTGGCCGTGACGGCTTTGCCGCCAATGGTGAACGTGCCTTGAATGGTGGCGGTTTCCATGAACACGTACGCTGACGCAGAGTCGGCGTTGGCCACGGACGCGTCGTACAGCCCCACTTTGTACGGCACGGCGGCGCCGGTGTAATTGTACATGCTCGCAAAGACGCCGTTGCCCTTGTACTGCACGTCTGACGGCGACACGGCGTTCACCATGGGCAGGCACGTGGTCACGGTGCCCTGCAAGCCCGTGATGAAGCGCTCCGCCATGAAGTACAGCGCGGGGTAGAACGAGTAGATGACCATTTGCAGCAGCACGGTGTTCATGTTGCGCGCGTACGTTTGCACCCACCCCACCGTGCCCGCCACGCGCACCACGGACGGCCCAATGTTGATGGTGTACTGCACCGAGTCAATTTGCAGCGACACGGACTTGCCCTGCACCAGCACGGGGTTGGCCATGGACAGCCACGTCTGCTGGTTGTCCACCTCCGTGGACACTCTCTTTGGCTTGCCGTCGGCGTCCTTGCCGTCAATGGCGATGGCCACTGGCGCGCCAAAGCCGTTGTAAATGGTGACGTACCACAGCGTGTTGTCGTTCACGTCGGACGTGTTCCCCGCGGCGCACGGCACTTGCAGCGCGGGGCCCAGCTGCGCCGACGTGGGCACCGTCACTTGCTTGTCCTCAGGCACCCTCGGGTCTGCCGCAAACAGCAGTGCATTGCTGGGGGGCACGACGGCGTCCGCCGACCCGGCCACCGGCGCGGCGACATTGCTCGCGGGCTCTCCCCCGCATTGCACGGGGAAGCCCGCCGCTAGCGTGCACTGCGTCCCTGATGCCGCCATTTACTACAGGGGCGCGTGGGGCGGGATGACCAGCGTGTTGCCCGCGCGCCGCGGCGCTGCGGCAGACCCGAGCGCGCCCCTTAAATTTGTCCCCGCACAAACGCGCGCACAGCGACGCCAAACGCCGTGCGCGCGGATTCGTACGCGGCATCGGGCACGGGCGTCGGCAGCAGCCGCAGCACAGCGAGCAGCGGCTCTGGGCAGCCGTTGTTAAAGGCAAAGGCAATGTCCCCGCCCGTGGTGGAGGCGGGGTTGCCCACCATGTACGCCAACGCGGCGTACGCCGCGCCAGGGATGCGGTGGCGCTGCCCCGCGCGGTCCAGCACCTGTCCCGGTGCAGTCTGCGGCAGCACAATCAACCCCAGGAAGCGCAGCACGCCCGGCGCGGGCTGGTACTTTCCCAGCACGGGGTACTCTGGCGCCGCGTCTTCTGGCTCGGCGCCGCCGAGGGGTTCCACGTCGCCGTCGTACGTCATGAACACGTCGTACACCACGCCGTCCACCAGCTGCAGCGCCGTGACGCGAATGTCCTGCGTGTCGCCCTGGAACACCACGCGCAGCGTGCGCTCGCCGGCGGCGTTGGTGTACGGCGTCACGTCTGCGCCCAGGGACGGGCCCTCTGCTTGAAACGGCGCGCCCGCGGGCGAGTAGTTGTCCCGGTCCAGCGTGTACACTGACACCTGCGGCGTGGACAGGTACGACACGCCGCGGGGCGCGCTCTGCACCGCAAACGCAAATGGACCCTGGGACTGCACTATGGGGTTGACGCTGGCGTCCACGTCCTCCAGCGCAAACGTGCTAATGGTACTGCCGTCGGGCGTGTGCTCTGCCGCGCCCTGGAACGACGTGGGCACCACTGCCACGCCGTTCACGGAGATGAGCACGCTGGGGTCCCCCGACGACGTGTCAATCTGCATAATCTCGCCAGGCGCCAGCGTGCCCAGCGTGCCGGGCAGCAGGGACGTCAACCCGTTGCCAAAGTCCACAGTAGCGCCCGTCGGCGTGAAAAATTCCACGCGCAGTAGAGACGTGTGCGTGATGGACGAGTCGCCCAGCGCGTACACTTTCCTCCCAAACTGCGCGTCGTACACGCGCAGCGCGGTGCCGGGGTCGTCGGGGTCCCGCAGCGCCGCGGCAATGTGGTCGGGGCGCACCGTGGGCACCAACCCCACAGTTTCCTCCCCCGCGGCGTCGCTGAACGCCGACGACAGCCGCGGGCGCCCAAAGTCCGACCCCGTGATGTTGCGCCCGTTGCGCAGGACCACGCCGACGGCGTCGTCGGGCAGCGTGCCGCCGCTGTCCCGCAGCAGCTGCACCGCTGACACCAGCGTCCACGTTTCGCTGCTGTTGCCGGTGCGCGCCTGCCGCGGCGCCACGCTGTCCACCGTGCTAATCACAATGGGCTCCAGCGTGAGCGGGTGCTGGAACTGCACAGTGACGCCCGGCGCGCCGTTCCCTGCCGGCGCCACCAGCACCTGCGCGCCAAACGGCAGCGGCGCCGCTGCGGCAAACACGTCCTGGATGTGCATCAAGCCGTACGGGTCGCTGTACGACACGGCGCCGCCGTCTGCGGCTTGCACGGCATTCACAAGCACAGCGCCACGCACCGTGCCGCGCAGGGGGTACTCCTGCGCAATGTCCAGCGTGGCAGCCACAGCGTCGCCGTCGCCGTCGTCCTCTGCAAACAGCTGCAAGGCGGGCGTGCGGGGCAGGTTCTCAAACGGCGTAAAGGTGCCGTACGCCGCGCCACTGCGGGTACGCAGCGGCGTGGAAAACGAGAGCACCGTGACGACTTGCTTGCGCTGCCCCGTCACGAACAAGCCGTCAGACGTGTACACGGCGTGCTCCCCCAGCGTGGACGCCAGCACGTCGCCGCTCGCGTTGGTGGCCGACACCACTTGGGCCACGGGCGCGTCAGACGAAAACACAAAGCGAGCAAAGCCCCCCGCGCTCACAAACGCGGGCGGCGCGCCCGTGGTTTGTAAAAAGTAGCTCGTGGCGCCGCCGTTTTGCACGGCTTCAAAGCCCTCCGGCGCAGACACCAGCGAGACGTCGTTTGCAGTGTTCATAATGACGTTGCCGCCAGACGCAAAGCGCACCATCACAATCAAAAAGTTCAGCGGCGACACGCATGGGTGCAGGCACGCCTGTACAAACCCCGTGGCAGACGCGTCGCCGTTGGGCGCCTCGTCGGTGACATACGCCGCACCCGTCGCCGGGTCCAACCACGGCAGGGTGAGCTTGTACGTCTCGTACGTGGACGCGGGCGCGGGCTGGCCGGACCACGTCAAGCCAGTGGGTGGCACCGTGCCCCCCACCGCGGGAATGTCCGTCAACAAGCCGTCGGTCTTGCCCTGCAACCGCAGCGCCGACACCACCGTGGCAGTGTGCTGAATCACGGGGTTGACGGTGGAAATCCACAGGTACGCCGCGCCGGGGCGGTGCGTGTCCACCGCGCCGTCGGGCGGGTTAAAGTCGCCACCCTGCCCAAACCGCGGCGGCCGCACGCCGTTGGCGTTCAACTCGCCATCGGGCGCGAACAGCTGCAGGCCCTCTTGCCACAGGTTCACTTGCGTGCCAGGATTGCCCACAGCGGCCGGTCGTGTGCCGGCTTCGTCTTCAATGGTGCCGTCGGCGGCAAAGGTGGTGTTGCTGGAGCCCACTGTCATGGTGATGGTCACGGGTTCCAGGGCCGGTGCGGTGTACTCCTCAAACAACACAATGCCGCCGCCGCCCGGCTCGCCCCCTGACGCTGGCGCCCCAGGGCCCACCAAAATGTAAAACACGTTGGTGCGGGGAGGCACCGTGCCAGTCACAGTGCCCGGGCCCTCTTGCACCAGCCGCAGCTGCGCGGCGCCTTGGTTGTACACGTAGTCTCCCATGCCGATGTAGCGGGAACGCGGCGCAGGTGTGGTACCGCGCGAAAGATTTATTGAGGGGCGAGGTGCTACGAGGCGTGTGTGACGATATGTAATCTCAAGCAATGCATTTGCGGCGACGTGCGGCTCACATCAACTGCGACGGGTGGAACGCCGGAACCTCCAGGCCGTACGCGTCCTGTGCCCACGTGAACACGTCCTCTGACACTGGCGTGGGCAGCACCCGCAGAGCCGCAAGAAGAGGCACCGGCACGCCGTGTCTTGCTGCGTACGCCAAGTCCTCGGGGCGCGTCGCCAAGGGGTGCGTGGCCATCCACACCAGCGCGGCGTACCCCTCGCCCCGCAGCTTTTGGCGCCTGCCGTACGCGTCGTGGTTGTGCGACGTCACGGTGCGGGGCGTGAGGGACACGCCCAAGAAGTTGTACGCGGGCGGCACAGGCACATACCGCGCCGCCGGTGGGTTCTCCACCAGCGGCGGCACACCCGTGGCCTCCGACACGCCGTTGGTCGTGGAGTACCACAGCACAAAGGCGCCGCCACCGCCCCTGGAAAACAACGCGTCGGGGTCGACGCTGTTGGACGACGCGGTGCCGCCGTTGCCGCTGTTCAGCGCGCCGTCAATTGTGGCAGCGTCAGGCGACGGAAAAATGAGGCCGTCGCCGCCCTGCCCAAATTGATACGATGCGACTGGGTCGTTCAGCGACGGTACAACCACCGTGACGCCGGGGCCGCCCGATCGGGGATTGTTGGTGCTGCCACGCCCGCCGGCGCCCGTACCGCCCTTGGAAAAGTTCCCTGGCGTCCGTTCCCCAGCGCCGTTCTCCCCGCCAATATACTCGAACGTCGTCGGGTCCCTGTACCTGCCCGCGTCGTTGCCTGGGCGCGCATCGAGCAGTGCGGTAGTGCCCGTGCTTTCCAGCGCAAAGAGCTGCGTGTTCCACGCCGGCTCGGCACTGTACCGCGGCGGCGCGTGCGGCACAATGATGCGCGCTGTTTGCGTGTCCTGCGTGGCAGTGTACGCCGCGCGCAGCACCTCCCCGCCGCCACCGCCACCGTTGTCAATGGAGCCGCCTCCCGCGCCCGCCGCCACGACGTTAACGTTGACGCCACGCGGAATGGGGGGCAGGCTGACCATGCCGTGCCCTTGTGCCACGTACACCACCAAGTCGTCGTGCTCGGTGCGGGTCAGCGTCAAGTCGTTGGCGCCCGGAGGCGCCACACCGGGGCCGTACCACATGTAAAACCCAGCAGAGCTGCCAATTTGGGCCGTGGTGTCGTCCACGCCACCGTCGCCGCCGTCGCCGCCGTTGCCGCCCGTGCCCAAATTCGGCGCCAGGGCGGGATGTGGAACGGGCGCGCTGTTGGAGTACGCCGTGCCGCCCTCCGCCAGCGTCACAGACAGCAACGAAAACACCGTCAATTCGTCCCCGGCGCCGCCAGTGATCACAGGGAAGTTGTTTTGCCCGCCGCCGTTTTGCCCCCCGCCCGCGAGCCCATTGGTCCCGTCCCAGCCACTCCCGGACTGCCCGGCGCGGCTGCTGTTGTAGGGGTGCCCGTGCCGCGCCACGACGAGGTCCGACACGCCAGGCAGCTTCAGCGTGGCGTCCTGGTACGAGTCGCCAGACTCGCCCTGCGCCAAGGCCTCTGGTAGCACGACGGTCAGCGGGTCGGCGCTCGTGAACGTGTGCCGCAAACTGACCACTTGACCCGCGCCGCCGCCGCGTGTCACGTCGCCCGAGCCGCCGCACCCCACCAGCACAATGCTGGCGGGCACCCCCACGCCGGGGGACGGAATGGTGATGGGCGCGCCGCCGTTGTTTCCATCCACGCGCACAAGGGTCACGGATTGACCCGCAACCCCCTGGCCCGTTGACGTAATCACTGACATGGTTGCACGGTGGTGTGCCGAAAGCAAGCGCGTGCGCGTTTACTGCGCTGGACCACGGCCCCGCGCAGTGCGTACGTACGGCGCCGTGTGACAGCGGCGCCAAGCCAGTGTGCATCTGCGCGCCGCGCGCTGGCCGCTGCTCCGCGCCCCGCGCTCCTACTGTGTGTGGCGTCGTTGCATGCATTCACTGCGGTGCACCGCGGGGCGCCGTCTACTCAAATGCGGCGGGGCACTCTTGCTGCGCGTCGCGCAGCGCCGCTGCAGATGGGGCACGGTCCCCCTGCAACGTGGACAGGATGCGCACCACGTCCACGTTGCGTCGTCGTGCTGCCAGCCGCAGCGGCGCGCAGTCCCGCACCACGGCGTTCACGCGGCGGCCGTCGTCCAACGCCAGCAGCTCGCGCACCACGCGAGTCTGTCCAAAGAAACTCGCCATGCGCAGGGCAATGTCTTCGCGCACGTTGACGTCCACGCGGCGGTCACCCGTCAGTGCCAGGAGCTGCCGTAAGATGTCCAAGTGCCCAAAGTGCGCCGCGAATTCCAACGCCTCGCCGTTCTTGGCGTGCACGTCCATGGCGCGGTCGCCAGTCAGCGCCAGGAGTTCCTGCACGACGCCTGTGCTCCCGCGGACAATGGCTGCGCGCAACGCCCAGTCTTGCCCCACGTGCACGTCAATGCGACGATCGCCCTGCAGCGCTAGCAGCTCCCGCAGGGCGTCCACGTTGCCTAGCTCGCACACCAACAACAGCGCGTCGCGGGCGCAGCGTTGAACGTCGATGCGGCGGTGTCCGTCCAACGCCAGCAGTGCGCGCAGCACCTCCACCTGGTTCCCTTCGCACGCAGCCAAGAACGGCGCACTGTTGTTGGCGTGCACGTCCACAGCGGCCTGGCCCTCCTGCTGCAACATGGACGTCACAGTGTCCATGTCACCAGTGTAGCACGCGTACTCAAAGGGGTGCGCAGCTGCATCGCGCGGGGCGTCGTCCACGTCCATGCCTGCCACGTGCAATCTCAAAAAGCACGACGGAAGTGTGTGCGTGGCTGCTGCGTTGCAGTGGAACGCTTTGTTGGACGGTGCGGGCGCGCGCACATCTCCCGCGGCGCGAGACGGCGTCACCATGGACCTCGTTGCAGTGAGCGATGGCGGCGACGCGGCCGGCGTACGGGCCGCCGTACTGCACGCTCAGCAGAATATTACCGACGAAGCCGCCAAACAAGTGCACGCACAACGCAACACCGCGCTGCTCGCCGCGTGCAGCGCGGGGCACGTGGACGTGGTCAAATTCCTCTTGACACTGGACGGCGCGTGGCGCGTCACGGCGTGCAGCGGCCCCTCGTCGGCGTGCTGCTTTTGCGTGGCGTGCAGCAACGGCCACGTGGACGTGGCGCGGTTGCTGCTGCGGCGGGGGCGCGTGCCGGTGTATGGGCACAAAACACACGCGCTCACCCTGGCGTGCGTGAAAGGACACACGAGCATTGTGCGCTTTCTCACAGAGCTGGGCGGCACAAACTATGTCAACGTGCACGTCGCGAACGACGCTCCATTCATTGCGGCGTGCCGCGCGGGGCACGTGGACATTGTGGACTTGTTTTTGTCGTTTCAAGGGCCGCGCCGCATGCCGTTTGGCGTGCCGCACAACGCGTTCTCGGACACCGCCATGCTCGCGGCTTGCGCCAATGGACACACCGGCGTGGTGCATAGCCTGCTGCGGTACAGGGGCGGCGGCCGTACGCGCATGCCGCCCGAGGCGCTTGTGCACGCATGCGCGGGCGGGCACCTTGACACGGTGCGCGTTCTGCTGGCCGCCAGGGGATTTCACTACGTGGACTTGGGGTGGGACGAGGACTCGGCGTTTTGCGCCGCGTGCGCAAACGGCCGTGCAGACGTCATGCGCCTGTTGTTGAGGTACCGCGGACCGCGGCGCGTGGACGCACGGGCCCAGGGCGGTGCTGCGCTCGTGGGTGCGTGTGGCTCGGGCTGCGTGGAGGCCGTGCAGTTGCTGCTGACGTTGCCGCGCACCCGCCGCGTGCAGCAGGTGGACGCTGCGCGCAGAGCCGCGCGCCGCGTGGTACGCTCCGACGACGCCGCCATGCTGCGCTGCATTGTGCGGTACGATTCCGACGTCTTGTTTTCGCGCGACGTGCTGCAGGGCGCCTTTGAATACGCATGTGCCGTGCGCTCCGTCAACGTCGTGCGCACGCTGCTTGATGTGGACGGCGTGCGACGTGTGGACCCACGCGCCAACGAACACGCGGGGTTTTGCAGCGCGGGCGATGGCACGGACCGCGCTTCGCTCGCAATCATGTGCATGCTGCTGTCCCAACACCACACGCGCCTCCCGCCGACCGACGTGCAAGATCGGTACTGGCCGTGCACGCTCGGGGCACTGCATTCCAGCGCGTCTTTCAACAAGCAGTGGCGGTCATCTCCCATCCTGCGCAACGTGCCGTACCTGTGTGCGCGGCTACAACGCTCAGCGCTGGCACTAGCTAGGAGGGCGGTGTGGCGGCACAGGCGGCGCGTGTTGGCGGCGCGCAGAGCATAAGAGAATGCATTACGATACGCCGCGGCGTGCGCCGTCAGCTGGCGCAATGGCTACGTCTTCAGGCGCGTTTTGCACCTCGGCGTACAACCGGGCCGCGGCGGCGTCCAGCTCTTGCATGCGCTCGCACAGTTCAGGCGTGACGCGCGTCCATCCCTGCATCGCGACAAACTCCTCCGCGCACAGTGCCATGGCATTGTACGCGTGCAGCACTGTGGACGACGTTTCCGTGTGCCGCGCGCTGTCCGCTTCGAAAAAGTCGCGGCCCAGTACCGTCCGCAAGTCGTGCATGGTGCGCTGAAACGCGGCGAATGCCGCTGTAAAGGTGTCCATTGGTGCGTGCAGGGCGCGCGCGCGCGCGCGTACACGCTGTGCCTTTGGCGCGGTGTCAAAGCTGTGTGTCGTGTGCGAATGCCCACTCCAAACGCGTGTTTGCTCGCCACGTGACCGCGCTATGCGCCTGTATTGGGGCGTCTCGGCGGCGCGGCGTGTGCGACAGCGTCCCCACTGGACGCACGCACGTCACCCGGCAATATTGACGCGCCATGCAAGCCGACTCGCAGAGCATGCACACATTACGCGAGCAGCACGTGCCCCGCACAGACCGCATGGAGTGGCGATTCAACATGCAAGAGGTGCGCTGGCAGCGCGCTCCCTGCGCAGACGACTCGGCGCAGCTATTCAACGTCGGGGACGTACTGCGCGGGTGCCTAGAGGGCGATGCGGCGCACGTTGCCATGACCCTGGTGTGGTTCAACAGTCAGTGTCGTGAGTTTGACATTTTTGGGAATAGCGTGTTTGATGCAGTGCGTGACGGCATGCTGTTGGCGTGCCAGCGTGATTATGTCGACGTTGTGCGCGCCTTGCTGGACGTCGACGGCGTGCTCGCGGTGGACGTGCACTACAGGGACGACTTTTATTTTGCCGAGGCGTGCAACGCGGGGAGCGCCCGGGTTGTGCGGGAGCTGCTCTCTTTGCGGGGCGGGCGTGAAATTCCCGTGGCGCGCGACAACTACGCGTGCTTTCGGCGGGCGTGCCGCTTCAGGCATGTGGCCGTTGTGCGGGAGTTTTTGGCGCTGCCACTGCACCGGCGTCCCCTCCCGGAGTTGCAGGCCCTGCACGCCGCGGTGTGCGGCGACGCGCTGCGCGCGTGGACGCACACCGTGCACGACTGCCGTCACAAGTTGCCGTGGAATGGGTTGCACCCCGCGGTACACCACGAGTTGGCGCGGGACGTGCGCGCCACGCTACACGCTGCTAGACGGTGGTGCGTGGCGTACAAGCGCCGCGGCGCCGCGTGAACAGCTCGCAATGCATTTTCATGGCGCTATCGCATACACGCGCGTCGCGCTGCAGTCACGTGGCGTCTATTCTTCCACAGCATCTGCCCCGCTTCGTGACACACCGCGGCGCGCATGTGCGGCGCAATATCGGCGTGCATGTGTATGTTACACCTGCGCCACGTGCGCACGTCGCGTGTAATGTCGCGCAAGACGTGGTGGAAGAACCTCTGGTTTATATGACACACCGCCCGTGAGCCGCGCAAATTGAGCAGCTCGCACGCCACTTGTGGGTGCCGCTGAACACACGCCGTCTCAAAGGCGCAGTCGCCGTTGGCGTGCACGTCCAGGCCGCGACTGACCGGAAGCGCCAGCAGCTGTCGCACCACACGCGGATGCCCACCCCTGCACGCGCGCACCAGCGGGCTCCCGCCGTCCCACTCGTACCCCACACGCTCAGGGTCTTCCTCGGCGCTGTCAAAGTTCACGTCCACAGCGTGCGGTCCCGTCAGCGCCAGCAGCTGCGTCACGACGTCTGCGTAGCCCAGCGCGCACGCCTCTGCGTGCGCCTCGTGCAGCGCCTCTGTGTTCGCGAGTGGGCCGTTCCACGGGTGCTGCAACAGCTCCCGTAAAACGTCTGCGTGCCCCGCGGCGACCACGCACCGCGCCGCGCGGTGCGCGCACGCGCTCACGACGGCGCCGCGTGCATCGGGCAATGTCAGCAGGTGCTTCACAACATCCACGTGCCCCTGGCTGCACGCCGCGGCGAAGCCCTGTTGCAGCGAGTCGGGGCACTGCACCGCGCGCTCCCCTTGCAGCGCAGTGAGCTGCTGCACCACGTCCACGTGCCCGTTACGACACGCGACGGCAAAGGCCCAGTCGTCGTGTACGTGCACGTCCAGTGCGTCGCACCCGGCATGCGCACCCAGCATGTCCCGCACCACGCTGTCCATGCCGTACTGGCACGCCGTGTGGAAAATCACGTCGTCAAAGTCCGTGGCACGGCACTGCGCGCGCGCACCATCGTCTCGGCGCATGCGCATATCCCGCAGCTCCTCGCGACGGCCGGCCAAAATAGCGCACACGAGGCGCGTGTACTCCATGCTGCGCGGGTGAGGGGTGTGTCGGGCGGGGCGTGGTGGGGTGCAGTGGGCGATGAATTATGATGCGCGAGGCGCGTGGGGGTGGTGCGCGCGCCGAGGCGTCGCGCGGGGGCGCCGCGCCTCGCGTTTACGCTATGATGCGCAGCGGCTCAGTGCCCGCTTGCGGCGCGGCGCGGTACACGTCACCCAACACCGCGGCGCTCCACTTGGCGCGCATGCCAGACAGCAGCACGCCTTGTGCGGGCCACGTGAAGCTGCACGACGGCGGCATGACCAGCGCCATGTCGGCGGGCACTTGCACGTCCCTGTCGTGCCGCAGCACGCAGCCCACGGTGACCACCAGGGTGGGGTCCACCACGGCGCGGCTTTCCAGGGTCACTGCGGTCCAGTCCTCGGCGGTCAGCGTGTACCCCGCGTTGATAACGGCGCTGGACGTCCAGTCTTCCGGTGCAGAGCTGGGGCGCAGCAACTCCGCGTGCACCGCTGCGCCGCCCGAGTCTTGGCCCACGCGGACGCGGACGACGTCGCCGGCCGCCATGTCTGCGGGCGTGGACAGCGTGAACTCCTCCGTTTCCGTTCCAGTGTGCGTCATGGTGGCGGGGTCCAGCAGCGTTGGGGTGAACGTCAAGCTGGTGCCAGTCGGCGCCGCGCGCAGCGCCATGACGTCAAACTCCGTGAAGCCCGTGGACGCGCTGCCGCGCTTGTACCGCGTGAACGTCCACGCGCCGGGGGACACGAGGGTGCGCGCGGTCATGTACGCTGGCTGGAACGCGCCCGACGCCGTAACCCAGTCCAGACCGCCGTTCAGGGCCATGCGGCGCGCAATGGACCGGAGCTCTTGCGGCAGCAGCAGCGTGTCGCTGGCGCTCGACGCGCCCTGCAGCGGGTGCATTGAAATGAACGCCGCGTTGCCGCCCAGTAGCGTGCCTCCCTGCGGCAGCGTTACTACGTGCTCGGGGGACAGCGTGCCGTAATTGGGCAGCGTGCCGCCCGCCGTGCGGAAGCCCACGGCGTGCAGCGGCACCATGCCCCGCGACCCAGCGACGGTGTACACCATGGCGGTGTCGCTGAGGTCCGCAGCCGCGTCCCACCGTTCCCCCTCGGGCGTGCGCCCCACTTCTGCGCCGTCGCGCTGCTGCAGCAGCAAGCCGTCGTACACCCCAGTGTCAAAGGACACTGCGAGCGGCACGCCGCGCGTCGCGGGAGCCGTCAACGTGAAGGTGTTGGTGAGCGGCGCGTCTGTGGACGGCGCGTCGGTAAAGGCGTACCGCGCAATGTACAGCGTGGTGCCCTGCGCGATGTTCACGGTGGGCAGCAGACCCGCGACGCGCGTGCCGTCCACGCCGGCCTCTTGTGTGAACGCCGTGAGCACCACGTCCCCCGCGCGCAACTGCCCCGGCGTGCGCGGCGCCGTGTCCAACGACGCTGCTTGCGCGGCGTAGTCATCCACGGCCGCGAACCGTGCAAAGCGCGGGCGGGACACCGCGGCGGCGCCGCCGGCGCAAGACGCGCAACGAGACATGCTGTGAACGGTGGCGGTGCAGTGCGTGCGGTGCAGCGCGGTCTTTATTACGGCGCGCGGCAGGCTTGTCGGCAGAGGCGCTTGAGCGCGCGCCGTCCCAATAAACGCGCGCCACGCAGCTACGCTGCGCTTGCACCGCCCACAACACGAACAGCCATGGCGTTCCCGGACAAGAACCCCTCGGTGTACCCCATTCGGCCGCTGCACGACGACGCCGCGCCCAAAACGGCCTCGCAGCTGTGCGCGGGGGACATTGTGATTACGTCGTTTCGACAAACCGCAGCGGGCGATGGCGACGTGGCCATGCACTTTGTGCCCGCCGTCAACGTTGCCGAGGGAGCGCGCTTCAGCGTCACGCGGTACGCCCGGGGCGCCGCGCCCACAACGGGGCTCGCAGCGGGTTCCATTGTGAATTTGACCACGTCTGCGCCGCTGCAGCGCGGCGTGGCGTACTTTATCATTGGCCGCGCGGCTGATCTGGCCATCCAGGACGTTGACAACAACGTGTACGGCGCGTCCCTCGCGGGCCAGGCGTGGCCGGCTGCGGCGTCTAACGACGACACGGTCATGCTGTACACGCAGGCTGGCACGTTTTGCGGGCTGCACGCCGTGGGGTTCCGCGGCGCAGACGGCGCGCTGCCAAATTACGGAGGACTCGCGCCAGAAGCCACCGTGACGTTGCCCACGCCCACTCCCGGCCTCAAGCTGTACATGGCAACGTACATTCAGCCCAACCCCGCCTTTACGGACATTACGTATGATGTCGTTGCCGTCGTGCCCGCGGCGGGCATGCGGGGCAGCTTGTCGCGCGCGCTGCACATGAACGGCGGCGCGGGCTTTGTGGACATTGGCGCGCTGGCGGGCGTGACCGCCTTGCCCCAGTTCACCACGCAAATCTCCCCCGCCATGGGGTCCATGGTGTTCACGCAGTACTTTTTGGGGTCGCCGGCCGTCGGTCCCACGCGGTGGGAGGTGGTCACGTTGGAACCCATGGCGCGCGGCGCGCGCTTTTCGTTTGCGACGTCTGCCATCAACGACTTTGCCACCATGGAGCGCGGCAACGCTGAGTTCGTGGAGGTGACGGCGCCAGTGGACGTGGCTGCGGGGGACAGCTTCCGAGTGTCCGTGGACGGCGCCGCCGTGACGCTGACGTACAGATCCAGGAGCGGCGCCATGGAGGACTGGGCGTCCAACATCACGCGGTCCACGCTTTCGGCTGCCACGCCAGCGGCGGCGTGGCGCTCCGTGTACGCGCAAACCCGAGCGCCGCAAACCCTAGCGCCATTCATTGACACCGTGGCCTCGGTGTGCGGCGCGCTGCACACCAGCGCCGCAGGTGTGGACGACGAGGTGCCCCTCACACCCGTGGAGTACGAGCGGCTCCCCGTGTCGGCGCGCGTGCAGTGGACGCAGCGCGCCGCCGTGCTGCCCAACACGCAGCTGCGCATGACAGACACGACCCGCGAGCGCCTGAAAGACGCGCCGCCTCAAGCTGGCTCCACGGGCGTGCTGATTATATGACGCGGCCGTGGCCTGCGCGTGCCCGCGGGCAAAGCGTGGACGCGGTCGGCAGCCTATGACAATTCACATCAATGCATCTCGCTTTACGGTCACGGCACTTGCGCGCGGCGCGCATCGCACACCACCACCCAGCGCGTGTATACGCGCGCATCCCGCGCGCGCGCCATGGCGTTTTCGGCGCGTGCACACATGAGCGTGGACGACGTGCGCAAAGAGCTCGACGCGGGGTACAGCGGCACTTACAACAGCGAGTTCATAGAGGCGTGCGCTCAGGGAAAGCTAGGGCTGGTGCAGTTCTTCCTTGCACTGGGCGGGCAGCACCGCGTGAACATCAATACCCGGCGACGCGCTGCGTACAGACGGGCGTGCCGCAATGGGCACGTGGCCGTCGTGCGGGAACTGCTGCGCGCCGAGGGCGGTACGCGGCTGGGCCACTCGGACACGCGGAATCGCGCCTTTGCAGCGGCGTGCACGCACAACCGCGCAGACGTCGTGCGGGAGCTGCTGGCCATCCCCCAGGGGCGGCACTATGTACGCCCCTTTGCCAACTGCTGGGTCACGACACCGCGCCCGGTGTTTGCAACGTGGGGCGGCGCGTTTGGCATGGCGTGTCTGTGGGACTGCGTGGACGTGGTGCGCCTCCTGCTCGAGGTGCAAGACGAGCGTCGCGTGAACACCGCGGCGGTCCAACGCGCGTGCAGAGACATTATCACGGTGGAATCAGGCGGATTGCAGGCGCTGGGCGTCTTGGCGGCTCTTCGGGACAATCGCGCGCCACGTACATACCATGGCCTCTTCCACTGGCTGCGTATAGCGTGTCACGACGGCCACGCCGAGGTGGTGCGCCGCATTTTACACGTGTACAGCCACGCGTCGAACATCACTCCCGTGACCAGCGACGAGTTTGACAGTTGCGTGCGCGACACGTCGTGTACGTGTTGCAGAAAAACGGCGGTGCCACATGCGTTGCGCGAGCTGCTTGCGCACGAGGGGTTTGACGCGTACCGCACCGAGGACCATCAAAACTCTCACTACGAGGCGTACATGCGGGCGACCGAGGCGTGGACTGATACCCTTGCCGCGTGGCGCGCATGTCCCTTGACGCGCCGCCCAGCGGCTGTGCGAGGGTTCGTGCAGCACAGCGTGCACCGCAACGCGCGACGCACGGTGTGGAAAGCCCGGCGGCGCGTCACTGCGGCATGGCGGCACGCGTCGTCGTAGCGGGGGGGCAATGCCCGGTGTGGCGGCATGCGCCGCCGTTTCACGCACGGCGTCAACACACGACTTGAATAAACTGTCGTCCGAGTTGTACGACGCGCTGCGTGGTTCTCGCCGTTGACCCACACATTCATTTGCCATGCCCATCCCCGACAAAATCAGCACGCGGTGGGCGTTTATCGTGGACGCCGGGACCGAGTGGCTGGCCACGGCGTGCGCCATGGGAGACCACGTGGTACTGCAGCGCGAACGCACTGGGCAGCACGCCGTGGTGACGGTGTATCACGCCGCCAGCGGGCAGCTCGCGCGCGGGTTTGTGCGGCCAGCGCAGCAGCTGACACCAGGCGTGCAGGCCCTGGACTCGGCAGTGGTTGTTTCAGCGCGCAAGCTGCACACTGTGCTGCGCGCGGGCATGGCGGTGTGCGCCGGCAACGGTGCGGCGCTCTCACAGTCGGGGGCAGGCAGCGGCGTCGCGGCATTCGACGAGGAGCGCGCGCGCCCCCGGGTGTGCGTGGACTCGGCGCACCGCGTCGTGTCTGTCAGCGCCGAGCAGAACGACGTGCACTTTTCCGCGGACGTGCAGCACGACTGCGACGCGGCACGCTGCATTGCGCTGTCCACTTTGGTGTTGGACCCGGGGCGCACGCTGCACGCCGCGGCGTACCACGCACGCATGCTGTTGCGGGGCGCGCTGCACGACGCCATGGTCGCCGAGTGCGACGCGGTGTGCGCCACCGAAGCGCCGGACGACGCGACGCACGTTACCTTTTTGGGGAGCATACCCGTGTCTTTACGCACCGTGCGCGTGGGCTACGGCCAGTGCGAGCCGTCGACGCGGACGTGCTGCGACGACGCGCACGTGCTGGTGCCGATGCGCTTCCTGCGGGCGTTGCCTCGCGCGGCGCGCGTGTTTTACAGGGTGCACGAGCGCCACATGACTGTGGCATACGTCAACGGCGACGACGGCGACAAAGCCGCGCCTGTATTGCAGCTCGGATTTTTCTCTGCGCCGAAGCCGCGTGCCGGCGCGGAGGGCGGATGCGCCGCTGTCATGGCGCGCGACGCGCGGCGCGTCGCTGTGGAGCGCACCGTAACTGGACTGCGAGGCGTCCTTAGAACGCTGGAGGGACTGCTGGACGGTACGCTGCCTTTGACGTAGCGCGCGTACGCAAATAGTGTACCCAGTTAAAGAGCTACGTGAATGAAGAGCACTTATTCCCGTACGTCTTTTGTAGCAGACGCAAACACACCGGGGTACGGCGCCATGTGTAATCAAATTACAACTTAACATTTTTCTTGTCACTGCACACATGTACACAATATACACACTCACTGCACTATGGCTGCTGCCGTGGATAGTGGCGCCCTGCGCGTCGCCGCGGATGTGCGTCCTTTTGACTACGACTGGAGCGACAGCTCTTCTGATAGCGACGCCACGCGCGCCGAGTTTGACGACGAGTACGACAGCGACGCCACTGAGCCAGAGTCGCTGTTTCAATGCGGAGGCGCAGTGGTGGATTCAAGCACTGCAGAGTCCAACGACAAGGCGCACGCAGCCGCGCCGCCTGCCGCGGCGGATGACAGCGACAGCGACGAAGACGTGGTACTGGGCACGGCGGGCGTCAACGTTGCGCGGCAATGTGCGGTTGTGGACAGTGGCATCGCAGTCAAGTCCATGACGGCTGCTGAGTCCCGTGCCTTGCTGATGGATTGGACGGTGTGGCGGCGGTGTTTCACGGCATTTGACGCTGTGCGGGCGCGGTGGCCCGACGCGCGGTCTTCCAGCATACGCGCGGCCGTGTTGCGCTCTGCGTTGGCGGCGAGGGACACCGCCGTTCTTGACATGGCCCGAGAACACGCTCGCGTCTTTGAGGCGGCAATGGCACATGTCCAAAAATACCACGGCGCGGGGTACCTGGAGCCCATTGTGCGCGACGTGGATCTCCCGGGCGGTCTCGCGGCGTGGTCTTATGCTTTTGATAGAGTCATGGCTGCGCCGCCTGGTGCGCGAGCGGTGCAACTCCGGTATCTCCTCTCGCGTAGCATGCGCGGATGCTGATGAGCTGATGGGGGTTGACCACGCGGCTGACAGACCCTGCTACACGCGCTCGTGCATGAGCAAACGTTGCGCGGCGCGTCTTGACGCGGAGGGTTTAATTAATGCATTGTAACCGGTTACGCGGCGTGTTGTGCAGTATATACGTACACTGAAGCTGGCGTCATGTGTGTGCGCGACTGCGGTCGATGCGCGGTGCAATACACGGTGCGCTTCGTATATTTGTTGGCCATCACACTCGTGTTTTTACCGGGCATCTGTGCGATGTATTGGTTCTGTCCCACGCCGCGCAACGCGAGCTTGCGTTCCCCACGCACGCCGCTCTTTAGCCAAGTGGCGTGGTTATCTGAACGGCGATTGGCGCCGTGTTTGTTCGGCGTAGTGGCGTACACGCCCACGGCGTTGACGCTTTGCATTCTTTCTCTGCACGTGGAGGGCGCGTGCGTGATCGCGCTGGGGTCGCCGTGGGGCATCGTGTTGCACGCTGTGGGCGTGGTGGCGACCATGTACGCGACGGACGCTGCGTTTGAGACGGAAGAGTTCCTCGTGCTGCGCATGATGCACATACTTGGCGGCTCTTTCAAGTCGCCCGACGTGTCGTCTCTTTTGGCATGGCACATGCCGCTGGTCAACTTTGACACCATGTGCGGGTACTCGGCGCTGTGGCCGTGTGGGCGCGGCACTGGGGACGAAGAGTTTTGGCGCGTCACGGCCCGCCCCGCGTGGTACGTGGACAGCGCGTTGCTGCGGACGGCCATCAGGGCGCTGCTGGATCTCGTACAATTTGTGGACAACCCCTCTGTGCGCGACGGCGCGGAGCGGCGTCTGCGCGAGTGCTTGGCGCTGCAGCCGCGCGAATTGCTGGCCATGGACGTGCGCGTACGCTTGGCGCTAAACGCGCCTCTTGCCGCGGCGCGCGGTGCGCCGTACCACGACCACACCAACACGACAGTCGCAGCGTCCGTGTACGCGCGCCCGCCGCACGGCGCACCCCGCAACGCCGCAACTGGAGCGGACGCCCCTGCGATGCACAGCGCGCCGACTTCCCCCATTCCAAATGCTGCCACCAGCAGCAGCAGCGGCACGCAGCGCCGCGCGCCTGCCGCTGAGCCGGACGCCATACCCAGCGCGCCTGGGACGCGCGTGGCGTGGGGCGCAGCTGCCGTGACACCGAGCCCATCCAGCGCGCCGGATCAGTGCTCTATATGCTTGCAAGCGCTGCGCGCAGAGCCAACCGCCGCTGCCGTGCCGTGCGGGCACGTGTTCCACGCGCAGTGCCTGGACAGGTGGTTGCGCATCAAGGCGCAGTGTCCCCTGTGTTGCACAACGTGCAGTGTCACGCGGCCCAGCGCGTCCAGCGCGTGGCAAGAGGTGTAGTACAATGCACACGGCGTCTGCGCGCGGCAATTACGCGGGGCGTGGTCATTGTGGGCGCGCTGGTATGAGAACGTAATGCATTCATGTGTCGCGCATCAAGCGCTGGTCTTGATTGTGAGGGCGCGTGTTGAGCGAGTACATGAGCCGCATGTCGCACAGAGCGCGCTGCATCACGACGCGCGACACGCACACGAGGTGCAGCAGGTCTTCTCGGATGGGCATGACGGCGTTGGATGCGACAATGGCGTCTACGTCTTTTCGGTGCCGCACAATGCTGCGCTCCAGGGGGTACATGCCCTGTGGACCGCCGCGCGCGAGCACGCTGCCGCGGTGCAGCGCGGTGTACATGGCGCAGAGTTTCTCGTCTGCTGCCCGAAAGGCGCGCACTTGACCAGTTACGCGGCGGTTCAGTCGGTGCATCATGGCGCGGTACCGCCGCGCAGCGCGCGGGCTCAACGCGTCGTTGCCCATGGGGGGCACTGTGTTCAGCGTGCGTGTGGGCGTGCCGTCAAGCGACAGCGGCGTGCATTTGACGGTGCGCGATGTATGCATTTTGCAACACGCGGGCGTCACTCAAAGTGCAGTCCCGTGGGACGACTGAACATGCGCGTGCGCTTTGCGGGCGGGTTCGCGCGCATGACTCTTAGCACCACGTCCATCTGTCCGCTCCCGCGTGCGGAGCTCACCACCATTTTCACACACCCGGCAGACTCCAGCTTTGTGTGCCCCGCGTCCAATATGGCGCGCACTGCGCCCCAGGACCCGTTCAACGCCGCATTGACAATTGCGTTGCTTGCAGCGGTCGACGCATTGAAGATGCGGCCGTGCGGGATGGGGTTGTGCAGCAGGTAATCAACAATGCGCATGCGCTTGTCCACGGCTGCGAACAAGAGTTCACACGCCAAGGACGTGTCACGGAGCAGACCGTCGGACTGCAACACAGCGGCAAACGCGTCAGCGTCGTCTTTGTCGCGGGCTTCTCTCAGGCGCGCCTCGGTGTCCTCGAGGTCTTTGCGCTGGGCGTCTGTAATGGGGGCTGAGCGCGCCGCGCCGGGCGGCGTACTGTGCGCGGCGCTGGGTATCATTTGCGTCTCGTCTGCCATGCTTGTGCTGCACGGTGTGCAGTGGAGCGTGCGCGTGCGTACAGGTTGTCAATATCAAAGCGTACACTGCATACGATTGTCTTGACTTGTTTTTGTGCGCTTGTTCTGCACTGGCCACCAGTCGCGCGCCATGCTGTCCCGTGGCTTTCCCGGGGTCCTGTCTGCGGTGTTGCCCGCTGCAGCCGCGTACGCCGTGCACGACGCGCACCGGCGCCCCGCGCTGTGTGCAGCGGATCACAGCTGCCAAGCCGTGCCGCGTTACAGTCTTTGGAGGGCGCTGTTCACTCAATCGCAGTACAAGCGGGGGACACTGTCCGCCGCCGCCGCGCTTGAACGCGCGTGCAAACATGGCGACATTGGTACCATCAGGTTGTTAAAACGCGAGCTGCCGGGGGGCGCCGTGGATGATTTCTTGCACGACGACGCGGACATTCTGCGCGCCGTGTGTGCCGACGGCGACGTGAGCACGGTGCGTGCCCTGTTGGAGCCGGCGTGTGCATCTGATGCGCCGTTCCCGTCTTGGTTGGGTCGGGCTCTGCGGTGCGCGTGCGAGAGCGGTCGGGAGGACATTGTCCGGGATGTGTTGCAGCGCGTGGCCCCGCGCCGCTGCCACCTGGAACGGGCGCTGTCAGCCGCGTGCGTCCACAACCATGTGAACATTGTGCAGCTGGTGCTGGCACATGCGCGCGCTAGAGACATTGCGTTCAATGCGCAGCAGCTGATGCACGCTGCGCGGGACGCGTACACTGCTGGGTCGGTTCACGCGCTGTGCGGCGTGCTGGACGCTGCCGCGGCGCTGCCCGACGTTGACATGGCACGCTTTGGAACGCACGTCATGCGCAACGCGCGCTGCTGTGGGTGCGCAGACGTCGTGCGGCTGGTGTTGGACGCGTGCGACGTGCCGCACCGCGTGGTGCGGCGCGTGTTTGACGCGGCTTGTGACGATGGTCACGCCGACGTGGTGTGCCTCTTGTTGCGCCGCCGCGGCGCCGATGCACTGCGGGACGTGGATACCAGTCACGTGTTTGCCTTGGCGTGCGAGCGGGGGCACGCCGCTTTGGCCCAGGCGTTGTTGACGCTGACTGGCGAGCACGCCGTGGACGTGCACGCGCACGACGTGCTGCGCAGGTCGTGCGTGCTAGGCAACTGGGACGTTTTGGACATGCTGTTGCGATTGACGGGGCGGCGGCGCATGGAGTGCGCACTGGCGAAATCCCTGCGCAGCGCGTGGTACGCGCCGGAGCTGTGTTACGTGCTGCGGCTGTGAATGCATTGTGCGCGCGCAGCGCCGACAGCCACACCATTAGCCGCGGCATATGGGACACGATGTCAGGGGCTGCCTTAGCCACCGATTGATGCACGCCGCGTGGAACACGTGCCCGCACCCGAGAGTGCGCGCATCCTTGTCGTGCATGACGTCCATGCAAATAATGCACGACGCGCTGGGCCGCGCGGCAGCGCTGTCGGCCTCGTTGGTGTCGCTGGTTGCTGACGGCGGGCACGCCGTGTCGCACGGCAGTGGTGGCGCCCGCGCCGTGGCCGCGTCGCTCGCAGTCGCGGACGGGCGGATGACGGCGGATGCGGGGCGCGTCGGGGCGACGGTGGGCGCGGGGCGCATCGAGGCAACGGTGGGCGCGGGGCGCATCGAGGCAACGGTGGGCGCGGGGCGCATCGAGGCAACGGTGGGCGCGGGGCGCATCGAGGCAACGGTGGGCGCGGGGCGCGTCGGGGCGACGGCCTGTGCCGATGCTGTGACGGAAGGCGTGGGCGCGGAGCCCACAGCTGCGCGTTGCGCTTGTGTGGCGGCGACGGCAGCCGCGCGGCGCTCTGCCTCGCGCGCCGCGGCTGCGGTGCGTTCTGCCGCTCGGGCTTCTTCTACGCGGGTCTTGTGCTTCCGCACAACACGGACGATAAAGGTTTCGTACGAGTACGAGTACGCAAACTCGTCGCATGGCCCGCAGCACTGCCACGGGCACCACACTGCCAGGGGCGCGGCGCGCAAGCTGTAGTCGTGCCAGGACTCCCTCAGGTCGTGCGCCACGCGCCGCTGTGCCACAGCGAACTCGCACACGGCGCACTGCGACGCCATGATGTACAGCGCGCCCGTCGCAATGCACAGGATGCACAGCGCGGCCACGTGCGCGCTGGTATTGTACACGGCGTGCAGCTTGGCGCTGCCAGCCGCCGCGGCTTGCTGTACCGCAGTGAATGGCGCGGCGGCGGGGAACGCCGTGACGCGCACGTGCTCCACGCCGTCCGCGCACAACGGCCCGGGGTACCCCGCAAGCGCCATTGGCGCGCCCCATGCGCCCGTCGTGGCGTTCCACGCCCGGTGCTCCTCAAGACACAGCGACCACACGGACGGCACGGCGTCTTGCACCGCGCGACGCACGGCGCTGCTGGGGGACGACGTCAGCGCGCTGTGCAGCGCGGGTGCGGCGCACGTTGTGCCGTACTGCAGCGCCATGGCGCCGTCCAGTGGCCGTGGGGTTACCGGCAAGCACACTGCGCGCGGTACAAAGGTGTACGCATGCGCGCCGTCGGTGCGGGCGCCCCGCGTGCCCGGCAACGGCTCGGCCGTTTGCACGTACACGACGCGGGGAACAGCGACGCGGATGGCTGCGCCCGCGGCCAGCGCTGCGCTGCACGCCCCGATGCCGCGGTACTGCTCCACAAATGCCACGCGCAGCGCCACGCCTTGGTGCAGGGGAGCATCGACCCACGGCAACGATGGCGCGCGCGGCGCGGGCGTCGCGGCGCGTGGCGCGTGCAACTCTGCGGTCCATGCCGCGGTGCCGCCGTTCAGGGCCATGACGCCGCCGCCGACGCTGTCGCGCACCGCGTCGTACAGCCCCATGGTCTGCAGGGACGCGTACGGAGGGTCTTGCTGTGCTGTTGTGAGGACCGCGCTGGGCGCGAGCGGGTACTGCATGCACGCCGCCTGCATTTGCCCCTGAGGCGCTGCAGCGGCGTAAAACGCGGCGCGCTTGCCGCCGGTCCACGCCCGCCACGCATCGACGGCTACGTCAGACTGCGTATGCAGACGCGCGTCGGCGGCGGCTTCCTGCACCAAGTGCGTGGTCCACGGGCCGTACACGATGCACCCCGACATGCCAGCGCACAGCAGCAGCACCCAGGTAATGGGCACGTGAGCGGCCATGTGATACGGTGCCATACACGGTCCGTCGCCTTCGCAGTCGCACGGGAGAAGCACCGCCAGCGCGGCATTGCGCGCAATGTGTGCCGGTATCAGCACAATGGACGCAAAAGACAACCATGCGCACCGCGCAGCGCCATACGCAGTGTCCAGGGCCTTTTGTCCGTCGCAGCACATTGTGCGCGTCATAGTGTCGCGCGGCGCAAAGGCGTGGGCGCGTACACGGTGCGAAGCGGCGCTTGACGCGCAGGCGTTAGTCAACGCAGTGTGGGTTTTGGGGGCGTGTGACGCGCCGCGCGGCGGCGCCTCGAGCGACGGCGCTGTACAGGTGAGACGGGGAGCCATTTTCGACGGTACCAGAGACGCTGCGCCCTGCACTCGCTAGCGCGCGGTTTCCGCGCGGACGCGCCTTTTGTACGCCATGGCGCGCGCAGCGTTTCATGTGCGCTGTCAAGACAATGTACAGTTGCCTGTTCCAGCGTCGTGTGCGTGGCGCGACATGCGCGCCGTGCTGGACGTCGCTGGGCACGCGCCCGATCAAGGGACGAGTGTGCACCTACCAGCGGTGCCCAGCAGCGTCATGCGGCGCGTGCTGGACTTTTGTGGCGAGCACGCACAGTGCCGCGTGCGCACGGCGCATCTGCGCGGGCTAGGAACCGGCATACCCCACGGCGACGCGCCCAACGACGGCGACGACCACAGCGACGCCGCCGACGCAGAGCGTCCCGCCGTGCTCATGCCAAAAGCGCTGCCCTTGACGCTGGATTTGCACGAGTGGGGCCTGCCGGTGTGGACGGTGTGGTGGTTGGACGCGCTGCGCGCCAGCGAGCTGCTGCGCGTCCTGCGCGCCGCAGAAGTTGTGCGCTTTGACGCGCTGTATTTGTCGGCGTGCGCCAAAGTCGCGGCGCTGCACATGCACATTCCCCACGAGGTGCACTGCCGTATGTACGAGCGCACGGACTTTATGGGGCGCGGCGCGAGCGACGACCCCGCGTCGCGGGCGTGGGAAGACATGGAGTTTGTACAGTACCAGTGGACGCCGGACCCAGCGGCGCGCAGCGCGCAACCGGTTCAACGCGCGGTGCACGTCGTGAGTGGGGCGCCAGACGCGCAGTACACGGAGGAGGACTTTTTGGCAGAGTGGATGGACGCCGTGTCGGACGCCGCGTTTGCTACCATTGCGTCCATGACGTGAACAATACATGCATTTACCACCCACGGGGGCGCTTTGTGTGGTGCTTCAGCTGCGCTGCAGCGCTTTGAGCGCCGCGCCGCGCCAACACTACTAGCGCACGGCTTTCCCATAGCAGCGGCTGCACAAGAGCTTGCACCATGCGTTGCAACGGTCGGCACAGCACGTGCGTGCGTACACCACACCGCCGCCATGCGGCCAGGCTTTGTGTTGCAGGAAGAATCGCTTGCGCGCACGCAGTCAGATGCTCGCGTTGGCACTCGCGCGACGGCATGCGGTCGTCGTCCTGTTCCAGGAGCATGCGCACAATGTCGATGTTGTGCTTGTCACACGCGCTGGAAAACCCACAGTGTCCCATGCCACGCACGTCGATGCGCCGGTCGCCGTCCAGCGCCAACAGCATGCGCACAATATCCGTGTGGCCGTGCCAGCACGCTCCTACAAACGCGCCTTCGCGGGCAGCGTGCACGTCGATACGACGGTCGCCGGTCAATCGCAGCAAGCACTGCGCCACTCTCATGTGGCCCTGCGCGCACGCCATCGTGAACGCGGTTTCGGAATCGTAGCAATCGAACGCGTGCACATTCACGCGGCGCCCTCCCGTCAACGATAATAGTCCGCGCACCACGTCAAAATGCCCGCATTTAGCGGCGTATCTCAGCGCCTCTTCCTTGACGCCTTCCCGGTCCACGTGCTCGCTGTCCAGCAAAGTGCGCAGCGCGTCGCGGTACCCTGCCACGCACGCGCGTGCAAACTCCGCTGGAAGCCGCGACTTGTCTTCTTGTAGGACGATTCTCATGGCGTTGTACGGAGCAATGCGTGTGTGGTGTGCGTGGGGGGTGGCGATGCAATGGGTGTTGTGAGATTGATGGCGTTCTGCGGGGACGGTCTACAGCTTGGCGTCGGCGCCTTGTGTCGTACGTGAAAAAGTGGCGTTCATTCACGTGCGTGATCCACAGCAGTTCGAGCGTCTGCACCGCGGCTGGTCCGTGGCAGGCAACGTCGTGACTGGCTCGTACGCAAAACACGCTTCTCCAGTGCGTACGCGACACGGGTTGCTGCACGTTTCGTCAATCGTGCGCGCCACGACGGCGCGTTCGGCGTCCGTGGTGCAAATGGACAGCCACTTCATGGCAATGTGCGCGGCGTCCGACTCGCACTCCTGCCCCACGCACCGCAGCGCCGCGGCGTACATGTCGTGCGGCCACGTTTCCCCGTTGGGGGGCCACACCAACCACATGACGGCGGTGTACACTGGGGCCGTGCAGTATCGCGTCGAGTCCCGCGTCTTGACCACGTCGTTCAACACAGACACCGCGGCGTCCATGTACCCATTGCACATGGCGGTGCGCACCACGTCGCCGGACCACAGCCACGTCCGCCCATGCACAAACGGCAACAGCGCGTCCACCATGTCGCTCCACCGGTTCTCGCACGCCATGAGAAAGGCGTGCAGCGCGTGTGCCGCGTCAAACATGATGTCGGCCGACAACAACGCGCGCACCACGCCACAGTGTCCGCAGGTCACCGCCGTCTGCAGAGCGGTTTGCATGGCGTCAATGCCAATTTCTGTGTCGCCGGGAATGTCTTCCGCCTCTGCCTCTCCCAGGGGCAGTCTTAGCAAGCCGTGGTGCGGCTTGGATAAAATGCGCCGCACCACGTCTGCGTGTCCCCCGGTCACTGCCAGCATGAATCCCCGCACGTCGTGCGCGGCAGTGGGGGTGTGGCGTAGGAACGCCTCCACGCCGTGCGTGTCGCCGCTCGCGCATGCGGCTTGGTACGCATTCAGACCGGGTGTGCGTGTTTCGATCGCGGACATGTCGCTCCGTGTTTCAGCAGTGTGCGCGTCCGTGTGCGGCGCGCATCCATACTGAGAGTGCGTCACACCGTGTTGAAATTGCTCGTGTCGCGTCCAAGCCGGTAGTGTGCACGAATGCATTGCACGCGAGTCTAGACGCCCCCGACGTCTCTTGTCCGCGCTGCGTTGCGCCGTGGAGCGTCGCTTCAGGGGCTGCCCGAGGGGTGGTGGGCGTGACGCCACGCAGCCGTGACGCGCGCGCGGCGCTGCCACCGCAAGGCGCGCGCGCGAAGCAGCACGGCGTCCAGCACTTCCCGGCACAGCGCCGTTGTCATGACGCGGCAGCGTTGCCACGTCTCGATGGACTCTGTCCACGCGCATGCTGCTTGCACGCATGCTGGCGCGTCCTTTGCTTGTGCATTAAACGTGGGCGCGCGCCCGTCTGTGAGCTCCAACAAGCACCGTACCACCGCAATGCGCTCGTACATGGTAGCCGAGTGCAAGGCGTGGTCGTCACCCGCGGGGCCGGCAATCCGACGGTCCCCGCTCAGTGCCAGCAGTTCCCGTACCACGTCAACGCGACCCCGGGCACATGCCCAGCGAAACGCCACTGCAGTGTGCATGGGCGCGCTGATGGTGCGTGCGCCCGTCAGAGCTAGCAGCTCGCGCACCACGTCCAAGCGCCCGTACTCGCACGCCACGCGATATGCGGCGTCATTGCCAGCGTGAACGTTCATCTCCCGCATGCCAGTCAGCGCCAGCAGTTCGCGCACCACGTCCAAGTGGCCCTGTGTACACGCGGCATTCAGCGCCCACTGGTTTTGTATGCGCGCATCGACGGTACGTTCCTGCGTGAGCGCCAGCAGCTCACGCACAACGTGCGCATGGCCATGTTCACACGCCGAGCAAAACGCGGCTTCATTCAAGATGTGCACGTTGATGGAGCGATGCCCCGTGCGCTGCAGCAATGCGCGTACCGCGTCCAGGTGACCGTTTGCGCACGCCACTCTGAACGCGGCTTCGTCGTCAGCGTGCACGTCGACTTCGTGGTCCCCAGACCGCGCGAGCATGTCGCGCACCACAGCAGTGTGGCCGTATGCGCACGCTTTTTGAAATGTGTGCGCAGCGTATTGCCTGCTGTGCGGGTGGTGCGGTTGGGTGGCGTGGTACCAGTCCATGCCGTCGCTTTGGATGTGGTATGGTGTGCGTTGCCCGGAGTACCACGGCGCCCCGTACGCGCGCGCCGGGCGGCTTTGCGCGCTTGTCTCGGGTGCGTGCGTTCACGCGCATAGAATGCATAGAGAGGCGGTGGCTGCCGTGATGTGCTGGCAGTGCGCGCCGTGGGGCGGCGGAGGTGTACCACTGTGTGTGTGGCACGGAGTTGGGGGTGTTTGGTCTTGGAGGACGTGTGGATGCTCCGCGTGACGCGCGGGGAAGCGCGCGGGTATTCGCGTGCAACGTAACAAACACTTTTCACCGCGCACGGCACGCGACGTGCAGTCAACGTTGTGCGGTTTGCACGTATGTGTGTGTACGTCAAGCATGAGTGAGCAGTGGGTCAACGTGGACGGCAGCGACGCGGAGGGGTACCGGTACACCATGCCGAGGGTGTGCGCCAAGCATGAGGGACGTGGCAACGGCGTCAAGACGCGCGTGACCAACCTGTGCGACGTTGCCACCGCCCTGGGGCGCACGCCCCGCGTGCTGCTGCGGTACCTCAGCATTGAACTGGGCGCGCAGTGTGCCCTGGACGCTGCAGCGGGAGGCGGCACGCTGAATGGCACCCACACCGCTGACGCGCTGCAGACACTCGTTCACGCGTTTGCGCGGCACTTTGTCCTGTGCGCGCGCTGCGCTTTGCCTGAAACGGTGCTGGTGGTCACGAAAAAGGGCCGCGTGCGTTGCCGGTGCACGGCGTGCGGGCATCGTGGCGCCGTGGCAGAAGGCCACAAACTCCTGGCGCACATTGTCAAGGATGCAGCGCGCGCGCGGTCCGCGGCCGCTGGGGCGTCCCGCCGCTCTGCCGCTGCGAGTGGCGGTGCCTCCAACTGATTGTCGCCGGCTGTAGTGTCAAGAGGTGCATGCTGGTTGTTCCAAGCCGCGCGCCGTCTTGCGTAGCGCCTTGAATGCATTTTCAGTGTACACGTGTCATGTGGGGTGGCGCCACATGCATGAAACAGCGTTTCACAGCGCCAGCAGCTCTTTCACCACGTCTACATGCCCTTCTTTACACGCCGCCCTGAACGCTTCTTCCTTGCAAGCGTGCACATTCACGGCGCGGTTTCCCGTGAGCGCCAGCAGCTCCCGTACCATATCAAGGTGGCCGTTTCCACATGCCCATCGAAACGCGTATTCGTTGTCGGCGTGCACGTCAATGGTGCGGTCGCCCGTGAGTGACAGGAGTTCCTTCACCACGTCCAAATGACCGAACCGACACGCTCCTCGAAACGCGGCTTCATCGCTGGCATGCACATTGATGCAGCGGTCTGCTGTGAGCGCGAGGAGCTCCCGTACCACGGACAGGTGGCCCTTTTCGCACGCTTTCTTGAATGCTTGGTCGTCCACTGCGTGCACGTCCACGGCGCGCTCCCCCGTGAGTGCCAGCAGCTCGCGCACCACGTCCAGGTGACCGCGGGTACACGCCCACCTGAACGCAAACTCATCGAGTACGTGCACGTCCACAGTGCGGCTGCTCACAAGTGCCGGGTTTGCCATGTTTATGTGTGTGTGTCGCTGAAATGCGTACACGTCGTCCGCCGGTGCCGTGGCGGCGGCGCGGTCCGCGCGCGGCTGTTGGGTGCTGTCGGCGGCCATGTTGGTTGCTGTTTGGGGCG
>Ga0115571_1000024_pt1 | contig 101803 bp, 85 predicted proteins | sample COGITO_mtgs_1205_FD_87293 | JGI IMG/M metagenome (GOLD analysis project Ga0115571, IMG submission 87293) | Pelagic marine microbial communities from North Sea - COGITO_mtgs_120531 | ecosystem: Environmental > Aquatic > Marine > Epipelagic | place: Germany:Helgoland, sampling site Kabeltonne...
CTACCGATACTGATTTTTGGCGAAGTCAGTGATGCCGAATTTGCAGCATGTTTGGCTTACCAAATCACGTGTTGTGTTAATGATATCGACAGAGCCACCCGTTTTAACGACATGGTAGAGGCCTATGCAGCGCAACATGATTCTTCTAGTTCTGCTGATATCAATTCAATCAATATCCACATTGAAATTGATACCGGGATGAGTCGTTGGGGTGTGCGCTGGGATAATGCACTACCCGTTATTGAACATTTGCATGAACACTGTCCTTACCTCAATATTGAGGGGATCATGAGTCATTTTGCCATGTCAGATGAAGCTGATAAAACCTATGCTAACACTCAGCACAGCAGGTTCGTCACTGTAATAGATGCTATTGCAAAAGCCGATATCCAAATAGAGCTAGTCCACATGTCCAATACGGGTGGATTACTTGACTTACCCCATGCTCATTTTACTATGATCAGAAGTGGGATTTTGCATTTAGGTGTGTACCCGTCATTAGTGTGCAAACGCATCGAAGGATTAGCACCTGTGATGTCAGTAAAGGCAAGCATCCCCGCTTTACGGCAATTACGTGAAGGCGATCGTGTTGGCTATGGTATGCATTTTACCGCTACTAAACCAATGCAAATTGCTATCTTGCCCATTGGCTATGGTGATGGTTATCCACGAGTACGTAATGAGGGTTACGTACTGATTCATGGTGAACGTTGTCCTGTTGTCGGGGGTAATGCGATGGATGCAACTATGGTCGATGTGTCACATTTACCAGATGTGGCGATTGGTGATGAAGTGATATTGATGGGTGGGCAAGGTGAGGAATGGATCGACCCACGCGATTTAGTCAAATGGAAAAAAACTGTGTGTTATGAAATTCTTACGGGATGGCGGTCGCGGTTGCCGAGAAGGTATATAGGTGACATGTAAACTCGGATTAGATATTAATGCAGTCTCTTTAAGCTTTATCAGCATCTGTCTTACTTCCGTATGCGCGTTTATTTTTATCGTCATTCACCCATGCATATACTATGACTTTAGACTCTAAATGATAACGAAAAAACAAACTATATTGTTGGAATAATAATGATGGCGATTCCTGGATTATAAAGCGTCAAAATTTTTCCAATGGACACCGCACCATATTTACCTTTATTTTTCCAATATGCGGCATTATCAGTGCATGTATCGTTTAAAAGTTCATTTCTAATTAAACAAGCAAAGTTATCAACAGCCCAGAGATATTAACGCTATGTCACCCATAAAAAAAGGCGCTTAATCATTACAATTAAGCGCCTTTTTAACGTTATTGCCAGTCTTAGCGACGAAGGCCTAAACGTTTGATCAGGTCTTGATATGCTTCAAGATTTTTACCTTTAAGGTAGTCTAACAATTTACGACGGGTAGAAACCATACGTAGTAAACCACGACGTGAGTGGTGATCTTTTTTGTGAGACTTAAAGTGACCTTGAAGCTTGTTGATGTTGTGCGTTAACAAAGCAACTTGTACTTGAGGTGAACCAGTGTCGCCTTCTTTAGTTGCATAGTCTGCTACGATTGCAGCGATTTCTTGTGTACTTAGTGACATAATTATCTCCAGATAGAGTGAATGTAAACACAGCCAATCACTAATTCAGCCATGTCGAAGAGTCGCGTATTATACGGATGTTGTACAAGAACGCAAGTGAAGAATTAGAACAAGGACTAACTATATTAGTAATCCAGTTAAACATTCCCGCTTCAATTTACTTTCTCATCAACTTGACTGACCTAATATAATGTAATACGGTGGTTTCAACTAATAATGTTCTTTAAGAGGTTATAATGAAATATTTATATAGTTTACTATTTTTTTTGTTCGTTTCTTTCTATTGCAAGTGATGAGCCCATATATAATACCATTTTAGTTAAACATGATTCAGTAAGTAATCTCATTGAACACAATTATATCTCAGAAGCAATGACAACAACTTTTTCTCAAATTCTGGCTGAAAATCAAATTTCAAATGAAAACGCAACATTAACTTACCAGAGAATATTCAACCCTGAACAGACACAGCAACGCTTTATTGATATCCCTCCACCAGGTACACCACGTGAAGGAGATAAGAAAAACTTAATTTATAAATTTGAACTCAATGGTTTTATATACGAAGCAGACGTTTCAATGATTTATTACAAGGATCCTGAAACCGGTGCAACATACTGGTTAATCGAGAAATCAAGCGCTAAAATAATCGGTAAAATAGATAAATTTACTGATGAGAAATAACTAATAAAAAAGGGCGTTTAACGCCCTTTTTTATTTTAGCAGTTAAGTTGCATATACCACCACCCGTTTAGGCTGCAATTGCCCATCGGGTTTAAGCTCGGCGACAGCATAAATCGCGCCAAACTCATCATATATTTTAACCTGTTCGAGCCCATCAGCTGACAATGCCATTGCTTTTACATCAACAACGCTCTCATCAACCACGGCAGGCGTAATCTTTTCAGGAATAAATGGCATACCCACTTTAACCCCAGTGATCTGAGTCGGTGTCGCGACGGTAGATCCTAACGCATATAATGGTGTATCCATAGGCAATAAAAGAGGATCAATGAACGCATGGTGCTCACTCCCCTTATCAACACGATGTTCATTCACCATCGCTTGCAATGCATCCAGACTTAGCATTTTATCACTTGGATAACCCGCAACTTGAGAACGATGTAGACGACTGACATACGCACCACAGCCTAATACCTGTCCGATATCATCTACTAATGAACGAATATAGGTGCCTTTAGAACAGTGCACACGTAAATCAACTTCAACCCCTTCAATGCGTAATACATCAATAGCAAACAAGGTGATATCACGAGCCGGACGCTCGATTTCAATACCTTGACGGGCATACCAATACAATGGTTTACCTTGGTGCTTTAATGCAGAAAACATCGAAGGTATTTGTTTGGATGCACCCAAGAAGCTCAAACACGCTTGGGTGATTTCTTCAGGTGTAGATATCACTGGCAATGTCGAGACCACTTCACCATCGGCATCGGAGGTAGTGGTACGAATGCCCAAAGTTGCAGTCACTTCATAGGTTTTATCTGCATTGAGTAAAAACTGTGAAAATTTTGTCGCTTCACCCAAACAAATTGGTAACATACCGCTAGCTAATGGATCAAGCGCGCCTGTGTGACCGGCTTTCGCCGCGCCATACATAGCGCGTACTTTCTGCAATACCATATTGGACGATTCACCAAGTGGCTTATCCAACAAAAACACACCGTTAATTGCACGGCCTTTACGACGACGTCCCATGCTTTACTCTGCGGGTTTGTTATCGTCAGAAGCATGGCCAGCATCTGTATGATTATCAGCATTGGTATCTGAATTTGCACCGCGCTTGGCTTCTTCTTCACGTGTTACTTGAGACACGATATTAGAAATACGCATGCCTTCAGTAATAGAACGGTCTTGAATAAATTTTAACGCAGGCGTGTTACGCATGCGCACACGACGAGATAACAAACCACGAACAAAGCTTTTGCCTTCTTCTAATAACGCCATCGACGCTTTGACTTTTTCTTCGTCCATTTCTAAAAATGTAACATAGACTTTTGCATGAGCAAGATCACGAGAGATCTCAACACCCGACACTGTAACCATACATAAGTCAGGAGCTTGATGTTTAAATTCTTGATTTAAAATGCTCGCAATTTCTTTATGTACTTGCTGCGAGACTCTATCGGTACGCGAAAATTCACGAGCCATAATATATATCCTATCTGTGATCGACTCAATTTGAAGTGATCTATATAAACGAAAACGGAGGCAAAGGCCTCCGTCTTAACTAATTGTTATAACGGTTAATTAAAGTTCACGCGCCACTTCAACGATTTCAAATACTTCGATTTGATCGCCTACTTTAACATCATTGTAGTTCTTAACGCCGATACCACATTCGATACCTTTCTTCACGTCTTGAACATCATCTTTAAAGCGACGTAGTGATTCAAGCTCACCTTCGTAAATGACAATATTATCACGTAATACACGGATTGGGTTACTACGTTTAATGACACCTTCAGTGACCATACAACCTGCAATTGCACCAATCTTCGGCGATTTAAACACATCACGTACTTGAGCTAAACCAATGATTTCTTGTCTAAATTCAGGGGCAAGCATACCGCTCATCGCTGCTTTGACTTCATCAATCAGGCTATAGATAACAGAGTAATAGCGTAAATCAATTTCTTCAGCTTCGATAATACGACGCGCAGTTGCATCAGCACGAACATTAAAACCAACGATGATGGCACTTGATGCTGCCGCTAGTGACGCATCAGTTTCGGTAATACCACCAACACCTGAGCCAACAATATTCACTTTTACTTCGTCTGTCGATAAGTTTGTTAGTGAATCAGCAATCGCTTCAATCGAACCTTGTACGTCAGCTTTAAGTACCACGTTAAGTTCAGATACATCACCCGCTTCCATGTTCGCAAACATGTTTTCGAGTTTCGCTTTTTGCTGTTTAGCTAGTTTAACTTCACGCTGTTTGATTGAACGCTTAGAAGCAACTTCACGTGCTTTACGCTCGTCGTTAACTACTAATGCATCTTCGCCAGCAACAGGAACACCCGATAAACCTAATACTTCAACCGGGGTAGATGGGCCAGCAAATTTAACATCATTGCCGTTTTCATCGCGCATAGCACGAACACGTCCGTATTCAAGACCACATAATAAAATATCACCAAGCTTTAATTCACCTTCTTGGATCAATACAGAAGCAACCGGACCACGACCTTTATCAAGACGCGATTCGATGACTAGACCACGACCAGGACCGGTAGGTACTGCACGGAAATCTAACATTTCAGCTTGTAAGTTAATCGCTTCGAGTAATGAATCGATTCCCATACCTGTCTTAGCAGAGACATTGACGAATTGATGCTCACCGCCCCACTCTTCTGAAATAACTTCAATTTGAGATAACTCAGTCTTAACGCGATCAAGATCAGCAGATTCTTTATCCATCTTATTCACAGCAACAATCAAAGGTACACCAGCCGCTTTAGCATGCTGAACCGCTTCTTTAGTTTGTGGCATGACACCATCATCTGCTGCTACTACAAGGATAACGATATCGGTAGCCGTTGCTCCACGAGCACGCATTGCAGTAAAGGCAGCGTGCCCAGGGGTATCTAAAAAGGTAATTTTACCGTTATCAGTTTCAACTGAGTAAGCACCAATGTGCTGAGTAATACCGCCGGCTTCACCATCTGCAACCTTTGCACGACGAATGTAATCAAGTAATGACGTTTTACCATGGTCAACGTGACCCATGATAGTGACTACAGGGGCACGAGGTGTTTTAACACCACCAGTTGCATCTGCAATTAATTCATCTTCAAGCGCATTGTCATTGACTAACTCATATTTATGACCCATTTCATCAACCACTAATACCGCAGTATCTTGGTCAAGAATTTGGTTAATCGTCGCCATCTCACCCATTTTCATCATGGTTTTAATAACTTCGTTGGCTTTAATTGCTAACTTGCTGGCTAATTCACCAACAGTGATCGTTTCGCCAAGTTTAACAATGCGTTCAACAGGAGCTGCAGGTTTATTAAAACCTTGTTTGAGGTTTTCACCCGCTTTTTTCTTCTTACGACGACGCGAACCACGTTCGACTTTTAAATCAGCATCATCTTCAGCTTGTTGCGCATAACGGTTTGAATGCACATGCACTTCTTCTGCTTCTTGTGCTTTACGACGTTCTTCTTCTTCTTTCCAACGACGTTCATTTTCTTCAGCTAATTTACGAGCTTCATCAGCCGCTTTTTTCGCATCTTCTTCAAGCTTGCGTTGCGTCTCGTCTTCTTGTTGTTTACGTAATTTTTCAGCGTCTTTACGAGTTTGTTCTTGAGCGGCCTTTTCTTCTGCCGTCATTTGCGGTTCATTTTTCTTACGCTCTTCCGCATCTTTTTTCGCTTTTTCAGCACGGGCAATTTGCTCGGCTTCTGCTTGTTTACGTGCTTCTGCAGCTAAACGTACTTTTTCTTCAGCAGCTAACTTTGCCGCTTCTGCTGCTTGTTGCTCTGCTTCAAGCTTAGCTTGTTCGGCAGCTTGGCGTGCTAATTCTTCAGCCGCTATTTTTGCTTCATCTTCTGGTGAACGCTTAACAAAAGTACGTTTTTTACGTACTTCAACTTTAACATTTTTCGATTTACCTACCGATAATGTACTTGTCGTTTTACGTGTCAACGTCATTTTAGTTGGCGTGACATTACCATCACTGCCATGTGACTTTGCTAAATGATCAAGCAATTGCTTTTTTTCAACTTCAGTGACTTTATCACCAATTTTTTTAGTTAAGCCAGCGTCTTTAAACTGTTGAACTAAGCGATCAACGTTGGTGCCTATATCACCCGCGAGCTTTTCTATGGAAACTTCAGACATTACCCTCTCCTCTATGTCGACCGTGATTACTCTTCGTTGAACCACTTAATATTACGTGCAGCCATAATAAATTCACCTGCGCTTTTCTCATCAAGCCCTTCAATATCACAAATCTCATCGGTACCTTGTTCGGCTAACTCTTCTAAATCAGTTACGCCTTGTTTAGCTAACGCGACCGCAATTTCAAGGGTCATGCCAGCAAGATTTAACAACTCTTCTTTTGGCTCTAATGATTCCTCATTGGCCAACGCTTTGGTGGTTAGATACGCACGAGCACGGTTACGCAGCTCTTCGATAATATCTTCATCTAACCCTTCTATTTCTAGCAGTTCACTTACCGGAACATAGGCAATTTCCTCTAATGAGGTAAAGCCTTCATCCGCTAATACGCCAGCAAATTCTTCATCAATTTCTAATCCTGCAACAAACACATCAATGACTTGAGAACTTTCATCTTTCTGTTTTTTCTCTAAATCTGCAACGGTCATGACATTGAGTTCCCAACCAGTCAACTGGCTAGCTAAACGCACGTTTTGACCAGATTTGCCGATTGCTTGTGCTAGATTCTCTGGTTCAACAGCAACATCCATCGTCATGGTGTCTTCATCAGCAACAATGCGGGCAACTTCTGCTGGTGCCATTGCATTGATAACAAATTGTGGTGCTTCTTCATCCCACAATACGATATCAACTCGCTCACCGCCTAATTCACTTGAAACAGCTTGAACACGAGAACCACGCATACCAACACAAGCGCCAATTGGGTCTAAGCGTTTGTCATTGGTTTTAACCGCTATTTTAGCACGTGAACCTGGATCACGAGCCGCAGCTTTAATTTCTAATGTTTCTTCCGCAATTTCTGGTACTTCTAAACGGAACAATTCAACAATCATGTCAGGGTGGCTACGCGAAATAAATAATTGCGCACCTTTTGCTTCTGGACGTATGACATATAGTAGACCACGAACACGATCACCTGGACGGAAATTTTCACGTGGTAACATATCATCACGGTAAATAACGCCTTCAGCATTGTTACCTAAGTCGATAAGGATGTTATCGCGATTTACTTTTTTAACCGTACCCGTCACTAACTCACCAACACGATCTTCATATTCGGCAATCATTTGTTCACGTTCAGCTTCACGAACTTTTTGGAAAATAACTTGTTTCGCTGTTTGTGTCGTAATACGGTCAAATTTAATTGATTCGATTTGTTCTTCAACAAAATCACCTAGCTGAATGTCAGGCTCATCAATTTGTGCGGCTGAAATAGTCATCTCTGCGTATGGGTTTTCTTGTTCTTGGTCATCAGCAATAACTAACCATTGACGAAATGTATCAAAATCGCCTGTTGTGCGGTCAATAGCTACACGCACTTCAATATCGCCTTGATTTTTCTTTTTGGTGGCAGTAGATATTGCTATTTCAAGGGCTTCAAAGATTTTTTCTTTGGGTACTTGTTTTTCATTTGAAACCGCTTCGGCAACTAATAAGATCTCTTTACTCATGATACTCTATTCCTATTTTGATGAACCTAGTCAAAGACCGGGACAAGATTACCTTTTTCAATATTCATTACAGCCAACGTATAAGATTGACCATCAACTTCAACCACAATGTTATCATTATCACATGATACCAAGGTGCCCTTAAAATTTCTTCTATCATTTAATGGCATACGTAAACGCACTGCCACGACTTCACCAACGATAGCTGCATAATGTGCCGCTTTAAATAATGGACGATCCATACCGGGAGAAGAGACTTCTAAATTATATTCGGTATTAATTGGATCTTCTACATCCAATATTGCGCTGGCTTGCTGTGATACATCTGCGCAATTTTCAACACTGATACCTTCAGGGTGATCAATGAATAAACGCAAGGTAGAATGCTTACCGGCTCTAACAAATTCTACACCTACCATTTCAAATCCTAATGATTCGGCTGCTGGTGTAAGCATTTGAGTTAATTTTTGTTCAATTTGTGACAAAACACGACTCCATAAATAAAAAAAGAGCATTAAAGCCCTTTTAAGTATCGCGAAAACGAAAAAAGCCCCTTACAAGCAGGGGCTTTTTATATTGTTGGACCCTAGTCCACTATACTTTCAATTGCACCTATGCTCAACGAGCATTTTACAAAAAAGTGGTTGCGGGAGCAGGATTTGAACCTACGACCTTCGGGTTATGAGCCCGACGAGCTACCAGACTGCTCCATCCCGCGCTTGAAACTGGTTTGTTTGGGGAAGTTTGTTTCCCCTCTCAAGTGGTGCGTATTATACATAGCCCTGAGATGCGTGCAACCCATATTTGCAATTAAATTTATAATAAATACCACCTGGCTATTTAACCAACGATTACTTAAACATTTCCATCTTATTTGCTAGTTTTATGTCCAACTCACTAATCCCACCTACGTCATGAGTCATTAATTTCACGTCAACTTTATCGTATATGTTCGCCCATTCAGGATGATGATTCATTTTTTCTGCCCAAATCGCCATTTGTGACATCCAACCAAATGCTCGAATGAAGGATTTAAATAAAAAAGTCTTCGTTATTTTGCCATCTTGCAATTTCCATTGTTCATTTTCTGGTAACGAAGCGTTTAATTCCAGAAGAGCTGATTCAATTTGGGCTTGGGTTAATTTCTCAATCATTAGTTTTGTTCTTACATTATTTTGTCTTCAGTCTTTATTATTAACTACTTCTGACTCGAACAGATCACGTTTTGTTATCATTTTATTAAATAATAGACATTTTCGTTAATAGCTATTAGTATTTGTTATAGTTAAGTCCGTTATACATAATCAAAACTAATAAAAAATCAACTAAGAGCCTTATATGAACTTACACCGTATTGATTTAAACCTGTTTGCTGTCTTTGATGCTATTTATACTGCGGGGAGTTTAACTAGGGCAGCGGATGTGCTGTGTATTACCCAACCAGCAGTCAGTAATTCACTGGCGCGCCTTCGTGACATGCTTAATGATCCTCTATTTGTCCGAACAGGACACAGCATGACACCGACACCTGTGGCTCAAAACATCATTGTTCCTGCTCGCGCTGCATTAGAGTTATTGCGAAAAAGCGTACAAGAAAGTCACACCTTTGATCCATTAATAGCTGAAAAACAATTTAATTTTGCTAGTCGTGACCTATTGGAGGTCAGTATATTGCCGCGTTTACTGGCACATTTAGAAGATGGTTCGCCTAACATTACGTTAGCTAATTTTGAGATCTCACGCTCCAAAGTCGTTTCAGAAATGGCTAGTGGTAACTTAGACTTTTTTGCGGATGCCTCTACTTTCACAGATCCTCATTTGCATAAAACCTGCATTGCAACTGACAGATATGTTGTATTGGCACGTAAAAATCACCCTAAATTAAAAAATGGCTTAGATTTAGAGACTTTTTTGAACATGAATCATATTAATGTCACCTATCGACATGATGGTTCGAGTGCCGTTGATGTTGTATTAGATAACTTAGGACACAAACGTTGTATCAAATTTCATTCACAACATTTTCTAACTGTACCGAGTGCGTTAGTCAAAACCGATATGGTCGCTTGTATGCCGTATCATCTTGCTAAACATTATGATTTGGCAATGTATGAAATGCCAATTGACATGCCTCCCATGGAGTATTTTTTATACTGGCACGTATCGATGAATGAAGATCATGCTCACCGCTGGATGCGTGAACAAATTATGGAAGTCGCTAAAGCGTATCATCACGTATAACTAGTTATGTGTTGATTTAACTCGAATAAAAAACCCAGCCTAGCGCTGGGTTTTTACATTTATGATGATCTTTTAGTGTACAACCAACCTGTTATTAACTTACGTTAAACAACGCCTCAGGCATACTCATTAAATTATCAGATCCCGAGCGAATAGAAGACACATGGGCTCTGGTACGCGTTAATATGCGGTCAAAGTAAAATTGGGCGGTATGCAATTTAGCCTGATAAAATGCTTGATTTCCTTCCCCTGCATCAAGTTTTTGTTGAGCAACCACCGCCATCTGTAACCACATATAGCCAACAACTACATAACCAGAGTACATAAGATAATCAACCGATGCAGCACCAAGCTCATTGGGATTTTGTTGTGCTGATTTAGCAATCTCAGCCGTTAGCTGCTGCCATTCATCGCAATGAGATTGAATCGCGTTTGCCATCACATTAAATTGTTGTTGGTCACGAATACTATGACAATAAGTTAAAATTTCAGTCTGAACAATATTAAGTAACTCGCCTTTTGACCCCATGATCTTACGAGCAAGTAAATCCATCGCTTGAATACCCGTGGTACCTTCATACATGGTACAAATACGCGTATCCCTTGCTAATTGCTCCATGCCCCACTCCGCAATATAACCATGCCCACCGTAGACTTGCATACCATGTGAGGTAGATTCTAACGCCGTTTCAGTTAAAAATGCTTTAACAATGGGTGTGAGGAGTGACAATTTATTATCTGCTATTTGTTTCGTTTCAGCATCGGTACCATATAATGTTTCATCAACTAATTGCATGCAATAAATAGCAAGTGCGCGATTGCCTTCTGCAAAGGCTTTTTGAGTAAGTAACATACGACGAACATCCGGATGCACTATAATAGGATCAGCAGGACCTTCGCTGTTTTGTTTACCTGTCAACGCTCGAAATTGTAAACGGTCTTTCGCGTACGCTAATGCCCCTTGAAACGATGCTTCCGACGCAGATAAGCCTTCTAACCCAGTACCGATGCGAGCAATATTCATAAAGGTAAACATGCAATTCAAGCCACGATTTTGCTCGCCAATTAATACACCTGTGGCTTCGTCAAAATTAATAACACAAGTCGCACTGCCTTTAATGCCCATTTTATGCTCAATTGAACCACATTTAACGGTATTTCTTTCACCTTTATTACCTTGTGCATCAACGTGATATTTAGGTACTACGAATAATGAAATACCACGAGTGCCTTCTGGCGCTCCAGGTAAGCGTGCTAAGACAATATGTACAATATTTTCTGACATATCATGTTCACCCGCAGAAATGAATATTTTGGTCCCGGTTAGTTTATAGGTGCCATCATCATTGGGTTCGGCTTTACACTTGAGCATGCCTAGATCAGAACCACAATGGGGTTCCGTTAAACACATTGTGCCGGTCCAAGTGCCTGCGACAAGATTATGTAAAAACATTTCTTTTTGAATATCCGAACCATGTGCCTTTATGGTATCAATACAGCCTTGTGATAAACCAGGGTACATTGCCCATGAATGGTTAGCACCAGAAAACCATTCAGCCATTGCCGATGCTAATGAGTAAGGTAATGCCTGACCACCATATTGTTCTGGGTGCGCCATTGATGGCCAGCCTCCCTCGACATATTTTGCATAAGCTTCTTTAAAACCCGTTGGCGTTGTGACCTCTCCGTCATGCCACTGACAACCTTCTTGATCACCAATGGCATTAATTGGCGCGAGCACTTCTTCTGCAAATTTGGCTGCTTCAGCGTAGATTGCATCCACCAAATCAGGCGTTGCATCGGCAAAGCCTAATCGCTGGTAATGCGCTGCGAAATTAAATACTTCATTCATAACAAACAAGGTATCAGTTTTAGGTGCTTTATAATTTTGCATAATGCCGCTCTCTTTATGATTAATATTGATACATCTGCTGAAAACAGGGATGGTCATATACTAGGGGAGCGACCAAATTTTGCATACTTTATTGCCGTTATGATTGCCTATTAGTCTAGATAATGACAAAGAGTAATTAAGGTGTGATGACTAATTTACCCTTTACAGCACGTTGGTTCAGATTCAGTAATGCTTGCACTGCTAGATCCAAAGGATAAGTTTTATCAACGTGAACACTGACATCACCTGACACTAACCAGCCAAATAATTCTTTCATATTTTGCGCGAAAACTTGTGGTTCATGTTGCGTGAACGATCCCCAGAAAACACCAACAACAGAATAACCTTTAACTAATGCTAAATTAACCGGGAACTGAGGGATCTGGCCGCTAGCGAAGCCGACAACCAGTAAACGTCCGTTCCATGCCATAGCTTTGCTGCATTGAGTAAATATATCTCCACCAACACATTCATACACCACATCGACTCCTCGTTTATTGGTAATCGCTTTGGCCGCAGCAGTTAGATCTTCTCGGGTGTAGTTGATTCCAAAATCAGCACCATGCGCTTTGGCAAATGCAATTTTTTCATCACTCGAACAGGCCGCAATAACAATCGCCCCCATTTTCTTTGCTATTTGCACAGCAGCAATACCGGTACCGCCGGCAGCGCCAGTGACAAGTACCGTTTGCCCTGGCTGTAATTGCGCGCGCTGCTTTAAACCGTGATGTGCTGTTGCATGCGCCGTAATCAAGCCGGCGGCAGAAGTGAAATCGACAGCATCTGGTAACGGCATAACATGTGACGCTTTACAACAAACATATTGCGCGTAGCCTCCAAGAACACTCAAGCCAACGACCCTGCCCCCTGCTTGCAAATAAGAGACGTTTTCGCCTACCTGGATGATCGTACCCGCTACTTCATTCCCAGGAATAAACGGATGTGGAGGCTGCATTTGATATAACCCTTGGACTAAGAGCCCATCAGGAAAATTAACACCCGCCGCCTCTACTTTGATTAGTATTTCGTCGGATTTAGGTATCGGGATAGGCATCGATTCTACAACTAATTGTTCAATCGGTCCGAATTCATGGCAGACAACGGCCTTCATAGTTCCACTCATTTTGATTAGTCCTTGGTAGTGTAAAATATTGTTATTTTATGAATAAGTCAGTAACGCTTTGTTCGCTTGCAACTCTAAATGACCGATTTGATTAAAACTGGTTTCAAGCATATGACTGGGGCTGACTAAATATTGATGGAAACTGGCATTTCTAATTTGTAAATTCATATCCACAAGTTTGTCGACTGATAATCCAAGCACATGCCCTTTAAGCATCGCAATTGCCCCCCCCGAAGTTGCAACAAGTATATGTTGCGCATTGGGGTGCTGGGTAATAGCATGTTTAACGCCAGCGACAACTCTATGTTGAAATGCTTGCCAAGTTTCTGGTAAATGTAGTAACTGGTTGTTTGACCAAGCTAACATTGCTTGTTTTAGTAAACGATAAAAATCCGAGCGAGGCGCATCTTTGCAAGGTAATGTCTCTCCAGAAAATGCCAAGTAAGCCGCAACCACAGCTTCAAAGTCAAATTCGTCAAAATTTGGAATTTGATTAAAGTGTGTTGACACTTCCATGCCATTCAATATTTGTTCCGCCGTCTCATGGTGGCGTATCATATTACCGGTATAGATTGCATCAAACTGATAATCAATTTTTTTAAAATACTCACCTAATAAACGGGTTTGTTTATGACCTAATTCGCTGAGCTTATCATAGTTATCGCTACCATATGATGCCTGACCATGTCTGACAAACGTAATTTTTTGCATGCTCACATCCTGTTTTTTGTTGTTATCATTTTGTTAGTGTAAAAAACTTTTTCGCAAAATAAGAATTTTGTTCATGAATGATGATTCATCACTCACACGTTTATTGTTTTGTATCAATATGTGAAAGTGACTATTTGAGTATTGTACCTCTTTACTATTAAAATTAGGTTCGTACATGTCATCCCTTGATCAGAAAATCATACCATGCACAACATCACATTTGGCTATTCCCGCATATGTTGATATTCAAAGCCTGTATGAACGCCATGTTCCTCGCTACACCTCATATCCTACTGCGGTTGAATTTTCAGATGGGGATTTTAATACACCGGTGTTAGCCAGTCTAAACACTCAGCATCAGCCTATATCACTGTATATTCATATTCCATTTTGCCAATCGTTATGTAACTACTGTGGGTGTAATAAACGTATTACTCAAGATAAAAGTAAAGCCGATATCTACCTTGATTATTTAGCTAACGAAATGCGCCAAATAAGCGCTGTTTCGCCATCATTAAAAGTTAGCCATATTCATTATGGTGGCGGTAGTCCAAGTTTTTTGACGCAAGCACAACATAGTCGTTTGTATGAGTTAATTAATGCGAACTTTATGTTATTAGAAGGAGCACAGCAAAGTATCGAGTGCGATCCTCGTAATCTAACTCCCGACTACATCCAACATCTAGCAGATTTGGGTTTTCGTCGATTAAGTCTGGGCGTGCAAGATGTCAATGCAAGAGTACAACAAACCATTAACCGCATTCAATCAACTGAGCATATAGAAGACTGTCTTGCTAGTGCTTATGCCAGTGGCTTTACTTCTATTAATTTAGATTTAATTGTCGGATTACCTGAACAAAATACGAGTACGATAGAAGAAACATTGTTAGCCGTTCAGCGCTTTAATTGTGAGCGTATTTCAGTCTTTAATTATGCCCATTTACCTGCACGATTTCCGTCTCAACGTAAATTTGAAAAAGCTAATATGCCTACTATTGCCGAAAAAAAAGCAATGACGCTACAAATAGCAAAAGGATTATCAGCGCTAGGTTATCAAAAGATTGGGCTTGATCATTTCGCTAAACACGACGATACATTAACTAAAGCACTTGAAGCCGGTACCTTATCTCGTAATTTTCAGGGTTATACCAGTGATAACAATGATCAGATCCTCGGCTTAGGGGTCAGCGCTATTTCTAATATTGGCAATACTCGGTCACAAAATAATGTCGACTTAGCAAAATACTATGAACAAATCACACAATCTCAATTACGTCATCGTGGTATGTCACTGAGTCAAGACGACCTGTTTCGCGGACAAATAATAAGTCAACTGATGTGTAATTTCAGTGTCGACCTAACGCACGTCGCTAAGCCGTTTCACCTAAACATCGATACCTATTTGCACAACGAACTGGCACAATTGCAGGCATTATCCCAGTTAGACGTTTTGACACTTGAGGCTAATAAAGTGTCAGTTAATCAGGATCACCGACCATTAATACGTGTTATTGCAAGCGTCTTTGATCGCTATTTACAATCGCATCATTCATTTTCCAGCGTCATCTAAAATCCTAATAAATGTATTACGTTGATGGTGTTTTGCGATAGCTCGAGTAAGCGCTTCTGTTGTACCCGATACAGCAACATACGAACGTGCTCTTGTAATACCGGTGTAAATTAACTCTTTGGTTATCCCTGCACTTTCATCTGGCGGGAGTATGATGAATACCTTATCAAATTCGCTACCTTGAGTTTTATGGATTGTCATGGCATAAAGTGATTGTACCTCCGGTAATCGATAGGGTGAAATAGCTAGAGGAGGCTGTTTCCCACGGTCAATATAAGCTGTTAATACATTTTCGTCATTCAGTAATACTACCCCTGAATCTCCATTAAACACCCCTAATTGCGCGTCATTTTGGGTAATCAAAATTGCCCGCCCATGATACATCCCATTCACCGATTTTTTGCTGGTATCATATATTTGCTTTAACAGATACTGCTCAATCTGATAATTAATGCCAGTCACGCCAAATGGCCCCTTACGAATGGGCGTGAGGATCCTAAATTGTTTAAGCTGTTCGATTGCTAGAACCGGATCGGTGCAGATGAGTAATGATTCATAATAGGCTTTAGTTAATGCCAGCACACATTGTGCTGTTTTGTCTTGAAGTATCTGTGCTAGATTCTCATCCAGTTGAGTCTTTTTCAGCAACAACGGTTCCGCTAGCAGTGCAATGTTCGGTTCAGTTGCTGCCCATTGCATTTGCACAGCATCAAGTTTAGTCAGCATGGTGCGAGTAGCATTGTTATAAATGGCGTTAGCGACTTCATTGATTCCTTTATTAGAACGCATATTGTGCACTAACGTTGTGGCATAATTGGTTCTAGCACCATTTTGTTCATTAGTTTCCACACTTAAATTAGATCCTAATTCAGGACTAAATGAATCAATCCATGCACATAGCTCGGGCGAAAAAACATTCTCTGATTTCGGCATTAAATCATGTAAAACAGCCCCACTTTCTACCGATGGAAGCTGAGCTGTATCGCCGATTAAGATAATTCTAGTATCAGTGCGACAGGCACTCAGTAAACGGTAAAATAATGCAGTATCCAACATTGAAGCTTCGTCGACGACTAATAAATCATACGGCAAAGGATGAGTCGCATTAAATCGTGCTTCACCTGAGCCTTTGCGGATACCTAATAAGCGATGAACCGTGGTGGCTTGTTCGGGGATCATTGCTAAAAGTGTCAGTGCAACTGATTGGTTAGCTAAAGTGGAAACTTCATTGATGAGCGATTCAGATACTCGTTGTGCAGCTTTACCTGTAGGTGCACAAAGAGCAATAGTCATCGTCGTTTTTGCTTGCGCTAAGAGCATTAAAAGCGTCCTTAACACGGTGTAAGTTTTACCGGTGCCAGGACCCCCGTTAATAATATAAAAAGGTTGAGTCAATGCTGCAATACTGGCAATTGATTGCCAAGGGTTACTGTTAGGATCAGGGTAAAGCTGAGGAAACAATTGTAAAGCTTCGGGAGTTATTGTTGATATCTGCGTGCAAATTCGTTTCGATATATTTTGTGATATATATTGCTCGTACTCGAACACTTTTTGACTAAATAACCGATTATCCTGCACTACCAATAAATGACCATGAATAGGGTGCTGCTGCATTTGTTGCACGACCCGAATAATTTGTGGCAGTTCAGGAAACAGATAGCCGGTTTTGATCGGAGTATTGTCCTGTTGTGAAAGTAAATCGTCATTACTTTCCACAAAATAACAATGGTCAGCTAAATCAGTTAAATTGACATAACTATGCCCTTGGCACTGTGCTTCTTGTAATGCCAGCAATAATGCACATGCCGTTTGTATATCGGGGGATAACGAATGAGCTCTTAAGGCATCATTATCAAAGTATGCTGTTAGTTGAGTTTTAATCAATGCAATATCTAACTCATGTGCCGATAAATGTTGAGTAAAGTGATTTAAGCTCATAACCTGTGCTCCTGGGGACCTGTCTCACAAGCAAAAGCAGTGTTTAATGCAGCTATATCTTGTTGCGTAATATGGCGGTAATACACCCCATTGTTCGGTGGAGCATTAGGCGACATGCCGCGTAAGTAAAAATAATAAACCCCACCAAGATGAATTTGAGGATCGTAATCCTTAATGTGTTGCGATAACATTTTGTGTAGCACCCAGGTATAGATCAGATACTGCAGATCGTACTGGTGAGATTGGATGTCATTCAATAATGCGTCATGAGAATAATCACTCAATGCATTTCCTAAGTGAGTAGACTTATAATCTGCCACGTAATATTTGCCATCAACTGTAAAGATTAAATCGATAAAACCTTGCATCATCCCTTGCAATTGTCGTTGAACAGAAGCAATTGATACGGCCATACCACGATGTGTTGCTAGTAAATGAGTCAAGGTACCAATTGATGTGTTTTCTAGAGGAAAGTAAAACTGTGGCTCTCTAAGCGTTTGTCGCTGCGTTAACTGTTGTAACGAAAAAGAAGCGTTATGATGCGGGTTATGTAACGGAGTACGAACAATTTCGTTCAGCCACTCGATCACCGCATCGGCATGTTCGCTATCGTTTACCAAATGCGTTTTGAATTCTTGTTTCACTACATCCTCATCAAATGCTTCAGTAAAGTCACTTTTTTCTAGAATTTTATGTAACAGCTCACCTGCCCCAGCCCCTTTAGTTAAGGTAAACCGAATTTCATCGGAAACTGATTTATTAACGTTAAGTGAAGCTGCAGCCTTGTCATCTCCATGCGACTTCTCATTCAAATCAACTTGTACATTTTGTTTTAGTAATTTTGTATATGAATATACTTGCCATTGGGATTGGGTTTTCCCATCATAGGTTAGTGCACTTAATAACGTTGGATCTTCTGTAAATTCCATTCGTGGTACATTAATTTGACTGGGTACATCATGGTAAGCAAAGGTATTGGGTTCATGAGCTGCGAGTTGTTGCATATACTCATTGGTGTTTAACTGCAAAGGTACTGCAACTTGAGACAGAACATAATGTATCGCAGAGTTACTAAAATGATGAATATCTTGATAGCCTAAATAACAACGATGAGCAGCTCGGGTTATAGCAACATATAAAAGACGGATCGTTTCGCGACTCAGTTGCTCTATTTGCTGGGCTTCAATATGCGGTACCCGACCTAAAAAATGCCGTTTAGTTTGTGTTTCTTTATCGTAATAAGTACAAAATTTATTACTATCAGAAATTAATTTTTCTTTACCGAAACTATCAAACGGTACAAATACTATCGGATATTCTAACCCTTTGGATCCATGAATCGTGACGATTTTAATCAACGCATCATCCGACTCAAGCCTTTGGCAATAACTATCTGCATCGTTTTGTTGAGCTAATTTTTCATATAAAAATGTTACTGTCATCGTTACCAACGAATTAGTCCGCTCTACTTCATTCAGTATTTCTGCCAACTGCATGTAATTAGAAATAATGCGTTCTGCGTCGTCACCGTGACCATAAATTTTGAAATGTGTTTTTAAAACAAAAGTGAGCATGGCCATGACGCCATCTCGTTGCCATCGTTGTAATAAATCGAACGCTTTAAGTTTATTAGCATCGATTGCATTAGGATCGTCTTCAATGGTAGATAATGACTGACGTTCAAGTCCAAATAAGTCGGTACCGAGCAGTGCTTTGAATGCGCGGTCTTGATTGTAATTTAGTACCCCATTGAGAAAACGGTACATGTTAGTTGCTTGGTTAGACGCAAAAATTGACGTTCTGTCGCTTAAAATCACACTATTTAAACCGCTAACTGCAAAAACTTTTTTGATTATTTGCCCCTGGGCTCGGTTATTGACTAATATCGCGATATCCGCTGGCGCTACCAACCTGTCTCCTAAACGAACACTCGTTATTAACCGTTGAACTTCTTGTGCAACCCATTGAGACATTAATTTAATGGCTGTAAATTTATCTTTCGCTACAGGGTGTTCTGGGTCGACTTGATTAGCCGAAAGAGCAAAGAAATGAGTCCCGGATTGCGACATAGAATCGAGTAAAGGGGTATTGTTTGCTTTGGCTTTTGGAGTTGCCAAAATCCAATTATACTGTATACCATAATCAAATAGTCCATGTTCTGGAGTAGGCTGAGCAATGACGCTAGTGGCATTATCATGACTGATTGATGTTTGCTGTTTGGCCCGAGATCCCGCCCATTTCTGCATATCATCAATCCGATGATTGGGTATTTCAAGACCGTAAAACAAGGCATTGTAACCATTGACAACCGACGCAGTTGAACGATAGTTAGTATCCATACTCCAATGGTGCTTAGCATCCTTCACCGCTTTAAGATACGTAAACACATCACCACCTCGAAACCCATAAATAGCTTGCTTAGGATCACCTATCATCAATAACATAAAACGAGGATCGTTGATGGGATAAACATGTTGAAAAATAGCATATTGATCAGCATCGGTATCTTGAAATTCGTCAATTAATGCAATTGGGTATTGCATCTGAATTGAATTAATTAATTGCGCATTTCCAGCGACGATCTGCTGGGAAAACAAAGACACCGTATCGGAATGATCAAGTACGCCGTTACGACGCTTCTCTTTACTCGCTAAGGTTTGAATTGTATTTAAAGAATCAGCAATCAGCGTTATTGACTCGATATTTTCAGCAAGCTCGCTAAACCGCTTAGTATTGTTAGCAAAGCGTTTTTTGACTAAATCATGAAACCCCTTAAACGAATCAATCAGATCATCAGGATCATTCACCCCTAATGTTTTAACGTACCCTTTAATGGCTGTTCCGTGCATCATCACACTTAAAGTCGCACTAATATCACTAAACTCAAAAGCATTACACCAATCAAGTACATCATCCACCACAATATCTTTTTTCTTTGTGTCAAAGTAAGTTTGTATCTGTGGCACATGAGGCTGTAATATCTTGGCAAATACTGTTCTTTGCTGCACTAAGCTATCAAATATTAACTGTCCCGAGTATTGTGCGAGTATCGCTAATGATGCTTGAGTTGGAAAATCAACAGGTAATGTACTGAGTAAAATATTTTTATATGTTTCAAAATATTTGATCGGTGTTTCAAGTCCCATATCATGCAGTGCACTGCGCATTTCAGGATTGGATTGCTGCTGTAAGAACCAATCTTGAAGTACTTCAATATAGATTGATTCACTGTCATCAATAATTGCTTGGTCAAATGGTTGGTGTGTTAAAAAAGAAGATTGCGTTAACATACGACCACAGAAACTGTTAATTGTAAAAATAGCAGCTTCGTCCATTTCAAGTACAGCCATTTTTAAACGCTTTAACGACGACTCAGCCGTGATATCCGGCTCATTCTCAAAAATGTGTGTTAACAATTCATCCCAAGCACTTGGTTCCCCCTCAAGCATTACAATAAATTCTTGTAACGTTTGTGCGATTCTAGCTCTTAACTCCTGAGTCGCGGCTTTCGTAAAAGTCACAATCAATAATTGGGTAATTGATATTTTTTTAACTAATAACACCTTGATCGCTATTCGGGTGATATTAAATGTTTTTCCAGTTCCGGCACTAGCCTCGATTAAATGTCGATTTGATAACGGGAGTGTTTTTACATCCAAAGGTAAAAATTCTGGCGCAGCTGACTGGCTAGAGGACGATAACGTTATGTCAGTCATTATTTCGTCCCCGCTTTTGATTTTTTAGCAGGGACAATGAATGCTCCCTCAACAGCTTGTTTAATAAAGGGATTTAAATACAGTTTTGATAACAATGTGAGGTCAATATCTTGATGGGTAAACCCTTGTGGAAATAACCAAAGACAATAGGTATTTAAAAACCATTTCATGCCACTGAATTTATCTTGACGTTGTTCTCCATAACCATCTAGAACATATTCTATGTTAGGAATCTCGCTATAACAGGATTTATCATCAGGTAATAATGAGTGTAAATCGGTGTTAAGTGCCAAATGAATAAACGTTGGTCTCTGCATAGCATGCTGATAGACATGTAATAACAACTCAAGGATCTCTTCAGCTTGATTGACACTAATATGGTCAGCGGGAATTGTCACTGCCTCAATGCCAAATGTAGGTTGTTTGTTTTGAGTTTTAGCTTTTAAATACCGCAACGTCGTCGGCCCAGATTGCGAGAAATAACAAAGCTTACAGCAATGCCTAAATAGCGTAACTAAACTGAATTCGATTTTTTTATTACTCGATATTTCTTTATGGATCAAAGTATCAGAATGATAATTATCATCCATTGCAATGCTCGCCTGAAGATGAAAATCCACATTATTGACACTTTTATGCAGATTAATATGGCGAATATTGGGTGTTAACTCAACCTCTGATAATGCTTGAGCAATCACATTTGCAGCATCCCGGTAAGGTAGCATATCTGAATTTTCAAGCATCCAACTCGAAATGTCGCCGCGATTGATTAGCGCTTGACGATAATCATGAACCGCATCAACATCAATACCGGAACGAATTTCTAGCGCATGCGTGACCGCAGCTCCCAACAACTTATCTTTAGTCAAAGGATCTAGGTTGAATGGTTCAATATCCGTATTAAGATTAATGAACTCTTCTAAAAACACATTATATTGGTTATTTACTAATAATTTGAATGGGTTTTTCAACATATTGATCAAGTCTGTATCATTAAGGTAGAGTGTTTTGTCTACGTTTAACAGCGAGACATCTTGAATCTGCGGTTGATGTCGAGCTAACGACAACCACCCTTGATCATAGGAACCTTTGGCTTGGTAATGTTTTGACATAGTGTCAAATAACGATGGGCTAAATGGCTGTAATGGTTGCGTGTGAATAATCTTATCCGCAAACGGTGTAGGCGTAATAAATTTATTATTTAGGTAATCAATAAATTCTTGCAATACCAAACTGGGCTCTAACGTTTGATTGTCTTTTACACTTTGTCCTTGATAGCTCAAATATAAATATTCTCTAGCCGACAAAATCGCCTCTAAAAATAAATAGCGATCTTCATTTCGGCGCGAACGATCGCCCTTTCGCGGCTTACTGCTCGCAATTAAATCTATACTGTTCGGTGCTGAAACTCGAGGGAAAACACCGTCATTTAAGCCTAAGATACAAATCATTTTAAATGGCACACTACGCATAGGGACCATTGAACTGAAGGTTACTTGCCCAGTTAAAAATTGGTTGAGAGCATCTGGTATGCCAAAGCGATCAGTTAAGCTTTCTCTGATGATGGGCAATTCTAATTCCCCATCATAATCTGCAAATTCAACTTGTTGCCCCAAATCAGTTATTACATGTTGAATCGTCTTTAGGACCTGTTCTTCTTGATTTGGATTAGCAAACAGTTGGTCCAACATCTCTAGTAATATTTCAACCCACTGTTTTATGCCCTTTGCTCCGGATAAAGTGTGTCGAAACTGTTTTAGTTGATCGATTAACAGTAACAGTTTAGCTAACACACGAGAATTTAACCCTTCGATCGAAATAACATAATCGTAATCTGCTGGTTGTCCGGCTGCAGCACTATGCAAACATCCCAACGCTAAACGCTGTAGACCCCATTCCCAGGAATACACATCGTCACTAACGTCACTGTTAATAATTACTTTTTTATGGTCCGCATTGACGCCCCATTTGATGTTAGCTTGCTCCAACCAAAGTTGACACAAATCAAGTTCATCAGACGTTAGTGAAAGCTTCGTTTGCACCATAGGGATATGCAAATAATCAATGATTTTTAATACCGAAAAACGGCTATCTGGTAACGCTAACATATCCAAAAACATCATGACTGCCGATTCACTATCCAACGGAGCGCGATCTGCGATAGAACAAACTAGCTGGGGTGTTCCCTCTGGCTGAGGCTTATAAATAGGACGGAAAACACTATTCACAAATGGGGCATATTCTTCAACAGAGGGACACATAACGAGAATTTCGTGAGGTTCTAAATTAGGATCATTCTGTAATACGCGAAGTAATTCATCGTGCAATACTTGTACTTCGCGCACAGGACTGTAACAACTGTGAATCTGGACTGAATTATCGTAAAGCTCGTCGTTGTGATTAGTTCGATTAAGCTTACCTGATGCTATATCTTCCTGAATAGTATGTAACAGAGACGGTGAGTCATTTAAGTTAATCCGAGGAGCGACAAATAGTTGATTATCCGTAATGTCAGGATACTGAATATCTTGTAATTGATTAAACAAGGTCCGACCTTGACTCCCAAGATTTGCTAATAACGGATGAGATTGTTCATCAGCTTGGAGTAATTCAACACTTGAGGCCAACTGACGCTTTAATGCAACTTTATCACTCACCAAATCTCCCCAATATTCGCTGCACGGATTGAGGAAAAACAAATAAACATCAGTGTGCTTCGCCACTTCCGTAAAAAACTTGATCTGTGTGGGAGATAATGTATTCACCGCAAAAATATACAGTGGATCTGGTAACGTCTCAGCTGCTTTCCCTAAGCCCGCTATCGCAGCAGCTCGTAATTGTGCTGGATGTTGGGAGTTGTGCTGTGTCAGCTTAAGCCAAATAAGTTGTTGCCAAGGCTCTAAAGCTTCGGATAATCCTAACGTAATGCCAAGCTCCCACTGTTCTAGCCAGTCACTACGATAGATAGAATATTGTTCAAATATATCTGCTACTTGTTTTGCCAAACGGAAACATTGTAAGTTAGCGTCGTTTTGAGATTGCCAATAGGCATTGGCTAATAAGGCCTTGGGATCGCTAATAAATTCGGGAGATTGCAAAATAGCGTAGATATTCCAGACCAAGTACTCTCGTTTATAGGGCGAATCATGTGGTACATCATCTCCTAATACAAGACGACATATACGATATATTTCTCGAGATACTAAAGGGTAATCAATATTCATTGCTAAACCAGTTTGTTTAGCTATTTCCATATTGAGATAATGCTTCATTCCCTGACTCTCGACAACAATCGACGCGCAATCAAACACGTGCCGCTTATTAGCAGCATAGTCATCTTGAATAAACGCGATTAACACTTGTGTTAATAACTCTTGTTTATTAGAGGGGACGACATGAAACATAATAATAATTTCCTTTTAATCTAACCAAAAGCAAGATCGCAACCAACACCAAAACTGTACAATATTCAATCAAATACAGCCGTTAACACGAATAAATCGCACAAATAATATACATGTATGTTTATACAGTTCAGAACTCAAGTAAACATGATCATGGGCGCTTATGCAAGATCAGTTTTTGCAAAACTATTTATTTGCCATTTGTGTCTTAACCCAATTGCCGAAAAGGTTTACACTAGCAATAATTTACTATTGAATGAGAACATTATGCTCAACGCTCAACAACTCGCTACTATGCTTGAACTACAACAGAAAATGAACACTAAAGTTAATCCTGATTGGATGAATGCTGGGTATGGCTTTATGCGAGCAGCTATGGTGGAATCAGTTGAAGCTATCGAGCATCACGGCTGGAAATGGTGGAAAGCACAAGAAAAAGACTTGCCCCAACTGCAAATGGAATGCGTCGATATTTGGCATTTTGCACTCTCGCACATCATTATCAAATTTCAGGGTGATATTACAGCTAGCGCTAATGCAATTGCTTTAGAATTAGGCACCCCTAGCAAGTCCGTTGCATTCGATGAAATTGATTACCAATTTGGCACACAGTCTTTACTCGATAACCTTGAATTAATGACAGGTTTAGCCGCAGCGAAACGTTTTGATGTCGGTTTGTTTATGTTCATTATTGAACAATGTGAAATGTCTAGCGATACGTTATTCGAACAATACGTTGGCAAAAATATCTTAAACTTTTTCCGCCAAGATCACGGTTATAAAGAAGGTACATACCACAAAGAATGGCAAGGTCGTGAAGACAATGAACATCTAGTTGACGTACTCGAAGCCTTAGACGCCAATATGCCACAATATGCTGAAGCGGTTTATGCTGAATTGAAGTTACGTTACCCGCAGTAATTTTACTAGCGGTAAGTAGTTACCCCATGGCATTGCAACTGTGTCTTTATTGTCATAATCGAATCCAAACAGGAAATTATAAATAGATTACATACTGCAATAAGAGAAGTTCTTAGTGAGAGTGCTGTGGATGGCGGAATGCCTAGAGCATTGTAATCTATCGGTCGAGCTGATCGGGTTAAAGGCAGAAGCTTATAAATTAAAGCCCAGTGACATATGATTTATTTAAAAACAAATTTATAAATAGTTAGGCCACAAAAAAGCCCTTGTTAATAATTGCTGTAACAATCATTAACAAGGGCTTTTTTAGTACAATTATAATTAATCTATAAAAGTCACAGTACTAGAATGCTCTGCTAGGATCACATCTTTGAAACGCTCTTCCAATACATGACGTTTTACTTTTAAAGTTGGTGTTAGCAGTTCATTATCAATCGTCCACTCTTCTGACATCACAATAAAATGATCCAGTTTCATATGACTTTCCACTTTCTTATTCACATGTTCCATCGTGTGCAACAATGATGCTTTAAGTTCATGTTTGGATAAATGCTGCGCATCTTCAGACAAGACCATCAACGCCACCGGCTGAGGAAGATCGCCACCTGTCACACACACCTGCTCAATATTCGTATTTTCAACGATGATTGATTCAATAGGTGCAGGGACAACGTATTTACCTTTAGAAGTTTTGAATATTTCTTTTAGTCTGCCTGTGATTTTTACAAAGCCTTCATTATCCATTTCGCCTTTATCACCGGTGCGCAAATATCCATCATCAGTCATAGTTTCAGCAGTTTGCTCAGGTTCCAAATAATATCCAAGCATCACACAAGGTGCTTTGACTTGAATTTCACCTTCATCGGAAATCCGAATATCCACGCCATCATATGCCTGTCCAATCGTACCAACTTTATCTGTACGAAATGGTACCGCGGAAGTCCCAAACGCAGCATTTTCGGTCATCCCCCAGCCTTCACAAATATTGACACCTAATTTTTCAAACCATCTAATCACCGATGGCGCTAATGGCGCAGAACCTGAAGCAAATAAGCGCGCTTGATTAATGCCCATTTTATTACGGATTTTTTTTGCGATAATGCCTTTAACAATGGGAATGCTAAGTAAAATATTTAACTTATTTTGAGGTATTTTAGACAATACACCCATTTGAAACTTCGTCCACAAACGTGGCACTGAGACAAATAATGTGGGTTGTGCGCCGCATACATCATGGTTGAACGTATCGAGTGATTCGACAAACGTGACTTGCATGCCTGAATACAGACTCGCTAATTCAATAATGACTCGTTCCGTAATATGCGCAAGGGGTAAATAACTCATCACCCGGTCAGAGCTGTTACAATGTAGCTGAGTAAGACACGAACTCGCAGCCCAATTAATGGTACCAAAACTGTGCATCACGCCCTTAGGTTGCCCCGTTGACCCTGATGTATAAATAATCGTCATCAAGTCATCTTGCTGAATATCCGGAGTCCCAACCATCGGCTCAACATTAGTAAAATCAGCCCATGAAGTCTTAGCAGGGATCCCTTCATATGGAAAACTCACCGTTGCCATGCTATCAGGAATGGGCGCAACTGCCTTTTCCATTTTATCTAATTTACCGACGAACATTAACTGCACATCAGCATGTTCTAATACATAATTAACGGTTTCACCACCAGCAGTAGCAAAAATAGGCACCGATACGTGCCCTGCCATCATGATCCCTAAATCGGTAATAAACCACTCGGCGCAGTTTTTAGAAAAGATACAAATCCGACTACCTTTAGGTAAGTTTAATGCCTGCAAGCCTGCTGCAACTTTACGCACTTCTTGGCCAAATTCAGCCCAGGTAAAATTTTTAATCACCCCATTAATTGGTTGACGTAAATACACGTCATTGGCGTGCTGACTTTCCCAGTAATATAACATTGCTAGCGGGGATTTAAATTCTGTCATCGTGGTTTCACTTTTATTATTATTAATTGGCATACTCTCTCCATGATTAACATCGCATTAACAATGATAATACATAGGATCTGTCAAATTGCCACGATATTGTAACCATTTTTTTAGTAAATTACTGTTCAATTGTTGAGTTTTGTTTACTATTTTGCAGATTTTCTCGTAAAAAGTCGAAAGTTTCTAAACTCGGTGAGGGTCTAGATAAATAGTACCCTTGCAAAAATCGGCAGTCATGTTCCTTGAAAAAATCAACTTGCTCTTCTGTTTCAATTCCTTCGGCAATGCATTTCATATTCAGACTTTTGGCCATCGCAATGGTCGTCAACACGATCACTTCGTCATTTTTATCTTTACCTATTCCATCAACAAATGATTTATCTATCTTAATCACATCAAATGGAAAGTCTTTGAGATAGCGTAAGGAGGAAAACCCCGTACCAAAATCATCCAATGCAATAATAAACCCTGCATCAGAGATAGCTTGCATATAACTTAACACTTTTTGATTATCTCTAACTAATACGTTCTCAGTGATCTCAAAGCGAATCGCCGAGGCGGGTAAGTGATAATATTGCAGCCAAGCTAGAATTTCACTGACATCAAAATACGTATCAAAATGACGCGCTGATAGATTTACTGATAAATAACCATCAAATCCAGATGCATACCATTGCACCGTATCTTTAATCCCTCGTAATATCGCATCGCGAGTCATATCCATGATCATGCCTATTTCTTCGGCAATCGGAATAAATTGCTCTGGAGAGATATATTGGAGACCACTTTTCCAGCGCATTAATAACTCAAAACCGACGATTTCATCTAAGTCCATATCAAAAATCGCTTGATAATGATTCAAGAATTCTTTTCGTTCATGCCCTACTTTGATTTTATTTTGCATAATCAAATGTTCACGCGCAGTTTCATTCATTTCTTCGGTATAAAATTGATACCCCGAATGCGCCTGACCTTTTGCATAGTACATCGCGATATCAGCATTGCGGATTAACTCTTGTGCCGTTTCGCCATCTTGTGGATAGACGCTGATACCCAAACTACAAGAAACACTCACCGTTTGTTTTTCCAATTCCACTGGCATTTCAATCAACTTGATCAAATTATCTAAAATCGGATATAAGTGTTCGATATGTTCAATTGCGTCCACGAGTACCACAAATTCATCGCCACCCAAACGTGCCACTGAATCATTCGCTCTAAAATTATCTTTTAAGCGCTGTCCGATAGCCCGTAACACAGTATCACCAGCTTCATGTCCAAGTGAATCATTGATCGGTTTAAACCGATCCAAATCAATAAAAATAACGCCTAGTTGTCGGTTATGACGGTAACATTGTTCAATACCGTGCAGTAACCGATCCATCAATAGATTTCGGTTAATTAACCCAGTCAAATCATCATAATTTGCAATTCGTATTAATTCACGTTCAGCATTTTTTTGTTCTGTGATATCCGTCATGATGATCATATAATTATCAATTAAATGTGTTTCATACGTATTTTCTATTGCTTTAACCGTCAACATAATATCAACCACCGGCCCATTAGGAATAGTGAGTTGCATGAACTCTTTATGAAATCCACCTGGTTTTAATTGCTCTATCAAGCTAAACATTTGTACCTGCATTGCCTGATCACTGTGAAACTTTTGCATCAATTGAACCGTTAAATCTTCATCCTCCGAGAGCTCAAAACGCTGATATAACGCAGGATTAGCACCGACAAACTTGCCATTGCGAGCCAAAATCAACACCCAATCGTGGGTGTTTTTAAAGGCATCACTGAATATTCTAATTTGTTCTTGCACTCGCATCGAATCAGTAATGTTGTTGTAAGTGCCCGTTACGACAAACGAGTTATCGTTATCATCTTTAATAAAATTACCTAAATCTCGATACCAATAGCTCTTACCCTCAACACTCACCAAACGATACGCCACATCGAGTTTAGTCGACTCAGTATTCAAAAAGGCGTTCCAGGCATGTAGATACTTTTCTTTATCACGGCGATGAATTATGCCTAAAAATCTATCAAAGGAAATTGTTTTCCCTCGGGTATAGCCCAAATCATCTGTAAAGCGAGCAGCCGTAATCGTTTTGTCATCACGATGATACTCCCAGACATGCGAGTTACTCCCTGCCATTGCATTACTCAAACGGTCTTTAATTTTTTGTAGTTTTTTGTACGCCAACATTAATTGCTGGGCGTGTTTTTGCCGATATGCAGCCCAAATGACTGACGCCCCTAATACAATCAATAAATATAACGCACAGGCTAACGGCGATGCCCAGATAGGATGATGGGTATTGGATGGAATCGTTTCTGCGGCTATAGAAGATGATACTGCGGCCAGTGCAGGTATACTAAACATACACGCACAACAAATAACCAATAAAAAGGCTATGTTTCGGTACCAATCAACAAAACGTCCTTGCTTCACATCAAACCTACTTTTATCCAATCCATGGATTATGATTATTACTTAACAATATATAAAGAAGGTTATCGACAGATATATAAAAGTATTAAATATTTGCGCTCAATACAAGTCCGTCTATAGTTATACTGCTCAACTCTAAAAGGATTTACTGTGCACCGATTACTTAAACTCATTGCGTTTGCAACGATTGCAAGCTATGCCCTTGTCGCGTTATTAGTCTGGTTTATGTATCACAAAACCCTAATTCACAATCACTATATGGCTGTAGTTATTTTCTCATTTTTGCCGTTGTTGATTAACTCAAAAGACGTATCGGATACCGCAGCGTCATTTTATTTTTCAGGTTTATTGGCCAATCTATTATTGCTCGTATCAGAATCGGTCAATCTCATCATTACTCCTGAAACATTTTTAATTTTCATCTGTTTCTATGCTTTGGGTAATTTGCTTTATATCATTAGTTGGTTATTTCATACTGCTCAATTCACTAAAACCAAACCGCGAGAGACAGAAAGTAAATAGAAAATCCAGACAACTATCTACTCTGTCCCGAAATACCGTCTACTATTAATCAATCATGAGTATTTTAAGCCTATTTAGACTTGCGCATAAGCGGTACGATGCATAAACGTGTAAAACAACCACAGCGCCTTTTATTGATATCCCTGATTACAAATTATGTTTTAGCATCACGCTTGATCGCAATGCGTTTAGCATTTACCGCACCGCGCTTCATCATTACCGGCGCCGATAACTGAAATAAATCGCCATTGGCACCGACTAATGTTGATTTAACGCCACAGTCTTTTGCAATATCACTATGGCGTTGCAAGTGCGCAGCCTCGCCATGGACGGGCACACTAATCTTAGGCTGCACCCAACGATACATACTTCTAAGCTCTTGTTCGTTAGGATGCCCAGATGCATGGATCGGCAACACACTATCGTGTGCTTGTACTACTTGTATCTGACGCTGAGTAAATAACTTTACTAATTGCTCTATCGGCTGTTCATTTCCAGGAATAACTATCGTGCTAAAAATGATCGTATCTTGGGAAGTAAGAGAAATATCACGGTGAGTATCTTTAGCGAGCTGATTTAATGCTGCTTTAGGCTCTCCTTGTGAGCCCGTTGCTACAATTAATACCTCTTCCTCGGGTAAATACCCAACATGACGACGATCAATTAATTGACAGTCCTCAGGCCAATATCCGGTGCGACGAGCGATCCCGATCATATTCACAAGAGAACGCCCAAACACCGCCATCCGTCGTTGAGTCTGTTGCGCTATGCGAGCAATCGTAATTAACCGAGCTATATTTGAAGCAAAACATGCGACTACCACTCGTTTGGGTGCACTATTGATATAATGATAGAGTCCAGCTTCACAAGCGCTCTCTGATACCGAGTTACCATGCTTTAACGCATTGGTTGAATCGCACACCATCGCATCAATATCTTGCGTCGCGAGATGTTTAAAATAATCATAATTCACTCCCTCTCCTACAACAGGATTTGAATCGAGTTTCCAATCTCCCGTATGAAATACCTTGCCGACAGGTGTCGTGATGACAAGTCCACAAGGCTCAGGTAAAGAGTGGGTAATGGGAAGCCATTTGACACTAAAAGGACCAATAATACATTCATCTAGAGGCGTCATTTCGATGATTTCAACCAAATGCCCAAACTCGAACTCACTGAGTTTGCGCCGCAGCACTTCGGCAGTAAATTTGGTGGTATAGATAGGTTGGCGAAAGCGCTGCCACAAGAAAGGAATTGCCCCTAAATGATCTTCATGCGCATGGGTAATAATGATGCCACAAAGTAAATCTTTTCGTTCTTCAATAAAGCGAGGATCAGCAGCAACCAATTCATGCCGTTTCACCTGCTCGGCATAGTCGTCTTCTGGATTAAGTGGTGCGTTAAATGTTAAACCACAATCAATCATTAACCAGCGACTGTCGTGTCCGTATAAGTTGAGGTTCATGCCAATTTCACCACAACCGCCAAGTGGTAAAAACCATAACTGTTGTGCATTGGGTGTGAGCGAGTGAGAGATATTTCACCTCATAGTTAGTTAATTAATCAAAGTAATTGTTATAAGATACTCGACAATAAAATATATCAAAAGGATTACTGAAATAAATACGTAAATAAAGTAAAGTAGTATCTAACCGTAAGTATTTATAACCAATCTAATCAACCCTTAACATCGACATTAACTTTACACTAATGAATATACTTTTATTGCTTTTTATCGCTCACTGCATCGCTGATTTTTATCTACAAAAACACAGCTGGATTATGGACAAGGTTGCGCATCATGAACGCTCTATTGGTTTGTTTTTCCACGTGCTAACACATGTCTTTTTGACTGGATTAATACTCTTATGGATTTTTTCTTTTAACGTCTCTTGGATGTGGTTAGGGTTATTGTCATTGATCGTAATCACCCACTATGGCATTGATATATGGAAGAGCTATCAAACGTTTAAGTTGTCGTACTATCTGATAGATCAGTGTTCACACATCATTATTTTATGTGCTGTTAGCTACTGGATAACTATGTCGTATCCAGATATAAATGGACAATTGTTCGCCTATAAATCAATATTAGTATGGATTGCTGGTGGTGTCTTTTTAGCTAACCCAATGGCAGTTACTGTCATGGTGACAATTATGCCGCTGAGACAAGCCTTACATAACCAAGACAACACGATTTCATCCACACCATCAAAAGATGGTCATTATATGGGAATAATCGAACGCTTATTAGTCATGGTCTGTGTCGGAAGTGGTTATTTTGTCATTCCAGGATTGTTATATTTTGGTAAACTTTACTACCGCTTACAAGATGACATAGTCAAACAGAATGCATTACAGCGCCGTTATGTGGTGCTGGGCACCAGCGTTAGCTTCATTAGCGCGACATGCGTTGGGTTATTGATTCACCTATCCAGCTAGCTGGAGCCGGCATCGCGTTATGGCTTTGTTAAGTGTTTTTCCCATAGTTTGGCTTCTTTCATAAACGCATAAAAAGCATCTATCGTGGCTAGAATCAAGCCTCGTTTGCCATTCAAAATACGCCCTTGGAGTAAGTACTTTTGGATAAACGTCAGCGGTAATACCAGTGCTAATTTAATCACGCTAGGGCGCTTATTACGCGCAAATTTATCTTCGGCTCGTAACGTTGAATACAGGTTGTTTTTTGCGACTAACGCATCAATTCGATTGTAGCCATAGTGTGTAAATGCGATGTTCGTTCGCACTTCTTTGCCATTTACAATAGCGGTTTCATGCACTTGCTCTGATGTATCAAAATGTGCCTGTTCGCGGCGGTATAGTCGAAGGTTATTAGGTTTCTTCATCCAGCGGTTTGGTAATTTATCCATGAACATATCGTTGCGTGACAATCGTAATGCCGCTATTTCCGCTTGCACAATCGTGTCTTGGATAACCGCTACACATTCTGTTGTTAATTCTTCATCGGCATCTAGATTCAACACCCAGTCACACGTGCATTGGGTTAACGCAAATTGCTTTTGTCCCGCATAACCTAACCATGCTTGATGGATAACGGTAGCGCCTGACATTTCAGCTAATGCAGGCGTATTATCGGTACTGCCTGAGTCCACAACTATGACTTGAGCAAAATCTTTCACACTGTGTAACACACGCTCAATATTATGTGCTTCATCTTGTGCGACGATAAAAACGCTAACGGGGATCATAAATAACCTAAGAAAAATAATTTTCGCGAGTATAGCAAAACATCTCCAAATCACAACTCACTAAGGGGGATTGCAGCTAGGTGAGATTGACGTAATGACGCGACATACAGTTTACCTCGAAACGGCAACGCGGAGGTGATAGAGGTATAGGCAGTTGCAGTTTGTAAGTTATGAATAACCTTCGCCTGAGTATCTAAAGCAATGACCATTCCATATTCTGAAGAAGGTGTAAACCAACTAGCCGGTATGCCGCCTAACAATTTTCGAATGAAGGGATATGACGCTAATTGCTCTACCAAAGGATCACGTAGATTAATTAATCCAACCCAAAATACGCCATCAGGATCTAGATAAATATTATCAGGCATTGCAGGTAAGCCGTCGATAAAGATTTCATGCGAGCCAGCTTTGTCTCCACTTAGCCAATATCGTAAAATTCTGGCTTTACCCGTTTCATTGATTAATAAAAAATCATCTTGAGCAGATAATGCAACGCCATTAGCAAAAAATAATCCCGTCAATACCGATGTTACCGAATCAGATTTAGGATGATAAGCAAATATGCCACCTGTCATACTCGTTTCGAGAAAATCATAGACAAAATTATGCATAGTGAAACGCTGCGAGGCATTAGAAAAATACACGGTTCCGTCCTTTGCAACCGCTAAGTGATCAATAAATTGGAGTTTTTGTCCCTTGTAATGCGTCGCTAAAATAGTAATACGCCCTTGCTGATCAATCTTAAGTAGCCCGCGAAGCGCATCAGCGACGTATAAATTACCGTCCACATCAAATCGTAATCCCAATGGTCTCCCCTGGGTGTTATTGACTAAGGTTACACTGTCACTTACGTCTATAGCTTGAGGATCAAAATACACAATATCGCCATTTTCAAACGCGGTGTATACCATCCCACTGGTTGGATGTAGTGCCATATCTTCAGGGCCCAAACCGATATGCTCCAATACCGGTTGTAGTCCAGATAAACGATTATTTATTGCAAACGCTCCGCTTAAACTTTGCGGAGGATCGGGCTGCCATACTTGAGGTTTCAAATCAGAAGTGACATACAAAGCACCGATAATAATGGTGCAAAACCCAATACAGTAATACACCGATTTTACTACTAACGCCGTTATTTTTTTCATAACACTTATTTTTTATTCATTTTATATATATTTACAGACATAATCCTACTAAAGTCAATCTATGTAAACTCCCTTTAGCCTACTCTAATTTGTTCAAGGAATGACACCATGAATAACCTAATGGACACGCTGCTTTTGATTATGCCGTTATTAATAACGTTGAGCACTGTCGTGATAGCATTGATTTTGGCCCACAAAATCTTACTGAATGAACAAACCTTAACAAAAGATAATCAATTATCGCGAAAACTCATTTTGTTATTGTTATATGTGCTGAGTTTTTTAGCCGTGAGCTTAGCCCTGCCTGTTGCAGATAGTACTCGCAATCAAGTCATTGGATTGTTTGGTATTGTGCTATCTGGTGTCATTGCATTTTCATCGACATCTATCGTGGGTAATATCATGGCTGGCATTGTGCTGCGCTTTACTAAGCCATTTAAAACGGGCGATTTTATTCGTGTTGACCAATATTTTGGACGAGTAACCGAAAAAGGCTTATTTGATACGGAGATCCAAACCGAACAACGCGAATTAGTGGCTTTTACTAATAGTTTTTTAACCTCTAATCCGATAACTGTCACTCGTAAATCGGGCACGATTTTATCCGCGAATTTATCACTTGGTTATGACCACCATCATGACAAAATCACACAGTTATTAATTACCGCAGCGAACAATTGTCAATTAGAAGAGCCTTTTGTGCAAATCATCGAGCTAGGTAATTATAGTATTTCTTATCGAGTATCCGGTTTATTGACCGAAGTAAAAAGTATGATTTCATCCCGTTCGCGTTTATACGCGAACATTTTAGATACACTGCACCAAGCCCAAATAGAGATCATGTCGCCCAACTTTATGAATACACGCAATATCGCTGACGCGCCACCCGCCATACCAAAAGCAACAGAGACACCGCCTGAACATATAGCTAAGCACGCGGATCCAAGTTCAGATACAACGCCTGAAGACATCATTTTTGATAAAGCAGAAGAAGCAGAGCAAAAAGAACGCTCGAGTACGGAACTCAGTGAGGATATTAAGGCGTTGAATGAGCAGTTAAAAGACGCTAAGAATGAACTAAAAGATCGGCTTGAATTACAAATCGCCCGTAAAAAAGAACAATTGCAAACCATTAAAACCAAACCGATCCAAGAATAAGAAACGTTAGTTGGGTGATTAGCCCTCAATATCTATCTTTCGTTGATTTTTGATGGATTTTTCAGACTTAGGTAACGTCAAGTGCAGTATTCCTTTTTTAAACTCCGCTTTAATGTTGTCTTGATCAACTGTAGGAGGTAACGAAAAGCTACGTTTAAAATAACCATATTGTCGTTCCATAAGATGATATTCACCTTTCTTATCATCTTCTTTTTCGATTTTTTTCTCTCCACTTATGGTCAAGACATTATCTGAAATATTTAAATTGATATCCTTAGTCTCAAGACCTGGTAACTCTGCAGTGACCTGATAACCGATATCATCCTCTGTAACATCAACATTGGGATTTAAGTTTAATTCAGTGGTTTTAAACGGTTTCTCGACCATGGCATGAAATGGCCAATGGCTTCTGAAGTTATCGAACATTTTTTCAAAATTATCCCATGACATATCAGTGGGCATTAAACTAGCTTGTTTAGTTGGTTCTATTGGCTGTTTTTTGGGTGTAATAGACATGTTTATTTTTCCAAATGTGTGAAAGGAAAAATGATGTTAACCCAAATGATTGAGACAAATAAATTAGCAATTATGCTTAGTGAAATGTGGGTAACCACAATTAAATGGTGCTACATAAAAATAGTAGTGAGAAATTTTGAAGTGCTTACTAATGCCATAGCTCAGTATTAATGGTCGGTGTGATAGGATTCGAACCTACGACCCCTTCACCCCCAGCGAAGTGCGCTACCAAGCTGCGCCACACACCGACCGAAGTTGAGCATTATATTGATTACAGCTTATAAATCCAGTGTTTTTATATATTTATCAATACTTCAGGATTTTTTATTCATTATAGTCTTGTATTTTTAGCTTTTGTGCTTAAATAAGCATTGGTTGTTTGATTAAGGATTACAGAGATATGTTACGCATTGGATTATTTATTATCACCAATATTGCTATTATGGTTTTGATTTCGATCGTATTTAGTTTGTTTGGCATACAAGGCGTGTTGGCTGAAAATGGGGTGGATCTTAACCTCACTGCATTGTTGATATATTCAGCCGTTATTGGTTTTAGCGGTGCACTCATTTCGTTGTTTATGTCTAAGTTTATGGCAAAACGTAGTATGAATGTCCATATCATTACGCAACCTCAAAATAGTGATGAACGTTGGTTGGTCGATGCTGTTAAACGTCAAGCAAAACAAGCAGGTATTGGTATGCCAGAAGTCGGTATATTTGATCATACCAGCCCCAATGCATTTGCCACGGGATGGAATCGAAATAACTCACTCGTCGCGGTGAGCACTGGTCTATTAAGCCACATGAGCAAAGCAGAGGTTGAAGCGGTACTGGCACATGAGATTAGTCATGTCGCAAATGGCGATATGGTCACAATGACACTACTACAAGGTGTCATCAATACATTTGTGGTCTTCTTATCTCGTATCATCGGGCATATCGTAGACCGTGTGGTATTTAAAGTAGAACGAGGTCATGGTCCCGCTTATTGGATTGTGTCAATTGTCGCACAAGTTATCTTAGGTATTTTAGCGCAAATTATCGTGATGTGGTTTTCACGTTATCGAGAGTATCGCGCTGACGCAGGTGCAGGAAAACTAGTGGGTAATCGCAATATGATTGCGGCGTTACAACGCTTAAAAACAAACCCCGATGATGAAGGTTTACCCACAGAAATGTCAGCATTGGCGATTAATGGCGGGAGTATTAAAGCATTATTCTCTAGTCATCCACCGTTAGATGATCGAATTAAAGCCTTACAACAGCCTCGTTAAGAGGCTGCTAATTAAAGTATGCGTTTATTCCCAGTCGTTTTCTAAAACAATACGGTAGCGCGCGTTCCCTTTTTCCATATGCGCAAAAGCGTCGTTGATTCGAGACATTGGAAACATCTCTATTTGCGGTTTAATGTTATGCAGAACCGCAAAATCTAACATCTCTTTGATTACATTGGGTGCGCCAACGGGTGAACTTGAAATGCTTTTTTGACCACCTAATAAATCAAACACGCCAACTTTTAAAGGTTCTAACGTCGCACCAACAAAGTGTAATCTTCCTTTCGGCTTTAATGTCGCCAAATACGCACTCCAATCCAAAGAGACATTGACGGTTGAGATGATAAAATCAAAGGAACCAGTGGCAGCTTGTAATTCTGTTTGTATGGTTGAATTAATTACATGATGCGCCCCTAGGCAATAGGCTTCTTTGGCTTTTGAGTCAGAAGAACTAAATGCCGTCACTTCACAGCCCCAAGCTCGTAAAAATTGTAAGGCCATGTGCCCTAGCCCGCCAATACCGACAACAGCAACTTTATCGGTGGGCTTGATCCCAAATTGCACTAATGGATTGAACACCGTTATTCCACCACAAAACAAAGGTCCTGCAATTTTCATATCCATACCTGCAGGTAACGCTATAACAGCAGTTGCATCCGCACGCACGACTTGGGCAAATCCGCCATGACGACCGATAATGGTCCCTTCAGCAGATGCACATAGATTTTGATCGCCAGTATCACAAGAATGACACTGGTGACAATAATCACTATGCCAACCTAAACCTACCGCTTGGCCAACGTGTAAATGTGTCACATGCTCACCAACCGCTTTAACCGTTCCGGCTACTTCATGTCCACCAACGAATGGATACTGAGTCATACCCCATTCGTTATTTTTCATCGACATATCAGAGTGACACACACCGCAATATGCCACATCGATATCGACTTGATGCGCACCTATTGCAGGCATTGTATAGGTGATTGGGGTAAATTCTGCTTGCGCATTTTCAACTGCAAAGGCTTTTATCATGTTTGATCCTGTCTCGTGTAAATGAAAAATAAATAGGTCATACCGGGTCCAAATATAGTTATATCGACACGCTACAATAATCATACTTTAACACTATCTATTTGCATTAGAATACAGGTTGTATCCTGCCATTTACAATCTATTACAATTTGTCGCTTAGTCAAACACAACCAATCCCGCACTATAGACGTTCAAATAAATAAAGTTAGTAAATCGAGCAATGATTACACTCCAAAATATAATCAAACAATTTCAAAATGGTGATGAAATCGTCACTGCCATTGATGATGTATCATTGCACATAAAGCGCAACGAGTTTGTCGCGATAATGGGCACTTCAGGATCAGGTAAATCAACCCTGATGAACGTCTTAGGCTGTCTTGACACGCCTACTTCAGGCCAATACCACTTGGATAACAATAACGTCGCGCAATTAAATGATGACCAGTTATCTCAGATCCGAAACAAATATATTGGCTTTATCTTTCAAACCTTTCATTTACTCCCTAAACTTGATGTCATTGGCAATATTAAATTACCTCTGCGTTACAGTGATGTATCTGAAGATGAAGCTCAGGCTCGCACTCTGGCATTAATTGAACGTGTTGGTTTATCTCATCGCAAGCACCATCGACCTTATGAAATGTCCGGAGGACAACGTCAACGAGTCGCCATTGCTCGTGCCTTAGTCAATCAGCCCAGTGTCATTTTAGCGGATGAACCTACCGGTAACTTAGACTCAAAAACCTCCGATGAAATCATGGCTCTGTTAACAGAGCTGCATCAACAAGGACAAACTATCGTGATGGTAACCCATGAACAAGACATAGCTAATTTTGCACAACGCATAATCCGCATGAAAGACGGTAAAATCATCGAGGATAGTGGGATATGAAAGCGGTATTAATGTTCAGTTCAGTCATTGGTTTAATCTTGATGAGCTCGTTAAGTTATGCGAATCCATTAATATTGTCAGGTAAAGTCTCCTCATCCGCTAAACAAACGGTTGTTGCTCCGCGAGGTTCATCGTGGAATATTCAATTACAATGGATGGAAGAAGAAGGCAAAGTCGTGCAACAAGGTGATTTGGTTGTTGTCTTTGACGGTGCGACAGAACAAAGTCGCTTAGAACAAAGCCAAGAGACACTAGAGCGCTTATTGCTTGAATATAAGCAATTAGATATGCAACTCCAACAAGAACTCACTGAAGCCCAAGGTCGATTTAATGTGGCCAAAATGCAAGTCGAAAAAGCACAAATAGAAGTTTCAGTGAACAGCGATACGCTGAGTGACTATCAAAAAGGGCAAAACCAAATGGTATTAGAACGCGCCCTGCTCGAACAAATTAAAGCCGAAGAAGCACTGAAAAAATCGGAAAAACAGCGTGCTTCAGGTTTGGAAAAGAAAAATATCGATATTTTAAAAGAACAAGATGACATTCAGTACTATGAAAATTTACTGACCAAACTCAATGTTATCGCTAGACATACCGGTCCCGTCACTTATGCAGATCATCCTTGGAACGGAACCAAAATGGCTTCAGGGATGAATGTGCAGCCAAGTTGGACGATTTTAGATGTACAAGCAACCAGTGATTATCAAGTTGAGAGTTTTGTCCATGAAATTGACGCATTGCGTTTAGCACAAGGTAACCAAGTCACATTGCACTTTGATGCATTTCCTGAACAGAGCTTTACAGGCACGGTGTCGTCAATTGGCACTCAAGCCGAGAATAAACCACAAATGAGTAATGCCACCTATTTTCCGGTCATTATTAAGTTTGACACGTCACCCAAACGCACCTTATTTCCTGGTATGAGTGTGCGTATCGTCCAAAATGAACAACACGAACAAAACGAAGAACAAGCACCGATTAACATCCCCAAAACAAATCCAAGTATGATTACCAAAAACATTGCCTTATCGGTTCCAGCCGAGCTCATGTCATTACAAACCGTAACGATTGGACCACCCAGTATTCGACGTATGTGGCAATACAAAATTCAACGTTTAGTTTCCGAAAATAAAATCGTTAAAACCGGCGATATGCTCGTCAAATTTGATGGACAAGAATTACGTACTAGCATGTTAACTCGTCAATCAGAACTCGACGCGGCAAGCAAACAGCTCGAAAAACTCATTTTAGAAGACACAGCAACACAAGAAGATCTGGAATTAGACCTAGCAGAAGCGTCAATGAATGAAGATAAAGCTCGGCGTAAAGTTGAAATTACCGTCTCATCACGCTCTGAAGTAGAGCGCCGTAAACAGGAAGCCGATTTTGTCATTATGCAAGCGCTTAAAGCACAAGCACGACAACGGTTTGATGAACATAAAACACGCCGCATTGTTAACCAACAAGTACAAGAAGCACGGATCATGAATTTACAAACGCGTGTGGATGAAATCAAAGACAGTATTAACAAATTAACTATTACGAGCCCCAGTGACGGTATTGTTGTTTTTCGTGACAATGGCGATGGAGATAGACCCGCCGTAGGTGACACGGTTTTTATGGGTAATTCATTAATGGATGTCCCTTCATTAGATAATCTGGCAATAAAAATGGAAGTTGACGAATCAGATACTAATAAAGTGAGCATTGGACAGGCTGTTGATGTTGTACTCAACGCGTATCCTGAACGTATCTTTACCGGTAAAATCACCAGTAAAGGGCAAGCATATCGCAATAAATCACAACGTAATCAAAAGGTCGTGTTCGATGCATGGGTGACACTGGATGATCTCGATCTGTCGATCATGCGCCCTGGGATGCAAGCAAACGTCAATTTATCCGCATTATCAGGAGCGCTTTAATGGTTAATTTAAGACCCCGTTCCGCCACTTTACTTAGTGTTAGTGTATTCGTCTTGTTCTTAATGGGTTGTGGAGATGACAAACCAAGTACTATTCCAACCTATGAAGTCAACACTCAACGTTTTTCTATCGAAATCAATGCTAATGGCGAAATTGAAGCCGCCGAATCGCAGAAGATTATTGCTCCAGGAAGACGTCCTATGATGCTTGCTTGGTTGGCAGATGAAAACACTCACGTTAACGAAGGTGATGTCATCGCTAGGTTTGATGCGGAGCGGATCACTCGTGACAAAAATGAAGAAGAATTTGCGGTACGTAAGCTGCAACAAGACATCATCAATTCTCAGGCGTCGCAAACTCAAGAAAAACAAGATATCAAATCTGAACAAAATTTTATTGAAGAAGAGTTTGCATTTGTGGATCGGTTTGCAATTGACGATTTACGGATTTATAGCCAATTAGATATTATCGACACCTTACAAAATCGTGATTTTTTAGAAGCCAAAGATTCATTTTTAGCTTGGAAAGAAACCAGTGTGTTAGAACAACATGATTCGGCCATGTCGGTGTTAGATATTAAAAAACAAGGACACCAAAGTAAGTTACAACAATACCTCAGTGCGTTAAAACAACTAGAAGTGACGGCACCATACTCTGGATTACTGGTGTACGTCAAAGACCGCAGAGGCGAAAAACCATCCGTCGGTAATACCGTCTTTCCTGGTAGTCCGATTGCTGAAATTCCCAACTTAGAAAATTTACAAGCGCGTTTGTATGTTTTAGCCGATGATGCGATTGATTTAGCCAACGGACAAAATGTCGATATTCAACTAGATGCGTTTCCCAACAAAACCTTTTCGGGTGAATTATCCTCAGTCGCGGCCTTCCCTAGAGAAATTAAACGCGGTAACCCCATTAAATATTATGAACTAACTGCCTCCATCAATGATCAAGACACGACCATTTTAAAACCCGGTAGAAAGCTATCCGCCACTATTCGTGTTACTCAGCCAATGGATACGATTGCAGTGCCCTTACAAAGTATTATTTATGAACAAGAACAGAGCTTTGTATATTTACAAACCGGTAACGAGTTTAGCAAACAGCCTGTCACAACCGGCCGAAAAAACTTATATTTTATCGAGATAACCTCTGGGTTAACCTTAAATGATGCCATTGCTCTGAGTGCTGTGAGTGCTGTGACAATCGGAGCTATACAATGAAAACGACCTTACCTAGACAACAATTCTCCGTATTAATTAAAGATGCCCTCTATGAGTTGTCAGCACAAAAATTACGGACATTTTTAACCTTATTAGGCATGATATTTGGTGTTGGCGCGGTCATCGCGATGCTTAATATTGGTGAAGGTGCGGAGCGTGAAGCCCTCAAACTCATCGATTCTATGGGTGTCAATAATATCATTATTAATCAACGTGACTATAATGATGGGGAATTAAGTGAGATCCGAGAAGACTCACTCGGTCTGACCATGGGAGATGTCGCGGCAGCAACTAATACGCTGCCATTTGTTGACGATTACAGTGCAACCAAAATCGTCAAAACCTTCGATATCTATTCTGATTTAGCTAAGTCTGATGCGCAGGTATTAGGGGTATCACAACGCTATTTTACTCATTCAAACTTGACCTTGTCACAAGGGCGTTTTTTACATCCTGAAGATGATAGTGCGTTAGCACAAGTAGCTGTGCTTGGCGCTGATACGGCGAGAGAATTATTTCCTGATGAAAATGATGTCGTTGGTCAATTGGTTAAGGTCAATCACGTTTGGTTAACCGTTGTTGGTGTACTAACCGCTCCGGCGGGCAATAAAGATGAATTTCAAGGCGTAAAGATTGGCGGGGACAGATATCGTATTTTTGTCCCATTATCCACATCATTGAAGAAGTTTTCGCACAACGTATTGGCGAGCGAACTCGATAGTATTAAATTAAAAATATCGGAATCGCAAAATCCGCTTGTAGCAGCCAAAGCTGTTACGCATTTAATGCAAATGCGCCATAATAATATTCAAGACTATGACATTGTCATCCCTGCTGAATTACTAGCCCAACAAAAGCAAACACAACAAATTTTTAATATTGTCATGGCTTGTGTCGCCGGTATTTCACTCTTAGTTGGGGGAATAGGGATCATGAATATCATGTTGGCGAATGTCATGGAACGTACCACTGAAATTGGACTACTTCGCGCTGTAGGCGCAACGCAACAAGATATTCGCTTACAGTTTTTGGCAGAGAGTTTTACAATATCCGTGCTTGGGGGGTTACTGGGTGTTGTGTTTGGTTTGGTGTTATCTGAAATTATCGGTTTTTACAGCGGCTGGGCAGTCAGTTGGTCATTATTGGCAATTGTGTTATCACTAGGAATTTGTCTAGTGGTTGGGGTTGGTTTTGGGGTGTTTCCTGCTATTAAAGCCTCCAAGCTGAATCCTATTGAGGCGTTACATAGCGATTAATGGAACAGTTAAAAACGATTAAACAGTTCATAAACTAATGTTCTGCATAGATGGTCGATGTAATAGGCACTAAAGCCGGTGCCTGTTCAAACCAATGTAAGAAGATATCTGCTGTGATTCTTTGTTGTATGTGATGTTTTTGTTCTGAAGGACAAAACAAACTGACACAAATTTCGTATTTGCCATAAATATTGGTTTCTACTGAAATATCCGGTTCAATATCAATAAATTCAGTATCTAACTGACGTTCAATAACCCCTTTATAGCGCTCAGCCACGTCACGGAAATCCTCACAATAATGGCGCGCCCGATCAAGTAACTGGGGAACTATTTGATACGGATTGGAGTGTGGCTCTAACGTCACTTTAAATTGATGTATTGCATAACGCTTTAGAAAATTTAGATTCGTCACAGTACGAGTAACAATTAAGCTATTGGGAATATATAAATGCTTGCCGGTATAATCCATAGACTGTTCATCGATTTCTAACACGGTTACTTTAGCCCAATCTAACTCGACGACTTCTCCACTGACATTATTTAGCTGTACCCAATCACCAACTCGAAAAGGGCGCGCAGAAATGGCATACAAATATCCTAAAAAGCACTGAATAAACTCACGTGTCGCCAACACAATCGCAACCATAAAAGCAGCAATCGAAAATGCAAGATTTTGCAATTCGCCAGACCACAACGATATAAACAACAACAACACTGCGAGATTGATTATGTTTTTAAATGAATTTACCGCAATACGTTTATTGGCACCACGCTGATAGCGACGACGCAATAAACGCACCACAGTTTGTTTCATTAATACAAAACATCCCAACAATAATATGCTTGAGAGAAATTTGTACTCATTAACAAACAACATAATTTGTGCAATCGGGATTGATTCCCAGAATTCCTGCATACGACTAAATACACTCTACAATAACAATTATTGCTAATACTAACTTAAAAGTGCCACATGAGCATTAATTACGTTACTAGTTATCGTCTGAACTGTTATTGTCGTGATTAATACGACTCGCAATCGCACCATCTTGTCCTTTATATTTGGCATCAACTCGCGCGTTATACGGTTTATCGGCGTGATCAGATAAGACTTCAAAACTCAGTGCCCCAATCTTCATTTTGGGACGTAACGCCAGTGGTAATTTACCCGAATTATAAAACTCCAAAACAATGTTACCTGACCAACCTGGGTCAATACGATGCGCAGTCACATGCACCATTAAACCTAAGCGAGCCAATGATGAACGCCCATCAAGCCAACCCACAATATTTGCCGGCAACGTCACCGATTCATAGGTAATCGCAAGAGCCAATTCGCCTGGGTGCAAGAAAAACGCTTTATCATCCGCGATACTAATTTCATCACTCATCACCAAATCAAGTTGCGCCTGCACGTCGGACTTTTCACCTGATAAATCGATATAAGGTGCGGCATGAGCCTGAAAAATACGAAACTTATTTCCAAGCCTCATATCCACAGTCAGCCCACTGATCTGATCATAATCAGGTTGAGGGGTAATCGCGATCTCACCTCGTTGTAACGAGGCGTAAATATCTTTATCGCATAAGCGCATGGGGATTCTCTAGTTAGTTGTACTATCTGGTAACATTATCTATCTACTGAACAGACAACGCAAATATTTATACAATAAATCATGAGTTTATGAGTGCAAAAAATGCGGTTTTACGCTACCATTTGGCAACTTTTTTTCTACAGTAATTTGCATTTTTGATTATGGCTCAAGCACCTCGTAAGATTTTAGTAACCAGCGCCCTTCCCTATGCTAATGGTTCAATCCATTTAGGTCATCTTTTGGAACATATCCAAACTAACATTTGGACGCGTTTTCAAAAAATGCGTGGACACACTTGTTATAGTGTCTGTGCAGATGATGCACATGGAACGCCGGTGATGCTAAAAGCGCAAGAACTGGGGATCACGCCGGAAGAAATGGTTGATCGCACGCGTGCTGAACATCATCAAGATTTACTTGATTTTGATATTGATTATGATAATTACTATGTAACACATTCTCCGGAAAACAAACTATTATCCGAGACTATTTACAACCGCTTACATGCAGCGGGTTATATCTCCACTAAGATCATTAACCAATTATATGATCCTGAAAAAGGCATGTTTTTGCCAGATCGCTTTATTAAAGGCGACTGCCCTAAATGTGGCGCAGAAGACCAAAATGGCGATAGCTGCGATGTATGTTCCGCGACTTATGCTACCACAGAGGTACTTAATCCTCGTTCGGTCGTATCAGGTGCAACACCTATTTTAAAAGACTCTGAGCATTACTTCTTTGACCTACCTAAATTCTCCGATATGCTACAAACTTGGATTAAATCAGGTACTGTGCAAGCTGAAATGGCCAACAAACTACAAGAATGGTTTGAGCAAGGTTTACAGCAGTGGGATATCTCCCGTGATGCGCCCTATTTTGGCTTTGAGATCCCGAATGCCCCAGGTAAATATTTTTATGTGTGGGTAGATGCGCCAGTTGGCTACATGGCGAGTTTTTTGAATTTTTGCGAAAAAAATAACGTTAGCTTTGATGAATATTGGAATGCGGATTCTGACGCTGAATTATATCATTTCATAGGTAAAGACATTACGTATTTCCATTGCCTGTTTTGGCCTGCTATGCTTGAAGGGGCCGGATATCGTAAACCAACGGGTGTTAACATCCATGGTTTTGTTACCGTTAACGGTGCCAAAATGTCTAAATCAAAAGGCACATTCATCAAGGCACGCACCTATTTAGATCATTTAAACCCTGAGTATTTGCGTTATTACTTTGCGTCTAAACTCAATGATAGTGTGACAGATATCGACCTAAACTTTGAAGATTTCACACAAAAAGTCAACTCCGATTTAGTCGGTAAAGTAGTGAATATCGCGAGCCGTTGTGCTAGCTTTATTACCAAGAAATTTGACAGCAAATTGTCTGACAACATTCTCGACCCAGCGTTGCTCAATGAGTTTAGTGCCGCTAGTGACAGTATTGCGCAGCATTTTGAAGCGCGTCAGTATCATCATGCGATCCGTGAGATCATGGCATTAGCAGACAAAGCAAACCAATTTATCGATACCCAAGCGCCGTGGGTAACGATCAAAGATCCCCAATTGCAGCAACATACTCATGATGTGTGTTCGATGGGTATTCATATGTTCCGTGTATTGAGCATTTACCTCAGTCCAGTTTTACCCGACTTATCGTTAAAAGCGCAAGAATTTTTGAATGATAGCTTTGTATGGGGTTCAGCCCAAACTACCCTCACCGGTCATAGTATTAATAAATTTAAGGCTATGTTACAACGTGTTGATAGCGATAAAGTGGCAGCAATGGTGGATGCATCAAAAGAGCACTTAGCGGTAACGGAAGATGCCAGCAAAAAAGTCAAAACGACAAAGAAAACCGAAAAATCAGCCAAACTGGGTAATAAGTCAGATAACGACGATGAGATTGCGCCGATGATCCAATTTGATGATTTTGCGAAGGTCGATTTGCGCATTGCTAAAATTGTCAGTGCGGATCATGTTGAAGGTGCTGACAAGTTATTGTGTTTACAATTAGATATCGGTACCGAGACCACTCGTCAAGTATTTGCAGGTATCAAATCTGCTTATGCCCCCGAAGATCTAGCTGGTAAGTTAACGGTAATGGTAGCTAATCTTGCCCCGCGTAAAATGCGTTTTGGCATGTCCGAAGGCATGGTTCTGGCTGCAGGCCCAGGCGGTGATGAGCTTTATATTTTAGAGCCTCATGCTGGTGCACAACCGGGGATGCGCGTTAAGTAAATCGTATACCTTATTGGTATTAATCTTGCGCGGGTTGTTTTGTATCAACCCGCATGCTTGCTTGAGCCGATTGCAAACGCGGTTTATATCGTGCAAATTTGGGTTTAATTAGCGTCAGAGGCATTTCAGTTTTTTGTGCCACCATAAAATACATACTATTGAACGGTGAAAAACAGCCCATATGCTGATCTTGGCGTATTCTTGAACGTTGCGACGAATGCTGTTGTGAAACTGTTTCACTTGACTGTTTTGACCATTTAGCCCCTACTTGACTCTGACTAAACATATTCCATTGACCAAAAAAGCGCTGCACTTTCACGGTAAACCCCAACACATGTAACCACTCTTTTACTCGATAATGGCTAAAAAAACGAGCTTGATGCAACGGATGACTGCGATATAAAGGTAAATGCTTAATCAGTCCGCTCGGACTAAATGGATTAAACCCCGTTAATATCAAATGTCCATCACTGCGCACCACTCGTTCGATTTCACGTAAAAGTTGATGAGGATCATGCGTAAAATCTAATCCGTTACACAAACACACTGCATCAACACTACCTTTTGCAAAGGGCAGTTCAGTTAGCTGTGCATAAATATTTTGATGCGTCGGATCGGGTAACGGGCATAATGATTCCGTCAGCTCATCTAATTGATGCTGATTGACATGCATATTGATCGTTTTGCGCAAGCGATTTTCTTGAGCCTGCCAACACATACTCAATTCTCCGATATTTAGCTGCACATCCCCATAAATCGTGTCGCAATGCTCACTCATCAACTGATTAATAGTATTCAACAAATCCTTATGACTTGCGATGATATGCCAATCCTCAGGGTAGCGAATCGGGTTAGGTGTGAAAGCATGTCCAACAAACATGATATAAGTCCTATTGTTAAAGCGACTGAGTTAAACGACTATGCAATTGATAATCTATCACGTAATATTCTAACTCGTGAAACTTTTTACTCTAATAGTGAAGGCAACATAGTGAAAATAACTCCAATAAACGCATTCACTGATAATTACATCTGGGCGCTGCACAATGAACAACATTGTGTCGTTGTCGATCCCGGCGATCCTGCGGTTGTGCTGGCTTTTTTAAAAGCGCACAATCTCCAGTTAAGTGCGATTTTAATTACCCATCATCATTTTGATCATACTGGTGGAATTAGTCAGTTAACCAAGCATTATCCACATATCACTGTATTTGGGCCGAATAATCCCAACATCAAAGGTATTACTCATCCTCTAGAAGATACTGACACCTTGTATTTAGACGAGTTGAAAATAGAATTGTCAGTGATGACCGTTCCTGGGCATACGCTTGATCACATCATGTATTTTGCACCAGGGATGCTATTTTGTGGTGATACGCTTTTTTCTTGTGGCTGCGGTCGATTATTCGAAGGAACACCTGCGCAAATGTTTGATTCATTGCGTAAAATCTCACAACTACCGCGTGAAACTTTAATTTATTGTACGCATGAATACACACAAGCAAATATTGCGTTTGCTGAAACAGTCGAACCACATAATAAAGCCTTAGCACAATACAAATTATGGGTGGAGCAACAACGCTCAAATAATAAACCCACGATCCCGACGTTGTTATCTGAGCAGTTGCAATTCAATCCTTTTTTACGTGTACACGTTGACAGCATTCAGGCATTTGCACAAAGCAGTGCTGGTGATTTGAGACAAAAGACCGTCACCGATCCAGTACAAGTATTTGCGGCGTTACGCCAGGCAAAAGACGACTTTTAGCACTTTGTTAACAAATCCAGTATAATGTGCGCTCACTTTTACGGTAAGAAGTTTTGAGGTAAGAAGTTTTCATGAGATTGTTGTTCATATTTATTAGTGTATTTTTATTGTTGGGTTGTCAGGCGACATCTATATTGTCATCGGCAAAACTGAGTGAAAGTGGTGCTCCCGTTGAATTAATGCATCCTGTAGAAAATGTTACTGAAGCATTATCGAGCATCGAACTGCCAGTTGAACTATCACCGACAGAGACACCTGAAGACATCACTAACTTATGGACATACATAGCGAAAAACGCAAATACCTTAGAAGGTCAACACCCAAGAATCACTGCACAACAAAAATGGTACAATAAACACCCACATTATATGCAACGTGTTTCTGAACGTGCTCGTCCGTTTATGTATTACATCGTTAACACGTTAGAGCAACATGACTTACCACTTGAATTAGCCCTTCTGCCGATTGTTGAAAGCGCCTTTGATCCTTTTGCGTATTCACATGGGAGTGCTTCGGGTTTGTGGCAGTTTATTCCTAGCACAGGTAAACGCTTTGGTATGGCACAAAACTGGTGGTATGACGGTCGCCGCGATGTCGTAAAAGCGACCGAAGGCGCTATTGGCTATTTATCTTACTTGCATCGTTTTTTTGACGGTAATTGGTATCATGCTCTAGCTGCGTACAATTCAGGCGAAGGTAGGGTTAGACGCGCCATAAACAAAAACAAACGTGCGGGTAAACCAACTGATTTTTGGTCTTTAGACTTACCCAAAGAGACCCGTCAATACGTCCCTAAACTAATTGCTTTGATCAATCTTCTGAAACAGCAAGTGGTAGATGACAACCTTAATTGGCCAGAGATCGCCAATGCCCCTGTTTTAGAAATCGTCACGATGGATGCGCAAATTGATTTAGCTATTGCAGCTGATTTTGCAGAGTTAACATTACAAGAATTACATGCATTAAACCCAGGCTTTAATCGTTGGGCTACCGCGCCGGATGGCCCTCATCATTTATTATTGCCTATCCAAAAAATAGAGACATTTGAACAACAACTAGCTCAGACCAAAGCGCAAGAACGAATTAACTGGGTGCGTTACCAAGTGCAATCTGGAGATAATCTTGGGGCTATTGCACAAGCACATCACACCACTATTGATATCATCAAACAAGTCAATGAACTCAATGGCAACAGCATATTTCAAGATGATTATTTACTTGTACCCGTGGCGTTAAAATCACTCGATCAATACACCCTATCTAAAACTCAGCGTTTAGCGACGATTAAAGATAAACGTCAGCGTAGCGAGCATGCTAAGTTGACGCATATTATTAAGCAAGGTGATTCATTGTGGGATCTAGCCAGAAAATACAAAGTATCGACTCGAGCATTAGCAAAATGGAATGGGATCGCACCGAAAGACGCAATTTATCCGGGAAAAAAGCTCGTGGTATGGTTACCCAATGATAAGCCTTCGGGTATTGTCAGAAACATTACCTATATCGTTAAAAATGGCGATTCATTAGCGCGCATTGGCCAAAAGTTCAATGTTAGAATCAATGATATAGTCAACTGGAATCAATTAGATAAAGGCAAATACTTACAACCAGGCCAACGCTTACGCTTAAGTGTCGATGTCACGCGAATGGAAACTGCGTCATAATATAAGTGTAGCGCCAGACGATAAGCCTAGCGCAAGCGGATAATCTTGACGCTAGCGTTTATGCTTTGCGCCAAGTCGTGCCATTAGCACTATCTTCTATAATTACACCTAACGCAGTTAAGGCATCACGCGCGGCATCTGCTGCGCCCCAATCTTTATCTGCACGAGCTTGATTACGCTGGGCTATCAAGCCCTCAACTTCAGCCGCATCGATCCCCGAGTCACTTTGTAAAAATGCCTGTGGCTCATCTTGTAAACAACCTAAGATATTGCCTAAGCCTTTTAATACTGCCGCTAACTTACAAGCTTCATTAGGATTATCAGTCTTCGCTTTGTTTAAGTCTTTAGCACAATCAAATAACACAGAAAACGCAATCGGTGTATTAAAGTCATCATTCATCGCCGCTTCAAAACGGGCTAAATAACCACCATAAGCTAATTCTGTTGTTGTGTCTGGTGTCACATCACGCAGTGCCGTGTATAAACGCTCTAAGGCAGATTGTGCTTGGTCAATGTTATCTTGAGAATAACTTAGCTGTGAACGGTAATGGGCCGACATTAAAAAGAAACGTAAAGTCTCTTTATGATGCTGTGCAAGCACGTCTCTTAGTGTAAAGAAATTTCCCAAGGACTTAGACATTTTTTCATTATCCACTTGGACCATACCCGTGTGAACCCATGTATTCACATACGGTGTATCAAACGCGCAGCAAGATTGGGCAACTTCATTTTCATGATGTGGGAACGTCAAATCAGAGCCCCCACCATGAATATCAAAATGCTTACCCAAGTGCTTGTGGTTCATGGCTGAACATTCGATATGCCAACCAGGGCGACCCTCACCCCAAGGTGATGCCCAACTAGGTTCATTTGGTTTAGCCATTTTCCATAAAACAAAATCTAAGGGATCGTCTTTTCCAGCTGCAACTTCAACACGCGCACCAGATTGTAGTTGCTCTAGATCTTGTTTACTCAATGCCCCATATTGTTCAAAGGTAGACACATCAAACAATACATCGCCAGAACTTGCCACATAGGCATGCCCTTTAGTGACTAAGCGTTCTATGACATCAATGATTTGGGGCATGTGCGTCGTAACTCGAGGCTCAACATCCGGCTCGAGTAAATTTAGAGCGGCAAAATCTTCATGCATCAAGGCAACAGTTCGATTAGTTAGCGTTTCAGTCGATTCATTATTAACGAGCGCACGTTGAATGATTTTATCATCGACATCAGTAATATTGCGTACGTATTTTACGTCATAGCCTAAGTAGCGCATATACCGCACCATGACATCAAAGCTAAGATAGGTGCGAGCATGCCCCATATGTGACAAGTCATATACCGTAATTCCACAGACATACAAACCCACTTTGCCAGGTTCTATTGGAGTAAACGGAGATTTTTGTCGTGTCAGGGTATTATAAATTTGCAACATGCTTAGCAGATTTCCATCGTTTGATTGAGTCAATCACGTGAAACGTGAACAACGTTTGAAATTATTTGTTAAGTTTACCATTCAAGGCATTGAGAATCATCGTAATTATGCACAAAGTAAGCTAAAATGCGACCACAACTACCCAATGAGGAAACATTATGTCATCGATTACTCTTAACACTAACCATGGTGCGATTACCATTGGTCTTAACAGTGAAAAAGCACCAGAGACAGTAGCTAATTTTTTAAGCTATGCGAAAGAAGGTTTTTTTGAAGGAACTATCTTTCACCGTGTGATCAAAGGATTTATGATCCAAGGTGGTGGTTTTACTGCCGATATGGAACAAAAAGACACAAAGGCACAAATTAAAAATGAAGCGAACAACGGTTTGTTGAATACCAAGGGCACGATTGCCATGGCGCGTACCCAAGACCCACATTCAGCAACGGCTCAGTTTTTTATTAATGCCAAAAATAACGATTTCTTGAATCACTCAAGTGAATCAGTCAATGGCTGGGGATATTGTGTATTTGGTGAAGTCACTGACGGTATCGAAATCGTAGAAGCGATTGAAGCCGTGGCAACCGGTAATTCAGGTTTTCATCAAGACGTACCTGTTGAAGCGGTAGTGATTGAATCTGTCGAAATTAGCGAATAGTAGTCGTTTTGATCGCTTTTTATCACAAGGAACGTTAAATGGGTAAATTTACCTATTTCATTTCTGATTTGCATCTAAGTGCTGAACGTCAAGACATTACAGACTGTTTTATGACATTCTTGCGCGAGGATGCACCTAACGCTAATGCGTTGTATATATTAGGCGATTTGTTTGAAGTATGGATAGGTGATGATGATCTTAATCCGTTTACTAAATTCATTGCCCAAGCACTGCATAATTTATCATTGACGACGCCGGTGTATTTTATTCACGGAAATCGTGATTTTGCTTTAAAATCCAAATATGCCAAACTAGCAGGCTTGACCTTGTTAGATGAGCAAACGGTCTTAGATTTATACGGTACACCCACCCTTATTATGCATGGCGATGAATTGTGTACGCGTGATGTTGAATATATGCGTTTCCGCAAAAAATCTCGTTCGCGATTATGGCAATTGTTTATGCTGTCGCTACCGTTATCATGGCGCAGGCGGATTGCCAATAACGGTCGCAATATATCAGCGCAAAATAAACAAGTCTTGTCGATGGAAATCATGGATGTCACCCCATCTGAGGTGATCAGCACCTATGAAAGATACGGCCTAATACGGATGATCCACGGTCATACGCATAGACCAGACATTCACATTCACGTAATAAAACTTGATGGTGTGAAAAAAGACGCCACCCGGATCGTATTAGGTGACTGGTACAGTCAAGGAAGTATTTTAAAAGTCGACAGACACGGATTTGAATTACAAAAACGTAGTTTTAAAAAAAGCGCTAGTTAGCACTTTTTTATTATCTGTTTACTATTAGGACTATCAAGCTGTTTTAGCTAATGCCACAGCAGATGGCAGACCTGAGTGAAACCTAAAATCATCATCTTCGGTAATGATCAACTCACCTTCTACTTGTCGAAAATGCGCAATACGTTCTTCAATATCATCGCCCCCAACCGTGCGTGCAAGATTCAAATAATCACTGTAATGACGGGCTTCGGAACGTAATAATGAGATATAAAACTTAGTCAACTCAGGGTCTAAATGCGGTGCAATAGCTGCAAATCGTTCACAACTTCGAGCTTCAATAAACGCACCACATATTAACGTATCACTTAACTTTGCCGGCTCATGAGTGCGCACATGCTGCATTAAGCCACGCGCATAGCGAGAAGCACCTATATTGTCATAGGGCATGTTTCGCGCTTGCATGATCTCTAAAACCTGACCAAAGTGATGAAGCTCCTCTTTAATCAACAAGACCATTTTGGATATTAGCTCATCCCCATGGGCAAAGTTAGAGCGACTAATTAATTTTTTGGATAAACCGATATAAGAACTAAAGTCACCATCACCAACTTGACGATATGCAAAATCTTCAAACGGTTTAAGCCATGCCAATAATGCGTCGGCACTTTCAGTATCAACAGCATAACGGCGCAACAATAACATTGCTGTTTGCGCTGCTTTTAATTCACACATCAAATGATCGGCTAATAGTACTGTCAAATTTTGCGGTTTGATTGCTTCATCAATCCAAGATTGAGGCGTCGGATGAGATAAAAAAGCATGAATAGGTTCAAGTAATACAGAAGTAGACACAAGTCACTCAACAAATAAATAATATGGTAATTTTAAGGATATGCATCAGACATTGCAAACACTCAGCGTTAATAGTGACAAAAACTTCAACCAAAGGATAAATTTTCAGCAAATTGATTGACTTTCATCATGGTACGTCGCATTATTTGTTAAGACATTGTAAATAGATTCTCATAATATTAACAAATCGAGGTTGATGGTATGGTCTACTGCATACAGCACAAGCACTTACCCCGCTCACTTTTTCTGTTAACAATGTTACTCCTTGCGAACATGCGCGCAGGGCCTTTATAGACTTAATGGAGAGATGTGATGATCCTAAATCACTTATGGGGCTTGTATGCTAGTCCTCGTTCAGAGTGGCAAGAAATCGATCGAAATCATGAAAATTACTTATATGCACTAAGCCATATTGCAATTATTGCTCTAATACCTTCGGTATGCAGTTATTATGCAAGTGCACATTTAGGTTGGAGCATTGGCGCAGGCGATACTATTCGCTTAAGCCAAGAAAGTGCGTTATTTATGGCAGTAGGTATGTACTTTGGTCTAGTAGTGGGTGTTGCATGCCTAGCCATGATGATCCATGAATTAGCAGATGTATTTGATGCCAAACCATCGATTACACAGGCCTTAGAACTTGCTGCCTATACATCAACGCCCTTGTTTATGGTAGGTTTTGCATGTTTGTACCCTGAGTTATGGTTTATCAGTGCAGTGGGGCTAGTCGGTATTGCTTACTCTGTGTATTTATTATATTCAGGGGTACCAATATTAATGCATATTCCTGAAGAAAAAGGCTTTATTTATGCCTCTACCGTCGTCACTTGCGGTATGGTGTTGTTATCAATTTTGATGGCATTATCAATAATTTTATTAGGTTCAGGTGCTGGTATTACTTACATTTAGTATTATTGAATGTATTGATAGTCCACGTTGTAAAGTTCAAAAAAAACGCTGTTGATGTGATATTCATCATACAGCGTTTTTTTATGACTACGTTTTTTACTTTGAGCAGTTAGTCCTGCGGCATATTATGAACGTCTATATTACTCAATTCTGTTTTAGAACGTGATGACGATTTTGCTTTTTCATTACGGTCATTATTTACACGATCGAGATAAACTTGATTCACATCACCTGTGATGTACTTGCCATCAAATACTGACGTTTCAAATTGTTCTATAGCAGGATTTTCTAATCTTACCGCATCCACTAAATCATCAATATCTTGGAAAATTAAACCATCAGCTTGAATTAGTTCGCTAATTTGTTCAATTTCACGACCATAAGCAATGAGCTCGTGCGGTGATGGCATATCAATTCCATACACGTTAGGGAAACGAATCTCTGGTGCGGCAGAAGCAAAATAGACTTTCTTCGCACCTGACTCACGAGCCATTTCAATAATTTGTCCTGATGTTGTACCACGTACAATCGAATCATCAACTAACAATACATTTTTACCTTTAAACTCAGATTTAATCGCATTGAGCTTACGTCGGACAGATTGACGACGTTGCTTTTGCCCTGGCATAATAAATGTACGGCCAATATAACGGTTTTTAACAAATCCTTGGCGGTATGGTAAATCAAGCGTGTTGGCAATTTGCAATGCCACATCCATCGATGTTTCAGGAATAGGGATAACGACATCAATATCTTTGTCAGCCCATTCACGTTTAATCTTATCACCTAATTTAGTTCCCATATTAACGCGCGAGGCGTATACAGAAATACCATCAATAAATGAATCTGGGCGTGCAAAATAGACAAACTCAAATATACAAGGTGCATGAACCGGTGCTGCTGCACATTGCTGAGTAAACAACTCACCTGCTTCAGTGATATAAACTGCTTCACCAGGTAGCACATCACGAATGAACGTAAAACCAACTGCATCAAGTGCCACACTTTCAGAAGCAACCATGTACTCCATGCCAAGTTCTGATTGACGTTTGCCTAATGCTAATGGACGAATACCATTAGGATCACGAAACGCAACCATACCGTTACCAATAATCGATGCGACGACGGCGTATGCACCACGGATTTTTTGATGAACCGTTGTGACTGCTTTGAAAATTTCTTCCGGCGTAACAACCATACCATGACAAGCTTGGAGTTCATGCGCAAAAATATTCAATAAGATTTCAGAATCAGAGGTCGTATTAATATGACGACGCGCTAGTGTCACGACTTCTTCTCGTAACTCATGGGCGTTGGTTAAATTACCATTATGTGCAAAAGCAATCCCATAAGGTGAGTTAACATAGAAAGGCTGAGCTTCCGCAGAACTTGAGCTGCCAGCCGTAGGGTAACGACAGTGCGCAATACCCGTTGTACCCAAAAGACGCTTCATATGTCTAGTATGAAATACATCTTTTACTAACCCATTATCTTTGCGTAAATGAAAATTACCATTATCAATGGTCATAATTCCTGCGGCGTCCTGTCCGCGGTGTTGAAGCACGGTCAAACCGTCATATAAATCTTGAGCAACGGGAGCATGACCAACAATACCGACTATACCACACATGTTAAATTACCTATTTAAGCGGGTTTTAAAAAACTTGAACTACCTTGCAAGTATTCAAAGAACCATTCAATCACTATGGCAAACTCTGGGATCAATAATGAATCACTCCACCATTTAGCTTCAGAAAAAGCAGTAAAAGAATCGATGAAAAAGAGTACTGCTGAAACGATTAGTACGCCACGAAGCGCACCAAAAACAATACCTAACATTCGGTCTGTACCGGATAAGCCAGTAAATTCAACTAACTGACCCACTACATAATTAAAGATGCCGCCGGCAATCATTGTTGCGACAAACAAAATGCCTATGGCTGCGCCTTGGCGCCACATTTCATTTTCAATTTGGGTTAATAACAAAGCGACATTGGGATAAAAGCGGCTGGCAACATAAAACGCGGAAAACCAGATTACTAGAGATAAGGCTTCTTTCATGAATCCCCGCGCTAAACTAATAAGCGCAGAAACAACAATGATACCTATGATGGAATAGTCAACCCAATTCATATTGTTTGCATTCTGATAAACATGCCTTGTACACACGAGATATTAATGGCGCGTATTCTATCAGATGAGTGTGTCTTTGCCATCATGATTTTTATTTAATTGTGAAAGGAGTCAAGCGCCCCTTTAACTTAGTGATTTCATTTAAATGTGGTAACGCCATTTTAAGTTTTTCTTGCTCAATTTCTGGACCAACAAACACTTTTGTCAGTTCACCGGAAGGTGTTTGAACGGGTCGAGAAAAAGTTCGATAGCCTGCTTTTTCTAGTACATTCATCAGTTCGCGGACATTTTTTTGGTGGCGAAAGCTTCCTAGTTGAACGACCCAGCCAGCTGAGTCTTGCGGATCAGCAATGAGTATTTGTGTTTGGTTTGCTAATGATGCATTTTGGTTTTTCGGTTGCATGTTTAGTTTAGACGATGGATTGTTAGCTGTCGGAATGTTCATAGTTGGTTGTGATGACTCAAGCTCAGTAGAAGGCTCATCATCCACAGCAGTTTCTAATTCAATTGATGCTGTGATTTGGGCTTGTTGGTTCAATGCCTCTATATCAACCTCACTTGGCTGCTGCATACTGAGTACTTCTGGTACTTTGGGAATACTAACTTGAATATCTTGCTTAGTTTGCTTCTTACCATCCAAGAGATCTGGTAAAAATATAACGGCTAAAGCAACAATGATCACCGTTCCCACTAATCGATTTTGTAATGCAGAATTCACTGATTAACCTTCCCTAACCTAAGCGTCAAAAATATCGTTACGCTTATAATTTGCTTGTACATGCAAAAAAATCACTTAACGTAAAAAACGAACCAAATATTACCACTAAATCTTGCTCGTTGGCAGTTTTTATTGCATGGATCAGACCTGTGATAGGATGATCAACAGCAGTGATATGTTGTGCATCAACGTCTAAATCGGCGCTTAAACAAAGTGCGATATCGCTAGCTTTTGCTGCACGATCAATACTCACATCACAAGGATACCAATGTGTGACAATAGGAACAAAAGGCGCTAACAATCCACGAATGTCTTTGTCTTTCATTACACCACAAATCGCGAATATCCGTTGTGGTTGCATTATCTTGATGTGTTTAACTAAATATTCTGCGGCATGTGGATTATGGGCCGCATCCAGTAAAATGGTGGGAGCCGTCGGACCTAATGTATGTTCAGTAAATACCGTTAACCGGCCAGATAATAGTGTTAAATTAACACATTCCTGCCATTGTGTCGGCGATAACAACCAGCCTAACTGCTCTATGACTGCAATAGCGGTAGCGACATTGGGTAGTGGAATATGGGGGAGTGTCGTAGTTAATGATAACTGCTCGGATTGATATCGAAAGTGTTGCTGCTGAACTTGATAACGGAAGTCTTTACCTGCCCACTTAGCAATGGCTTGATGCGTATTCACTGCTTCGACAAGGGTTTTTGGGGGATCAATTTCACCAATTATAACAGGTTTATGTGCCCGCATAATGCCCGCTTTTTCTATCGCGATTAGCTCTCTCGTATCACCTAAAAATGCTTGATGATCTAAGCCTATACTCGTAATGACTGCGACATCAGGGTCGACGATATTTATCGCATCTAGGCGTCCACCCAACCCAACCTCAAGAATAACTACATCGAGCTGTTGTTGGTTTAACAACCACAAGCCTGCTAAGGTACCAAATTCAAAATACGTCAGTGACACATCACCGCGAGCTTGCTGAATCGCAAAAAATGCAGCGGTATGCGCAGCATCATCAAGCAAAGCATGATTGATACGAACACGTTCGTTATAGATGTTAATATGCGGAGAACTATACACTCCGACGGAACGCTTAGATAGCATGGCTGCTTGTTCAATAAAGGCACAAGTTGTGCCCTTACCATTTGTTCCTGCGACAGTAATGACCGTCGCAGACGACCAATCTAATGCCATACGCGCATAAACTTGTTGCACTCGCCCTAAGCCCATATCGATCCCGACAGGATGTATGGACTCAAGATAAGCCAGCCAATCGTCTAACGATGAATCAGCAGTCAGAGGCATCAATATTATTTATCATCAGCTTGGTCTACTGGAAAATCAGTAGGTTGAACGACGACTTCATGATCAACGGTTTCTAATACTTCAGGAACAATATGCATATGGTGTAATTTTGATAATATGCTGAACAAAGTATCGCGCATATCACGACGATCGACAATCATATCAATCGCCCCTTTTTCGAGTAAGAACTCACTGCGTTGGAACCCTTCAGGTAAGGTTTCACGTACCGTTTGTTCAATGACGCGAGGACCAGCAAAACCGATTAATGCTTTTGGCTCTGCAACATTCACATCACCGAGCATCGCTAAACTGGCCGAAACCCCACCCATTGTAGGGTCGGTTAAGACTGATATATACGGTAAGCCTGCTTGGCTCATTTTTGCTAAGGCTGCAGATGTTTTAGCCATTTGCATCAATGATAGCAACGCCTCTTGCATTCGAGCACCGCCACTAGCTGAAAAACAAATAAGAGGTAGTTTTTCTTCTAGACAGGCGTTTACTGCTGCGACAAAGCGCGCACCAACAACCGAGGCCATTGACCCACCGAGAAAGGCAAATTCAAAGTTGGCAACGACGATAGGCATCCCCTTAAGGCTACCTTTAACCACGATGATGGCATCTTTTTCATTGGTCGCTTTTTGTGCAGCAGACAGACGGTCTTTGTAGCGTTTGGAGTCTTTAAACTTCAAGATATCTTGTGGTTCAAATTCACTACCTAATTCTTCACGTCCATCAGGATCTAAGAAACTATTAATACGGGCACGCGCACCAATGCGCATGTGATGGTCACATTTTGGGCACACTTCGAGTAATTTTTCTAATTCACTACGATACAATACCGAGTCACACGAACCACATTTTGTCCATATACCTTCTGGAACATTACTTTTTTCTGATGATTGGGTACGTGGGAGAATTTTTTCAATCCAGCTCATTGCTATTATATCCTGTTGGTATTGACTACTTATATGTGGAATTAAACCACATAATCCTGATTTTACGAAAGATTAACTGGTCTAAGAAGTTCGAATTACTCAATATTGGGTAAATTTAAAAATGTCGGACCGAGTGGACTTTTTGGTAAGTCATAGCCAGGATAGTCAACATCGATAAAATATAGACCATTAGGTTTTGCAGTCATGCCCCCTTTGGTGCGATCTTTAGCGGCTAATAGTTCAGCAAACCAATACTCTGACTGCTCTCCTGAACCAACTAACATCAACGATCCAGCGATATTTCGAACCATATGATGTAAAAACGCATTGGCTTTAATATCGATAATGACATATTCAGCAACACGGCTAACATGGATATGATGAACATTACGCGATGCAGTTTTAGCTTGACACAACGCAGCTCGAAAAGAGGTAAAGTCATGTTCACCTACTAAGATCTGAGCAGCATCGTGCATTTTTTGAGCATCTAAAGGCATGTAACAATGCGTTAATCCTTTTGCTAATATCGCTGGAGGGACTCGGTGGTTGTATATGACATAACGGTAGCGTCTAGCGGTAGCACTAAAACGTGCATGAAAATCATCTGGTACCGTGACAGCCCATTTAACCGCGACTGAATCGGGTGTTTTCGTTGTTAACCCAAGGGTCCAGGCTTTTTCATCACGCTTTGCCGTCGTTTTAAAATTGACGATTTGATACGTGGCATGTACACCAGCGTCAGTTCGACCGGAACAAATCACTTTGATGGGTTCATCGGCAATATAGCTCGCAGCTTTTTCTACTGCTTGTTGTACTGTTGGCACATTATCTTGGCGTTGCCAGCCATAAAAATCAGCACCGTAGTATTCTACAGCCATCGCAATATTAGTTGTTGTCATTATAAATTTTCGAGTTGCTCTAGTATGTGTTTGGCTTCATCTTGTTGCTCGCTAGAGCCTTTAGCCAATACTTTTTTAAGTAATTTTTGTGCTTCACGTATTTCATCTATTTCAATATACGCTCGTGCCAAGTCTAAATCAGAAGAAAAAGCATCATCAATGGTCATATCTTCATCGCTCACCGGTTGCGGCATACCTTCTAAATTTTTCAGTAGATCCATTTCTGGCTCTTCCGTTAATTCGCTACTGATATCATCCAGCAGTGCATCAACATCAATAAAATCAGGCGTATTATCAATGATTTTTTGAGTAACATCATTTGCAGCTAAAACTTGCTGTAAATCTTCATCTAAAAGATCATCTATTCCTTTAGTATTGACTGCAGGCTCGTCTTCATCGTTATTTTCGAGCGATTGTAATAGCTCGTCAAAATCCGTATTTTCTATGTCGTCGAGCTCTGATTCATCATTCTCATGGAGCATACAGCCACCTATATCAGGTAGATCATCCAATAACGACGCCGCCATTTTAGACATGGGCTCTGGCTCTGGCTCTGGCTCTGGCTCTGGCTCTGGCTCTGGCTCTGGCTCTGGCTCTGGCTCTGCGGATAGTGTGTCATTAGCAGGGCTAATAACATCATTTATTTCAGATAAATCCGCATCATTTAATAATTCTTCAAGGACATCTTCGGTAAGCGCATCTTGCATGTCCATTTCAGCGTTTAATTCGTCATCCAGAATATCTGAATGATCTAACTCGGAATTGGTTTCAGTCGCAATAGGCTCGTCATCAGTGTCTTCACCCGCCGAAAAGGACTCACCCAACATACTTTCCATCATCTCAATTTGTTCAATTTCATTGAATAAATCATCGACGGTTGAATCGATGTGTTGACCTTGCATCGAAATTTCTAATTCGAGGCTAGCAACATCGGCTTCACTTAATCCTGCGTCTTCGTCAATTTCAAGTGTATCGGGTAATGCTGATCGGGATAATTCGTCAGCAAGATCGGCAAGTTCATCAGGGATTTCATCGACGTCTGTTGGCGCTTTTTGTACCTTCTCGCTTTGTACTTCTTCGGCAACTTCATCTAATAATGAGTCAATATCGAAATCATAATCATCAGCAATACTTGCTGAGCCGGGTTCGATTAACTCCTCATTTAAAATATCATCAATATCATTGGAAACATCAATGGCTTCGATTAGCGCATCGCCATCATCAACGAGTTCTGGAGCCGTCGCTAAATCACCCGAACCAAACAATTCATCTAATGCACTTTGAGCGAGTTCACCCGATGATTCTTCAAAATCAATGTCTTGGATCTCATCACGTAATTGCTGCTCTAAATCATCCGTTTCAGTTAATACATTTTCATCTAATAAGTCGTCGCTAAGTAATTCATCATTCAATAATTCATCACTTAACAGATCATCCGTTATTAATTCATCAACGGCCGTAGCATCAGTATTTGTAAACAAGCTATCCGCTGGCACTTCGAGATCGGCTTCAGACAACTCAATGATATCTGGTGCAGCGTCCACGGCCGGTTCCTCAGGTACAACATCGCTCAGCTTAGGTGTCCGTGCAAACAACCACATTCCTAATGCAATCAGCGCAGCGAGGACAATACCAGAGAGCAAAGCAATCATTACCATTGGCTCTTTTAAGAGTGTATTAATATCACTGAAAAATGTACTTTGTGATTCAGCTTTATTGAGCAAATTAGCATTTTGTAATAGTGCATATAACTGAGCTTGTAATTCAGCTTGCGCATCGAGTTGTTCTTGCACATCACCATCAACTCTATTCGATAGTGATGTGAGTTGTTGCGATACGTGTTGTAATTGGTCTGACAATAATTCATTTTCGTCAAGTAGCACTTGAATTGTTTCAAGTGACACGGCGTATTGGTTTTTTAATTCATTAAGTATCTGTAACTCATTTGATGTTAACGTTACTGGATTTAACGCTACAGATGTTGATTTAGCTTTAGGTGTGGATACCACAGTTGAGTTTTTATTCGAGCTGTCAGTGGGGCTTTCGGTCGGATCAATGTAGCCAACCGCATCCTCATCCCCTTCAATTTTGGCACGCGCCATATCCAAATTGATCGCCGCCACAAAATCTGGTGATGGCAATTCAAGCATCGCATTATCAAGTAGTTGGTTAACGTTGTTATCTTTAAATGCCTTTGGATTAAGGACATATATGCCGTACATCACTGGATACAACGATGCTGGACGATCAGCTGCAAATTCGGAAGAGTTACGATAATCTCGTGCAATACGCCACAACGTATCATTAGTGCTGACAGGACCGAAAATCACATCACTAATTTCAGCCGTGCGTTGACTGCCGGTTTCGCCTCGTAATTGCACGCGTTGAAACTCGCCAGCAACAACCAAAGCACTCCCAAATATGGAAGAAACAATTAACAGGATGAGCGCAATTTTCTTCATGCATATTCCAAATGTCGTTAGCCTAATCATAAGGTTATCGGCTAAACTTTTGAATAAAAAAGTATTAATAAACAATAGCATAAAAGCCCGTTTGAAACGAGCTTTTATCTTACGTCGAAATTGCAGGCTGGCTTACAAAAAATCTTTAATCAATGTTTCTGCAATTTGTACGCTATTGGTCGCCGCACCTTTACGAATATTATCAGATACAACCCACATGTTAATCCCATTTGGATGAGAAATGTCGTTACGAACACGACCAACATGTGTCAAATCATTACCACTAGCACTGCAAACTTGGGTCGGGAATTCTTCACGATCGTCATATAACTTAACACCTGGGGCTGCAGCTAATAATGCTTTTACTTCTTGTGCATCAATCGGCGAACGCGTTTCAATATGGATTGCTTCACCATGACCATAAAATACAGGGACACGTACCGCTGTTGGGTTGACCAAAATAGTATCATCACCCAGTATTTTTCGTGTTTCCCACACCATTTTCATTTCTTCTTTGGTGTAGTCATTATCCATAAATGCATCAATCTGCGGGATCACGTTAAACGCGATTTGACGTGAAAAACTTCCTTTTTGCACTTCACGCGCATTTAATAAATCAGCAGTCTGAGTCGCTAGACCTTCCATCGCTTCTTTGCCAGCACCTGACACTGATTGATACGTACATACGTTAATCCGCTCAATACCCACTGCATCATGAATCGGCTTCAGCGCCACCATCATTTGAATAGTAGAGCAATTAGGGTTAGCGATGATATTACGGTTTCTAAAATCTGCTAATGCATGTGCATTTACTTCTGGCACCACTAATGGAATATCAGGTTCATACCTAAAGTGAGAGGTATTATCAATCACAATACAGCCGGCTTCAGCTGCAATTGGCGCAAACTTTTCAGATACACTACCACCAGCAGAGAAAAAACCAAACTCAGCTTGAGACCAGTCAAAAGTATCCGCATCTAATACTTCAATTTCTTTACCCTTAAAATTAATCGTGCCACCGGCTGAACGGCTTGAGGCTAGAGGAAATAATTGATTGATGGGAAATTTACGCTCTGCGAGTATATCCATCATTGTTTGACCTACAAGGCCAGTAGCGCCTAAAACGGCAACATTAAATGCTTGTGACATGGTAAAAAGTAATCCTTAAAACAGGTTATGGCGCAATGGCATTAAAGCCTAGCGCGGACAAAATTAGCTGTGTTGGTTGATGCGTACATGTGATCTGTAAGGTATCAAATTCTCGACGAATTGACGCATCAAGCTGATACTTAGGATCACGGTATTGCTTACGCAGCAGCGCGAAACAGTCGGATTGTGACATGTTCGTCACAAATTGGCTATGATCATATGCTATATCATATACCGTACCTACTAATATACTAAGCGATTCAATGGTTAAACACTCATCGGAGCACACTATTTGCAGGGTTGCATCAGGTAAAAACTCGTGCATTTTATGTACCACAGGCTGATTAACTTGCTGCGCTAACCACTCATACAGCATAAATGTTCCCCGCGTTTTTCCTTCAAGGCTATGTCCTGCAATATGCGGAGTCGCAAACAAACAATGTGCAATTAGGGACTTGAGTATAGTCGGTTCATGCTCCCACACATCTAAGATTAATGTAGGGGCTAACTGTTGTTCTGCCGATCGCAATAATGCTTGATTATCGATGACCTCTCCTCGACCAGCATTGAGTAAAATTTGTCTTGGCGAAAGCTGTGTTAATACTTCTTCATTAAATAAATGCAATGTGGGATGTGCGCCCGTTTTCACTAAAGGCGCATGTAAACAAACGATATCACATTGCAAAATTGCTGTTAAATCACCCCACTGTGGTTGTGCTTCTGCCTCAGCTCGAGGAGGATCGTATGCATGTACAGTCATACCCAGCGCACTAAATTTAGTGAGTACACGACGTCCAACCTGCCCTAACCCCACAATCCCTACCGTAAAGCCCGATAATACCTCAAATGAATCCGATAATAGAATATCACCGCGCGCCAATAACGCATGTAAGATGCCTGCCAGTGCATATTCGGCAACTGATTCCGCATTACAACCTGCAGCGACATAGGTGGCAATATCTGCGCTAGCTAGCGCATCGAGATCTAAATGATTATAGCCAGCCGTCGCGGTTGCTAGATATTGGCATTGGGTTAATTGCTCTACCCGTTGAGCATTAATTTTAGTCGTAGAGCGCAACATTAATGCATTGACGTTGCATAAATCATTTGCACTAATAGTTTGGTGGTTAAAGGCTTGCGCTTGCCCTAACGATGGGAACACGTTAGCGGCAAACGGCATATTATCATCATATAAAATATTCAAGTCCAACACTCCATCAACGCCTTAGTCACTGCTTCAGGCGCTTCAATTTGAGGGTAATGCCCAACATCTAACGCAAATGTCTTAGCATTAGGTAACAGGCGGATAAATTCATCAAGCATGTGCTGACCGGAAATAGGATCATATATACCATTAATGAATGCTAATGGGATCTTACTGTTTACTAACGCATCTTGCCAGCGTTGTGCAAATACTGCACGCTCATCAATATATTGCAACACGCTAGGGATCACGCGACGACCATCATGCACTATTAGCAATTGCCACAGATCATTGATTAATCTGGGACTAGGCGGTGTATTAGGGCCAAATATACTCATAAAACTCTGATGTAACACGCGCTTACTCATCAACTTAACTGCAATAGGACCAAGTGAGGATTTAAGCAATTTTTGAGTGAATAACGGTTTATGTAATGCGGCAAATAAACCACCATTTAAAAATGAGACTGACTGAAACTCAACAGGGAGCGCAACATTTAGCTCTGGCTGTTGATCATTGACTAAAGCAGGTGATTGACTGCGCGCGACTAATTCTTGTGCCACCGACACGCCATAATCATGAGCAACCACATGACAAGCTTCAATACCGATGGCTTTCATATGTTCAAGTAATACGCATACTGCATCCGTTTGTTGTTGCAGAGTGTATTGATGTGGGTAAGGTTTATCCGAGATGCCAAAGCCCAAAAAATCCATACCGATGCAGATATGAGAATGCCGCAAGGCTTGCCATTGATAATGCCAATCATAACTGGCACTGGGAAATCCATGTAAAAAAAGGACGACGGGTTTATCAATAACGACAGGTTTGTCATGAGAGGAGGTAACCTGCAGCGGTACAGGGCTAAAACAGCCAATATGCCACTGCTCAAATTTGATATATTGCGCTTGAGCTTGATAATCCCGAAGAGCAATATGACTCATTACGCTCTAAATCCAGGGTAATCACGATCTAATTTACGTAAAATGCCAGGCCACGCAAGTTGTCCACCTGATGATTTTAACACCATTTCGGCTTGAGCTTGGATCCCTGCCAGTATAGCATCGGGTACTTGAATCAGATTTTGTCCGGTGCCTTGTGCCATGAGTTGTACTTCAGCAGCTCGCTGCATAATGTACATAAACAAAAACGCATCAGGAATGGTCGACGCGCAAGTTAATAAACCATGATTGCGTAAGATAAAGAAATTTTTATCACCTAAATCTGATACTAAACGCTGCTTTTCATCCGAATTAAGCGAGACCCCTTCATAATCATGGTATGCAATGGAACTTAACGGAAATAATGACGCCTGCGAAAATGCCTCCATTCCCTTTTCTAAGATGGATACTGCAACGCCTTCATTGGTGTGAAGGTGCAATACACAATGCGCATCATCGCGGGCACAGTGGACTGCTGAGTGGATATTAAAACCTGCGGGATTGATTTCGTAATCACTGTCGAGGACTTTGTTACCATCCAAATCAACTTTGACTAGACTCGATGCGGTCACTTCTTCAAACATCATCCCATAAGGATTAATTAAAAAGTGAGCATCAGGTCCTGGGACTCGCGCAGAAATATGCGTAAAAATTAAATCGTCCCAACCATAATGTGCCACCATGCGATAGCAGGCTGCAAGATCAACGCGCGTTGCCCATTCTTCTTTAGAAACAAGGTCTTGTACTGGTTTACTCATTGGCCGCCCTTTTATACAACATAATAAGATGCAAAATAATATTTACAATAATTTAACGTATTACTTGTAAAAAAGCCAATAACAACAACGCGCTTAATCTATCACTTATTCTAATCAGACTTTATAAGTATTTTAGCCTTTATAACGCTGCATCACTAAGGTTGCGTTCGTACCACCAAAACCAAAACTGTTAGACATAATGGTATTGATAGTTTGTTCACGTGTTTGTGTCACGATATCCAAACCTTTCGCCGCGTCATCTAATGTTTCAATGTTAATTGATGGTGCTATAAAATCATTTTCCATCATTAAAATACTAAAGATAGCTTCGTTAACCCCTGCAGCACCAAGTGCATGGCCTGTCATGGCTTTAGTTGCACTAATTGCTGGTGATTTTTCACCGAATACTTCTTGGATCGCTTTAAGCTCTTGTACATCACCAACAGGAGTGGACGTCCCGTGAGTGTTTAAGTAGTCAATCTCACCTTCTACATTTTGCATCGCCATTTGCATACAACGCACCGCGCCTTCACCTGAAGGAGCAACCATGTCATAACCGTCAGAGGTTGCACCGTAACCAACAATTTCAGCATAAATATGCGCACCACGCGCTAACGCATGTTCAAGTTCTTCGACCACGACCATACCACCACCACCTGAACTGACAAACCCATCACGGTCTGCATCATAAGTGCGCGAGGCTTTTTCTGGCGTATCGTTATATTGTGAGGACAAGGCACCCATTGCATCAAATTGACCAGAAAGCGCCCAATGGAGTTCTTCACCACCACCGGCAAATACCACATCCTGCTTGTTCAATTGGATCATTTCCAAGGCATTACCGATACAATGTGCTGATGTGGCACAAGCCGATGAAATCGAGTAATTCACCCCTTTGATTTTAAATGGGGTCGCTAAACAAGCAGAAACCGTGCTACCCATACAGCGTGTAACCATGTAAGGACCGACACGACGCACGCCTTTGTTACGAATAATATCCGCAGAATCAACTTGATGCTTAGACGATGCCCCACCTGAACCTGCAATGATACCGGTACGAATATTAGAAATTTGCTCAGGTGACAAACCGGAATCGTCTACGGCTTGTTGCATGGCAATATACGCATAAGAAGCCGCATCGCCCATAAAGCGTAATTGTTTACGGTCAATATGTTCACTCAAGTCAAGGTCTACTTTGCCCCAAACTTGGCTACGTAAACCCATTTCCTTAAACTGTTCAGAAAACGTAATACCTGATTTACCAGCACGTAATGACTCAGTAACTTCTGCTTTGTTATTACCAATACTTGATACGATACCTAATCCAGTGATGACTGCTCTTCTCATGATATTCCTTAGCGAATTTTGTGGGACTTTTTATACGTCTTTTTTGTGCGTAAGATTGTACGCCAGTTTATTAATTTAACTGGTCTGATATTATACTCCCCTTAGTATATTTACTTACAGGTTCAATGTGAAGCTTAGCCATGCACAAATCAGCTTTAAATCATCCGGCACGCCAGTTGCTGATGATTTTTCCGATGTTTATTTCTTAGACGCTCACGGCTGCGCAGAAACTGACTACGTATTTATCGAACAAAATGATTTGCTCAACAGGTGGTTACAATTCGAACTATCTGACTCTATTTCTGCCAATGTATTTGTGATTGCTGAAACCGGTTTTGGCTCGGGTTTAAACTTTTTTCAAACATTGCACCATTATTCGCAGCTACTTGAACAAGGTCACACACTGCCAAGGTTATATTTTTTATCAACTGAAAAGTTTCCAATGACCATGGCCGATTTACAACAATCGATTGCCGTGTACCCACATTTATCTAAATGGGTTGACGAACTACTGCCACAATATCCTATGGCTTTAACAGGCTGTCATCGAATGCATTTATGCAATGGACTGGTAACATTGGATCTATGGCTTGGAGATATTCATGACACCCTGCCCCAATGGCTAAATGAGCATGATGGTCTAGTGGATGCCTGGTTCTTAGATGGGTTTGCGCCAAGCCGTAACCCGGATATGTGGAATGAGGCCTTATTTACGCAACTTGCTCGTTTATCCAAACCCAATGGAACACTATCAACCTTTACCGCTGCGAGTATCGTTAAGAGAGGCTTAGTTAAAGCTGGATATAAATTAACTAAAACCAAAGGCTTTCGCTATAAACGAGAAATGATCCTTGCCACGTTCACAGAATTAGCTATTCGACAACCAACGCAACAACAGCACAGCATTCCATATTATGCGCGTCCTGCTCAGCCATTATTACAACATGTGACGATTTTGGGTGGTGGTATCGCCGCAGGGTGTTTAGCCTATTTACTTACTCAACAAGGCATCGAAGTCTCCGTACACTGCAAAGATGCAGCCTTAGCACAAGGCGCTTCGGGCAATGATTTAGGCGGTTTTTATCCACAACTTAATGCTCAAGCGAGTATCGCTAGCCAAGTTCATGCAGCTAGTTTTGTGTATGCTCGGCGATTTTATGATGCATTGCTTAGCCAAGGTGCTAAGTTTGGTCATGCTTGGTGTGGGGTATTACAAGTCGGTTTTAATGACAAAGTTCAACAACGCCAACAAAATTTAATTGATCAACAGGTGTGGCCAGCAGATCTAATCCAAGGTGTTAGTGCTAGCCAAGCGTCAGAAATTGCACAAGTCGAACTCCCCTATCCGGCGTTATTTATTGAGCAAGGAGGTTGGATCAGCCCACCTCAATTAGTAAAGGCAATGTTTGCACTCGCACAACAAACCGGTTTATGTCAGATTAACACCCAATCAACATTGAGTACTGATGTCATTACTAATATTACCAGCGATCCTAGTCAGGCTGTAATATATGCCACGGGTGCAGAATCAGCGCGATTAGCAATCCCGGCGTTACCGTATCGCCTAGTCAGAGGTCAAGTCGAACGAGCCCCTGCCTCCACACAAAGCACAAACTTACAAACCGTGTTATGCCACAAAGGTTATTTCACCCCAGCTGTAGATGGAATACATGCATTAGGCTCAACCTATGTGAAAGACGATGTTAATTGTGAGTATCGTCCTTCCGAAGCACAACTTAATTTAGCGATGCATCAACAGAGTCTGGTTGAATGTCCATGGATCCAAGCTATGCCATTACCCACTTCAGGCAGAGCCGCTATTCGCTGCTCAACACCTGACCATTTACCACTCGTCGGCGCTGTGCCCGATGTACAGCAACAATTAATCGACTTTAATCAGTTGTATCAAGCAAAACCTGCACATACTTACCCTCAAGCGCAAAATGTCAAAGGGCAATATGTGCTAACAGGATTAGGCTCTCGTGGATTAACCACCGCACCATTAATGGCACAATTATTAGTATCTCAACTATTAGGGCTGCCTATTCCAGTCACTCAGACCGTCGCAAACGCACTCAATCCAAATCGCTTTTTGATCCGCGACGGGATCCGTAGATTAAGCTATTTAGACCGATTTACGGCTTCATAATGGCTGCTATTTCATCAACTTGGGCTTTTTTTGAAACATGTGTTTCCAAAGCGCTATCGTTATTGCTGCGCAGGTAACCCTAATAAATCCAAATGTTCCCCGATCACGTTTTCATAAGACACCATAACCGCATTGGCAATATGCTCTGGGATCAATGATTGTGCACTGGCTACAATATGTTTAGTACTCACGTCGATAATCCGTGCATTGATCAAGACGCCACCATGATGTCGGGCAAATGTTCCCGTCAAAATATAGTCCATCGGTACGTCAATATTCAGATCTTCATGATCACGTGACAAATAAAAATCACCTTGCGACGTCACCCTAATAAAGCCCGTTGATTTAAAATCCACCACGGGTATACGGTATTGATGCAATTCGTGTTTAAAGCTTTCTGCCATTTGTAATGCCATGATATTGGAATGATTAAGATCACTATCAAGCCAAGCAAAATGTGTCACACCCATTGGGGTTTGTGGCGTCATATTTTCCATATTAGCGACTAAATCTTGTGTTAGATTGCGCACATAATCATTGATGGTATATAACAATCGCTCGGGAGTGGCATCCACGGCAATGGGTGAATCTTTATCTGAAAGCTCATCAAGAGAGAGCTCAGATGAAAGCCGAGCCTGTGGCGACGAGATGGGTATATCATCCGCATAGCGGGCAATAGGTATTGTTGTCTCTGGCAGCAACATGCACCCAGAAAGGCTAGCCACACTAATTGCTACAAGGCTATGTTTGAGTGTGTGTGATTTTTTAGGCATAACATCCTCGTCTACACATCGTTTCATCATGTCCAAACACAAGGCAAAGTGTTGCCGTGTAGACCTCAGTTAAAGGCAATGTACGACGACATATATCCGATTTGTAGCGAAATATGGCGTAGTTACCTGTTTAACCTAAGACAAAATACGATGTTGTGGTTATTTCATTGGTATCCATGATTAATGAATAGCAATTGTCATACCAAGAATGTTATCTAGTACGTTTGACGCAGGCGCTGCCATAGCGTCCAGATTTTTTTCTGATCCGGCTTGTCCAATTCTTGATTGGCAAACGCATCAGTCAAATTTTGGGTGAGGATGTCATCGAGGCTGTTTAATGAGTTTTCACTCGCATCAGGTACCATGCTGACAGCTAATGAAAAATGACCATGAAAATAACTACTAATAAACAATTCATCATCAGTGCCATTAACAACAATGTTATCTAAATCTTGTTCAACACCCTCAATAAACTCTGCAAAGGTTGATGCTTTGTTACTCGCATCAGAATAACTCACTCCGACAGGATATAATACTTTGTCATTGTAGCCGGTGATCACCTCAATCAAACCATCTAAACTCGCATCTAACTTTGCATCACCCGTGTCACAAATAAGTGGCTGCCCTTGTAACTGTTGTAATTTAGTTTTAGTTGCCACGATAATAATGTTGTCTTTACCTATGGCGCGGATCACGTCTGGCGAAAGTTGCTGGTTGCCTCTACCAAAAATATGCCCTTGCCCACCAATTAATGTAATTAAGAGCTTAGTCGGTGAGTTTTGTACAATCGGTAATATAGAATCTGCCATCATATCTTGCTCAACACGCTCATTGGCATGGATCACATCTACACCCAGTAATGTATTGGGGTAGCCTAATTCTTGCATAATAAAATCAATGGTTGAGCCAGAACCCATAATCCAATTGCAAGGCGCATGTTCATCGCGTAACTCACCGATATAAGCAGCTAAGTCGGCTAACACCATCTCGTCTGATTCTTTGCCCCCCATCTTGACTGACTGTACATATTGTAATTGTGCGGGGACAGTGAGTTCTCCAAAATGCTTTGCGATGACTTTACCTTCACGAAATGCTGTCTCATCGATATCGCGTACTTCCGCTTCTTGCACACTGACTAATTTACCTAAAATCATATCAGCAATGACACATCCTGCTGCGCGAGGCGTAATCGCATAGACACCAGAATGAATTTTACAGCCTGCAGGTATCCCTAAAACCGGAATATGCGTAGGCACAACGTCACAGATATTTCGAGCGGTGCCATCACCACCAGCAAATAAAATACAATCCACACCTTGAGCAAGGAGCGCTTGGACAGCAGCTTGTGTGTCGCTAGCTTCGGTTTGCGCATGAGGATGGGTGTAAACCACTTGTGTCGTAAAACCCAGTGCCACAGCACAATCTTCGCCCATCTGACCTGATGCCGTTTTGATCACTAGTTGTGATTGATGAGCTACTAGCTCTTGCAGCGCAGTAGCCGTTTTATAATTAGCTTGTGGAATCGCACCTTTAGCTAAGGCCTGCGCGCGAACATCAGCCCCATCGCTGCCTTTTAACGCAACAGCACCACCAATTCCGGCATACGGATTAATCACCAAACCCAGCACAAATTGTCGAGATGTCGGTGAGTGTAATGATTCGGGGTAATATTCTTGTTTTAACACTTGGATAAATTCTTGTGCTCGTTGTGGGTAACCGTCATTCATCAGTTGCGAAAGTTTATCCGCAACCAGCGACTTAAACGCCAACTCGTCGGTTTTATTTCCCGTTAAATTATCAGAACTGATGGTAAATTCAAGACCACATGCCAAACAAAAGCCCCATTCAATGGCTTGTGGTAACACTTCGACTCTTTGAAATTGTCGTTGTTTCTCATCATCCCGACCGTCCGGCGCATACCAATACCCATAATCTGGGAGTAAACGTCGTTCCGAACCAGCAATACACCAATGCGCTATTTCATGTAATGCGCTAGAAAAATACCCATGAGCAAACACAACTTGATGATGTTCGACGTGCTCATTAGCAGGTATATAGATAGGCTCGTCTGTGCCCTTTACTAATCGAGTATTACATCTTTCATAAAAAGTGTGGTCAAATAATTCGATCAATCTATCGATGCTATGGTTGATGCTATGGTTGGTGCTAAGCGAGGTACTATGAGTGATATCAGAGCCCTTAATGACTGTTTACTATGGCGTTATTTTATATTAATTAGCTAAAAGTCACTATATATATTTACGTTCCACTACGACTTTGATGTAGTATGAAATGTATCAATTATTAAGGTCGTTTCTATGTTCAGTTTACCGCAACCGTTTATCAGCCAATGGGCTATTACCGATTCAGTGATCGACCACTATGGTCATGTAAATAACGTTGCATATGTCAAACAGATTGAAACAACCGCATGGCTTCACTCTAATGCACTAGGGTTAAGCATAGAACAATACCAAGCGATTGATCGCGGCATGGCAATCCGCTCGCATGTGTTGCAATATCATCAACCGTTACATTTAAGCGAGCAAGTTCATTGCGCCACTTGGATTACCCAGTGTGATGGTAAAGCCACGTTAACGCGTCAATTTGAAATGTACAGTGAACAAAAATCTACCATCGTGTTTAGCGCCACCACAGAGTTTGTATGTATTGCTTTGTCTTCGGGGAAAATACGGCGCATGCCCAAATTGTTTCGTGATGCTTACCTGCCGGCAGTGCTTGCTCCTGGACAACCAAGCGTGGCGGTAAAATGAAAATAGCCTTAGTACTCTCATGTTTGATTAATATACTACTAATTGGTGCAGTATATATTCTACTCAATAATCAAGCCTCCTTATGGTTGCGGTTAGATCCGATTCAGAAACTGTTGCCTAGCGTTCTAGAAACGAAATCAGGCTCCATGCAACACACTACATCCTTAGCGCCACAATCTCGCCTGCAATCCACAGAGCGATCAGCAGTGCAAGCTACAAGAGAGCAAAGTCTAGACGCACGAATTTTAGACGACCTAAGCTTTGCCGCATTATTAAGCTTAGCTGAGGAGGGTGAATGGCAAACATTAGCACCACAATTAACTGAATATTTATATCAATACCCTGAACATGTGCAAGCACAACTGCTAGAAGGACGGGTGATCATTCATACCCAAACTAGTGCCGCCGGACTAGAATACCTCTATACCCTATTGCATAAGCTCAATGCACCACAAGACATTGAATTGGTGGCGTCATACATAAACGAACATGCACAACCCATTATTGATGCGTTAACCGATAATCAAGATTGGACGGCGCTAGCGACATTTGTCGAGCCGTTAATTCAATATGAATCTCAAGCCGTTACTTATATTGAGCCTCTTGCGCTTGCTTATGCCATGCTAAATTTGCCCGATGCAATGGAAAATACCCTTGCTAGCTTACCCAATGGCCATCGATTAATTCAACAAACACGGCGTTTATGGTCTGAACAATTTGCCATTACGCCGGATTATGCGCGCACTCAACGTCAACCTACAGTCCCGAATAATCAAGCACGACAAGTGGATATTACAGTGGCGTTAAGCCAGCGTGAAGGTCAATGGTTTTCACCATTTAGTGTAGGCAGCGAACACTTCGAATTATTACTCGATACCGGTGCGAGCACGACGGCGATATCAGGCGATGCCTTTTTGAGGATCCCGAAACGCCAACGTACGTTTTTAGGTCGGATTTTAATCAACACAGCAAGTGGTCAAGCACAAGCACGCTTATACAACGTCACCAATGTCGCTATTGGTGCATGGAAAATTGCGCAATTAGATGTATTAGTCTTACCCGTAGAACGCTTGTCAGGATTTGATGGCTTGTTAGGTATGAATGTATTAAATCGCTCCCAAGTCGTGATTGATCAGATCTCGGGAGCACTTGAGGTTAGATTACCAGAATTGTCACGTTCACAGCGTAACGACTAAACGTAACGCTTGATCAATGGCACGCTTGGCATCAAGTTCTGCCGCCACATCTGAACCACCAATTAAATGGTAGGGCTTCGTGAGCCCTTCGCTCAATGCTTGGTTGGGCTCTTGACCTGCACAAATAATCACATTATCCACCGCTAAGACCTGCTTTTCTCCGCCAATAGTGACATGTAATCCTGCATCATCTATTTTATCGTACGTGACGCCTGCCAACATGTGGACGCCTTTCATTTGTAAGCCAGCGCGATGCGCCCAACCAGTCGTCTTACCTAACCCTGTGCCCACTTTAGTCGTTTTACGTTGCAGTAAATAAATGGTTCTAGGCGATGGCTCAGGTAATGCTAGCATGCCTTCTACCCCACCACGCACAGAGAAAGTCATATCAATACCCCACTCTTTCATAAACGTTGGAATATCTGTGCTCGGTGTCGATTTACCATGACTTAAATACTCTGCCGTATCAAAACCAATGCCTCCGGCACCTATAATAGCAACACGCTTTCCTACTGGTTTCTTATGTTTGAGTACATCAATATAATTATATACACAAGGATGATCAATCCCTGCAATCGGCGGTACCCTAGGAATAATACCCGCAGCGATAATCACCTGGTCAAACGTGCTTGCATTTAACTGCCCAGCAGTGACTGTGGTATTAAGCTGCACATCCACGTTTAACAATGATAATTGCGCTTTAAAATAACGCAATGTCTCAAAAAACTCTTCTTTGCCTGGTACCTGTTTGGCAATATTAAATTGTCCGCCAATTTCATTATTCGCATCAAACAACGTAACCTGATGACCGCGTTGTGCCGCGGTTGTGGCAGCCGCTAATCCTGCGGGCCCCGCTCCTACAACCGCGATGTGTAATGGTTTAGTGGTCGGTGTGATAATAATTTCATCTTCATGACACGCTCGAGGATTAACTAAACAACTCGTTAGTTTTCCGGCAAAAACATGATCCAAACACGCTTGATTACAACCAATACAGGTGTTAATTAGTTGCGATTGACCCGCTTGCGCTTTATTCATAAACTCAGGATCAGCTAAAAACGGACGTGCCATAGAAACAAGATCAGCGTCACCCTGTGCAAGCACACGTTCAGCGACTTCGGGTGTGTTGATGCGGTTAGACGTGATTACAGGTACATTCAATGCCTGCTTAAATTTAGCTGTAACCCAAGTAAATGCCGCCCGAGGCACTTTAGTCGCAATAGTAGGAATTCGTGCTTCATGCCAACCTATCCCAGTATTAATGATTGTCGCTCCGGCTTCTTCAACAGCCAATCCAAGTTGAATAACTTCTTCAGCAGTCGAGCCTCCTTCTACCAAGTCCAGCATCGACAAACGATATATAATAATAAAATCTGTCCCTACCGCTGCGCGAACGCGACGCACAACTGCAATCGGCAAGCGGATACGATTGGCATACTTTCCGCCCCATTCGTCTTCGCGGTGATTTGTACGTTGGGCGATAAATTGATTCAAAAAATACCCTTCAGAACCCATGATTTCAACACCATCATACCCAGCTTGTTTAGCATTAACCGCGGTAGACACGAAATCGTCTATTTGGGATTCGATCTCATCACTAGTTAATTCACGTGGTGTAAACGGATTAATGGGCGCTTGAATAGGCGATGGTGCCACTAGGTTTTTGTTATAGGCATAGCGACCAGTATGTAATATTTGCATACATATTTTTGCACCATGTGCATGCACCGCATCCGTTACAAATTGATGCTCAGCTAATACTTCTGGCGAGTCTAAACGCCGAGAGACCTCATGTGTCGCTCCTTCGGCATTTGGACCGATGCCACCGGTGACGATTAAACTGACACCACCTTTAGCGCGTTCAACAAAAAACGCAGCCATGCGCTCGTGCCCGTTAGGTATTTCTTCTAAACCGGTGTGCATCGACCCCATAATGATACGATTTTTTAAGGTCGTGAAACCGAGATCTAATGGGGTAAATATATGCGGGAAAGCCGCTTCAGATTGCGTATTATGATTTGATTGAGTGTTTGGATTTGAATGAATTTGCGACATGTATTGAGACTCCTAAGTAAGCTGGGCAATAATATGCTGAGCAATTTTTTCAGCAATCATGATCGTGGGTGCATTGGTATTGCCGCCAATAATACTCGGCATAACAGAAGCATCAACAACGCGTAAACGCTTAATATGTTTAACGTTACAATGGGGGTCGACAACCGTAGTAGGATCATCGATTTGCCCCATGCGACAAGTACCGACTGGATGATAAACCGTTTGCGCTTGGCTTTTAATAAACGCAATAATCTGCTCATCAGTCATGTTTTCCAACGGCAATGATGGCTGCCAAGGACTGGGTGTATAGGCTGAAAACGCAGATGAAGCTAACATTGTCATCGCCAGTTTAACGCCGTCCACTAACGCGATTAAATCGTCAGGGTGACTGAGATAATTGGGTTGTATTTCTGGATGAGCTAACGGGCTGTTTGACTGCAATCGAATATAACCTTGAGATTTGGGATATAAATGGCACACATGTACACCAAAGCCATAATCAAACTCTATTCCTCTACCGTGATCAACAATGATCCCTGGAATAAAATGGAATTGCAGATCCGGTTTATCCGCAGTACCCAGCTGACTATAAGCAAACCCACCAGCTTCTGCGACGTTTGATGACATCAGACCGTCTCGCGTGGTTGCATATTTTGCAGCATGGTGAATATATTTAGGCACCAAACGCGGCATTAAAGCATAACCAGAAGCCGTTTTACATTTAACTTGTACGATAACATCAAGATGATCTTGTAAATGTTGTCCCACACTTGGAATATCAGAAAGACATTCAATATGATATTTGGCTAAATGATTTTTGTCCCCAATCCCTGATAACATTAAGATCTGAGGTGAATTAATTGCACCACCACATAACAACACTTCGTTATTGGCAAAAAGTTGCGTGCTACTTCCGTCAATCGTGCATTCTACCCCCATGGCAGTCTGTTCATTAATTAACACACGGTGCACTAAGGTATTGCTTAATATTGTCAGATTCGGATCATCTTTGACCGGGGCGATATATCCTTTGGCGGTCGAGCATCGTTGACCATTACGATGGCTGACTTGATACAAGCCGACCCCCACACGTTCATGTGTATTAAAGTCACTAATATGGGGTAATTGTACAGATTGACCTGAAGCGATAAATGCTTGAGAAAGTGAATCATGATAGCGTAAATCACTGACACCTAAGGGACCACCTACACCATGAAAAGTACTCTCCCCACGGGTATTATCTTCACTTAATTTAAAGAGGGGTATGACACACTCCGCGTTCCAGCCTATTGCACCACTGGCTGCCCAATCATCGTAATCACTGTATTGACCCCGAATATAGCACATCGCATTGACGGAGCTGGAGCCTCCCATGACTTTGCCTCTGGGCCAATATAATGAACGGTTGTCGAGCTGAGTTTGAGGGGCGGTATTGTAGTTCCAATTAATACTCGTCATGCGTGAGAGTAATGCGACCCCAAACGGAATGTGGATCAATGGATTTGAATCTGAGACACCCGCCTCGATAAGGCAAACAGTAACTTGTTGGGTATCGATTAAGCGACGAGCAAGGACGCAACCTGCCGAACCAGCACCTACAATGATATAATCAAAAGAATTTTGCACTACAACACTAACACTAATTAAATAAACTCATCGTACCACTGTACCAAAAGAATGTTCATAAGTGTTAGTAAATTGTAATTAATTTGTGTGGATGACGCTAGTCTGCAATATCACTAGGAATGTTTTCACGAATTTCAGCCCAGATTTTACCACTATCTATACCGTATTGACGGATTAACATTTGCACTTTTTGTGGCTCTGCTTGGTCAATTAATGCAAAAAGATCCTGATAAAACTTAGTCGCTAGATCACGTGATGAAGCATACGAAAAATAATAACTTCCGATGCGCGCATACATGCCTTTAAAGCCATTCATCAGTAATACGTATATATTGTTATTAGAAGCAAACGCTAAATCGTGATTCATTTGATAATCAAACTGTGCAAAAGCTAAACCTGTTTGTTCGATATCTTTGTAACGTCCGATGATTTCTTTGGCTCGTTCTGGGTTATTTTTGAATGCGCCACGAATAAATACAGCACTGACATTGGTACGTGCAGCTAATAAATTATCCACTAGCTCTTTAATATTCGTCGGATCGAGACGAGCAAGGGTCTCTAGAATATTTAAGCCACAAGTTTCCCAGTAGTTGTTAACCTTGGTTGGCTTACCATGTTGGATCGTTAACCAACCATCGCGAGCAAGGCGCTGTAACACTTCACGTAAGGTGGTTCTAGTCACACCGATTAATTCGGATAACTCACGTTCAGCAGGTAAAATTGTACCTGGAGGAAAACGACCACTCCAAATAGACTCAACAATATACTCTTCAGCAAAACCTGCTGGACTTTGGGCTTTATAAATCATGTGACTTTCTCGGTTATCTTGATACTGATTGTACCAGATAAAAGCTAAGCTACCAATATTTATCATTTATTCTTGGTTAAACCTCTAGTATGATTTATGAAAATTAAACACTAGGACGGCGTTACCTTGTTAAATTCATTCTCTGCATGGGCTGAATCAAAATCTGCTTGGCTAACATTATCTATGTCTAGCGCGCTACTTATTGTCACTGCGTTATATTTCCAACATATTATGGATTTACAACCCTGTATTAAATGTATCTACCAACGCACCGCCGTTTTTGGCATCTTAGTCAGCAGTCTAATGCCCTTAATCTGGCAACATAGCATAACTCGTTTACTTGGATTTATTGGCTGGGGCGTTGCATCTATTTGGGGCTTTTTGATTGCACATGAACACGTTGATATTTTATTTGCTGCTAATCCCTTTTTTGTGGTCTGCGATATAATCCCTAATTTCCCAGCATTTATGCCTCTGCACGAGTGGTTGCCAGCAGTGTTTGGTGCGACTGGCGACTGCAGTGAAAACTCGTGGCAATTTTTGGATATGGGTATGGCACAATGGATGCGCATCATCTTTGGTATGTATGCGGTCACTTGGCTAATAATGCTCATCAGCCGACTTGCTATCGCGCGTAAAATTTAAGCATTGTCGGAGCCAAACAAGGACTCGTTATGAATTATTTGGAGATAGGAAGCTAGTCCAATTCATTTAATGGCCAAGTCACGATCCGCTCTTCAAACTCGTCCATATTAACGTCAAGTTCGCTGACAATTTTATTTCTTACTGACATACCCTCGGCATGCATTTTATGAGCTTTACCACCATTTAATAATGGATGCCATGACGCTAACGCTTTACCTTCATGCAGGCGTCGATAACTGCAACTAGGTGGCATATAAAAAATTTCAGGCAGATTTGCTTGAGTCAGTTTCACACAATGTGGTACTAACTCGGTACGATTCTCATATTCCGTGCATTGACATGTTTTGGTGTGCAAAAACTGGCACACAATATCGGTGAAAAACATTTCTTCTTCACCTTTTGCTGTGTCGGTAAAATGGGCCTCTTCAACATCATCATCAATGAACTTATGCAAACAGCATTTGGCACAACCATCACAAATTGCTTCCCATTGTGCCTCATCCATTTGCGTTAATGGCGTGGTTTCCCAGTAACGGGATGCAATAAGTGCATTCATTTTTGCTGAAACTTTTGCCATATTACGTATCCTGCTGTGGATCAGGTGATAGGCCTAACGCAATGCGATGCTCTGCGAGCAGGCTTGGACTGAGCGGGGGTAATTGAAGATAATAGCCAGGCTCAAGTAATGCCTTTACTAGTACATCTTGTTCTAAATTAGCAAACGTTTTATCTGTTGGTAAAGGTAGCAGCATAACTAACTCAGGACGTCCAAAACGCGTGAGTAGGCCCTCTGGCACTGCACTAAAATCTTCTTTTTTGGGGACATATAAAAAGGTATCGGGACGTAAATTAGATTTATAAATGGCACAAATTTGGCGCATGTTTTACTCTTTAAATTTTTGGGAAAAATTCTTTGCAGCAGCTTTGATCTTAGCACCTACCAACTCTGCACGCCAACCTACCAATAAATCAGGTTCCATACCTAAAGCACGGGTATCATCAAACGCCAAGCAGTACCAACTAATGATCTGATTGATTTGTCGTTTGGATGCAAAATATGTGGGGTCAACATTGACGGCTTCTGCAGCAGTCGTACAAATTTCTTTGATTTGGGCTACGTGCTTTTTATATAACGGCACATCCGTTAACCGATGTGTCGGCGCCGGATACTCAGTCTCAGATGCTGAACGCGCCGCTCTGATCAAATCAAGGACTATATCACAATGACGACGAGCTTCTTGCGGTGTCACTATATCCAGCGCAAACAATGCACTTTTATGTCCCGGTAAACGGTATGCAATCTCAAATGCACTTTGCTCACGAATGATAAAGTTTTGCGTAATATCGTGTTCTCTCGCGTAGCTTAAGCGCCATGCAGCTAATAATTGCAGCGCATACAAATTAATCGGCTGCAGTTTCCATGTGTTTTTCAATAACAAATACGCATGCTCCGGAGCAATATTGGCGCGTTTGCGGCGAATTAGCTGGTCAATTTCATCATAGACCCACTGTAATTGACCATTTTCAGTGAGTAGCTCGACTAACTTGTGGTAACACGGCAGTAAATAAATGACATCTTCTGCAGCATATTGAAGCTGTTTAGGACTTAGCGGGCGACTGATCCAGTCTGTGCGTGACTCGCCTTTTTCTAAAACGACACCTTGAAGTAATTCGACTAAACGTCCATAACCTAGGGAATTGCCAAGACCGGCGAGTTGCGCGCCAACTTGAGAATCAAACAGTGGTTCAGGCATTATACCCATTGCATATTCGAATGTTTCAAGATCTTCGGAGCAAGCATGCAATACTTTAATTACATTTGGATTAGTGAGTAAGGCCTTAAGCGGAGATAAATTATCGATGGCAATAGGATCGATTAACACCACATCAATGCCATCAAAAATTTGGACTAAACCAATCTGGGGATAAAATGTTCTAGTACGAACAAATTCGGTGTCAACAGCGATAACCGATTGTTGCTCGGCTTGTTGGCAATAGTTGCGCAGTGCATCATACGTATCGATATACTGATAAGCTTGTGTCATATAGAGAGACCGTGGTAATGGAGAGCAGTAATTTCTGGTCTTTACTGGTCATTATAGAATGATGCTTAGGTTATCATAAAAATCAGAATATGCGATATTTAGTTGATTTTAGGCTTCTTTTTACCTAAGGAACACATGATTGAACCGACAATGACCAATCCTGCACCAAAATAAGCCCATTCATCCATTTGGCTGTGCTCAAAACGTTCTGGTGCGATTTCTATCGCAACGACAACCGATAAATAGGTAAAGATTGGAGCGGTTGCAATGATAGCACTGACCTTTGAAGCACTCCATACCTCCATGGCTTCAGTAAACGCTCCATAAGCAATAATCGTGTTAATACAGCAGAATATTAACGCACCAATATGAATCGGTTGCAGATGCATAATAGCTGAAAAATCGGTCAACGGGATCAATATCACAAAACCAAGCACATACATAAACAAGGTCAATTGTTTAGCACTAAAGCTCCGCAATAATGGCTTTTGCGCTAATGCATAAATGGCCCACGTCGTTGCAGCAAAAATAATAATCGCCAATCCTACGGGAGACTCTGTAGTGGAAATTGTTAACGCATTAATTCGCTCATTGAAAAACATCAACATGCCACTGAGCAGCACTACTGCGCCAAACGTTTGAAACCGAGTAAATCGCTCTTTGAAAATGACGACGCCACCAAGCATTAACAAAAATGGTGCTAATTGCATCACTACCTGCACCGTCTCAGGATTGAGATAATCCAGACCAATGACATTTGTAGTGTAATTAAGCACCAGCATAATACTGGCAAAAACAATTAAGCCAAGGGTTTTGGGCGTCAATAATGCTTTGACCGGCAACCTGCGACTGGTCAATAAAACAGCAAAAACAAACAACCCTGCAACTAAAAATCGGTATGCGGTTATCGTCATACTGTCCATAACTTCTAAACATATTTTTAAAAACAAGGGTAACACGCCCCATAATACTGCAGTAATTGCAGCCAATACGAAACCATAAACCGGACGAGGTTCAGTCATAAAGACCCTTTGAGTGAAGTTTTTTAGACTAACTGATGGATTGTAACAACGTTAAATATTCGTCAATTTTTGCAATCAATTCATCACGTTGTCTTGGTGAAAGTGTCGGAAAGATAGCCCAAAGCATATCAATATACAATGCTTTATTTGCTTCTGATGCTGCTTGGAGTGCTCGCGGTTGGAGGGTTTCTTGGTTGACAATAAAATCCGCAAGGCGTTGCTGCGCTAACTCATCAAACCCCGCACTAAGTAATATTTTGCGTGCAGTTTGATTACTCACATCGCCATACTCTTGCCATAGCGAATAAGTGGCATTTAGCTGAGAGACATAAGATTCGACAATTTGTGCCTGTGATTGTGACATCGGCCCGATGTATTCTTCCATCGATTCCATCATTCGCTCGGCACGAGAAGGTTGTTTTTTCTGTCTTTTAACAAAGTCCTCAGCTCGTTCTTTACGTTCATGGTTAATCGTCGCAAATAATTGCGAGAGTTGATCAATATCCAAGGTCACGCCTATTGCAGCAACATCCGGTGCAATACGTTGACGAATACGCTCTATGTGAGACAGTGTTTCGGTGAATTGTTGTTCCAGTTGTGGACGCGAAAACTGTTTTGTCGCCACGGCTGTTTTGAGCGTGTTCAGTTGTTGTTGGTAGCGTGGGATTTCAGATTGTCGATGCCAACTTAACCATGCATCAATGGTATTTTCTACCACCGGCTGTTGTTGGGGATTAAAATCAATATATTTACTGACCCACCATTTCACTAAAAAATCGGCATTATTGTAAACGATACTACTTGAGCAAGCGCCAAGTAGTATCGTAATAGTGAAAATCAAAAATAATCGACGCATGACACACATAATAAATAAAGAGGTAATATATTATATACCGCACTGCGGCGATTTAGTTCAAATATAGTTAAGGCTGGATGTTAAAACGACGCAATAAATGCATCCACCACCAGGCAGGACCCACTAATAAAAAACGCACATCTTCAAAAAATGACGGTTTTTTTCCTTCAATTTTATGACCGACAAACTGCAATACCCACATGATGACAAATAACGCTATAGAAAACTGCCAGATTGAAATTCCAGCTTGCTCGAGTGCGGTTATACCCAAAAACACACCGATTGTTAATAAAGTCATAGCTGCACCAATTGGTCCTGATAATTTGAAATAATACATCAACATCGGGATTGCTAAGATATGCGCAAATGTAACATTAAATTTAGCTAACATATCAGGCACAGGAATGGCGTAAATTAAACCAATCGTAACAAAGAAAATACTTGGAACCGCAATCCCATGGATCCATACATTGGTGGAGTTTTGGTGTGATTCGCCGTATTGATGTAATAATTTGTCGATTTGACGCATACATTCTCCATATATATCTTGTTTTTTATAATTAAAGCACAGTATGCTTGATTATCTATACTATTATTTCACTGATAATATTAACATTTATTTTACATTCGTCTAGGGAAATTTATGCTACCAACCATTTGTTATGATGTGCAGTTATTTGATGCCAATGCACACTTACTACAAATCACCGTTACACTGCCAGCTAATGCCCAACAGACGATTTTACGCCTGCCCAATTGGATCCCCGGTAGTTATATGATCCGAGACTTTGCACAACACGTGCATCAAGAACAAGCTCGAGACTCCCTAGATCAAGTATTAGCATGGCGAAAAACCTCTAAACACACTTGGGTTGTTGCCCCATGTGCATATGATTTCACGTTTTCATACATGGTGTTTGCCAATGATTTATCGGTGCGCAGTGCGTTTATAAACGATCAATATGCGTTTTTTAATGGCACAAGTGTGTTTATGCAAATCATTGATGATTTTGACCAAAAGACCCAAGTACTAGAAGATTTTGGCATTAATGATGAGCGTGAATATGCGGTTCGGTTATTTGGCAACCAGTATTCGTTAGCCCATAAATGGCAAGTAAGCACAACGCTTCCGGTTGTCTTAAAAGAAGATATACATCCGATACAGCGCAGTGATTCAGAATATCTATTGGGGCATTTTCAGGTTAATTCATACACTAATCTCATTGATCATCCGATTGTTATCGGTGCAATTAATGTTCATTCTTTTATGGTTGAAGATGTCGTATTTGAAATGATGTTTACCGAACAGGTTGATTTGGATATGGTGGCGTTACTTGATGATATGAAAAAAATCTGCGTGCATCATTTACACTTATTCAACTCGCATACCCCGATTAAACGCTATGTATTTCAAACCTTGGTTTGCAAAGACGGTTTTGGCGGGTTAGAACACCAAGCGTCTACGGCGCTGTTATACCCTAGAGATTCGTTGAAAAACACAGCGGCGGCAGGTATTAGTGAAGGTTATGAAACATTTTTGAGTTTGTGCGCACATGAGCTATTTCACACATGGCATGTCAAACGAATCAAGCCCAATGTCATGGTTAATCCATCATTAACGCTCGAAAACTACACCAATCAATTATGGATTTATGAAGGTTTCACTAGTTTTTATGATGATGCGACGTTAGTGCGAACTGGGATTATTCCGGCCCAATCCTATGCCAATATTTTAGCAAAAAATATCACTCGTCTATTGCGAAATCCAGGTAGGGTAGATCAATCCATCAGCCGCTCGAGTTTTGAGGCATGGACCAAGTTTTATAAACAAACGCCCGATTCAACTAATTTTATTGTAAGTTATTACAACAAAGGCGGCCTTGCGGCACTGTGTTTGGACATAGTGTTGTTACAACAATCAAACGGGCAAGCTAATTTAGATACTGTGATGCGTTTATTATGGGAACACTATGGTGTGGACGAAGTCGGCACGCCAGACCATGTTATTGAATTGCTATGCAAACAATACCTAAATATAAATGTGGAGAGTATTGTCCATCAACTCGCCCACAGTACGATAGACTTGCCCTTACCGACCTTACTACCGACTATAGGTCTGCGACTCGCAGTGCGACCAGCAATTGATGTCAACGATAAAGGGGGAATCAGCAAAGCAACACCTTGCCCTGTCGCATTTGGCGCAATGTACAGCGCAAATCCTGTCGGTATTAAATTAACTCAAGTATTAATAGGTTCGCCTGTTGCCTGCGCAGGTATGAGTCGTGACGATATATTAATTGCGATGGCTAATTATGAAGTAAGTCAGAGCAACCTTATCAATCTACTGACACGTTTTACTCAAAAAGCAAGTGTCGAGTTGACTTGGTTGCGTGATGGACGATTGTGTACAGGGACCATGCCCATACAATCAGCTTTATGTGACACAGCAGAGGTGCATGTCATGGATGAAGCCAAATTTAATGCATGGGCACAACGAACACTTACTTTTCCAGAGTAAGTGACTCGCTGAGTAACGATGTTAACATCTGGGTAATTAGTTGCGGGTACTGCATGTGGACGTAATGATTACCTGGTGACTCGATTATCATAAGTTGCTTAAACCAATCACTGCGCGTTTGCGCTTGTGATCTGACTCGCTCAAACCCCTCTTTTGCCACCACTATAACCACTGGACACTGGATATTTTGAATAATATTGTGTGCTTGCTCATCGGTAAAACGCAAGGTTGAAACGGTCCGTAATCGACTATCTGTCGCCCACTCGCAGCCACTCGAGACCTCAGGTAGTGCCGTACGGAACACGAGATTACGCCGCATAATCAAATCAGCATGGGCAATACTAAGCTGGCTGACTTGCATACGAGCCTGCAATACATGCTGAAAACTTTTAGGTTGTTTGGGTGTTTTACTCGCTGCGGTAATCCTACTATCTATTGATGCACGCATTTGTTTTACGGTATTGTCCGTTGAATCGGTTAAAGGACCCACCGTTTCGATTAACAGTAACTGCATCACGACATCGTCGAGAATAGCAGCCACTGAGCAACCAATGATCCCGCCCATAGAATGGCCAACAATACAGACCTTTGTCCAGCCTTGCTGGCGAATCAAATCGACTATATCTTGAATATAATCAGATTGATGATAATGCGCGTCACGACTGCGATGGCTAGATTGTCCATGTCCAGCAAAATCAACAGCAACCACTTGTGCATTTTGATACGCAGATTCAAGGCTTAGCTGTGTTAAAAACGGAATAAAAGAATGACTATTATCTAAATAACCGTGCAAACATAAAATCACTCGATCATCAAGTATGCTACAGCCACTATGATTATTGGTAATGCCAGCTAATTGTGTGCCGTTAGCAAGTGTAAATGAAGTGGGCTCAAATCGGCAAGCCGTATCATTAATTCTTAGAACCCCATTCGCTTGTTGCTCCGCAGAGGACATATCAGTCATTATTTTTCAGAATATTTGACATTGCTTTCAGCATGCTGGGATATTGCTGGTGGCCTAGGCTCATTTCTTGGAGGTAATGCTGGCGTGTTGGAATTTGCACCATCGCCGCCGTTAGCGGTTTGCCCGACACTACCGGATTGGGTATTATTCGATCTAACACGAATACGTCCGCGGTCATTGTACACGCCATGGTAACGAGTTCGATAAAACGGGAACCCTAAATCAAAACCAAAATGGTGGCCAAAACGGAAAAATGGGGTGATTTGCACTTGGCTGTATTCAAAGTCTTGGATGTCTTCCCATAAATAATACCCGGTTGCGATGATGCTTGGATATATATATACCTGTTCAGATACCATCCCTTCGATCGGTTCTCCAATGGTGCCAACCACACTCACAACGCGCTCTTGTTTAAACACGAGCGGATCAATGAAACCGTCAATTAACACTTTAAAGCGCCCAATAGATGCTTTTCTTAAATTCGGTCTGCCGTCTGATTTAAGTGGGTAATGCACCACTTCAATGATACTGGCTTGCGCATTATTTTCGACTTGCGCAATCACCCCACCCCAACGTGCCATAGATCCTGGCGCCGCCGTAGTCATGACGACGTCTTCATATGTCACTAACGGTTGTTCTTTTGCTGTTTCTAAGATTGGTGGCAGTGATGCGCAGGCACTTAAGACTAATACACAGAGTACAGATAATAACCTAACATTCATGAGGGGTGAGTCCTTGATAAAACATTATTACAATAATGATAATATAACCATAATTACCATTATTCACAATCTATGCTGAATCAAAACTGAATCAAGCGAACGTATCGACACCAAGCATTTGCCGAATTTGGTCTTTTTCATTTTGTCTAGATTGGATCTGTTGGTAAGCATGCAGCGCATCCCGTGAATGACGGTTGGGCTGGTCATAAAAGGTATTCTGTTCTTGGGCAAAGCGCTCGGCTTGCGCATAAATACGCTCATCCACGTCACGACGGATAGCAATAGGTGCATTATTTTTGGTGTCAGTATCCGTACTTTTTTGAGTGCGAGCTTGATCCGCAGTGCTGTGTTTCACCGCTGGATTAACAATCATCGCTCGCTGCGATATTATCGCAGCAGTCTCAATATCCATGTTGGCTTACCTAAAAAGTCAAAAATTTGTTAGTCGTCCATGTGATTAATAGCCAAATAATTGGCAGCATTTAATCATTAAACTAACTTATTAATGAGTGCAATAATCATGCTCAAATGCAAAATAATGCTTATTTACCCTTTGAAGTTAAGAATGCTATAAACAAAATAGCAAGGCGCAATACATGTTTATTAATATTAAATGCCGATTGAGATAGGTATGTTTACTCTTTACCGGGTAACTTTTTCCACGTTACTGTATCACGCAGATAGACTGGCTCTACTTCTTCGATGGCTTGTCCGTTGCCCATCGTAAATTGTTGAGCGACTAAGGGCAGCATATACAGTGCATTTGGTAGAGTAATATTAATGGGTGAAGAAACTAATTGAGATAATTCAGGATACGCTTCCCAGCCAGTACCTACCAAAGCGATGTGACTGTCAGAAATCTGACTATGAATGTTTTCAGGCAACTTAGATAATGCCTCTGTGGGTGGGATCACACATTCTTTCCCAACCAATACTGCCATGCCCTGTTGCACTTGATAATGCGCAAAATACACTTCATTCATGCGCGCATCAATAGCGGAATACACATCTGTTAGCGTCGGCTGTGAAGTAAATGCCTCTTGTGCGAGAGTAGCTAATGTCGACATACCTACGACCGGTACATTTAGTCCTAACGCCAGTCCCTGAGTCATCCCTAATGCAATACGCACACCAGTAAATGAACCTGGCCCATGCCCAAAACCGATCCCTTGAATATCTTGTTTAGCTAGCCCCGCGTCATCGAGCACCTGCGCCAACATAGGTAAAATAGTCACCGACTGTTGCTGTGGACACACTGAAAATTGACCGATGACTTTATCTTGATATTGCACAGCAACCGAACAGGCTTCTGTGGCGGTATCGATAACCACTATATTCATGCAATAGGTTCCACTAACGAAGTTAAAAATTGAGTCGCCTTACGCATATCTCTCGTTCTGCGCATAGGCGGTAAACTGGCTAAAAATATTTTACCATAATCTTTGGTCACTAATCGACTATCGCAAATGACCAGCACGCCTTTGTCGGTTTCATCTCGTATCAATCGACCTGCACCTTGTTTTAAGGTGATCACGGCTTGCGGGATCTGCACATGCATAAATGAATTTTTACCGCGTTTTTGTGCATCTTCCACTTTGGCTTGTAACAAAGGATCATCAGGCGAAGCAAAGGGTAGCTTATCAATTAATACACACAATAAGTCATCACCGCGCACATCAACACCTTCCCAAAATGCACCAGTGGCTAATAATACCGATTCTTTGTTTTCAATATAGCTATCTAATAGCGCTTGTTTAGTAGTAGTGCCTTGCACCAATAATTCATTATCGATGCGCTCGGCCAATGCCGCCGCCACCTCTCGAAGCATTGCGTGAGATGTAAATAATAAAAAACATCGACCTTTCGCCGCAGCGATCAACTCCATTGATATGCGGATCAATGTGTCTTTCATTGCAAAATTAGACGGTTCAGGTAAATAGTGAGGGACACACAACATCGCTTGATTGTAATAATCAAAAGGGCTATCTAAGGCAAGCGTTTGCGCTTGCCCTAATCCCATGTGCTCAGTAAAATGCGCAAAACCATTATCTACCATCAAGGTTGCAGACGTGAACACCCAGGTGCGCTTTGGCTGCGTCACAATGGTGTTGAATTTATCTGCGATGCTCAATGGCGTAAGATGCAACACCACTTGTTTGGGTGTCGTTTCGTACCACAAGCTAACGCCTTGCGTAGAAATATCCGTCACGTCTTTTAAATTAGTCTTAGCTTGTACCAGACGCTCATAGATATTATCCAGCTCTTTGTCGCGTCCAATATGTACTTTTAAAATATTGACCAATGTCTTTAGGGTGTCAGAGAGACGATCCAGCGCTTGTACCACGTTATCATCCCAGAGCATCTCTTTGAGTTTGCCTTTTTGCGATTTCTCAGGAAAATATGAACGCAGATCAGTGGCTATACTGGCTAATTTTTTTGCCGCTTTATCTGCTTGTTCGATGTCTTTTAACGTTGTGCGGAATAAGCCATAAATATCTCGCGCACTATCATGCAATAAGCGTGTTGAGAACTGTTGTCCAAAATACTCACTGGCAATATCCCCAATTTGATGGGCTTCATCAAAAATAATCGTATCGGCATCGGGGATAAGCTCACCAAACCCTGTATCTTTTAGGGCTAAATCAGCAAAAAACAAATGGTGATTAACCACAATCACATCCGCTTCGAGGGCTTCACCTCGTGCTTTAACTAAATAACATTCGTCATAATCGGGACATTCTTTACCCAGGCAGTTATCCACATTTGAAGTAACAAAAGGCAATACTTTGGCATTTTCAGGAATACTTTTTAACTCACCAATATCGCCCGATTTTGTGGTACTTGCCCATCGTCGCACTTGAGAAAATTCATGTAGGGTTTCGGCATCTAACAACGTATTTGAACCTGAATGATAGGATAAACGATGTTTACATAGGTAATTTGAGCGACCTTTTAGTAAGGCGGTTTGTTTATAACTGCCAAGGGCTTTTTTTACGATAGGCAAATCACGATGAAAGAGTTGTTCTTGCAGGTTTTTGGTTCCCGTCGAGATGATGGTTTTACCTTCATTCATTAGTGCAGGCACTAAATAAGCAAACGTTTTCCCCGTCCCGGTTCCCGCCTCAACAACCAGCTGTTGTTTTTTGGCTATCGCTTCATTCACCGCATTAGCCATTTGAGTCTGAGCGTCACGAGGTAAAAATCCAGGGATCACGTCTGCAAGTAAGCCATCTTTGGCAAACACTGAATTTATTTTTTTCATGAACACCTTTTTCACATTTACCTAGCTAAGCACATTATTCTATTGGGGTAATTATGCCTGTTTCCCCAGTAAAAACCTATTGAACCAAAGCACTGAATACAAAAAAACCCGCTAACAACTTAATGCGAGCGGGTTACAGATTATCTAATAATCAGTGGTAGCAGAAAATCGCTTATAGTTTATCCGCATTTTCTGAAAGGTAAGCAGCAACACCGGCAGTGCTAGCGTCCATACCTTTGTCGCCTTGAGTCCAACCTGCAGGACAGACTTCACCGTGTTCTTGGTGGAAGTTTAAGGCATCAATCATACGTAACATTTCATCAACGTTACGACCTAATGGTAAATCGTTGACCACTTGATGACGTACTTGGAAATCTTCATCAATTAGGAAAGATGCACGGAAAGCAACACCTGCGTCTGGATGCTCAACGTCATAGGCTTTACAGATTTCATGTTTAGTATCAGCGACTAATGTGTACTTAACTTGGCCAATACCACCGTCATTGATGGCAGTGTTACGCCATGCATTGTGGCTGAACTGAGAATCAATTGATACACCGATAACTTCAACGCCACGCTTAGTGAATTCAGCTAAACGCTTATCAAAAGCAATTAGTTCAGAAGGACATACGAAAGTGAAATCTAATGGATAAAAGAACACTACTGCTTTTTTACCTTTAACGGCTTCACTTAATGTGAAGCTATCGACGATCTCACCAGAGCCTAACACAGCTGCTGCAGAAAAATCAGGGGCCTGACGACCAACTAATACACTCATAAAATTCTCCAATAATGTTTGTTATAAGTTTTTTGTAACGAATATCTATTACGTTATACATCAATATATGGTTTAAAAATTCTTTATCAAGAAAAAACTAAAATTTATTTGCAATAAACCCAAATGCGAACTATTATTATTTGCATAAAGATTTGAGGTTTTTCAATGTTTGTATGTGTGTGCAACAATGTGACAGATAAAGATATTAAACATGCGGTCAATACGCATGGGGTTGGTAATGTCCGCGAGCTAAAACAGCATCTGCAACTAGGCGATAACTGTGGTAAGTGTATTGCCATGGCACAAGATATTATTGATACCCAAATCATCGATGAAAGTTTGTTTAAAGACGTCGGGTAACTGTATTCTTACTCTCATTCGTATGCAGCGACCTTACGCACAATAAAAAGCCCCTTTGAGTTGACACTCTCTCAGGGGCTTTTTATATATCTAAGGTATTATTCAGCAGCATCATCAGCGTATTTAGCCGCTGTTTCTTTTACTAAAGGCTGTAATTCACCTTGCTGCATCATTTCCATAATAATGTCACAACCACCGACTAACTCACCATCGACCCATAATTGTGGGAAGGTAGGCCAATTAGCAAATTTAGGTAACTCTGCACGGATATCTGGATTTAACAAAATATCAACGTAGGCAAACTGCTCGCCACATTGCATTAATGCTTGTGAAGCTTGTGATGAAAAACCACAACTAGGCAGCTTAGGCGACCCTTTCATATATAACAAAATTGCATTTTCACTGATCTGTTGTTTGATCTTCTCAACGGTTTCCATAAGTACTCACCTTTAATATAAATTGAAATCTATACAGCTATTATGCCTGTGAATGACAACATTCCCAATCGTAAATTGAACTTATTTAGTTAATTTACATATATGTTAGTGTCGATTGGTTTACGAAAGTTGGTAAATTACTCTTGTAAACTGGCACACAATCCTTATATTACACTCAATTGCCAAATTTATTGGTATATATTGATAACCACTTTTTATGACGAATGGAGAACATCATGGCTTTTGAATTGCCTGCACTACCTTACGAAAAAAACGCCCTAGAGCCACATATTTCTGCGGAAACGTTAGAATTTCACCATGGCAAGCACCACGCTACTTACGTAACTAAGCTTAATGGTTTAGTTGAAGGTACTGATCTTGCTTCAAAAAGCCTTGAAGAAATCATCAAATCTTCTGACGGTGGTGTATTCAACAACGCAGCACAAATCTGGAACCACACGTTCTACTGGAACAGCCTTAGCCCGAACGGTGGCGGTGAGCCAACTGGCGATCTAGCTGACGCAATCAATGCTAAATGGGGTTCTTTTGCAGAGTTCAAAGCTGCATTTAATGACAAAGCTGTGAATAACTTTGGTTCAAGCTGGACGTGGTTAGTAAAAGCAGCTGATGGTTCATTAGACATCGTTAATACGTCTAACGCTGGCACGCCTATCACAGAAGATCTAGTTCCATTAATCACAGTTGATTTATGGGAACACGCTTACTACATCGATTATCGCAATGTTCGTCCTAACTACCTTGAAGGTTTTTGGGCACTAGCAAACTGGGAATTCGCAACGGCGAACTTCGCAGCATAAGCATCTATTTACAGTTCAATATCGTGTGTATCTAACGTTCGATTGATTAACTGTAATACTAACGCCAATGGTTATCCGTTGGCGTTTTTTTTGTCTTAAAAAAAAATATTTATCCCTCCTGCTAAATATACCGACTAAGCTATATATATAACCAACTAACCATTAAACCGGAGATGTTATGGGTATATTTGAGCAATACAAAGACCGTTATGAAGCACATAAGGAAGAAGAATTCACGATCCAAGAATTCCTCGAAATTTGTAAAAATGATCCGACAAGCTATGCAAATTCTGCAGAGCGTTTACTCAATGCAATTGGGACGCCGCAAATGGTGGATACCTCTCAAGATCCCGCCTTAAGCCGTATTTTTTCTAATCGAGTGATAGCTCGCTACCCTGCTTTTGCTGAATTTTATGGGATGGAGGAAGCGATCGAACAAATTGTGTCGTATCTTAAACATGCGGCACAAGGGTTAGAAGAAAAGAAGCAAGTATTGTATTTATTGGGACCCGTTGGCGGTGGTAAATCATCGCTTGCTGAACGCTTAAAAGAGCTGATGCAAAATAACCCCATTTATGTCCTCAAAGGCTCACCAGTGAATGACCATCCTTTTTCATTATTTGATGCTAATGAAGATGGGCACATTTTAGCGTCTGAGTATGGGATATCCAAACGCTATTTAAAAACGATTATGTCGCCTTGGGCACGTAAACGTCTACATGAATTCAATGGTGATATTACCCAATTTAAGGTCGTGCGTCTGCATCCATCTATTTTGGATCAAATCGCTATTGCTAAGACTGAACCGGGTGATGAAAATAACCAAGATATCTCAACCCTAGTGGGTAAAGTGGATATTCGCCGTCTCGAAGACTTTGCACAAAATGATCCAGATGCCTACAGCTATTCCGGTTCACTGTGTAAATCCAATCAAGGTTTGATGGAATTTGTGGAGATGTTTAAAGCCCCCATCAAAGTGCTCCATCCTTTACTTACCGCGACCCAAGAAGGTAACTATAATCCAACTGAAGGCTTTTCCGCCCTCCCCTTTGATGGCTTGATCCTCGCTCACTCCAATGAATCAGAATGGCAGACATTTAGAAACAACAAAAACAACGAGGCATTTTTAGACCGTGTGTATATTGTCAAAGTCCCGTATTGTCTGCGTGTTTCTGAAGAAATTAAAATTTACCGTAAGCTCCTTGAAAATAGTGAGTTATATGGTGCACCTTGTGCTCCTGACACATTAGAAGCGCTGGCTCAGTTTTCAGTATTATCGCGTCTAGTCGATACCGAGAACTCGAGTTTATATTCAAAGATGCGCGTCTATGATGGCGAAAGCTTAAAAGATACCGATCCCAAAGCTAAGTCCTATCAAGAATACCGCGATTATGCAGGTGTCGATGAGGGGATGAATGGGTTATCAACTCGATTTGCATTTAAGATTTTATCGCGCGTATTTAATTTTGACCACGCTGAAGTAGCGGCCAACCCAGTACATTTATTTTATGTACTTGAGCAGCAGATCGATCGTGAACAATTCCCAATCGACATTGCTGAGCGTTATAAAGAGTTTTTAAAAGGCTATCTGATCCCTAAATATGTTGAATTTATTGGTAAAGAAATCCAAACCGCCTATCTTGAATCGTACTCAGAATATGGTCAAAATTTATTCGATCGCTACGTAACCTATGCCGATTTTTGGATCCAAGATCAAGAATACCGCGATCCTGAAACCGGACAACTATTTGATCGTGAAGCCCTTAATGCTGAATTAGAAAAAACTGAAAAACCTGCTGGCATTAGCAATCCAAAGGATTTCAGAAATGAAATCGTGAACTTTGTATTACGTGCCCGTGCTGCCAATGACAGTATGAATCCCAAGTGGACCAGTTATGAAAAACTGCGCACGGTTATCGAAAAGAAAATGTTTTCTAACACCGAAGATTTACTCCCTGTTATTTCATTTAATACTAAGTCATCGACAGATGATCAGAAAAAACATGACGATTTTGTCGCCCGCATGACCGAAAAAGGATATACCCAAAAGCAGGTACGCTTACTCTGTGAATGGTATTTACGCGTCAGAAAGGCGTCTTAATCTATGGCGCATTTTATTGACCGTCGATTAAATAGTAAGGGCAAGAGCACTGTCAACAGACAGCGCTTTTTGCGTCGGTATAAAAATCAAATCAAACGCTCAATAGCCGATGCCGTAGGGCAACGCAGTGTAACCGATGTCGATTCGGGTGAAAGTATTAGTATTCCGACCCGTGACGTGTCCGAACCTGTCTTTCATACCGGTAAAGGCGGCAAACGCGAACAAGTGCATCCTGGCAACGACCAATTTGCACCTGGTGACCGTGTTGAGCGTCCATTAGGTGGTGAAGGTGGTGGCGGAACGGGAGACGGCGATGCATCCGATAGTGGTGAAGGTCAAGATGAGTTTAGCTTTCAAATATCCAAAGATGAATATCTTGATTTGTTGTTCGAAGATTTAGCGCTGCCTAACTTACGTAAAACGCAACAAAAACAGATGATCCAATATGAGACGTTTCGTTCAGGGTATCAAACTGATGGCGTGCCGAGTAATTTGGATATCGTACGTTCGTTGAAAGGCTCTGTAGCAAGGCGTATCGCGCTGACCTCGGGCAAGAAACGGGAAGTTAAACGTTTGAAAATGGAAATCCAAGCATTTTTGGATGACCCACATGAACACCCAATCGAAATAGCCGCACTAGAAAAACGCATTGCCGAACTCGAAGGCAAAATAAAGCGAGTGCCATTTATTGATAGCTTTGATCTACGATTTAAGAATTATGACAAACGGGCGATCCCGACGAGTAAAGCCGTCATGTTTTGTTTGATGGATGTATCGGGCTCGATGGATCAAGCAACCAAAGACATTGCTAAACGCTTTTATATCTTACTATATTTGTTTTTAACACGTAATTATAAAGATGTGGAAGTCGTCTATATCCGTCATCATACCCAAGCTAAAGAAGTCGATGAGCAGGAGTTTTTTTACTCCCAAGAAACGGGCGGAACTATCGTGTCTAGCGCGCTTAAATTGATGTTAGAGATCGTGCAGAATCGCTATGATGCAGGAGAATGGAATGTCTATGCCGCTCAAGCTTCCGATGGGGATAATTGGGCCGATGACTCACCTAGTTGTCGGCAAATTCTCACAGATAAGATCTTGCCATTAACACGCTATTATTCATACATCGAAATTACCCAGCGCCAGCATCAAAGCTTGTGGCGAGAGTATGAAACCATTGCGAGTAATTGTGACAATTTCGCGATGAAACATATTCAGAGTGCTGAGGATATTTTTCCTACATTTAGAGAATTGTTTAAATCGCAACATACTACTGCCGATGGAGCATGAGATGGGAACACCAAACGTCAAACCAGACCGACCCAAAGCTATGTTATCCGATGGTCCAGATTGGACATTCTCGTTATTAACGCAATATGAGGATGAAATAGACCGAGTTGCCAAAATTTACAAACTCGACACGTATCCTAACCAAATCGAGATCATTACCGCGGAACAAATGATGGATGCGTATGCATCAATTGGCATGCCGATTAATTATTCACACTGGTCTTTTGGCAAAAAATTTATATCTACCGAACAAGGCTATCGCAGAGGACAAATGGGTCTTGCCTATGAGATTGTGATTAATTCCGAGCCATGTATTTCTTATCTCATGGAAGAAAACACCATCACAATGCAAGCGTTGGTTATTGCGCATGCATGTTATGGACACAACTCATTTTTTAAAGGTAACTATTTATTTCAAACTTGGACTGATGCGAGCTCGATCATTGATTATTTAGTCTTTGCTAAAAAATTCGTTTCCGATTGTGAAGAAAAGCATGGGGTTGATGAAGTCGAAAAAATCATGGATTCGTGCCATGCTTTAATGAACTATGGTGTTGATCGTTACAAACGCCCAAGTAAAATATCTATGGTCGAGGAACAGGCTAGACTCGCTGACCGAGCCGAGTATTTACAATCACAAGTCAATGATTTGTGGCGCACCCTACCTCAATCAAATACGGTACCTGAGATAAAAGAAGTGCGTTTTCCTAGTGAACCACAAGAAAACATCTTGTATTTTATTGAGAAAAAAGCGCCGTTATTAGAGCCGTGGCAACGTGAATTAGTCAGGATCGTACGCAAAATATCACAATATTTTTATCCACAAAAACAAACCCAAGTGATGAACGAAGGCTGGGCTTGTTTTTGGCACTACCATATTCTCAACCACTTATATGATGAAGGTAAAGTGACTGATAGTTTTATTATGGAGTTTTTACATTCGCATACCGCGGTAGTTGCGCAACCGGATTATAACTCCCCTTATTATTCAGGTATCAACCCTTATGCGTTGGGCTTTGCAATGTTTATGGACATTAAACGTATGTGCACGGATCCGACCCCAGAAGACTATCAAGAGATGCCGGATATTGCCGGTAAAGATTGGTTAGAAACGGTACATTTTGCCATGCAAAACTTCAAAGATGAATCTTTTATCAGTCAATTTTTATCGCCTAAATTAATCCGAGATTTTAAATTCTTTGCCATTAATGATGACATGAAACAGGACTTTATTGAAATTTCAGCGATACATAATGAACAGGGATATCGACTTATACGTGAAAAACTTTCAGCCCAATATAACTTGAGTAATCTTGAACCCAATATTCAAGTATATAATGTCGATGTGCGAGGAGACCGATCATTGACCTTGCGCTACATTCCACAAAATGGGATCCCATTAGCCAAATCACAGCACCAAGTAATGAAACATTTACATCGTCTGTGGGGCTTTGACGTTAAATTGGAGCAAAAAAATGAAGATGGTTCGCTTACGACGTTAGCACGCTGTCCTAGTGGAATTGGTTAAAACAGGGTGGTACGCAAACATCATAACTATTCCTCCTAGCATAGCTGCCAGTGCCGCACACACAAATGTCGTCACTGCTCCAGTACCATCTAGCCATAATAGACCCGCGCCATAATTACCGACTGCGCCACCTAAGCCAAACGCCAAACTAACATACAAAGCTTGTCCTTGGGAATGAAAACGCTTCGCAAAAAAGTGATGAATAAAGCTTACCGACGCGGCATGAGTGACACCAAAACTAAACGCATGTAACAGTTGAGACAAACTTAATAACCACCAAGTATCCGGCGTATAAGCCAGCATTAACCAACGAATTGAGGTTAACCACATTGAAACAATGATCAGCCACTTTATTCCAAAACGATGGATTAATTTGCCAGCAACTAAAAATATACCTATTTCAGCGACCACGCCCAATGCCAAAAATATCCCTGTTTGAGCGCCCGTATAACCTAACTCCGCGCTGTATAACGCAAAAAAACTATAAAATGGCCCCATGCTCAGTTGTAGTAAACCTGCAGAAATAATAAAACAAATAAAAGGCATGCTTAGCGCTTTGCGCCATTCATTTTTTCCATCAGTAACCGTATTAGGATGAACATCGTGTTGGACACTGCGGATCGCCAAAGTGCTACAGAAAACCGCTAATAAAATCGCTGTTGTGCCATAAAGCACCATCTCAGTCGAGGTCACATCTAATACTGCGCCCATCGCAACAGTAAATGCAATAAACCCCATACTGCCCCACATTCGTAACCGTGAGTAGCGCTGTGGATCGCCTTTGACACAATCCATGGTAACCACTTCAATTTGCGGTAAAATAGCAGTAGCAAATATCATTACGCCAGCTAGAGAAGCGGTAATTAACCAAAACTCATTGCTTAAATATGCTAAGCCCGTACTCACGCAGGTCAACAACGCCCCTATCCGAAGCATCAACAGGCCTTTACCCACCTTATCGGCTAAATAAGACCAGAGGTTTGGACCTAAGATCCGTGCGAGTGTAATAATGGCAAACAGCTCGCCTATTTGTTGCGAAGAATATCCTCGACCATCAAGGAATACACCCAAATACGGAACGATCACGCCAACATGGCCAAAGTACAAAAAGTACGTCAAGCCGAGCAAAAATATATTAGAAGGTGATAGCGCCTTATCATAGGCACTATCATAGGCACTTTCAGTAGCACGAGGATTGGATGTGTTCAAATTAAGCTTTTATTGCACCAGGTATGACAGGTGTAGTAGATACCACAC
>Ga0115571_1000025_pt1 | contig 96565 bp, 74 predicted proteins | sample COGITO_mtgs_1205_FD_87293 | JGI IMG/M metagenome (GOLD analysis project Ga0115571, IMG submission 87293) | Pelagic marine microbial communities from North Sea - COGITO_mtgs_120531 | ecosystem: Environmental > Aquatic > Marine > Epipelagic | place: Germany:Helgoland, sampling site Kabeltonne...
AAATATTAATGGAAGCGGAGTATATGATGCCAATGGAGATTTTGCAGCATCTGGTGCTATTACAATGGATGGAACTGCAAGATTACAATTATCGGCAACTGGTTCAGGTGTATCTAATTTAGGGACACTAGATGATGCTGCTGGAACAGTAGAATACGATGGAGGAACACAAAATGTACTGGCTGATACATATTATAATTTAGAAATAGACCAAGCTGGAACAAAAACAGCTCAGGGAGCTGTAAATGTTAATGGGACAATGACTGTTCAAAATACTGGATTAGTTGTTTATGATATTGCAGGAACAACAACTACAGTTACGGGTACAACTACAGTTAACCATACTAATGGTACCAACTCAGGGACTATAAAATTAACTACTGGAACCTTTGAAGCTAATGGAGCAACTGATATCAACGGTAAACTTACCATTAATGGTTCTGGTACTTACGATGCAGATGATAACTTTGATGCTACTGGTGCAACAGTAGAATTTACAAACACAGGAGGAAATTTAAAATTAGGAGGAGCTACGGTTACAAGTCTTGGAAATACACTTACAGAAGGAACAGGTACTATTGAATATGACTACGCAGGAAATCAAACGGTGTTGTCTGAAACTTACTATAATTTAACCATCAATAATGCTACAGGAACTAAAACAGCTGGTGGTGCTTTGGATATAGATGGTGATTTAACGGTTACTGCAGGAATACTAGCTGTGGGTGCAAATAGTGCCGACGTTGCAAGTGGAAAGACAGTTAATATTGATGGAACTTTATCAATTAGCAGTGGTACTTTTACTGCAAATGGGCCAACTGATATTGATGGAACTTTATCAATTACAACCACTGGTGTTTATGATGCTGATAATACCTTTACAGCAGCAAGTGGAATAGTGAACTTTGATGGTGCAGGTTTTTTAAAATGTAGCAATACGGTATCCAGTTTAGGAGCATTAAGTACAGATAATGGTACAGTAGAATACGATGGGGGAACACAAGATGTACTAGCAGATGCCTACTATAATTTAGAAATAGACCAAGCTGGTACTAAGACTGCGCAAGGTACTGTTACTGCAGCAGGAACATTAACTGTTCAAAATAATGGTTTGGTTGTTTACGACATTGCAGGAACCAATACAACAGTTACGGGTGCAACTACGGTTAACCATACTGGTAGTTCCAACTCTGGAACTATCAATATAACTACTGGAACCTTTGAAGCTAATGGAACAACTGATATTAACGGAACTTTAACAATCGATGGTGCTGGAACATATGATGCAAACAATAGTTTTGATGCAGCTGGAGCAACAGTACAATTTACAGGATCGGGAGGATTTTTAAAACTGGGTGGTACTGTAACTAGCTTGGGAACATTTACTGAAAATACAGGAACTGTAGATTATGATTATGCAGGAGATCAATCAGTAAAAACAAGAACTTATTATAATTTAAATCTTAAGAATTCTGGAACTAAAAGAACTCCAGCTTCTGGATCAACTTTAGATGTTACAGTTTCTAATGATTTTACAATTGATAATGGTGTTACTTTCAATTTAGATTTAGGAAACGATAACCTTGTTGTTCAGGGAGATTTTACAAATAATGGTACTTTTACTGGCACCAACCAGAGTGTAACATTTAGTGGTGCTTCATCGGCTGGAGAAACATCTTCTCTTATAAATGATGCTTCTGTAGACCTAATAGTAAGTAAGACTCATGCTAGTGGAGGAGTTACTTTTCAAGGAGCTAGTTCATTTGATAATGTGACTATTTCAGATGGCTATTTAGATATTGGAGCTTATACTTTTACTGCTGATGAATTAATTACTATTTCTGCAGCTGGAACTCTCAGAATACCTAACAGTGGAACTTTTAATGCCGATGGTCAACTAACTACATCAGGTGAAATTGATTTTACTGGCTTTGGTTCTCAGGGAGATTTAATTTGTAGTAGTACAAGTGCCAATACATTTGGGACGATGGATGCTGCTGCTGGAACTGTAACTTTTGATGGGTCTAGTTCTCAAGCCATTCCAGTAGAAACTTTCTTTAACCTTAAAAATAGTAATACAAATGGTTTGACGATGAGTGGCGATGCAACTGTAAACGGAGAATTAAACTTTAATGTTGCTGCAGACATAACTACTGGCGCTAGTACTTTAACTATTGGTGGTACTGGAACAATAGCTAATGCTGCAGACGATAGACATATTAATGTAGACAACACGTCCGGGTATTTAGCAAAAACTTTTGGCTCAGCCACTGATTTCTCTTATCCAGTAGGTAATGGAACTATTTTAAGACCTATCAAATTAACCACTAATGCTGGATCTACAACCTTTAAGTTAAGATATGACGATAATAGATTTACTGGAGCTGGAGTAGGTGCTGCTAGTGGAAATGTTTCAGGTGGTGGTTTTGCTAGTGGACATATTAGTGGTTTTGATGGTAGTAATACGGACGTTACCAAAGGGTATTATTATGATGTTAGAAGAACTTCTGGAAGTGCTAATGCTTCATTGTATGTAAGTTGGACAGATGATGACGATTACGGGACTAATGGTAATGTTTTTAGTCCAGACTTAACAGGAATTGCGTGGGGGACTTGGAATGGAAGCAGATGGGACGATATTTCCTCTACAGCATCTGGAAATATTAATATTGGAAATATTACTACTGCTTCTGCTGTTACAGATTTTAGTAACTTCTTTTTTACATTAGGCTCTACAGACGGAGAAAATAATCTCCCTATAGATTTAATTTCTTTTGAAGGAGAGTGTCTTGACAACCAAACCAACTTAGAGTTTGTAGTAGCTTCTCAAGTAAATAACGAATATTTTACTATTGAAAGAAGTAAAAACTTATTTTCTTGGGAAAAATTAGGTGATGTAACTGGGGGAGGAACCAATAATGAAGAAACTACTTACAGCTATAAAGATGTATCTCCAAATTCTGGTGATAATTATTACAGATTGTCACAAACAGACATAGATGGAACTACAGAATCTTTCTCACCTATTGTAGTGAATTGTAACAGTAAAGTAGATAATTATAGAATTTATCCAAATCCAACTACAAACTTAATTACTATTGAATTTGAATTAGAATATTTCCAAGGAGATAATATACAGTTAGTTTTAAGAGATTTAAAAGGAACTAAATTAAAAACTAATTCAGTTGCTTTAAGTAGAGGTTATAATTCTTTTAATGTTGATTTAAGTGAACTACCTAAAGGTTTTTATATGATACAATTCCAAGGAACTAAAAATCATATTCCAGAAAGAAGAGTTGTTAAGTTATAGACTAGTGTATTTTAAGATTGAGATTTGTAATTGTTGAATTAAAATTCAAACTTAAAAAAACCTTTTTCAATATAGTTTTCGTATTTAACTACGTTGAACTTATAAAAAGTCGCAGGTTTGTGAGCAACTCCTTCTTGTTTTTCGGCTAATTTATCGAGTACATCTAGGTTAATAATTTTTCTTCTGAAATTCCTATTGTCTATCTTCTTATTAAAAATAGCCTCATAGAGTTTTTGCATTTCATTTAATGTAAATTTTTCTGGAAGCAAATTGTATCCAATTGGCCTAATCTTAGTATTGGAACGAAGGTATTCTATACTACTATTTAATATTTTAAAATGATCGAATGGTAGATTTTTAATTTCTTTTAGTGGAATCCACTTGGCAAATTTTGCAAATGACGAAGGGTTTAACTCGTAATCTGACATTCGAATTAACGAATAGTAACCTATAGTAACAACCCTTGCATTGGGGTTGGTTCTCACAGATTTTAACCAAGGTTGATCTTCTTTTTTTTTAATTCTATCAGGATCTCCAAATGCTCCAAATTGTTCTAAATAGATACTGGTAAGTCCTGTTAATTCTTTTAAAACTCTTTCAGCAGCCATGTTTAATTTTTCATGGTCGTAGACTAAATTACCAGGAAGAGCATGGGCAGAAACAACATTTTTTAATTCATTTTCTCTGTCAATTAAAAGAACATGTAGTTCTTTCCCATCAAATCCAAAAATCACACAATCAACTGAGATATTAGGATTAAGCTGATTATTGATTTCTTTTTTTATGATTTCTCTTGACACGTTTTTAATTATATTTACTTAATGTCATTTTAACGTTTATGAATATAGTAGTTTTTTATTATTTCTTCAAATCTGTTTTTTTACATTTTATTATTTCAACAGTATTTTAATATTAATTTATGAAAAAAATAATTCTCATTTTCTCTATTTTATTTAACTGTGGTTTTTTATTTTCTCAAAATCTATTACACCATGTTGAACCCATTAGTTGGTGGGTAAATATGAAATCTTCAAAATTTCAAATATTAATTCATGGAGATCAGCTCAAAGAATTGGATATTAATATTCCAGATAGTAAAATTGAATTATTAAAAGTGCACTATTTAGAAAATGAAAACTATGTTGCACTCGATGTTGAAGTAATTGAAAGAAGAGAAGCTTTCAGTTTTGATATTTATTTTTCTAAGAATGATCAACTGATTGAAAAGTATAATTACCAAATGGGATTAAAGTCTGAGAGGAATATGGAAAATGAATCTTTTTCTTCTAAAGATGTAATTTACTTAATAACCCCTGACAGATTTTCCAATGGAGACAAGAACAATGATATTATAAAATCTTTAAAAGAACAAAAAATGAATCGTCAAGACCCCAGTGCTAGACACGGAGGAGATATTCAGGGAATTATTAACCATTTAGATTATATAGCCGAGATGGGTTTTACAGCAATTTGGTCTACACCATTACTAGAAAACAATATGAAAGAGCTTTCTTACCACGGTTATGCGATAACAGATCTATACAAGATTGACCCAAGAATGGGAAGTAATGAATTGTACAAAGAATTAGCTCTTAAAGCTAAAGCAAAGGGAATCAAACTTATTAAAGATGTTGTTTTAAACCATATTGGCTCAAATCATTGGTGGATGAATGACTTACCATCAGAAAATTGGATAAATAACACTGCTAATTATGTTAATACTTCTCACACCAGAGAAGCTCTTCACGATCCATACTCTGTAGAAAAAGATGTTGTTGGATTTACAGACGGATGGTTTGTTAAACAAATGCCAGACCTCAACCAGAGGAATCCTTTTTTAGCTACTTATATCATTCAAAATTCTTTATGGTGGATTGAATATGCTCAATTATCAGGTTTCAGAGTGGACACATATTCTTACTCTGACAGAGATTTTTTAAATTCTTGGAATAAAGCTATTGATAACGAGTATCCTGGATTCAATATTGTTGGTGAGGAATGGACTACTGATAAATCCATTATTGGTCTTTGGCAAAAGCCAAATTTAATACAAAAAGAGGCTGTATCAATAATTCAAAAACACCCATCTTTTATCCCTTCCTTAATGGATTTCCCACTTAACGAAGCTCTTGTAGAAGCTCTACAGCCTAAAGACCAAAAATGGGATCATAAACTCTCTATTTTATACAGAAATATGGCGCAAGATTATCTATACCCTAAAGCTGGTAATATGGTTGTTTTTTTAGATAATCATGACATGAGTAGGGCGTATTACCAACTAAAACACGATTTTAGTTATTGGAAAATGGCTCAAGCTTTTTTAATGACATCCAGAGGCATACCGCAAGTGTATTACGGAACGGAAGTTTTACTTTCCGATAGTGTTAAACCTGGAGACCATGGCGTGCTTAGAGAAGACTTTCCAGGAGGTTGGGATTCGGATGTGAAAAATGCATTTTTAGGAAAAATGTCTGTGTTACAAAATGATGCGCAAGTTTTCTTAAAACAACTTTTAAACTGGCGTAAGAACTGTACTGCCATTCATAATGGGGAATTGAAACACTTTGCTCCAACTTATGAGAACGAAGTATATACAGTGGTTAGATATGATGAAAATAGTCTGGTGTTATTAGTTCTAAATAACGAAGAGGATAACATCGAAATTATCCCCAACAACTACATTAATGAAATTGATTTTAAAAAGACAGCTACTAAAGCTAAAGTTATAATGACAAATAATTTTATAGATCTTAATACTAAAGTTTCTATAAATCCAAAAAACTTTTTACTACTAGAAATTGAGTTTTAAATTTTCATAAATTCTTCAGTTACTATTTGATTATTTTGTCTAATAATTAAAAAGTAATTTCCTTTTTTGAGGTTTTCTATATTTATATGATTTTCGTTTACTAATGGCTTTTCTGACAATGCTATTTCCCCTTTTGTATTGACAATAGCATAGCTTAAAGGTTTATTACTTTTTGAATTGTGGCTTACTTTTATAAAATGGCAGCTTGGGTTAGGATATATATTTACTTCCCATTCTGCCATTTTAAATTCCTCAATATCTACGGTGTTTTGAATTACAGGTTGGTCTAATTTTACATTGGTATATATTCGATATTCACCTGGATTTAAAGTAATATTAGTGTTACCTGTTATTTCAAGACTATCTCCAGTAAAGTATTCATACCACCAACCGTTATTTTGGAAGTAAAGAATTTTATCTTGACTATTTACATCAATATTTACAGCTACTAGTGCATTCATAGTAGGGTTATTAAGTGTTAGTGTTTTTACAGCTCCGTTCAAGCTGTAAGTAAAATCATCACCAGTAAACACCGGGTGGGATTTTCTTAGATTGATGGTTGCTTTGTAGACGTCGTAAAGTCTTTTCCTGCTATTTTCAGATAAATAGTTCCAAAGAATGGGTTTGTTACAAATTCTACATGGGTAGTCAATCGAAATGTCATAACCCATTTCACCAAACTGCCAAATCATCTTTGGTCCCGGTGTAGTAAGCATTAAGACTGCTAATCCTTCTGTTCGTTCTAATGCCTCAATAGGGTTTTTCGCATTTTGAGAACCATTGGTGTTTCCATAAGTTATGTTTTTGTACATGATTCTTTCTTCATCGTGACTCTCCATATAGGATATTAAATGAGGATCGTTCCATAGTCTGTATTTATAAACACCTCCAACGAGATTAGAATTTGCAGGGAACCCCATTGCTGATTCTTGATAGCCATGAGTAACATTTCCCCAAAGCATCATTCCATAATTAGCTAAAATTTTTTCTTCGTTATTTGCTGCCCAATGCTCTAATATCACATATGAATTTGGATGGACAGACCAAATAGTATCCGCCATTCTTTTTAATAAATCAATTCTATCGTCATCGTAGTTGTTAGAATTGTTACTAAAACCTTTAGTGAAATCGAACCTAAATCCATCTATATGATATTCGTCCAGCCAAAAATGATTCACTCTATCGATAAAATTTCGTGTGGCTTGTGAAGAATGATCAAAATCGTATCCCCAACAATAAGGAGGGTGAGGACAAACTTCGTTAAACCACGGATTGTTAGCAGCAGGTCTGCTATTAATACCGTCCCAATAAAGGTTTACCATGGGGCTTTGTCCAAATGCTTGATTAAAAACAATATCGTTAATTACTGCAATTCCTCTTCCGTGACACGAATCAACAAAAGTTTTAAAATGTTCAGGTGTTCCGTAATATTTATCTAACGCCATGTGAAAACTAGGATTATATCCCCAGCTTTCATTATTTTCAAATTCACCCGGTGGCATTAATTCTATAGCATTAATTCCTAGGTTACTTAAATAATCCAAGGTATCTATTAGTGTTTTGTAACTGTGTGAAGCAACAAAATCTCTTACAAGAAGTTCATATATAATTAAATCTTTTTTTGCTGGTGGTGAAAAGTTGGTGTTTACCCAATTATAAGGTGTTTTCCCCGGCTCCATTACAGTAACAAAACCATTAGTTTTAGAACTTGGGTAGGGAATAGGATTTGGATAATTTAGACTTCCAATGTTTCCATCGTTATTAGGATCTAAAATTAATGGACTCAAGGGATCGGCAATTTTAATGTTTCCATCAACTAAATATTGATAGGTGTATTTTTGACCTGGAGTTAGATTCGAAATAGTTTTCCACCAATACAAGCTGTCAGTAGAAAGATTCATGAAAGAGTTGGAATTAACCATCCAATTATTATGATCTCCAATTAGATTAACTGTGTTTTTTTCTGGAGCAAAGAATTTTAAAGTTACTGTAGAATCGTCAATATAATTAATTCCATCTACCAAATTAGAAGGTGGGTTGCTAAAGTTTAAAGAAGGGATAACTACATAATTAATTGTATCGTAAATAGTGGTATTACCGTCATTAGCTACAAATATTAACTCGTGGTCTCCAGGGTTATTAATAGAGATACTTTTATTTAAAGAATTACTGTTTACAGTATCTGCTATAAGAATACCGTTATCGTATAGCTCGAGCGTGGCTAATGAGTTAGCCTGGCCATTGAAAGTAATAGTATCATATAAATTTACCAGTTGGTCGGAATAGGGTTTTATTATGGCAGCCTGAAAACCTCCATTTACAGGATATATAGGGTAGAAGATGTCTCCCATTGTTGCAGTTTTACCTTCGAGTGAACCGTTGAAATTTCTAAAAACAAAAGCTAATTTAGCGACATTAGTTCCTGTAGGAAAACCGTAATATTGATCTATGTCAATAATCAATTCATGAATATTATTTCCTAAATCATTCATTAGGACATTAGTATCTGCTTGCCCCCAATTCCCCTGAGTATATGACCAAGAACTAGGTAAACCACTTTGGGTAACTACTCCGGTATGTGTATAAATAGGACTAACACCAACTAAACCTCCATTTCCTTGAGTTGCGTCATATTGAACAGTTATTACATCATTCACCGTTGGAAATGCTGGTGTAATTTGAATAATTTGAGAAAATCCAATATTTCCTAAAAAAATAAAAGTGAATAAATAAATAAAATTAAGTTTCATAAGTGAAAGTTATAAAAAAAGCCCCCGAAGGAGCTTTTGTTTTATTATTGATTAAATAATTATTTTACAATTAATTTACCAGCGTTTACTTCATCTCCTGAAGCAACTTGGAAAATATAAATTCCAGAATTTAAACTAGATGTATTGTAGGAAATAGAATGAACTCCTTTAGTCATGTAACTATTGCTTACATTGTCTATTAACTTACCAGTTAAATCAAATAGATTAATTCTAACTTCTTTACTATTTCTTAAAATAATATTAAAGTTGGTATTTTCATTTGCAGGATTAGGAGCAACAGTCACGATGTCGTTTAATACAACTTCATTTAAATTAGTAGCGCACGGAGATAATGCAGCAATATCCACCATGAAGTCAGCACAGCCACCCGCACCATCATCATCTTTCCCTTCACTGGCCCAAGCTCCAGCAGGATCAGTTGGTCCCATATTGTAAACAAAATGTACTGTAGAAGCAGCTACACCATAATAGGCAGAAGGATCAAAAGTAACTGTATAAACGTCAGCTCCATCATTACTAGCTTGTAAAGCTGTAGCGTCGTCCCAAGCAATTACTGAAGACCAAGAGTCAGCTCCAGAATGAAAGCCAATAGTAGCCATTCCTGATAAACTTCCTGGTGCAGCAGCACAATTATAAGAGTTGTCAAAGGAAATGCTTAAATCACTACCATTTAAACAGGCACTAATTGCAGCATTATTCTGAGCATTAATCCCTAAGGTAATGCAACAAAAAGAGAAAAGTGTTACGTATATTTTTTTCATAATTTATAGTTTAATTTTACACTAATTTAAAAAAAAAACAACTTAACGTTAAAATGACGTTAAAAAAATTTTAAATTTGGTTTGATGTTTTTTAATCCCAATTGATATGAATTTTAATTTATTTAAAAATATTTTTTTTATTTCTTGTTTTTTCTTCTCTTCTTTTGCTTTTGGCCAATTTTCAATATCAGGAAAAATAGTAGATCAAGATGGTGAGGCTCTTGTAGGAGCAACGGTGTATGTTATGGAACTTAGTACAGGTTCTTCAACTGACATTGCGGGTAATTATCTGATTGCAAACATTGAAAAAGGAAATTATTCAATTGTTTTTTCTGCGGTTGGCTACAAAAAAATAAAAGAAACTATTGCTATTAACTCAAACGTTACCAGAAATTTTACTTTATCAGAAGATGCTCTTTTATTGGATGAGGCAGTAGTAATTGGTTATGGAACAGCAAGGACTAAAGATTTAACTGGATCTGCTGCAGTTATAAGAAGTGAAGACTTTAACAAAGGATCTGTTACGACACCAGAACAATTAGTAATGGGGAAAGTTCCAGGGGTGAAAATTAATTCTAACAACGGAGCTCCAGGTTCAGGTAGTACTATAAGAATTAGAGGAGGTACTTCAATAAATGCAAGTAATGATCCATTAATTGTGATCGATGGGGTTCCATTGGATAACGGAGGAATAGCAGGTTCTGCCAATCCATTAAACCTAATCAATCCAAATGATATTGAAACATTTGTTGTTTTAAAAGATGCTTCAGCAACTGCAATATATGGATCTAGAGGTGCAAATGGAGTAATTTTGATAACTACTAAAAGGGGCAAAGGTGATGATATTAATGTCAGTTTTACAACAAATAACTCATTATCTTCAGTTGTCAAGTATACTGATGTATTAAGTGCTGCTGATTACAGTGATATTGTTAATGAATTTGGTTCCCAAACTCAAATAGATAAACTGGGAGATTCTAGTACTAATTGGCAAGAAAAAATATATAGAATGGCTTACATTAATGAGAATAATGTTTCTGTTTCAGGAGGCTTGAAAGGAGTTCCATTTAGATTTTCAGCAGGAAATAAGCATGAAGAAGGTCTTCTTAAAAGGCACAAACTGGACAGGTATTCTACTTCTTTAAATTTGTCACCTAAATTTTTTAAAAATCAAATTGCTTTGGATGTGAATTCACGATATGTAAGAACTGATAATTTTTTTACTGATCAAAGTGCCATTTGGGCTGCTACTCAATTTGATCCAACTATGCCGGTCTATAGTGGCGATACTGCATATGGTGGATATTATGAAACACTTTTTACTGCAGGTGGTAACTCTGGAAAACCTATTCCATTAGCTATCAGGAATCCACTAGGAATTGTAAATCAAAAAGAGGATGTTAGTGAGGTCAACAGATTTATTGGTAATGCTAAAGTAACATATAGTCCAAATTCAATTCCTGAACTTAAAGCAGTTTTAAACGTTGGTACAGATATTGTTAATTCTAACGGGTCTGTTTCTATACCTGAATATGCAGCATCTAATTTTCAAAATGGGGGGTTTAAAACTCAATATGAAATGGAGAAATCCAATCAATTAATTGAAGGGTTTTTAAATTATTCTAACTCAGAAAAAGCCTTGAAGCATAGATTGGATGTTACTGGTGGATATTCATTTCAAGAATGGTCTACTAAAAGTCCTTCTTATCCAGGTCTTAATATTGCAGGAGATACATTAAATGCACCAGGAATTCCGACAGAGACAAAAAATGCATTACTTTCCTTTTATTCAAGAGGTATTTATTCTTATGCTGATAAATATATTGTTACAGCAACCATGAGAAGAGACGGTTCTTCAAGGTTTAGTCCTGAAAATAGATGGGGCTGGTTTCCATCTGTTTCTGCTGCTTGGATTATTAGCGAAGAATCTTTTTTGAAAGATGCAGATTTCCTTACCTATTTTAAGGCAAGAGTAGGGTATGGTATCACGGGACAACAAGATATTTTTTACGATTACCCTTATATCGCTAACTATCAAGAAGGGTCTGTAACAGCGCAATATCAGTTTGGTAATCAATTTGTAAGTACATTAAGACCTGATGGTTACGATTACAATATAAAGTGGGAAACAACATCAAGTACGAATATTGGAATTGATTTCGGAATGTTGAATGATAAAATAAGTGGGTCTTTTGACTATTATTTAAAAGAAACATCAGATTTATTAGCAACTGTGCCAGTAGTTGCTGGAACCAACTTCACCAACTTCATTTTAACTAATGTTGGTAGCATGAAAAATGAGGGTATGGAAATAAATCTAAATTTAGGATTGCTAAAAACTGCAACTACAAGTATAGATTTAGGTTTAAATGCAACCTACAATAAAAATACTGTAACTGGGTTGTCATTAGTTCCCGACACCAGTTCTGTGGGAATTCAAGTTGGCGGTATTTCTGGTGGAATTGGAAATACAGCGCAAATACACACAGTTGGGCACCCTACATTCTCTTATTTCCTCTACCAAGCCAATTATGCTGGACAAGGTCTTTCATATGGAGATTGGGAGTCTATAAACCCAATTGAAGATTCATTTGTTGACCAAAATAATGACGGAGTGATTAATATTGACGACAGAGTGAGATTTGGAAATCCTAATCCAAATTGGTTTTTAGGAGCTAATTTAAACGCATCCTATAAAAATTGGTTTATAGGCACTTCTGTGAGGTCTGAACTTGGTGCTTATGTTTATAATAATTTAGCTTCAAATTATGGTAATTTACAAGCTGGAAATTCAACGTTTAACTCTTCAAATATTCATGCTAGTTTTTTAGAAACCAATTTTCAAGGGAATTCTAATGAGCAATTATTAAGTAATTACTTCCTTGAAAAAGCAAATTTTTTGAGGATGGATTATTTTACTTTTGGTTATAATTTTAAAAATATGCTTTCTGATAAGTTTAGTTTAAATGCGGCTTTTACAATAAATAATGTTTTTGTTTTAACTAAATATTCTGGAATGGATCCAGAGGTTGTTGGAGGTATCGATAATAATATTTATCCACGACCTAGAATTTATTCCTTGAATCTAACTTTTGACTTTTAATTTAAATATTATGAATTATTTTAAAAAAATAAACTACCTATTTTTAATTACTTCAACAGTAATGGTTTTTTCATGTTCTAAAAGACTTGATTTAGAACCACCTATAGGACTTTCATCTGTAGATGTTTATAAAGATGCCAATAATTATGAAAAAGTGATTGCAAAATTATATGCTGGTATGTCTTTGTCTGGACTTCATGGCCCTTCAGGGAATCCTGATATTGCTGGAATTGACGAAGGTTTTTCACAGTACATAAGAGTTTTATGGAATTTACAAGAGCTTCCAACAGACCATGCTATTTGTAGATGGAACGATGTTGGAATTCCTGAAATGTGTAAAATGGAATGGAGTGCGGATAACTCTTTTGTAAAAGCCATGTATTCTAGAATATATTTTCAAATCCCTATTGCCAATGTTTTTATTAAAGAGTCTACCGATGAGAGTATGGATGAAAAAGGATTTAGTGAGGAGCAACAATCAACAATAAGAATTTATAGAGCAGAAGCTAGATTTTTAAGAGCCTTGAGTTATTATCATGCCATGGATTTATTTGGAAATGTTCCATTTGTTGATGAAACTACTCCAATTGGGGTTTTTTATCCTGAGCAAAAGATGAGACCAGAACTGTTCAATTGGATAGAGTCTGAGCTGAAGGCAATAGAAAATAGTTTATTAGATGCCAACCAAATCCCTTATGGTAGAGCTAGTAAAGCAGCTGCTCAGTCTTTACTTGCAAAAATGTATTTGAACGCAGAAGTATATACTTCCAATCCAAAATGGTCTGAATGTATTGACTATTGCAATAAAGTTATAAACGATGGCGGATTTTCATTAGACGACAATTATTCAGAATTATTTATGGCAGATAACCATACTTCACCAGAAATTATTTTCCCAATTTGTTTTGACGGTCAATACACACAAACGTGGGGAGGAACAACATTTTTAATTTGTGCTGCACTAGGAAGTACTATGGATGCTAGTGATTACGGTATGAATAATGGTTGGAATGGTTTAAGAGCTACACCAACATTTGTCAATATTTTCAGTGATTCAACTCTTGATACAAGATGGAAATTTCATACTTCTGGTGAAAAGGTAATTCTGGGAGATACTACTACTGTTTATCAAGATGTGAATATAGGTGAAGTGTTAACCAACTGCCCCGATACAAGTGGATACTTAGTAGGTAAGTTTAGTAATATTGATCAAATGGGAAACCCTGGGTCACATGTTTCTTTAACCCATTCCGATACTGATTTCCCCATGTTTAGACTAGCTGATATATACTTAATGTTAGCTGAGGCATCACTTAATAATGGTGATCAAGGAACTGCTTTAACTTACATGAATTTTTTAAGAGAAAGAGCTTATGGGAATTCAAATTTTAATTTTTCTATCGTGAATTTGGAAGATGTATTAAATGAGAGAAGTAAAGAATTGTATTGGGAGTGCACGAGAAGAACAGACTTAATTAGACATAATAAGTATACAACTTCAGATTTATTATGGTCGTTTAAAGGTGGTGAAACTAATGGCATGGGTGTAGAAGAGTACAGAAATATATATCCTCTTCCAACTTATGATATTGTAAACAATCCGAATTTAGAACAGAATCTTGGCTATTAATCGAATAATTTTATCAGTAAGTTTTTCTTTTTTAATTGTTTTTTCATTTTCACAAAATCTTAGTACTTCAAAACAAGTTACATTACAAGGGTTTTGGTGGGATTATTTTAATTCCAATTACAGTTACAGACACGCAGACTACTTGGCAGATCTAGCTCCAAGATTGCGAGCAATTGGGATAGATGCTGTTTGGATTCCTCCATCCATTAAAAACAAACAGATTGTTGATATGGGTTATGCTCCCTTCGATCATTATGATTTAGGAGATAAATATCAAAAAGGATATTTAAAAACAAAGTTAGGGGATAAAGACCAGCTTTTGAGGATGGTTGCTGTCATGAAAGCTAATGGTATAGATGTTATTCAGGATATTGTATTAAACCATATAACTGGTGCGGGCAGTCAAAATGGTTCTGGAGGTCAAGATCCACAAGCAATTGACGATGGTTCGAGTAATAAGTATAAAAACTTTAGGTATTCATGTTTTGAAACACCATCGACATTGGAAACCTCTTCTAATTATTTGTCGCGCAAAGGGAGGTTCAGTAAGAACTGGCAAAATTTTTATCCTAATAACAATTATATATGTTGTTCCAACGAAATAAATTCTCCATACTGGGGTCCTGATATATCTTATGAAGCGAACTCTTATGGTCTAAGTTCAAATGCTATCTATAACCCCAACCAAAGCTCTGGATATATGAGAAGTGAAATGAGAAATTGGTTACTGTGGTACAAAAAACAAGTTGGCTTTTCAGGTGTTAGAATTGACGCCATAAAACATTTTCCAACATATGTTGTAGAGGATTTTTTGTGGAACTTACAAAATGGAAATGGTTGGGCAAACACATCAGAAGATATGTTTGCAGTAGGAGAGTGGGTGGGGAATTCCACTGAACTCGATCAATGGTGCAGTGACGTCCAAAATAGAGCAGGAACTTTTGATTTTTCATTAAGAAATGCGTTCACAGGTATAGTTCAAGGACTTGGGGCTTTTGATTTGGGGAGTGTTCCTAATTATCAACAAGGTAACAGGTTTAGAACAGTTCCATTTATAAATAATCACGATACATTCAGACCAATTTTAGATGCTGACGGAAATTACATTAATTGGAATACTTCTCAGCAGCTTGGAGCTCAAATTGAACCAAACGATCCAAGATTAAGTTTGGTATATGCAATTTCTTTTGCTTTAGACGGGGCACCAATGGTTTATTTTGAAGATCTATTTAACATAGGTTATAATGGTAACAGATACAATCATAACCCTAAAGATTCATTAGACTTACCAATGAGATCGGATATCGTAAATATTATATGGTGTCATCAAAATTTAAACTTTAAAGACGGTTCATATTTAGTTAGATGGCAAGAGAATGACGCTCTTGTTGTTGAAAGAGATGCGAAAGCAATAATTGCTGTTAATGATAGTTGGGACAACTGGAAAACTTTAACAGGAGTTCAGACTAATTGGTTAGATGGTACTGTCCTAAAAGATTATTCGGGAGCTCATTTAAGTACGATTACAGTTTATGGTGGAGGAAAAATTGATTTTACAATTCCTCCATGTGATGGAACCGCACCAAATGGTAGAAAAGGTTATGCAATTTGGGGACCTGATGGGATAACTTCAAATTATTCAAATCCATCGGAGTCAATTACTCAAGAATGGGAAATGGCTGATGATTTAGGTGACAGTCATTTAGCTTCATTACAACAGGGAGGTAAATTACCAACAAATAGTTTAGAGTGTAGAGTGGTTGGAAAAGTACATGCAAATTCACAAAGTACCTTAAGTGTAGAGCTTTATCCTTTGTTTAGCAATCTCTCCATTGACATATTGTTATTAGACAGGAATTGTGACATAGTAGATTCTGTTTCAGGTATTGGAATCTTAAATCACGACTTTCTAATTTCTAATGAAGATATTTACACACTGAAAATAAGAAACACCACCGACTCTCAACTTGGTCAAAAATGTTGGGTTAAAGTCACTTATCAAGCGCCTGAGGTTCCTGATTTAACCATTCAAAAGAATGTTTGTGGATGTTCTTCCATTAGTAACTTGGAGTTTAAAATCTTTGAAAATTACGTTGTTTATCCTAATCCCGTTTCAAAATTTATTTACTTAAAAAACCAAGAAAAGTTTATTAGTAAAAAATATATAATCTTTAATAATCAAGGTTTGGTTATTAAAAATGGAAATTTAAAAAATGGCTCTATTTATATAGGTGATTTGGATAACGGAATCTATGTTCTTCAATATGGAAATGAAACTAAAAAGTTTATTAAAAATTAAATTAAAAAAATACTACATGAAAAATTTAAATCAATTAATCATTCTAATTACAATTCCAGTAATATTTTTTTCTAGATGTTCTCAAAGTGATTCCTTAAAAATAAAAGTTATTCCATGTGAAAGTGATGTCACTCTTTACTATCCTTTAAACTATAATCAAGATGCACACAATCCATCTTTCGCAATCGTTAATGAACCCCGTAAATCATTAGATGAAATAGACTCTAGTACAATAAAGGTTTCTTTTTCAAATATAGGAGACAGAGAAGTTGCCCAGCTTACAATTGGAGAAAATATCGATTTATATGGCACTGGAGAAGTGTTGGGCGATTTGGTTAGAAATGGAACAAACTTAAAGCTTTGGAACACAGATAATTACGGTTATGGAAAAGACAATGGGCAAAGATTGTATCAATCTCACCCTTGGGTTTTGGGGTTAAGAGAAGATGGGAGCAGCTTTGGTGTTGTTGCAGATAATACTTGGAAAATGGAAATTGCACTTGGAGAAAGAATTACGTTCTCTTCTGAGGGTCCTTCTTTTAGAGTATTAGTAATTGAAAAAGATTCTCCTCAAGAAGTTATGCGTGAACTAGCTAAGTTAACGGGTACAATTGCACTTCCTCCATTATGGAGTTTAGGTTTTCACCAATGCAGATATTCCTATTATCCAGATGCAAGAGTTAAATCTATTGCTGACACCATGCGATTGAAAAATATTCCATGTGATGTTATTTGGATGGACATAGACTATATGCAAGATTTTAGAATATTCACATTCGATTCCATTAATTTTCCAAATCCAAAAGAAACTAATGACTATTTACATAAAAATGGTTTTAAATCTGTTTGGATGATAGATCCAGGAATAAAATCAGAAAGTGGTTATTCTGTATATGATTCAGGAGATTCAATAAATGCATGGGTTAAAAATCAAAAAGACTCAGTATTTATAGGGAAAGTTTGGCCTGGAGACTGTGTTTTTCCAGATTTCACTCAAGATAAGGTGTGTAATTGGTGGGGGTCTTTATATAAAGATTTTATGAGTGTTGGTATTGACGGTGTTTGGAACGATATGAACGAACCGGCTGTTTTTGAAACTTCAGATTGGACAATGCCAAATAGTAATAAGCATAAAGGTGGAAAAACTAAGCCAAACGGTCCTCACCTTAGGTACCATAATGTTTATGGGATGATGATGGTAGAAGCTTCGCGAAAAGGAATTATGCATGCTAATCCTGACAAAAGACCTTTTGTTCTTACAAGATCAAACTTTCTTGGTGGTCATCGGTTTGCAGCAACATGGACTGGAGATAATAACTCGAGTATGAAGCATTTAAAACAATCCATACCAATGAGCTTGAATTTAAGTTTATCAGGGCAACCCTTTAACGGTCCTGATATCGGTGGTTTTGCTGGAAATGCAACACCCGAACTATATGGACACTGGATCGCTGTTGGTGCATTTTATCCGTTTTCTAGGGCTCACGCAACAAAGGGTTCCATAAATCAAGAACCTTGGTCTTTTGGTAGTGAAATTGAACAGGTTTCTAGAGAGGCACTGCAAAGAAGGTACAGGTTGTTACCTTATTTCTATACTCTTTTTCAGGAAAGTTCTAAATCAGGTATGCCTGTGATGAGGCCTTTGTTTTTTCACAATTCTAAAGATTATAATCTAAGAAGAGAGCAGGGGAACTTTTTAATTGGTAGTGATTTGCTTGTGATTCCTAAATGGAATGAAGGCGGAAATATTCCAAATGGAAATTGGAGAACTATTTCTATAAATGGAGAAAGTAGTGAAAACCATAAATATCATCCCGATTTAAAAATTAGACCTGGCGCTATTCTTCCACTTTGTAATGCTATAGAGAATACCTCTGAATTTTCGTTAGATACCCTCACACTTTTAGTTTCGTTAGATACGACTTTGAAGGCAAAAGGTGTTTTATATGCTGATGCTGGAGACGGATATGCTTATCAAAATGGTGATTTTTCATTGGTTGAATTTAATGCAGAACAAATAGGAAATAGTATTAACATATCTGTTACTTATAAAGAAGGACATCCTTTATCCGATAAAACATTTTTAAATATTCAAATTATATATAATAAAAAGAGTACTACATCAGTATTTAATATTAATGATGATATTGTGATTCCTATTTAACCTTTAAATACTTGTAATACAGCAGTATAGACATACTATTCTTCATGTTGACGTTTAATATTTTGTAAATTTGACCTAAATAGTAAGTGTATATTAAACAATAAGTGTATATTTGTTTAAATGATAAGTGAAAAAAGTATAGCATCATTAAAGAATTTTGATCTAATTATATTCGGTGCTAACGGAGACTTAGCCTACAGAAAAATATTTCCAGCGTTATATCATAGGCTAGAGGAAGGACAAGTTAAGCCTAAAAGCAGAATAGCTGCAATGCTTCGTAATACAAAAAACAACCAAGAATATTTATCAACACTTACAAAGTCACTCAGAAAACAAATAAAAGGAATTGATGAAAAAATACTTGCTACTCTTATTGGTAAAGTTGACGTAATAAGTGCCTTAACTATTGATGGGAAATACGCTGATTTGGAATCTTGGTTGAAAAAATCTCCTAATAAAGTTCGTGTTTATTATTTAGCTACACCTTCATCAGTTTTTGGTCAAATTGCCAAGGATTTGCAAGATACTTCACTAATTACAGAAGAATCTAGAATAGTTTTAGAAAAACCACTTGGAAAAGATGCTGCTTCTTCTGCTTTAATTAACAATTCAATTTTAAAATATTTTGACGAAAAACAGATTTATAGAATTGATCACTATTTAGGTAAAGAGACTGTACAAAATCTTATGGTCTTAAGATTCGCTAATTATATTTTTGAAAACCTTTGGAATGCCAATCATATTGAAAATGTTCAAATTACAGCTGCTGAAAAATTAGGTATAGAAAAAAGAGGCGAATATTATGATAATTATGGAGCTCTCCTAGACATGGTTCAAAATCATTTATTACAATTACTTTGTCTAATAGCCATGGAGCCACCTTCTGTTTTAACAGCTTCTCAAGTTAGAGTAGAAAAATTAAAAGTTTTAAATGCACTAGAAAAATTTAACGAGGATTCAATAACTACCCACACTTCAAAAGGTCAATATTCAAGAGGTGAAAAAAATGGAAAAATTATGCCTTCTTACTTAGAAGATGTTGGCACTTATTCTTCTGAAACAGAAACTTATGTTGCTATAAAAACATACATCAATAATTGGAGATGGAAAGGGGTTCCATTTTATATTAGAACTGGTAAAAGGATGACTGAGAAATTTTCTGAAATTGTCATTACTTTTAAAGATGTCCCACACAATATTTTTCCTGAAAAAAAGCTTATGGTTCCCAATAAATTAATCATTAGACTTCAACCCAAGGAGAAAATAGAGTTTATTCAAATGGTGAAAGTTCCTGGCCCTGGTGGTTATCGATATAAACCTCTTTCAATGAAGATGGATTATTTAGAATCATTTACTGGTAAATTCCCTGAAGCCTATGAACGTTTATTAATGGATGTTGTAAGAGGAAATCAGACACTTTTCATGAGTAACAAAGAGTTGAAAGCATCTTGGGAATGGATTGCTTCAATTACAGAAAATTGGAAATCCAGTAGTATTAAAAATAATCTTTACAACGCTGGCACAGATGGCCCTGGAGATAGCATACTGGAATCTAATCACAACTGGCATAAAACAAGTAATAAATGATTTGGAAAGATTTTAAAACTGCTGATTCTTTGGAAAAAGAATTACTTAATTCTATAGAAACAAACATTAGAATTTCATTAAAAGAAAATAATGAAGCTTTAATACTTCTTTCTGGGGGATCAACTCCCTTATCACTTTACAAAAAGTTTAAAGAAATAAAAAAAATTGACTGGTCAAAAATTAAGTTTGGATTAGTTGATGAGAGGTGGGTTAATAACAGTTCAAAGGATAGTAATTTTTATAATATTTCAGAAGCTCTTGGTGGGCAAATCACCGAAAAAAGCACTTTCATTCCTTTGGTTTATGATGAGTTGAATGAGAAAAAAAATATTTCTCAAGCTAAAAAAGCAAACATTGAATTTTTAGAAAAAAAAACAATTGTCATTTTAGGAATGGGAACAGATGGTCATACAGCGTCATTGTTTCCTGATAACTCTAAGACTGAAATTGCAATTTCCCAATTGACTCCTAACATCCTAGACAATATAGCACCTGTTTCACCAAAAAATAGAATAACACATAATCTGAAATCAATTTTTAATTCTAAAAAAGTGATTCTCTATATAAAGGGACAAGAAAAAAAGGATGTTCTTGAAAAATCGAAAATTGATTTACTTCCTATTAGTTATGTTATTAATACACTTTCTACTCAAGTTGAAACTTTCTGGACAAAGTAAATGAATAAATCAATTTTAAATATAACCAACAGAATAATCGAAAAAAGTAAAGCTTCTAGAAATAATTACTTATTTCAAATGAACGAGGCTTTGAACGATTCTGTTAATAGAACCTCACTTTCCTGTGGAAACCTTGCTCATGCTTTTGCCGGATGTGATTTGCATGATAAAGATTCTTTAAAAGGAGATGCTAAAGTAAATATAGGAATCGTAAGCGCCTACAACGACATGCTTTCTGCTCATAAAACTTATGAGACTTACCCCAATTTAATTAGAGACCAAGCTTCCAAAATCGGTGCAGTTGCTCAAGTTGCTGCATGTGTTCCTGCTATGTGTGATGGAGTAACTCAAGGTCAAAAAGGAATGGAGCTTTCCTTAATTAGTAGAGATGTTATAGCCATGTCAACTGCCATTGGAATGTCTCATAATATGTTTGATGCTGGATTATGTCTTGGTATTTGTGATAAAATTGTCCCTGGATTATTAATTGGAGCTTTGAAATTTGGACATTTACCCTTTGCTTTTGTTCCTGGAGGACCTATGCCTTCTGGAATTTCTAATGTTGAAAAAAACAGAATAAGACAAGAATATGCAAAAGGTAATATTTCTAAAAAAGAACTTTTAGAGGGCGAATCGGCGTCTTATCATTCAGCAGGAACTTGCACCTTTTATGGAACAGCGAATAGCAATCAGATGTTAATGGAAATCATGGGTCTTCATCTTCCCGGTTCTTCCTTTGTTGCTCCAAATACTTCTTTAAGAAAAGCTTTAACCTTAGAATCTGTAAGACAAGTTAAAAATAATGCTACAAATAAGTCAGGATTATTAAAAGACGTAATTAACGAAAAATCTGTTGTCAACGGTATTGTAGGTTTATTGGCCACTGGTGGATCTACTAACTTAACTTTACATATTATTGCAATTGCTGCTGCGGCAGGAATCAAAATTGATTGGCAAGATTTTTCAGATTTATCGGACACCGTACCTTTACTTACTAGAGTTTATCCTAACGGAAGCAATGATGTTAATGATTTCCATAATGCAGGAGGAATGACTGTTTTAATAAACGAATTATTAAACGGTGGCTTTTTAAATGAAGATGTTGAAACTTTGGTAGGAAAAGGATTAAAAGAATACACTAAGTTTCCAACTTTTGAAAATAATCAATTTAAATTCCAAGACAAAGAATTAAAGTCTGGTAATGACGACATTATTGCTACTCATGGTAAGCCATTCAGTCAAAATGGTGGAATTAAAGTTTTAAAAGGAAATTTAGGTACATCAGTAATAAAAACATCAGCAGTTGAAGAAGCTAACTGGTATGTGAAAGCTGAAGCAATAGTCATTCAGGAACAAAATCAATTAACTGAACTTTTCCAATCAGGAAAACTTAATAAAGATTTTGTTTTGGTAGTATCCAATCAAGGTCCTAAATCTAATGGAATGCCAGAGCTTCACCAGTTGACGCCCATATTATCAATTCTACAACATCAAGGCCATAAAGTAGCACTTTTAACAGATGGAAGAATGTCTGGCGCTTCTGGTAAAATACCTGCTGCAATACATCTGTCTCCAGAAGCTGTAGATAAAGGCCCAATTTCTAAAATTTTAGATGGTGACATAATAGAATTGGATCCAAAAAACTCAAGTTTAAGAATTTTAGTAAGTGAGAAAGAACTTCTTAAAAGAAAATCAATAATTGTATCTAGAAAAAAATTCGGTATGGGAACTGAACTATTCTCTATGATTAGACCCTTAATGTCTTCTAGTAAAGAAGGAGCATCTTTTTTAAATTATGAATAATCAAAATAACATAAGAACAGTTTTAAATAATCATAAGATTATTCCTGTGGTAACTTTCACCAACAAAGCAGATATTCAGCCGATCGTAGAAAGTTTACTCCATCAAAAGATTAAATGTATAGAAGTTACCCTAAGGAATTCCATAAGTAGAGATGCGGTTGGGGAGATAAAGAAAGTTTATGGATCAAAAATCGCAGTTGGAGTAGGAACAGTTCTCAAAAAATCAGATGTTGTATTTTCTCAGGAGAATAATGTAGATTTTATGGTAAGTCCCGGTGCTACCAAAAACCTTATAAACGAATTTGAAAATTCTAAAATTCCATATTTACCAGGTGTATCAACTGTGAATAATGTTATGGAATTATTAGAAATGGATTGTAATACTTTGAAGTTCTTTCCTGCGCTATTAAGTGGTGGAGTAAATATGTTGAAACAATTCAATAATTTATTTAAAAATGTAAAATTTTGTCCAACTGGAGGAATTAACGAATTTAACTATAACGAATTTTTATCACTACCTAATGTTGTTAGTGTTGGAGGTTCTTGGGTTATAAAAAATAAATAAAAATATGATTTTAATTGCAGAAAGTGGTTCAACAAAAACCGATTGGGTTCTTGTAAATGATCAGAATAAAATTACAATTTTCAAGACAATGGGATTCAATCCCTTCTTTCATTCCAGTAAATTTATTGCAGGAAAAATTCAAGAAAACCAAGAGTTTTATCAAGCATCAAAAAACGTAGACAAATTATATTTTTATGGTGCAGGTTGTTCTAGTTTAGAGATGAATAATATTGTTAAATCAGGTTTAAAATCTATTTACCCAAATACTGAAATTTTTGTTGATCATGATTTACTTGCTTGTGCTTTATCCACTTATCAAGGAGAACCCGCTATATCTTGTATATTAGGAACCGGTTCTAATTCTTGCTACTATGATGGTCAGACTCTAAGAGAAGAAGTTCCTGCAATTGCTTATGTCCTTGGAGATGAGGGATCAGGCTCTTTTTATGGAAAGAAATTACTTAGAGATTATCTTTACAATCAATTACCAGAAAGTATAAAGGTAGATTTTGAAGATCAATTTGGTTCCGCTAAATCTGAAATTTTTGAAAGCGTATATATGAAACCACATGCTAATGTATATTTAGCTTCTTTCATGAAGTTTTTAAATAGACATTATCACCACGAATATGTAATAGAAATGATTCAAAATGGAATGAATGAATTTATCAAAATTCATGTTTGTTGTTACCCAGAATATAAGTCAGTTAAAACTCATTTTATAGGATCTATCAGTAAAATATTTGAAAGAGAATTAATAGGTGCTGCAGCTAATCATGGTGTTATTTTAGGTGATATTATTCAGAAGCCAGTAGATAATTTAGTAAATTATCATCTAAATTATATTGAGGCTACCTAAAAATGATGTAGAATTCCTCTTTATAATCTATAAAATTGAGGAAAATAGTAAAATGAATTGGTTTAGCTTTAGTTTAAAATTATCCTACTTGTTTGTTTTACTTAGTTGTAAGTCTCCTAATAAAGTAAATATTTCTTTAGATGAAACCAGTGCCTCAAAAAAACCAAATGTATTATTTATTATAGCTGACGATTTAAACTGTGATATTGGTGTTTATGGAAATAAAATAGTTAAAACTCCAAACATTGACCAACTTAGTCAAAACGGAACTTTATTCTTGAATGCCCATTGCCAATACCCACTTTGCGGCCCCTCTAGAGCTTCTTTTATGACAGGTATGTATACCGATCAAACAAAGATGACAAAAAATAATATTTTCTTAAGAAGTACTGTTCCCGATGTCAAAACAATAGGACAAAGGTTTAGAGAACAAGGATATCAATCTGTAAGAATTGGTAAAATATTTCATTATGATAATCCTAGCACAATAGGAACCTCAGGAATTGATGATGCTTTTTCTTGGGACCAAACCATAAACCCATACGGAAGAGATAAAATAGAAGAATATAAAATAAACACGTTAAGTCCCAGAAGATACGGAGGAACATTGAGTTGGTTTTCTTCAGATGGAGAAGATAAGGAACAAACAGATGGTATTGCAGCAACTGAAGCGATAAAAAAACTAGAAAGTTTTTCTAAGTCTGGCGATAATTTTTTTTTAGCTGTTGGTTTTTTTAGACCTCACACTCCATTTGTTGCTCCAAAAAAATATTATAATCTTTATAATAAGGAAGAGATTTTTATTCCTAAAAGTTCTTCAAGATACTTAAAAACTATTCCCATACCAGCTGCAAAATCAGTTAGAGCTAAGAAAAACCAATTAGACTTAGAGGAGGATTTAGCAAAAGAAATAAAACTAGCTTATTATTCTACAATTTCATTTGTAGACGCTCAAGTTGGCAGAATAATTAATAAATTAAAACAAACAGGACTTGATAAAAATACTATTGTTGTTTTTATTTCAGATCATGGATATCATATGGGCGAACATGGCCATTGGCAAAAACAAACCTTATTTGAAAATGCAACAAAAGTTCCTTTAATTATTAAAGTTCCAGGATTAGAACCCGAATCTTATAAAACAAAAAGTCCCGTGGAATTAATAGATATATTTCCTACTTTAATGGACCTTACAAATATAGTTTCCCCACCACATTTAGTTGGTAAAAGTTTAAAACCAATTATTCAAAAAAAGTCATCTTTTATTAGAAAAAACGCCTTAACTAGATGGAGAAATGGATATTCTCTAAAAACAGAAAGGTTTAGATTAACAAAATGGAATATGAAAGGAGATTTCCAATACGAATTGTACGATCATAAGTATGATAACGAAGAACTTGAAAATTTAGCCTTAAATTCAAATTATAAAGTTGTTTTAGATTCTTTAATTAAAACTATTGACACTAGAATTATTGAAGCTAATTTAAAACCCCACGGATTAGGGAGGCAGATTAATAACGTACAACCAATAACTAAACCATTTAATTTAACCTATGGTGATTTGCATGATGAAAATGGAAAAAGATATTTTTTTAAATCAAAAAATTAATTTTTAAATGCTGAAAAATATAATTTTAATCAGTTTTTTACTAATTACAACATTTCTCTATCAAATAAATGAATATTACTCACAACCTTTTTCAACACCCAATAGTAATTCACCAAATTTTATTTTTTTATTAGCAGACGATCAAGGATGGAACGGTACTTCTGTTCAAATGATGAGTTCTGAACCTCTTTCCAAAAGTGACTATCATTATACACCTAACTTGGAAGTACTTTCAAATTCTGGAATTCGTTTTTCTAACGCATATGCATCTGCTCCAGTATGTGCTCCTTCAAGATACAGTATTCAATTTGGAAAATCTCCAGCTAGATTGTCGCTTATTAGAGTCGGCATGAATACTAATCATATTAACCATGAAGAAATAATGTCTATTCCTAAAGTATTAAAACAAATTAATAGTAATTATATAGCAGCACATTTTGGAAAGTGGGGTATAGGAAGTAACCCAAAAAGTTTAGGTTACGATTTTAGCGACGGTACAACAAAAAATAAAGATGGAGGATTTACCAATAATAATACTCAATGGACTCATGTTTCGGTTGAAGACCCAAAAAAAATATTCTCTGTTACCGAAAGAGCAATACATTTTATGGAAGATAATGCTATAAAAAATAAACCATTTTATCTTCAAATATCACATTATGCAGTTCATGCATCAATACAATCAACAGCAGAAACTTATTTAAAGCAAAAAGAAAAAGAAATAGGTGCCCAACACATCAACCCAGGATTTGCAGCAATGACTGAAAATTTAGACGAAGGTTTGGGGCTGATATTAGAAAAAATAAAGCAGTTAGGCATAGAAAATAATACCTATGTGATATATATGTCTGATAATGGGTCAGTTCCTAATATTCCTGCTGGAAAGAAATATACTAAAAGTTATAATTATCCTTTAAAACGTGGTAAATGGGATGCTTTGGAAGGAGGTCTTAGAGTTCCCTTAATAATTGCTGGTCCTGGTATTGATTCTGGAATTGAATCAACAGTTCCTGTATCTGGATCAGATATTTTACCTACGATTATAGACTTGGCAGGTAAAAGTAAACTTAAGCTTAATGAAATTGATGGTGGAAGTTTTAAATCTATCTTGTTTGATAATTCTAAAACGATTATAGAAAGAGATGTAGACGGAATATTTTTTCATGTCCCTTATAAAAATGGAATTGCTTTAAAAAGACCACATTCTGCTGTCCGAAAAGGAGATTTTAAACTTGTGAAATTTCAAGATAATGGCGAGTTGTTTCTTTACAATATAACCACTGATAAAGAAGAGAATGAGAACCTTGCATTTAACAATCCAATGAAAACAAATGAGTTAGAGAAGTTATTAATGAACTATTTAAAAAAAGTACACGCACCTAAATGGGCTGAAGGTATTACTTGGAAAAAACTACCATTAAGTGAAATTAATTCAAGCTATTAAATACTTTTTTTACAATGAAATATTTATGAATTTATCAAAGTTAATTCTATTCTTTTTTTATTTTATTACTATCAATGGTAGTGCTCAATATAGTGTATCAGGAATAGTTACTGAAAAAGAATCTCATAAGCCATTAATTGGTGTTTCTGTTAAAACAGAAAACGGAAAAGGGACTGTTACTAATTTCAACGGAAGGTATACAATAATTCTTTCACAAGGCAAAAATAAAATATCGTATTCTTTTGTTGGCTATGAAACTAAAAATTTCAATATATTTTTAGATAAAGATTTAGAAAAAAATATCAGTCTTTCAGAAGTCTCAACCGATCTAGATTTAATGGTGGTTTCTGCCTCTAAATTTAAGCAAAAGATTGAGGAGGTAACTGTTTCAATGGATGTTATAGGTTCTAAATTAATTGAAAGTAAGAATTGCATTACACTTTCTGATGTCATTAGAAATGCTCCAAGTATTCAATTAATCGATGGTCAGTTAAATATTCGTAGTGGAAGTGGATGGAGTTATGGAACCGGTAGTAGAGTTCTAGTTATGGTGGATGAAATGCCTATTCTATCTGCTGATCAAGGGGAAGTTGATTTTAATTTAATTCCAATAGAAACCATCGAGCAAATAGAAGTAATAAAAGGTGCTGCTTCAGCTTTATATGGTTCTTCAGCTTTAAACGGGATTATTAATATTAAAACTAAGACTCCTTCATTGAAACCAAACACTATAATTAGTTCTTTTATTGGCTTTTGGGATCGTCCGAGAGACTCTAGAAACAAATGGTGGGGTGACTCTATAATGTTGAGAAATGGACTTAGTTTATCTCATAGCAAAAGAATAAAAAATTTGGACCTTACACTATCTGCTAATCATTTCAATGATAGAGGATATATTAAATATATAAACAATCAACAAACTAGATTTTCAGCAAATTCTAAACTTGTAAAAGACAAAGTAATTTTTGGTTTAAACTTAAATTTTATGCAACGAAAAAGTAGCCTATTTGTTATGTGGGATAGCGATACTAATTGCTATATTCCTTTAAATGGCACTAATATTCCAAATAATGGTAATCGTTTCTACATCGATCCGTCTATTACTTTTTTTCATAATTCATTTAAACATATATTGAGATCTAGGATATTAAGTAGAAATCTGTACTACAATGATAATCCTGATGATAGAAATAATTCACTAATGTCATTTAATGAATATCAAAACCAATTTCAACAAGAAAATACCACCATCACTTCTGGACTAACCTTAGTCACATTAAGAGGTAAAACCAATAGTTTTAATTCTCAATTCAGCCAAAATGGTAAAATTACAGGATTGAATTATTGCGGCTATTTACAATTAGATCAACGAATTAATAAATTTAATTTTTCTCTTGGAGGAAGATACGAATTCTATGATTTGAACACTAAGCAGTTTGGTCAACCAGTATTTAGAGGAGGTTTGAATTACGAACTTGCAAGTGGATGGAATATTCGTTCTTCTTTTGGACAAGGTTTTAGGTTTCCAACAATGACAGAATTATATTTTCAAGGAGACATAGGCCCCATAAATCTTTACAACAATCCAAATTTAGTCCCTGAAACAGGTTGGACTACAGAACTAGGAATAAAAAAAGTAATCAAGATTAATAACTTTAAAGGGTACATTGATTTAGTAGGTTTTTTAATGGAGTACAATAATATGATGGAATTTACTTTAGGAATTTGGGGCCCCTCAGAACCATCTTCATATGGATTAGGTTTTAGTTCTAGAAATGTAAATAAAGCAAGAATACCTGGTATAGAATTCACCATAAATGGTAGTGGTATGGTACAAGATGATTGGTCTGTTTCAATGCTCTTAGGGATTACTTACTCCAATCCTTATTCTGTTTATCCAGATAGTTCATTTGAAAATTTATTTACCAGAGACATTACCCAAGTTTCTTTATCTCAAATAGCACTTAATGAATCTAACCCTACAAAATATTCTTTTTCAAACACCAGCTCTATAGAAGGAAGTTCTACTCTTAAATATAGAAGTAAAACTAATATAAGATTGGATTTAGAGTCTGTATATAATAAAAAAATAATTATTGGAGTTTCTTGGCAGTATAATTCTAAAATATCCAATATTGACTATGCATTTACCACTGGATTATTTAATGAAAATACTTTGATTTCTACAGATTTAGGAATAAATAGATCTATGGAGGATTTAAATAGTGGTTATAATTTGTTTGATTTTAGATTCAAATATAATTTGCAAAAAGATTTTACTCTAGGTATATTATGTGAAAATTTATTAAATAATGATTATATAATAAGACCTGCCAATATGGGTTCTCCTAGAACTTTTATGCTTCAAATACAAAGAAAATTCTAACTACCAGTTGTTAAAAATACAGCTATTTGCAAACGATTTAGATTTAAAACTCCTGAGCGATGTCTTAAGTATCCAACTTGAAAATTCATTTGTTTATTAACTTGATATCCTAAAGCAGCAAACAATCTATTTTGATCAAAAGGAGTACTAGAAATATCTAGAAATATTTCGTCATATAATGAGATAAATAAAGGAGACTCTTCATTTTTTGAAATTGGAACTTTCAGAGACAACATATATCTAGCTCTATTTTTATAGGAAGTAAAAGCCTCATTTTTAATCCATCTTTGTTCTAATCTATAACGATGTCTAATTTTAATTCTACCTACAACATTTTTTAAAATAAATTGTTGCCAAATTCTATTTTCAGTAACCATTTCTTCTCCCCAACCTTTATCAAATTCATTTTGAGTAGGAATAAAAGCATATCCTGCTGTTATAGATGTATTTTTATCTATGTGATAGTTTAAACCAACTCTGGGTAAAAGCTGATAAAAATTAGAAAGTATTTCATAGTTTCTTAATTGTGTTTCGTAATGTAAACTATAATTATCACTTAATTTATGTGTTCCAAAATACATTAGCCAACTTCCGAAATTTTGTTCAACGTTTTGTCCTTTTATATTATTCGAAACAAAAATTAAACAGATTAAATAAAATATTGGTTTTCTTATCATAATTATTATTTGTACCATTTTCCTTTTACCATCGTTTTTTCTATGCAGTTTTCACCAAAAGAATATAGTAGGTATGGGTAGGACTCAATGGGTTTTGTTAATATTAAATTTGCTTGTTTACCTATAGTTATAGAGCCTGTTAAATCTGCTATTTCCATAGCATACGCACCATTAATAGTACTGGCATTTATAGCTGTTTGTGGTAAAACTTTCATATTAATACATGCTATTGAGTTAACTAAATTCATATTCCCATTTGGTGAAGAACCAGGGTTGTAATCACTTGCAAGAGCAAATGCAATATCATTGTTAATTAACTCATTTGCAGGTGCGTAAGGGATGTTAATAAAGAAAGAACAGGAGGGAAGGAGCGTAGCAATTGTATCAGAATTTTTCAATTCTTCAATATCATTTTTCTTTACTACTTCCAGATGGTCTACTGAAATTGCATTATATTCTATGGCTTTTTTTATTCCTCCAATTGAAGTAAACTGATTTACGTGCACTTTTGGTTTGAGATTGTATTTATTACCTGCTCGAAGAATCAAGTCTAGTTCTTCAACTGAGAAATAATTTGTTTCACAAAACACATCTATGTAATCAGCTAAATTTTCTTTAGCTATGTTGGGTAACATTTCATTTATTAATAAATCCATGTAACCGTTTCTATTTTTTTTAAATTCTAATGGAATAGCATGAGCACCTAAAAAAGTAGATTTAATATTAATATTAAAATTTTCCTTTAATCTTTGAACAGTTCTTAAAATTTTCAGTTCACCTTCCAAACTTAACCCATACCCACTTTTAATTTCAATAGCACCAGTACCTAATTTTATTAAATCTGAGAGCTTTTTTTTAGATTGTTCAAAAAGTAAATTTTCATTGATTTCTTCTAAATGCTTTGCTGAGTTAAGTATGCCACCACCTCTAAGAGCAATTTCTTGATAGCTTAGGCCATTAATTTTATCAATAAATTCTTTTTCTCTACTTTTTGCAAAAACTAAATGTGTGTGGGAATCGTTCCAAGAGGGTAGCACTAAACCATGATTAGCATCAAAAATATTTTGTGTTTCTGTTAATTTTAGATCTTTCATTGATCCAAAATCTTCAATAATGCCCTTATTGATTTTTAAAAAAGCATCATTAATAGTTGAAATTTCATTCATCTGCAATCCTCTTTTAAGAAGCTGATTCTTAGGCAGAATCCCAACTAATTCTTTAATGTTTATTATGGTTTGTGATGAATTATTCATTATTGATAGATTTTGTGCTCCAAGCATAGGGTTTACCACTAAAATATAATTTAGTTGTTTTCCATACTTTTTTAAAAAATAATGAATTCCTATATTTATTAAGCATTATTTCATTGTCCCAGTGGCTGTAAGTAAAGAATATATTACTGTCATTAATATCTTGTAAAAGTTCTACATGTTTACAACCTTTGAAATTTTCAATTTCTAACTTTGATTTTTCAAAAAAAGATTTAAAATCGTTTATTTTCCCTTTATTAATATCCAATTTTACAATCCTAGTAATCATTAATCTTTAAATTCTATGGTTATTATATCATTTATAGAAATACCAAAAAGTTGACTTGCACCTCCACCAGAACCTTTGACACCCTTATTAATTGCAATTTCTAAAAAATCACCACTTCCAAAAATTGCTATTCTCTCTCCCTCAACTACTTCGTTATAATTTTGATGAATTTTTTCTATACTGTATTCAGACTTAGTAAGAAAAATTTTAAACGCTTTTCCTTTACCAACTTCGTTGAATATTTTCTTAGAAATATTAGTAATTAAATTGCCATATTTATCAATGTAACCAACCATTCCTTTAATAGAATTCATATCAACTATAGGTCTAAAAAGTTGTTTTGATTTTATATCTTGAATTTCATTACCTACAACAGCCGGAAGACCTCCTCTTGCTAGATGACAAGCTATCGAAACAAAAATATCTTTAGTAGGAAAAGAATAATTTTCAGATTCAGTATTTCTATTTATATTCCAAATACCATCTGGCTTTTTATCAAAAATTAGAGAGAAGATACCGTTGTCAGCACCAATAAAATATTGGTCATAATTTTTAACAATTAAATGCTTATTGGTTTCATTTTTCTCAGCATCGACACCTATAATATGAATCGTATTTTTAGGGAATTCTTTGAAGGTGTTTTTTAACACAAATGAGGCGTGAACAATATCAAAAGGTGGTATGTCATGTGAGATGTCAACCACTTTAACATCTGGAAGTTGGTTATAAATAGCACCTTTTATAGCTGCTACGTAATAATCTTCAAGTCCCATGTCAGAAGTAAGTGTAATTAACATGATTTTTTTTAAATATTTTATGCCTAATGATTACATTTGTTATTCAAAAGTACAATAATTTATAATCTAAAAAATCTCGCTTTAATTGCTTCAAAAAAAAATAAATATTTCAAAATCTTTTCATCCGGAAATTTTTGGAAAAAATAATGAAAATTTAGAGCTTCTTAAATTAAATTTTTCAAAACTAAAAATTATTCTGAGAGACGAAAATATGTCTGTAATAGGTGATACTGACAATGTAGATTCTTTTTTAAAGACATGGGAAATTATTGAAAATCATCATTCTAAATTTAATGTAATTACTAAAGAAATTTTAAAATCTATTATTGATAATGTTTACGATATAAAACACCTAGATTTTCAAAAAGACAATATACTTTTGTACGGTAACAAAGGTAAAGTTATTAGATCTAGAACCATCAATCAATTCAATATGGTAAAAGCAATTGATGAAAATGATTTACTTTTTGCAATTGGCCCAGCCGGTTCGGGAAAAACTTATACTGCTGTAGCTTTAGCCGTAAAAGCATTAAAAGAAAAAAGAGTTCAAAAAATAATACTAACTAGACCTGCAGTTGAAGCAGGAGAAAATCTTGGTTTTTTGCCGGGTGATTTAAAAGAAAAGTTAGACCCTTATTTACAACCTCTTTATGATGCTTTGGGAGATATGATACCGTCTCAAAAATTATCGGACTATTTAGACGAAAAAGTTATTCAAATTGCTCCCCTAGGTTTTATGAGAGGCAGAACACTTGATAACGCATTTGTAATCTTAGACGAAGGTCAAAATACAACTGAAAGTCAACTGAAAATGTTTTTGACTAGAATGGGTAAGTCAGCAAAATTTATAGTTACTGGAGATGTTACTCAAATTGATTTACCAAAAAATCAAAAAAGTGGATTAAAAAAAGCACTGGACTTATTTGTAAACGTAAAAGGTATTAATGTAGTTCAATTAAATGAGCATGATGTTGTGAGACATCACCTAGTTAAAACAATTATTAAAATATTTAAATAGCAATTAAATTGAAAGCAATTACCAAAACAAATTTTAATTTCCCGAATCAAAAGTCACTTTACACAGGTAAAGTAAGAGATGTTTATAATATTGACGATGAATATCTAATTATGATAGCAACGGATAGAATTTCAGCATTTGATGTAGTATTGCCAAAAGGCATTCCATTTAAGGGACAAGTTCTAAATCAGTTGGCTTGTAAATTTTTAAAAGCTACTGAAGATATAGTTCCTAATTGGATGATAGCTTCACCAGACCCCAATGTTACTGTAGGGCACTTTTTTAAACCTTTTAAAGTAGAAATGGTAATTAGGGGTTACCTTACTGGCCATGCTTGGAGAACCTATCAGTCTGGAAAAAGAAACCTTTGTGGAGTAACTCTTCCTGAAGGGATGATAGAACATCAGAAATTCCCCAATCCAATTATAACACCTTCTACAAAAGCTGATATTGGACATGATGAAGATATTTCAAAAGAGGATATTATTAAAAAAGGTATAGTTTCACAAAGCGATTATCTGCAATTAGAAAAGTACACAAGAGCTATTTTTAAAAGAGGTACGGAAATGGCTGCTGAACGTGGTTTAATTTTAGTTGATACAAAATATGAATTTGGTAAGAAAAATAATCAAATATATTTAATTGATGAAATACATACACCTGATTCAAGCAGGTACTTTTACAAGGAAGGTTATGAAAATAGACAGTTAAATGGTAAGCCCCAAAAACAATTAAGTAAAGAATTTGTTAGAGAATGGCTTATGGAAAATGGATTTCAAGGAAAACATAACCAAAATGTACCATTTATGAATAATGATTTCGTTGATTTAGTAACCAATCGATACATTGAACTTTATGAGAAGGTTAGTGGACTTTCATTTAAAAGGGCCAATTTGGAAAATACCAATAAAAGAATTGAAATGAATGTCCTAAATTTTTTATCGAAAAAAGATTAAGTTCAATTGATTTTTAAATTGTGACCCATTTTTTCTTTTTTAGTCTCCAAATATTTTTTATTGTGAACGTTACAGTCTACTTCAATTGCTATATTTTCAGTTATTTCTAAACCATAACCAATAAGTCCTGTTCGTTTCTTAGGATTATTACTTAAGAGTTTCATTTTTTTAACACCTGTTGCTCTTAGAATTTGTGCGCCAACTCCATAATCTCTAGCATCTCCTTTGAATCCAAGTTTTAAATTTGCTTCCAGAGTATCGTAACCATTTTCTTGGAGCTTGTATGCTTTTAATTTATTTAAAAGTCCAATTCCTCTTCCTTCTTGATTCATATATAAAACAACACCTTTACCTTCTTCATTTATCATTTTCATTGCTGATGATAATTGGTCTCCACAATCGCATCTTAAAGAACCTAAAATATCTCCAGTAAAACAGGAAGAATGTACTCTTACTAAAACAGGATCATTTTTATCCCACTTTCCTTTTACTAAAGCTAAGTGTTCTTCTCCTGTTGTTATTTGTTTAAATGCCTTGAGCTTAAAGTCTCCATATTTCGTTGGTAAATTGATTTCAACAACCTCTTCAATTAAAGTTTCATGATTCATCCTATATGCAATAAGGGACTCTATAGTAATAATTTTCAAGTCAAATCTGATAGCAATTTCCTTCAATTCAGGAAGTCTTGCCATAGAACCATCTTCATTCATTATTTCTACAATTAAACCAGCTGGTTCAAATCCGGCAAGTCTACTCAAGTCAACTGCGGCTTCGGTGTGTCCAGCTCTCCTTAAAACTCCTCCAGCTTTAGCTCTTAATGGAAAAATATGCCCAGGTTTTCCTAAGTCTTTTGGTTTGGTAGTTGGATTAATTAATGCTTGTACTGTTTTTGCTCTATCGGTAGCAGATATTCCTGTGGAGCACCCATCGCCAATTAAATCAATTGAAACTGTAAACGGGGTGTCAAAATGGGAATTGTTCGAGTCCACCATCATTTCCAGACCAAGTTCATCACATCTTTCTTCAACTAATGGAGTGCAAATTAATCCTCTTCCATGAGTAGCCATGAAATTTATTAATTCTGGATTTGCGTTTCGTGCTGCAGTTACAAAATCACCTTCATTCTCTCTGTCTTCATCATCAACTACGATAACAATTTTACCATTCTTAATGTCTTCTAAAGCTTCTTCAACACTATTCATAATTAATTTTTTAGCAAATTTAGTGATATAATTATTCTATTTACTTTGTTAATCACCTAAGATTTTAATTAAATCTTCATTTGCAGATTCCCAACTGAATTTTTCACCAACATATTCTCTTCCTTTTTCACCAATTTTAGTTGCTAGTTTATTGTCATTTAATAGATTAATAATTAATTCAACAAAATCTTTTGTACCGTTTCCTATGATTATATTTTCCATATGCTTTGCTCCAAGAGATTGGTTGCAAAGAGGTGATGTTACAGATGGTATTTTCAAGGACATTGCTTCTAAAAGTTTGTTTTGAAGTCCTGAGCCTATAGTCAGTGGAGCAAAGAAAACTTTACCGCTACAATAAGTTTCTCTAATGTCATGAACCCATCCGGATATTTTTATATTATCGTTAGACAGTTTTAATATTTGTATTGTAGGATTACTTCCAGCAATTAAAATTTTGATGTTTGGAATTTTTCTTTTAAGAAGCGGAACTATTTCATTGGAAATATATTTTGCCGCTTGAACATTTGGAAGATAGCTTAGGTTTCCTACGAAAATTAAATCATATGTTTTTTTAGTGACAATAGGACTAAAAAAAATAGTGTCAATACCATTTGGGATTACGTTAATTTTAGAATTTTCAATATGTGAAATATAATTTCTATCACTTTCAGAAATTATTATGTGGTTGTCAAAAAATTCGTAAGCTAAATTTTCAAATTTTTTCATTCTCTTGCTTTCCATTCTAACAAATGGTTTTTTCCAAATATTTGAGATTTCAATTCTTCTTTCCATTCCTTTAGATAATGCATCCATGTAGTCTAAGGTTTTAGGAACTTCGTGGTTATCTTTAATGTATAGAGCTGTTCTGACTAACTGACAAAAAATATGATCGGGTTGGATTTCGGAAATATTGGCATTTATTTTTTTTTGTATCGAGCTATGGTAAAAATAATTTACTTGAAAAGGCTTGTTGTTTACAAAGGTTTTTGTAAGATTGAAAATTTTAGCTAGATACCCAATTTTATGTATTATTATCTGTTTACAATACTTTTTTAATTGTTTCAGATTTTCGTTTTTAATGGGGACCTCTGTTAACGAGATCAGATAAATATCGTTACTTCTGGAAAGTTCTTTTATCTGGTAATACGATCTTAGTTTATCTCCTTTGTTAATTGGGTAGGGAAATCTAGAAGTTATGTAAATTAATTTCACTGTATTGAATCAAAAAATGACACTAATTTTTTGGATATTTTCTTATAATCGTAGCTTTTCACTACGTGTTCTCTTGCATTTTGTCCGATTTCATTTTTGTTGTATGAATTTTTATATAGTTTTAGAGCTGCTTCCGAAAATTCTTCTGGGCTATCAGCAATAATTATGTTTTTTAAATTATCATATTTTAAACCTTCTGCACCAATTGTTGTTGACACAATTGTTTTTCCATAAGCCATTCCTTCAATAATTTTCACTCTTATTCCCCCAGCTGACAAAAGTGGAACTAACATAATGTCATTATTAGTAATAAATGTTGATGCATCCTCTATCTCCTTGTGATTAAAAACATTTTTAAAATCTTTATTAAAAATCCAATCAGGCATATTTTTACCAGCTAAATGAAGTTCTGCATTTGGAATCTGTTCTAAGATTTTTGGCCATATATCGTTTAATAACCAGCTAATAGCTTCTAAATTTGGTTTCCAGTCCATTGCACCAATATGAAAAAACTTTAAATTTTTATTATCTTTTTTAATAATTTTATATTTTGAAGTATCAATTCCAAAAGGAATGTTTTTCACAGGGACCGGACATTTTAGCTCAATATACTTATCCTTATCTTTTTCGCTTATCGTTGCAATACCGTCAATGTTTTTTAAAACATCTAATTCATACTTTTTTAATTGGTTAGAAAGTAATTTTAGATATACTTTTTTAGCAGGATTTGCACTTTCTTTTGATAACCTTTTCCAAATTATGTACTCTAGGTTATGGGATCTTAAAATAATTTTAGCAGTGCTGAAACTTTTTACAGTTTCAATATATGGTGTAGTAAATAAACTTTCTAAGAGAACTATATCATAATTGTTGGCTTTTAGAGTTTTAATGATTAGATTATTAAAGTCCGTAGAAAAAAATCTAGATACATTATAAGAATCATAGGTTACTAAATTTGAAAAAGCATCTACAATATTGACTTTGGTATCGATAAAAACAGACTCTATTGAAGATTTATCAATAAAATCTTTGGTGTAATATTTAATATTAAAAGGGTGCTTAACCGTACTTATAGTTAAGATTTTAACATTTTCAACCTCGTTAATGAGACCGTTTGAAATATTGTTTATTGCAATACATCCACCATCAATAGAAGGAAGTGGTGGCTTATGACATATTTGAAGTACTCTCATTTTTTAAAAATATTTTTCTAAACACCTTACTATACCAATCAAGTTCAAATATTTTAGCGTCTTTATTTGCTTTGTAGAATATAAAGATAGAAATAGGAGTTATACATATAGAACTCAACCACATTCCCAAATTGGGAGCTATACTTAAACTGGAAGACATTTCTTCTCCCGCTCTTGTGATAATAAAGTAAATTAAAAATATTAGAATTGCAGTGATGACTGGCCATCCTAATCCTCCTTTTTTAACAATAGAACCTAGAGGAGCTCCTAAGAAAAATAACATAAATACAGCATATGATAATGTAAATTTTCTATTCCACTCAATTTTAAGATTTACTAAGAAATTATCCGTAGCTATTTTTTTAGCCTTAGCTATTTTTAAATGATTTCTAATTTGATCTATTTTTTTGATAGCTGTTTGATGGTCTTTTTTAGTTCCTAAAATGGATTGGTTTTTAGTTATAAGATTTAGATAATCAAATTTAGAAGGCTCACCATTTTGATTACTATCTTTTAATAGAGAAATTTCGTTAATTAATAAGCTTTCAATTTTGTTGTGTTGTTTTTTATTGTGTTTTTTTATAGAGTCATTAAGGTTGTAAATTTGAGATAGACTTAATAAATATTGATCTTTTTTGTAAGAACTTTCGTTAGATCTTTCAAATTCAAACTTGTTAAGTTCAAACTTCAGTATAGTTTTCTGAAAATTATATTTAGTAAAAGGTAATTTAGAATCTTTAAAAGATTCACTATTCCACTCCTGTACCATATATCCATTAATAAGTTCTAACTCAAGAGTTCCTTTATTTTCTGGATTAACCAGTCTTCCTTTTTCAGCTCTTATAACTCTTTTGAAATCTCGGGGATCTTGTTTGTAAGACCAAGCTCCAATAGATTGTTTACTCATATTGGAATGATCATATATTAATACATCATTAAATTTTTTTCCATCAGCACTTTTATCACCAATTCTAATTGAAAATAAGTCTGATTTAAAAAAAACACCAGGTTGAAGAATTAAAGCAACTTTTGTATTTTGAATATCTCTTAAAAGTACTCTCATTTTAAAATTCGCAACAGGCCATAAGCTGTTGGTAAAGTAAAACGCAAGTAGCGAAATAAATAATATGACAACCATTAGTGGTTTCATTATTTTAATGAGAGAAATTCCAGAAGCCTTTAGAGCTAGTAATTCTTTTTTTTCACCAAGGCTCCCAAAAGTCATAATGGACGCCAACAGTACAGATAAGGGTAAAGCAAGAGGAACCCAATTAGCAGAAGCATAGGTGAGTAGTTCTAGAATAATAGTCCATTCCAATCCTTTCCCCATTAAATCATCAACATACAACCATAAGAATTGCATGTCAAGGATAATCATCCAAATAATAAAGTTTAGAAAAAATGGCCCAAGAAAAGAGGCTATAATCATCCAGCTAATTCTCTTCAAATTAATTTAAATTAAAAGATTATTAAAAGTAAATTATCCTCCTATGGCTTGTTTTAGTTTATGAATGTTATTATCCCAAAGAAGTGTTAACTCTTCTTCTTCGTCTTCGTCCTCATAAAAATCGGTAACAATTAACGCAACTTCTTTAGTCAAGTCGTCAATTCTAATAGTCATCTCAAAAAAGGTGTCATCATCATCATCTTCTTCCCATTTAAATCTGATAGATTCTCCTTTTCTTACATTTTTAAGAACGGCAGTTTCTTCACTACCATCCCAAAAAAAAGTGAACTTATCATCTTTTAAATTAACATCATCACAAAACCATTCGGATAAACCACTTGCTGTGGTTAGACAATTAAATAAAATAATTGGGGAAGTGTTTATGAGATACTCTAATTCTAACTTGGCTTTATTCATCTAAGAAATATATACTTTTTTAATATGTCAGCAATATAGAAAAAATTAAATACAAAGTATACATAAGACAAAAAATCATTAATTTTTATTTACTAATTGAATGTTAAAAATATATATATTTGTCGCCTATTTTGGCGCGGTAGCTCAGACGGTTAGAGCGCAGGATTCATAACCCTGAGGTCGGGGGTTCGATTCCCCCCCGCGCCACTATATTTTTTTTAAGGTTCTTTTATTGCTTTAGCAACTCTTTCCACACACATTTTTTCTTTTCTTTTATGCCATTTATTTCCTAACAAAAAATTCATTGTTTTGTCAAATGGCATTGTTAGTGTCATGAACTTAATTCCTTTTGACAACCCCCTTGGAGTTACTGCCAATTTTCTAAATGCAACAGAAATTCCTCCAGTAAGATAAGTGTTGTAGTGCCAATGTCCGCTAGGCATGAAAACTCCATCTCCAGCTTCTTGAGTTATTTGATATCCTTTAACATATTTAAGCCCAGGAAATTCTTTGAAATTTACATTTTTTAAATCTACTAGTGAATGCGTATTAAAAGGCATCTTATATAAATACTTGCTGTATTTAGGAGGAAAAAGAATTACTTTTTTACTTCCGTAGAATTGTGTTAATAGTACATTAGAATAATCCACATCATAGTGGAGTCTCACATCAGTATCTTTTCCACCCAAAAACATAAAACCGAATCGTCTCATTGGATTTAATCTTCTAATAAAAGAAGGGCAGGAAAAATCTTTTCTTAAAACAGGATTTTGTTTATATAGATTGTATCTAAACATTCGTATTGAACTTGGTTCATCTTTAGTAATTAAGTCTAAGAAATCACCAAAACCCATTTTTTTATCGGGGTTAACTGTAGTAGAGTACACATGTTTTTTTTCATTGTTATCAAAAACACCAATTTGTAAATTACCCATAGTTTTTTTAAACCAATCAATAGTCCATTTTTCACCAGCAGGTTGTAAGTTGGCGAGTCCTTTAATAAGAACTGGCTTACCTGGTAATAAGTATTTTATTTTGAAATCATTATACGATAGCTCTTCTGCATGTTCTACAGCTATTTCCAAACTTAAATCTATGTTTTGCATTTATTGAATAAATAAAATAATTTCAAAATTAAATAAAATATAGATATGAAATTTATATAAAACAGCATTATTTTTAAAGTAAAAATTTATAAGATTTTTAGTTCATTTTATTTGTTTTTTACCGATTAATCCTTAGACGAAATAGTAGTGTGTTTTAATTAATCATAATATTACAAAATGAGGGCTTCACTTTTAGAGTTTAACATAAATGGAATTTATTGTCCTCAAGCAGATATTTATATAGATGCTTGGAAACCAGTAGATAGAGTCATTATTTCTCATGGTCATGCAGATCATTCAAAATATGGACATAAAAAATATTTAACCCATCATTATAATGTTCCTATAGTTAAACACAGATTGGGTAAAGTTAATATTGAAGGAAAGAGCTGGGGAGAAAAATTCTCGATAAACGGAGTTCATTTTTCCTTACATCCAGCAGGGCATGTGATAGGTTCATCTCAAGTTAAAATTGAATACAAGGGTGAAGTTTGGGTTTACAGTGGTGATTACAAGAGAGAAAACGATGGAATTTCTACACCGTTTGAATTAGTTAAGTGTCATACTTTTATTACTGAATGTACTTTTGGCATTCCAGCTTTTAGCTGGAAGATGCAAAATGAGGTTATTAAGGAAATTAATCAATTTTGGAACGAATGTAAATTACTTAACCAAACCGCAATTATTTTTGCATACAGCTTAGGTAAAGCACAACGATTAATAGCTAATCTAAATCTTGATATTGGAAAAATATATACCCACGCAGCTATTGAAAATTTAAATGAAGTTATAAGAACATATAAAAATCTTCCAGAAACATATAAAATAACTAGAGAGACTAAGAAGGAACAATTGTTAGGGAATTTAGTAATTGCACCTCCAAGTACTCATGGATCTTCATGGTTGAAAAAAATGGTTCCCTACGTAACATCTTCTGCTAGTGGTTGGATGACTTTTAGAGGTGCTAGAAGAAGAAGAAATATTGATAGAGGTTTTGTGCTTTCTGACCATGTAGATTGGAAAGATTTAGTAAAAACAATAAGAGAAACAGAAGCAGAAAATATTGTATGTACACATGGTTATAAAGACATTTTTTCTAAATATTTAAATGAAATTGGATACAATGCTTTTATAGAAAATACTCCGTTTGAAGAGAACGAATTATTAGTTGAAAATGATTGATTTTGCCTCATTAATAGAACAGATAGATAAGACAACTAAAACCAATCATAAGGTTAAAGCGCTAGATAATTTCTTTAAACATGCTGCTGATAAAGATAAGGTGTGGGCAATCGCCCTGTTTTCTTCAAGAAGACCCAAGAGAGCTGTAAAAACTTCCTCATTAAGAGGCTTTGCTGCGGAACTTGCAAATATTCCATTATGGTTATTTGAAGAAAGTTATCATATTGTGGGAGATTTAGCAGAAACTATTGCGTTGATAGTTCCTGAGACCCATCATAAAAACCTTTCATTAAAATTTACCTTATCTGAGATTATTGAGGAAATTATTGACTTGAAAGACCTAAGTGAACAAAACCAAAAAAAATACCTCTTCGATCGTTGGTCTAGTTTGAATTATTACTCAAGATTTGTTTTCAATAAATTAATTACGGGTGGTTTTAGAATTGGTGTTAGTCAACAATTAATGACCAAGTCATTAGCAAATGTTACTGGAATAGATAAAGATATCATTGCTTATCAAATTATGGGAGACTGGAAACCATCAGAAATCTCTTTTGAAGACTTGATATTGTCTCCAAAAAAAGAATCACTTATTTACAAACCTTACCCATTTTATTTGGCTCACTCTGTTGATGTTAAGTTAGAAGATCTAGGAGATTGTAATCATTGGGTTTATGAAAATAAATGGGATGGAATTAGAGCTCAATTAATTAAAAGAAGCAATGAAGTAATGCTGTGGTCTAGAGGAGGTGAGCTTATAAGTTCCCAATTCCCAGAAATAATTGAAATGGGTAATATGATTGAAAATGGAACTGTAATTGATGGTGAGATTCTACCTTTTAACAACGGAAATATTGGCTCATTCAATGATTTACAAAAAAGACTAGGAAGAAAAAATGTTTCTAAAAAAACAGTTAATAATAACCCCACAATTTTAAAAGCTTACGATTTACTAGAGCATAACCATTCAGATATTAGAATAAAGTCTTACGCAAATAGAAGAGAAATACTATGTAAGCTTGTTTTAGATGTTAACCATCCTATTTTAGATATCTCTGATTTTCACGATATTAAAAATTGGGAAGATGTTGTAACTGCCCATTCAATAGCAAGATCTAAAAATAGTGAAGGTTTGATGATTAAAAATAAAAATGCTGTTTATAAAGTTGGTCGAAAAAAAGGAGATTGGTGGAAATGGAAAGTCGATCCTTTAACAATAGATGCTGTTTTAACCTACGCTATGAGAGGTCACGGTAGAAGAGCTAATCTGTTTACAGACTATACTTTCGGCTTATGGCGGATCAACAATGATGGAAAAAAAGAATTGGTGACTTTTGCAAAAGCTTACTCTGGATTAACTGACAAAGAGTTTAAAAAAGTAGATGCTTTTATAAAAAAAAATACTTTAGAAAGATTTGGTCCTGTTAGAAGCGTTCAACCTCAACTTGTTTTCGAAATTGCATTTGAGGGAATCGCTCCATCTTCTCGTCATAAGTCTGGTTTTGCTGTTAGGTTTCCAAGAATTTTGAGATGGAGAATTGATAAAAGTCAAAATGAGGCAAATAGTATTAACGATTTAGAAAATTTACTGCATGTCTGACTTTGAAAGCTGGGTTACAAATTGGATGAATAAGAAGAACTGGAAACCTCAAAAATTTCAATCAGATACTTGGAAAGCAGTTCTTAGTGGATACTCGGGATTAGTAAATGCACCTACAGGAAGTGGTAAAACACTATCCTTATTACCACCAATTTTGTGGCCTAATAAAGATTGTTCTTTAAAAACAAATGTTTTTTGTATATGGATTACTCCTCTGAGATCTTTATCTCAACAGATTAGAATATCTATGGAAGAATTTATTGATGATAATAACTTGAATTTAACTGTTGGAATAAGAAATGGAGATACCCCTCAAAAAATAAGAAACCTTCAAAGAAAAAAACTACCTCATATTTTAATAACTACTCCAGAAAGCCTTCAATTACTAATTTCATCTAAAGATTGGGTTAAAAAATTTTCTTTTTTACAAGCAGTTGTAGTAGACGAATGGCATGAATTAATTGGTTCAAAAAGAGGAGTTCAAACTGAGCTTTGTATAGCTGCTTTACAAAATTTAACCTCAAAAATATCGATATGGGGTATTTCAGCTACCATTGGTAATTTAAAAGAAGCAATGTCTGTTTTGTTAGGTGATTTTAATAAAAATGAAAAAAGGGTATTAATTAAATCAAATTTTAAAAAGAAAATTACGGTTCATTCAATTGCACCAAAAGAAATCAAACAAATGCCATGGAGAGGACACCTTGGTACAAATCTTATTCGTTATTTAACTCCTGTTATAAATAAAAGTCAATCAACATTAATTTTTACAAATACTAGATCACAATGTGAATTATGGTACCAAAAAATTTTAGCTGAAATTCCAGAACTTGCTGGAAATATGGCCATGCATCATGGTAGTATTTCAAAGGAAATAAGAATATGGGTAGAGGACTCTCTAAGAAATAATCAATTAAAGGTAGTAGTATGTACTTCTAGTTTAGATTTAGGCGTTGATTTCCATCCTGTTGAAAGTATCATTCAAATTGGTGGCCCGAAAGGAGTAGCTCGTTTTATTCAAAGAGCGGGAAGAAGCGGCCATCAACCTAATAAAGAAAGTAAGATTTATTTCCTACCTACTCATGCAATTGAGTTAATTGAGTGTTCAGCTTTAAATAAGGCAGTTCAACAAGAATATGTGGAACAACGAACACCTTACATATTATGTTTTGATGTTCTTATTCAGTTTTTAATTTCTTTGGCTGTTTCTGAGGGCTTTTATCCCAATAATGTACTTAATTATATCAAAAAAACACATGCATTTTCACTTATAACTCTTCAAGAATGGGAATGGGTTTTAAAAAACATTACAATTGGTTCTAATAGTTTAAAAGCTTATAACGAATATAAGAAAGTAGATATACTTGAATCTGGACTATTTAAAGTTAATAGTAGACTTATAGCTATGCGCCACAGATTACAAATTGGGACTATAGTTAGCGATGAGCAGCTACAAATAAAATTAATCAATGGTAAAAGAATTGGAGTAATAGAAGAATGGTTTATTTCTAAACTTAAAAAAGGAGAAGTGTTTTTATTTGGAGGTCAATTTTATAAGATATTTCAAATTAAAAATATGGAAGTTCTTGTTAAAAAGTCAAAATCAAAAAAAGGAAAAGTTGTAAGCTGGATGGGTGGAAGAATGAGTTTTAGCTCCTACATGAGTGAATTACTTAGAAATGAGCTTTATGAATTGAATAACCCACAATCAAATAAAGACATAAGCCCACTAAATTATTTAGCAAAAATTCAATTTCAAATATCAACTATACCTAAAGAAAATGAGTTTTTAATTGAGTCTTTTGAAACTAAGGAAGGTTTTCATACTGTTTTTTATCCTTTTGAGGGAAGATTTGTTCACGAAGCATTAAGTCACTTAATTGCTTACAGAATATCGTTACTAAAACCTGTGACTTTCTCGCTAGCTTATAATGATTACGGTTTCGAACTATTAAGTGACGAGTTTTTAAATATTGAAAATGTTTTAGACAATAATCTATGGGATGAATCCTATTTATTTGAAGATTTAAATCAAAGCATCAATACTTCAGAAATGGCCAGACGTAAATTTAGAGATATAGCTGTAATATCAGGTTTAATATTTGCAGGTATGCCTAACAAAAGAAAGAAAAATAAAGATTTACAATCAGGGTCACAACTGCTTTTCGATGTCTTTAGAGATTACGAACCAGAAAATTTACTTTTTAAGCAATCATTTTCTGAAACTTTTGAATACCAATTGGAAGAGGAGAGATTGAGAAAAGCATTAATAAGAATTCAGAAACAAAAGTTAATTTGGAAGAAAATATCGAAACCTTCTCCTTTTTCATTTCCTATTATAACAGACAGACTAAGAGAAAGTTTAAGTAGTGAACAATTTGACGATAGAATATCTAAAATGTTAAATAATTATTCTTGAAAACTATCGAACATAAAATTAAGAATCAAAAAATAATATTCGATTACAGAAAATTTCTTTTTTGGGAAAAGGAGTCTGCTTTAATATTAAGTGATGTACATGTTGGTAAAATCACACACTTCATAAAAAACGGAATCCCTTTACCAGAAAATAGTTCATTTAGTAATTTAAAGTTATTTAAATCAATAATATCAGAATACCAACCTCAAAAAGTCTTTTTTTTAGGAGATCTATTTCATTCTAATTATAATTCTGAATGGGACGAATGGTTAAGTTTTTTTAAAAATACTAATATAAAATTCACTTTAATTAAGGGAAATCATGATCAATTAAATCATCGAATCGAACAATTAAATATTTATAAAGAATTTTTTCTGCCTCCATTTCATTTTTCCCACTTTCCAGAGTTTATTGATGGTAAGTTCAATATTCACGGACATATTCACCCTGCATATAAATTAACTGGAAAAGGCAAACAAGTATTGAAACTACCGTGTTTCCACATTTGTAAAAACAGCCTTACTTTACCTTCTTTTGGAGCTTTCACTGGTAATCATTTTGTCCGTTTGGAAAATACAAATGATCAAATTTTCATTTTGTCAAAAAAGCAAATATTTAAAATAAATTCTTGATATTTAAACATATTAAATGACATTTTACCACGCGATTTAGTAAAAAATGTTAAAAAATGATAGATAGTAAAGAAACTCTAAGTATTTTTAATTAAATTGATTAAAAATATATATATCAAAAACAACGATTACACATATCATAATTCTAATATAAAAGTGTTATTTCTTTCACTAATTCTACTTTTTTTATCTAACTATACGTATAAAATTTACAATTCTTACATAGATATATTGGGAAACGATACGGTAGAATTAATTAGTGAAATTGAAAGTGAAAATAATAAAAAAAATGAGAAAAATGAAAAGGAATCTGAGATCGAAGATGCAGATGAATATTTTTTTAACTCGCTAGAAATTTCCCAATATTTATTCAATAATAGATTTAATGAAAATTCTGTAAATTTTAATTTACTTACATTTTTTTACGATGTAGATTCTCCACCTCCAATTAGTTAATTTTCTTAACTATACTTTCATCTTTTACTAAAAATTAATTAACTGTTGGACTTACAACGCAAAAAATAAATATGTTTAAAAAATTTAACTTTTCTACTTTAAAAAACGACTTACCAGCTGGCTTGGTGGTTTGGTTAGTCGCATTACCATTATGTTTAGGAATTGGTCAGGGATCTATTCCTGTACCCGAAATGATTGACGGTTCCCTTCAAACAATTAAAGATCTAGAATTTATGACTCCATTTTCTGGAATAATTGCAGGTATTATAGGAGGAATTATTGTAACAATTTTTAGTGGTTCAAAATTCGGTGTAAGCGGGCCAGCTGCAGGTTTAATGTCGATTGTTTTAATTGCTGTTCCTGAAATTGGTTTTAGAGGTTTCTTGTTAGCTGTTGTTTTATCTGGAGTTATACAATTTCTTCTTGGATTATTCAGATTAGGTATAGTTGGTTATTTCATTCCTACATCTGTTATACATGGTATGTTAGCATCTATTGGAATAACTTTAATTCTAAAGCAAATCCCTCACGCTTTAGGGGTTGATAATGAACCTGAAGGTGAATTAGCATTTCAACAAGTAGATGGTGAAAATACTTTTTCAGAGATATTACTTAGCCTTGATAATGTAGCAATTGGTGCTTTAATAATCTTTTTAATATCAATGATTATTTTACTTGTTTGGGAGTTACCAATTGTTAAAAAAAATGACAAATTAAAATTATTTCCTGTATCTCTTTTGGTTGTAGTTGTTGGTGCAGTATTAAATCAATTATTTGGATCAGTTGGAGGTGACTTTAGTGATATGACTTTCTTGGGATCTTCACATTTGGTCAACTTACCTGATGCTTTGTCTAATGGGGACTATCAAAATCTAATTGTAACCCCTGATTTTTCAATGGAAGCATTTGCCAATAAAGATATTTATATATACGCCATTACTATTGCAATAGTTGCTAGTATTGAAACATTGCTTTGTTTGGAAGCAACTGATAAACTTGATCCTGATAAAAACATATCTCCTACAAATAAAGAGCTAAAAGCTCAAGGAATTGGAAATTTTTTATCTGGATTAATTGGCGGTTTGCCAGTCACGATGGTTATTGTGAGAAGTTCAGCTAATATAAATGCATATGCTAAAACAAAAATGTCTGCCTTTTATCATGGTGTTTTTCTACTTGGTAGTGTCTTTATTTTTCCAACTTTATTAGAATTAATTCCTCTTTCTTCTTTAGCAGCTATTTTAGTTCTAATAGGATTTAAGCTGGTTAAAATAAAAAATATAATCAAGCTTTTTAAAACAGACTGGGAAAATGGATTAGTCATAGTTATCACAATTATAGCAGTCTTGAGTACCGATTTATTATCTGGTGTTGGGATCGGTTTTATAATTGCAATGTTTTTCTTATTAAGAAAGAATTATGAATTAGCTTTTATTTCCCATACAGATGAAGAAAAGAATAAAACAGTTATTTCTTTTGCTCAAATTGTTTCTTTCTTAAATAAAGGTGCACTAATGACTATACTTCAAAACATTCCAGATGGTGGCTCTGTAAAAATAAGTGCTAAAAAATGCCATACAATGAGTAAAGAGATTCAAGAAGTTATTAAAGATTTTAGAGATATTAATAGTAAAAAGAAAAATATAAGTTTAGATCTAATAGGATTTGAAAAATTTTTCATTGAGGAAAATTAAAACACAATTGATTTAGGTATAATACCAGTTGCTATTTCTTCTTTTAAATTTCCTGTGCTGTCGATTACGTATAGAATACCATTTTGTACGTAATCTTTTGCATCCGTAATATATAGGTCGTTGTTGTAGGGATTGATTTTTAAATTATAAAAATTATTAGAGTTGTTTGACCATATTTTTGTAGCTAGGGTATCATCTAAATTTCTAATTCTATATATGTGTTTATTTATGAAATAGATTTGGTTGGTTTGATTGTCAATATCAATAGAAGAGGCAAAGCTTTGGTTGTTCTCTAAATTAAACGATTTAAAGACCGCATCATTTTCGGTTTCAATGATTGAGATACTAGAAAGCTCATCATTAGAATTATCACCTTGGCACAACACCCAAAGATTCCCTCTTGAATCTTCTTTCATAGAGCTGGGTTTTTTTCCTGTTTCAATACTGTCAATAATAATATCTGTAACAGAATTAATTACATATACTTGGTTATTGACAACATTACATACGTATGCCTTTCCATTTTTAATAATTATGTCTTCACACCAGCCGTTTACAGCTATCTTACTAATGGTTTGATCATAGTTATTGTAAATAGAAATTTCATTAGCATACAAGTCTGTGATATAGAATTTTGAGTTATCTACTTTTGCTATTTTCCTTGGCGATGTAAGATTTTTAATTTCCATTTTTTTTTCAAGATTCTTATCATCTATCGCTATGATTTTCCCAGAATTATTTACCACTAAATAAAGTAAATGATCTGAGTGATAAATACTGTGTAAAACATCTCCAATTGGTTCTTGATTGATCGATTGATATATGTTATTCAATACTTGTTTTGAATTTTCATTGTAAGAAGATATTGAAGCATTTCCGTTTTGAAAGTTACCTTCGTTTCCTATTAATACAAGTCCATTCCCATTTACAGTAACATTGGTAATGATTTCATCTGGATTTAATTTTATACATGAATAGGATGCAATAATTAAAAAACTAATGATTATGTAGTTTAATTTTTTCATCATTTTAAAAATATTTTTTGTGAAAAATTATGTGATTTTGAATGGACATTAAATAAATAAATTCCAGCACTTAGAGATTCAATATTTAGTTTGTGTTTTGATTGACGAGCTCCGTTGTCAATATTTTTATTATATATAATTTTCCCAGTTAAATCTATGATGGAGATATTAATTTTATTAATCGAAACATTATTGATTGAAAATTCAATGTAGTTATTTAAGACGCTTATTTTTTCAATTAATATCTGATTATTTACTTTCAATGGTTGTTCATGAATTACCCCAACTGCATCCAAATCAAAACCTGATGAGGGGAAAGGGGTCGGAAAAGGATCGTTAATTGTATTTCCTAGATGATCGATCGTTCCATAATTAGGATCAACAGAACCGATAACATCAATTATTTTTATGTGAGTTACATTATCTATATCTAATCCCGGGTCTAAATCCAATTCTCCTAAATCAAAAGGAGTTCCATAATTTACTCTGTACTTTCCAGCTAGGTTGTTGATTTTTTCAGGATCAACACTTCCAAATGCATCAATTTGTATGCTATCTTGAGTTAAAGAAGTTGCTTCAAACCTGTAGTAATCCAATCCGTTACTACTAACTTCTACAAATGCTAATTCTAGGTAGGTATCGCTGAATGAATTTTCGAAAATTGCAAAATCCCACCCAATTTCGTTTTTAATTGGTCTTTCAAAAGTAAGTATTGCTTGACCTCCATCTCCAAGGCTCACAATTCCGTTTCCTGGAGCCCCAGTAGCCAAAGAACTGTCACCAGCACTAGCTGTAATTGATAGGGGGTTGGAAATGTCTTCTAAACCAATATTAGCTGTGCAGCTTACAGCCCAATTTATAAAAATACTGCTATCCTTGTTTATAGCAGTTGTTCCTTGAACTCCAGCAGCAGGAGCAAATTGGGATTTTACTGATACTGAAAACAGTAAATTAAATAATAGAATTAATTTATATTTTAAAAATACTTTCATTAATAATACCATCTTTAGATTCAAATCTCAAAATATACTGACCGTTAGGAATATTTGAGATGTTTAATTGTTTTATATTCATTTGTTTTTCCAATATTTCTTCTCCTAAAATATTAAATAACGTGATGGAATAATTATTTTCATTTTTAGTTTTAATAAAAAGAAATTCCGAAGATGGGTTGGGGTGAATTTCTAAATCATATGTAGAAATATGATTAGTTGATAGTGGATAATTTCCCACATTATCTATACAAAAATAAGCAGGGGTATTTATTCCAAATTGACCAACATCACTTGAAGTTAACTTGAATTGAACACTGTCATAAATATTTGGTCCTAATTCTATGTATTGCCAGTCAGTCACTATGTAATCCAAAGAACTGTCCGCATGCGTGAAATCTGCTAGGTAAAACGCTGTACTGTCGAGTAAAGTTCCGTTTGAATAACCGTAAAGATGTATCTTAAAAAAATCTTGATCAACATTTGTAAATTTTTTAGCAAATGCATCACCATCCCTCATGCTATTAGCGGCATAGGTAGAGTTGGATATGTTTACACTAAAGGTTTCTGGGTTATTGAGAACAACGGTTGAATTATTAGTTCCTACAGCATAATTAGCACCCCCAATTCCATGTCCTCCTCCAGCTTTTGAACTGAATAGATTACCTGATCCTGACGTACTACTATCTGTTATATTAGAATAACTCCATCCAGTAGACCAATATCCGAAAACTGCACCGTAGGTAGTGTCGTAAGTATTAGAGAACTGATAGTCTCCAGAATTAAAAGTACTATTAAACATTAAATTATTATACTGTCCTGATAGATCTGATCCGTCCCAGTAAGATTCGGGTGTTAAATTTAGATTCTCAAAATCAGCTACATTTATTTGAGCATAGAAATTTGTTAAAAATAAAGAAAAGATTAGAGTTGTAGAGTAGTAAAGTTTTTTCATTGTTTTTATTTATTTAATTTAAGATTAAAGCCTATTTCGTTGTTAACCATGGGCATAGGCCTGTTAATTATTAATTGATAATTAATGTTGTATACATTATTAATTTTGTAAAATATTTTAGCAGTATTTTTATTTAATTGAACATTGTAGGTAACATAGATATTCCCCAGATGAAAGGCTGGTAAATAATGGTTGTTGTCATTAGAGGTATATCTATATCCTGTGTAGTTGTGTAAGTAGGTTAAACTAATTTTTTTATTAGTGTATTTAAATTTGAAAATAAATTTATAATGTGGTGCATAGATAAGCTGTTTGTTTAAAATATCATTATTGTTATTGTAGGAATCTGTATTAGTACTTAAATTATAAGCCGTTTTAGCAGTTAACAAAATATCTCCTTTTTCTAACTGATGAAATAATTTAACAGAAGTTTCTAGTCCTCGATTCCATACACTTTTAACATTCATTGGAGACCAAAAATTATCTCCTGGTTGCCATAATATCCAATTGTTTATCCATCTAGAGTAAACAGTAGGTTCAAAACTTAGTTTAATGTTGTTTTTAGAATATTTCCAAATGATACCTATGTCAGAGCTCCAACCACTTTCAGGTTTCAAATTAAGATTTCCACCTGGATTCCAGTAAAGATCATTTATATTTGGGAATCTATACACTTTCCCAAAATTTAAATACAAGTCTGATCTTTTAAATATTTTTTTATTAAGTGAATAAGAGAAAGTCAATGGAGATAGATAGTTTTCGTCCATCAATACTCTAGAATTAAATAAATGATTCCAACTAGTATCGGATTTTTTTATTTTGTAACTACTAGTTAAAGAGAGTCTGTTAACTTGAATCTTATCTAGATAATTATTACCGTTAGTTTTCGCAATTAAATTTGTAAGGTTGATTTTTAAATGGTTAAAATCGTTGTATGTTTTTGAGAAAATAAGTTGATTAAGTAAGGTGTTGCAAGGGTTTGCGCTGTTGATCAATCGAAGTGAATCATTATAAGTATTAAATTCTCTGTAAAAAGCAGTTTTTAATTGTAAAAAATAATTTTTAAAAGTTTGCTTGAAGGATACAAAAATCCGATGATTTTCGTCGTTTTGGACAGCATTTGACATAGATTCTAAAATAGTTTTAGGCACCTTTCTTTCTAATAATTGTCCTAAATATGTGATGTCAACTGCAATTTTTGAAAATTGGATTTTTGAATCAATCATACATGCTATTTGATTTGTTGACGAATTTTCTTGACGTTTAAACTCATCGTTGAAATCGAGATATCTAAAATTATTTTCAGCTTTTTGCCTAAAAAACTTTAAAGAAGTGCTTATATTATTTCCTTTTAAATTTAATTTTATGTAATTGGTTTTTTGTTGGAATGAACCGTAACTACTGCCTGCTTCTAAAGAAGAAGTGTTTTTATTATTTCCCTCTAGACATATTCCACCAGATAACCCACCATTTCCCCAACTAGAACTCGGTAAACCGTATATGAGGTTAATAGAATTGAAAAAAACTGATGGAATCATAGATAAATCAACTATACCATTTAGAGGATTGTTTAAAAGAAAGTCGTTGTAAACAAGAGAAGTTTGTTGCGAATTACCTCCTCTAATAGAAATGCTACTTAAATTTCCTGGGCTGTAGGATTTTATATAATTTGTAGTTTCTCCTTCTATAATTGAAGAAATTGATTCACTGGATCTTTCATCTTCTAAAATTAGATTTTTATCGGACTTTAAAAAATCATCATTTAATAAGAATCTCGACGTAGATTTTTCAAATGTTCTTAATTTTTTAATAGAGTCTATCTTCTGTGAGAGATAACACCCATGTGTAAAAAATAGTACCAATACGATAATTAAGTATTTCATAACTTGCTTTATCATTTTGTATAACGTGGAGAGAAAAAAGGGTAGGTAAGGAAATGTTTAAAATTCCTTAAACTACTATCTAAAATTTAAAAGCTTCAATCCACGAAAGCTAACAGTTACTTGTTGCGGCAGGTCTCCTGACTTGTTGAAATCTTATTACCTTCCCGTAATTAAAACAGTGGCATAAAAATAAGATCTTACTCAACTTACAGTTGCGGGACAGTTAATGAATTTCACATTATTCCCTATTAATCTTGCGTGTTGCAAAAACCAAAACAAGTGATAGTAAAATGAACTATTACAAAGTTAATATTAAATGGATACAAAGAACAAATTATTATTTTAAACACCTTTAGTAAATAATGATTTTATAATTAATTTTGTAATATGGAATTTAAGAAACCTATTTTTTTAAAGTTGTTAGTTGTTATACAATTTTCAATTTTAAATATCTTATCAATAAGCGGTCAAAGTTCTTGGTCCACTTTTATTGATTCAGTTTCAACTCTTTCTTCTCCAAGATCGAAGGATTTAAATAATGATGGTGTTAAAGATATTGTACTTGGGGCAGGAACAGATTCTACATACAGCAGTTACGGGGTTATTGCCTTAAATGGTATATCAGGTCAATTATTATGGAATTTACCAACACCTGACGAAATTTTCACTAGCGCTGTTTTTAACGATATTAATAACGATAGTATACCTGACGTTTTCATTGGTGGTAGAAATGCTCAGCTTTATGCAATTGATGGAATTAGTGGTAATGTAATTTGGGAATTCTTCCCTCAAAACTTAGGTTTAAACCCATCTGATTCTGGTTGGTATAATTTTTATTCATCTCAAATATGTGATGATTACGACGGGGACAATGTAAATGATATCTTAGTTACCAATGGTGGAGATCATAAAGCAGCACCCTTCGATCCCAGACCACCTGGTTATTTAATGTTAATCAGTGGAGCTACTGGAAACTTAATAGCTAATGCTGTTTCACCAGACAGTGCAGAAATATATTCATCACCAGTTATTCTAGATAGGGCTGGAGGTATGTCTCCTAGTATTATTTTTGGTACTGGAGGTGAACAACATGGTGGTGGAATGTATGTTACTAATTTTAACGACTTAATTAACGGAGACATATCCAATGCGATACTTCTTACCAACCATCCAACAAAAGGTTTTATTGCACCGGCTTCAATTGCAGATGTTTCAGACGACAGTTTCTTAGATATAATTGTTCAGTCCTTTTCAGGAGAAATAACTGCTTTTGACGGGCTCACTTATCAACCTATATGGGTAAATTCATTTTCAGGTTGTGAATCTAGTGCAGCTCCAACGATTGGGAATTTTACGGGAGGAGATTTAATACCAGATGTGTTTACGGTAGTTTACAGAGGAACAACTCCCACATATTTTGATTACTATCAAGTAATGATTAACGGTTTAACAGGTGAAATTTCTTGGATGGATAGCATTGGTAGTATGCATTTTCCGTCTTCTTCAGCCTTTGATGCAAATGGTGACGGAAGAGATGAAGTGCTGTTTAGTGTGAATTATATTTCTAATTACTTTTCTCATCAGTTGAAGTTGGTAGATTTTCAAAATGATACTGTCCTAGACATTACTCCGCTTTCAGCTGGAGTTAATTTGGGTTGTTCTCCACTTATTGATGATATTGACTCAGATGGTTTAATTGAATTTATCTACACCTTCAAGTATGATAGTCTGAATCCAAGTGCTTGGAAAGGCTTTTATTTTAATAGATTGAGTACTAATTATTTGGCTCCTTCAAGGGGAATTGCTTGGGGTTCCTACATGGGAACTAATCATTCAGGTCATTATAATAGAATGTTAAACTTGTGCCCAAATTCAAATTTTATTTCTACTTGGAGCATTAATCATCCCACATGTAATAATTTTAACGATGGATCTGTTTATCCAGCTATATTTAATATATCTCCAAATACTTATTTATGGTCTGATGGATCAGTTTCAGACACATTGCAAAATGTCACCGCTGGAATACATACACTCTTCATAACAGATTCTAATAACTGTATAGAGTACCACCAATTTCAATTAAATGATCCTTATTACATATCTTTTGGAAATATAAATCATAATAACTGTTTGGGGGATTCTGTAGGAACAGCTACTGTATCCAGTTCTGGATGTGTTTGTCAATTCAGTACATGCACTTATAATTGGGACAATGGATCGTTAATAAAGCATGCGACGAATCTTCAAGCCGGTATACAACACGTTATTATAACCCATTCTGATGGATGTGTTGTTGAAGACTCAGTGTACATTAACGATGGACTTCCAGTCATAAATGATTATTCTTTATCTGATAATTCTTGTTACAATTTAAATGATGCTTCAATCAAATTGTATCCAAGTGATTCTACATCTACTTTCTATAATTGGTCTAATAACTCATCATCAGATTTTATTTCTCAGTTAAGTTCCGGCCAATACTCAGTATATGTAAATAATAATTATTGTTCAGACTCTTTATTCTTCAATATTCAATCTCCAGACACTGTAAGATTAAGTTATTTATCCAATGATGTTCTTTGTTATGGAGATTCAAATGGTGTAATTCAGCTAAATCCATTAACTGGAATTGCTCCATTCAATTTTGTTTTTGATGGTTATATTTACAACGACTCTACGTTTGACAGTTTAATGGTTGGAACCTATCAAGTATACCTTAAGGATTCTTCAAATTGTAACTCAGATACTTTGGCAATTATAATCAATCAACCAGATCCATTGTCTTTTAGTTCAAGTACTATTCCTGAATCTGATTCAGGTGTTTTTGATGGAATGGCTACTTTGAATGTTGATGGAGGCACCAGTCCTTATTCTTATTTTTGGGATCATTTACCTACACTTAATGATTCTGTTGTTATTTACTTATCCAATGGTTTTCACTCTTTTACAATCAATGACTCCAATGGGTGCTTACTTTCTGATTCGGTATTCATCGGAATTCTTTCCGAAATCAAAGAAAGAGATCAAAATAAATTAAGTGTATATCCAATACCATCTAAAGGAAAAGTAATTGTTGAAAATGAGAGCGATTTAATGTCTGTAGGACAATTGTTTGATTTTACTGGTAAACGTTTTAAAGACGAATTTTTAATTCAACCACATGAGAGTTACGAATTCCAACTTCCTTACGGAAACTATTTGTTAAAACTTGTACAAGGAGATTTTACTACAATGCAAAAGCTTCTTATTATTGAATAATTTTGTTTTAATATCTTTTTTTATAGCAGCTGAATTTCTGATAAGTTGTAATCCTTCCATCAAATACACCTATCCTAAATCCATGGTAGTAACCGCACACCCCTTAGCTAGTGAAGTGGGAATAGAGGTGTTAAAAAAAGGAGGTAATGCTGCAGATGCAGCTGTTGCTGTTCAGTTTGCTTTAGCAGTTGTTTATCCATCTGCTGGAAATATAGGAGGCGGTGGATTTTTTTTGTATAGATCTGCTAAAGGGGCCTGTTCAAGTTTAGATTTTAGAGAAAAAGCACCTTCAAAAGCGCATAGAAACATGTATTTAGATTCCAATGGTCAAGTCATTGAAAATTTAAGTCTCTACTCTCATTTAGCAGTAGGTGTTCCGGGAACAGTTGATGGTATGGTGGAAATCCATAAAAAACATGGGAAACTTCCTTGGAAAGATCTTTTAGAGCCAGCCATAAAATTGGCAGAACATGGATTTTCCCTTACCAATAAAGAATCTAAGAATTTAAATAGATTTAATAATTCAAAAGCTATAAATAGCTACAATCCATATTTTAAAAAGAAATATAAACAAGGAGACACTATTTTTCTTCCAGACTTAGCAAAAACACTTAAAGCTATTAGAGATTTTAAAAGAGATGGCTTTTACAATGGAGTTGTTGCTGCTAACTTGATAGATGAAATGTCTAAAAAATACGGTTTAATAACCCAAGAAGATTTAAACAATTATAAGAGTGTTTGGAGAGATCCGATTTCTGGAACTTACAAAAATTACAAAGTCATAAGTATGGGGCCTCCCTCAAGTGGAGGTGTTTTATTACTGCAAATGTTGAAAATGGCGGAATACAGTTCTGTAGACCAATTGAAATTCCACTCTAAAGAAGCTATTCACTTAATTACCGAAATAGAAAAAAGGTCTTTTTCTGATAGAGCAAAATATTTTGGAGATCCAGATTTTTATACTGTTCCAACAACAGATTTACTTGATACTAATTATATAAAGAATAGGTTACAGTCTATAGATAAGAATATGGCAACTCCTTCAAAAGAAATATATGCAGGAGAATGGGATTCTAATGAAAGCGATGAAACTACTCATTATTCTATTGTTGATCAATACGGAAATGCTTCATCTGTTACTACTACACTCAATGGGTCTTTTGGAAGTGGAATTGTTGTAAAAAATGCAGGTTTTTTATTAAATAATGAAATGGATGACTTTAGTGTTAAACCAGGTCATCCTAATTTATATGGTTTAATCGGTGGAGAAGCTAACTCAATTCAACCTAATAAAAGAATGCTGAGTTCAATGACTCCGACTATTTTAGAAAAAAATGGTGACCTTTTTATGGTTGTTGGTACACCAGGTGGATCTACTATCATTACTGCTGTTTTTCAAACAATTCTAAATGTGATAGAATTTAATAAATCAATTTTAACGTCTGTAAATGCACCTAGGTTCCACCATCAATGGATACCAGACGAAATTAAATTAGAAAAAGAATTCAGTTTAGATACTAACCTTGTAAATGAATTGAAGTCTTTAAACCATCAACTCAAATTTGTGAATTCTATGAATAGGGTAGATGCAATTTTAATTAAAAATGAAACACTATTTGGAGGTGCGGATAAAAGAGGAGATGATCATGTTTCTTATTATTAGGTTATGAAAATTCATATAATTGGTGCTGGAATAGGGGGTATGAGCTGTGCCGCAGTTTTAGCCAAAAATGGTTTTGAAGTGGTTGTTTTGGAGCAAAATGATTATTTCGGTGGTAAAGCTAATAGAATTAGTGAAGAAGGCTTTGAATTTGACACAGGACCTTCATTATTAACTTATCCAGATTGGTTTGATGAATTGTTTATTTCCTGTGGTAAAAACCCTAGAGACTATTATAAATTCCAACGTTTAAATCTTATTACTAGATACTTTGTAAGTAATAAAGTTGTGGATGTGATGAGTGACATAGAGGAGACAGCTGATAATTTTGAAAATAAATTTGGATTAAATAAAAAAGATTTTTTAAAATATATTAATAAATGGATTAGGATTTATAATATTTCAGAGAAAATATTTCTCTTAAAAGAACTTAAATTTAACCTTCTTTTTTTTAAAAACGCCATCAAATGGTTGTTTTCAACAGGTTTTAGTAATATTTTACAGTCAATGTCCTCATATAATCGAAGACTAGAGAATAAATACGTAGAACCAATTATGAATAGGTTTGCAACTTACACTGGATCTTCCCCATATAAAACCCCTGCATTTATGAATCAATTAGCAATTGTAGAAATGATTAATGGGGGATATTACCCGGAAGATGGAGTACATTCCATTCCAAAGGCTATTTATAAATTGTGTCTTGAAATGGGAGTTCAATTTGTTTTCAATACTAAAATTGATGAAATAAAATATGAAAGACAATCTTTTAATATCTCTTCAGGAGCTAAAAGCTATAAAAGCTCAGTTGTAATTTCAAACGTTGATTATTACCACACACAATTTTTATTTAATAGAAAAGTAAATACTTCTTATTCAAAACTATCTACCTCAGCTATTGTCTTTTACTGGGGAGTTAAAATTAACTCTGATAAGTTAAAGTTGCATAATATTTTATTTTCAAAAAATTATGAAAATGAATTTTCTCAAATCTTTGAACAAGGAATTTTGCCAGATGATCCAACTATTTACATCAATATTACTTCAAAAATTAATTCCCAACATGCTCCAAAAGATTGTGAAAATTGGTTTGTCATGGTCAATACCCCAGCAAATTTGGAAATAGATAATCAAGATAATATTGAAAAAATTAAAAAAGTAATAATTAAGAAAATTGAAGAAAAAATTGGTGAGAACTTATCTAAATTAATTATTTATGAAAATATTTTGACTCCCAAATCCTTGAGTACAAACACTGGATCTTACTTAGGTTCTTTGTATGGAGACAATCAAAATTCATTAAATGCGATAGTCAATCGTAAAAAAAATACTGATCCTAATTATAACAATTTATATTATGTAGGAGGAACTGTTCATCCTGGTGGTGGAATGCCATTAGCCTTAAGATCAGGCATTAATGTTGCTAAAAAAATTATTAATGAAGCTTAGAAAGAACTTAGTTTATGATATTTCATTCGTTGGAATTATCTATTTAGCTGGGATAATTGGTATTAGAGTTCTTCCAGACCTATTTTTGAAAACTTCATTTATTTCAATAATTATTCCACTCGTTATTTACCTTTTCCGTCTCAAACCCAATAAAATCGATATGTTTTTAATGCTATTGGTTTATTTAATTTCTTTTTTCTCTGAATGGATTGGAGTTTGTTTTGGATACCTATTTGGTGATTATATATATGGCAACTCTTTGGGTTATAAGTTAGACGGAGTTCCATTAGTTATTGGAGCTAACTGGCTTTTACTTTGCTTAGTTTCAAGAGATGTGGTAAGTAGAGTTTTTTCAAATAAGCTAATTATTATTGTCTTGTCATCTATCTTGATGGTGTCAATAGATTTTTTGATAGAACCTTTATCGAATAGTTTAGATTTTTGGACGTGGAATAATAATACAATTCCTTTTTCAAATTATGTCGACTGGTTTTTAATTGCACTTTTGAATCAATCACTTTTTTCTTTTTTAAGTCACAAAAAAGATATGTTTTCATGGTCCTTGTCCTATTTAATAATTCTTGTTTTATTTTTTCTTACTTTTTATTTCTAATGAGTTTTAGTTATTGGGAGAATAAACATTGGTTAAAAGGTAATGATTTTACTGTAGTAGGAAGTGGAATAGTTGGTCTAACATGCGCTATTTATTTAAAAGAAAGGTTTCCAAAAGCCAAAATAAATATTCTTGAAAAAGGATTCTTGCCTCAAGGAGCAAGCACTAAAAATGCTGGATTTGCTTGTTTTGGAAGTGTTTCAGAACTTCTAGGAGATTTAAAAAACCATTCTTCTGATGAAGTTGTTCAGCTGATTAAAGAACGCTACAATGGTTTACAAACTCTAAGAAATTTAGTTGGTGATATTAATCTTGACTACCATCAACATTCAGGATACGAATTGTTCACTGATCAAGTCTCTTTTGAGAATTGTAATTCCAGTTTAGAGAAAATCAATAAAATGTTATTTCCTTTATTTAAAGATGATGTTTTCCATTTAGTTGATAATAAGTTCAATTTTAAGAATTGTCTATCTAAATACATCGTGAATAAATTTGAGGGTCAATTAGATCCTGGTAAAATGATATCTCAGTTATGGAAAATTGCTCAAAAAAATGGAGTTAAAATTTTAAATAATACGTTTGTTAAAACCTATTCTGAAAGTAAAAACCATGTGAAAATTCATAGTAATAATGGTGATTTTACAACGTCCAAACTATTGTTTGCAACTAATGGTTTTTCCAAAAACTTGATCGATGTTGATGTGCTCCCAGCAAGAGCACAGGTTTTAATAACGAAGCCTCTAGAAGATTTGTCTGTAAAAGGAGTTTTTCATATGGAACAAGGGTATTACTATTTTAGAAATATAGATAACAGAATATTAATTGGTGGAGGAAGAAATTTGGATTTTAAGACAGAAGAAACTACGACATTTGGTCAAACAAAATTGGTTCAATCAAGTCTTGAAAAATTATTAAGAACGGTTATATTGCCAGGTAAAGATTTTCAAGTTGATTACAGCTGGAGTGGGATAATGGGAGTCGGTAATCAAAAAAAACCAATACTAAAACAACTTTCTGAAAGAACGTATTGTGGTGTAAGATTGGGCGGTATGGGTGTTGCTATTGGCTGTTCAGTTGGAAAACAATTAGCTGCATTGGTAGATTAATAGTTTTTAAAATTCTTATAACAAAGAATCCTGTCATACATATCAATAGGGTCTTGGTAATATACTTTTACAACATATTCATTATTGGTTTCAAAATGTGCTCCTTCAATGGCTCTTGTACTTATTTTTTTTGAATTTTTTGTAACGTATATGTAATTGTAAAAACCTTGTTTCAATAAAATCTTGTTATGGTATTTTTTAGTTAAAGAATCATATTTCATTAGAAATTTTTGATCTAAATTCCAATCAGATAGCTGACCAAATATAAAAATACTGTCTGGTATTTGTTTCCTCATGTCCAGTTTGAAGTTAACCCATCCATATTCCGACTGGTAATCAAAATCATCATTGTCATACGTTCGAATAAAAAACCTTCCATTCATGTCTTTATATTCTAAATACTGCTTGTATGATCTTTTGAGCTCATTCCTTAAAAGTACTTGGTAGCAAGAGTCTCTAAAAATAGTTTTGTCGACAAACTGACTACCGCTTCTAAAGGAACTTATGTCAAAAAATCTAAACTCATTAGATCCGTTGAATGTTTGGTCATCGTCCTGAAGAAATACTAACTTATTTTCTTTAATAAAGTTGGGGCCAGAAAGCCACTGTTCGTTAAAATATTGATGATTTTGTTGGATATTTATAAATATATTAGAAAATGGATCAATAGTAGCACCTGAATTGTAAGTGCATTCTATTTGGTAGGCTTGTAAATAGTTACTTTGTTCAACATTACTGGATTCATCAATTTGAAAATTGATATTAGATAGTTGTTCACTAACGTAAAATTTTAAAAAAGCTAGTGGCTGATGGGGTATACCTTCAACAAATATTTTGATGATGTAGTTACCTGATATTATAAATTTTGTGTTCTGGTTTGGAAGGTTGAAATTATAGTGCACATATTGTTGAATTGGTCCGTATGAAATTTGCTGGTTTTCAACGTAGTCGGAATCAAACCCTTCTAGAGCATTCATGCTGTTTACGTTGCTTTTTTCCCAGTTTTTGTTGCAATGAATTAATTGGTATTGTAATGACTCTGGATGGCCACTCAGTAAATCAAAATTTATGGATACTGGGTTTTGTGAATTCATGTTGTAACATGGATCACCCAATATGATACTTCCCTTGCTGAAAGTTAAACTTTTGAAATTTTCATCAAATATCTTTTGAGTATACTTTTTTGCATTCAATTCTTTTTCAATATTATCTTCTTCTACGTAATACTCATTTACAGTTTGATTTTTATGGTTTTGAATTGAACATGTTGTTAAGAATACACATATAGCCATCGCTTGTAAAATGCTATCTGTAAAGCCGTTTTTATTTATAATCATTCTAAATTAGATATTGTTTAGTAATATTATTAATCACTAAATGGTAAAACAATACAAATTTATAAATTTGTCGACCATAGAAATTAATTTTCATCATTTATGAAATTAACAGTTAAAAAAGGCCTAGATATTAATATAAAAGGCGCCCCTGAAATGGTGTTATCTGATGCATCTTCAAAAGAATTTGCTTTAAAACCATCAGACTTCCCCAATTTAGTTCCTAAATTATTACTTAAAGAAGGTGACACTGTTAAATGTGGTACACCAGTATTTTGTGATAAGTATAATGATAAAATCAACTTTTCGTCGCCTGTAAGTGGTACAATTGATAAAATAGTAAGAGGAGAAAAAAGAAGAATTTTAGCTGTTACTATAATTTCAGACGATAAATTTACTCAGGAAAATATCGGTACCAAAGATTACACGAAACTTGATAAAGAGGAATTAAAAAGTGACCTTCTTAAAATAGGTCTTTGGCCATTGTTAAGAATGAGACCTATAGATATTATAGCACAACCTAACGATAATCCTAAATCAATTTTTGTTTCTGGTTTTGATTCAAGTCCTCTATCCCCGGATTATGATTTTTTAATGAAAGATAAGTCTGCTGAATTCAATGCTGGATTGGAGCTGTTAAGTATGCTTACAGATGGGAAAGTACATTTGCAAACCAGAAATAAATCCAACGAAGTTTTTACAAATGCAAAAAACGTTCAGAGAAATATTGTTAAAGGTCCTCATCCAGCCGGTAATGTTGGAACACAAATCCATGAAATTGATCCGATTAACAAAGGTGAAGTAGTTTGGTATATCAACCCCCAGGATATTTTAGTTATGGGAAGGTTTTCATTAACTGGCGTTTATGATGCTCGTAAAACAATTGCTCTAGTAGGTGAGGGGACATCAGAAAAAAAATATTTCAATACAGTTTCAGGTTGTTCTATCGATTCTATTTTATCAAGTTCTAAAGTAGAAGATAACAGTAGAATATTATCGGGTAATCCATTAACTGGTGAAAAAGTCGAAAAAAATGGATTTCTCGGTTTTTATCATCACCAAATTTCCGTCCTACCCGAAGGAAACCAACATAAATTTTTCCTTACTGAAGGTTGGTTAAGTTTGGGATTCAATAAGTTTTCAGCATCCAAATCTTACCCTACTTGGTTACTGCCAAAATCTAAATCTTACAATTTTGATACAAATTTAAACGGAGAGGAGAGAGCATTTGTTGTTTCTGGACAATATGAAAAAGTATTTCCATTTGACATTTACCCTGTTCAATTAATAAAATCAATTGTTACTAACGATATTGAAAAGATGGAAAATTTAGGAATTTATGAAGTTGCACCAGAAGATTTTGCACTTTGTGAATTTGTTTGCACTTCTAAAATCAATGTTCAAAACATTGTAAGGGAAGGATTAGATTTAGTTTATAAAGAATGTATGTAATTTAAAATATATTAAATTGGAATTTTTAAGAAAAATATTTGATAATGCCCACGAAAAGCTCAATTCTAATGAGAAAACTAAAAAGTTTTTTCCTCTTATAGATGCTTTCGATACTTTAATGTTTACACCTAACCATGTCACTAATAAAGGCTCACACATTAGAGATGCAATCGATTTAAAGAGAACAATGATGTTGGTTATAATTGCTTTAGTACCTTGTTTATTGTTTGGTATATACAACACTGGATACCAGCACTTTAGAGTTTTAGATCAGTTAGGTGATGTTTCTTTTTGGGAAATCATTCTTAAGGGAGCTCTTGTTGTTTTACCACTCGTTGTAGTATCTTATGGAGCAGGTCTTTTAGTAGAATTTATATTTGCTATTAGAAATGGACATACTGTTCAAGAAGGTTTTTTAGTTTCCGGCATGTTAATTCCTCTTTGTATGCCTGCAGACGTTCCATTATGGATGGTTGCTATTGCTACCATGTTTGCAGTAGTTATTGGTAAAGAAGTTTTTGGAGGTACAGGTATGAACATATTAAATGTCGCTCTTACTGCAAGAGCTTTCTTATTTTTCGCACATCCAACTAAAATGTCAGGAAACGAAGTCTGGGTTACTGGTTTTTCAGATTTGAAAGGTGAAAAATATGCATCCTTAATAAATAGTGCAAACCCACAAGGTATTGTAGATGGAAGTTCAGGAGCTACTGCCCTTGGTGATTTGGCTTCATTTATGCAAGATTCTCCAGTTTTAGAAAATACTAAAGCATTTCAGGCTAAATACTCATTAATGGATTCTTTTTTAGGATTTATCCCAGGTTCAGTTGGTGAAACTTCAGCTTTAATGTGTTTAATTGGTGCTGGTATACTATTGTGGACAGGAATTGCAAGTTGGAGAGTTATTTCCTCTTTTTTTATTGGTGGTTTTATAATGGCCACTATCTTAAATTTAGTTGGCGGTAATGGTTATTTCGAATTACCTGCAATTCATCAATTAATGTTAGGTGGTTTTATGTTTGGAATGGTTTTTATGGCAACTGATCCGGTTACTGCAGCACATACTAACAAAGGTAAATTTATCTATGGTTTTCTTGGAGGATTTTTAGGTATACTAATTAGAATGGTAAACCCTGCTTATCCTGAAGGGATAATGTTAGCAATATTAATTGCAAATGTTTTCGCTCCTTTAATTGACCACATGGTTATCCAAAGTAATATAAACAGACGATTAAAACGTTTAAAAACTGCATAAAATGGCTATAAATAAAGACAGTAACTCATACACCATCAGTTTCGCTATAGTTTTAGTTGTTATCGTAGGTGGGCTGTTGGCAATGATCGCTAACGGATTAAAGCCTATTCAGGATGAAAATTTAATGAATGAAAAAAAGCAAAATATATTAAATTGTCTTCCAGGTAATAAAGCAATATCCAGAGATGAAGCAGGTTCTGTTTTTTCAGACTTTGTAAAACAGAGAGTAATATTGGATTACAACGGTAAAATCAAAGACAATACACTTTTAGATAACTCAGTAGAGTTAAATAATAAAAATACAAACGATGCATTTAGTATTGATCTTTTGAAAGAATACAAAACTATTAATGATCAAGAGTCTAGAAATTACCCACTTTATATTTGCGATGTTAAAGGACAAATATATTATGTTGCCCCGGTAATGGGTAAAGGGTTGTGGGCAGCTGTTTGGGGATTTATAGCTTTAGATGAGTCAGGTAACAAAATCTCAGGAACAGTTTTTGATCATAAATCTGAAACACCTGGATTAGGTGCTGAAATTTCTCAAGATTTCTTTGAAGATCAATTCATTGGTAAGCTTATTTCCAGTAACAATGATTTCAAGTCTATTGAAGTTAACAAACCAGGAAACCCATTAAATGAATATCAAGTAGATGGAATTAGTGGAGGTACTTTTACAAGTGTTGGTGTAGAAGAAATGATGAGTAGAACATTAGTTGTTTACCATAAGTATATTAAAAATTTAAATAAATCTTAATCTTCAAAATATGTCAGAACAAACAGTAGCAATTGAAGAAAAGAAAAAAGTGGTTAAAGAAAGAGAACCATTGTTTTCTAAGAAAAATAAAAAGTTAATAACTGATCCTTTAGATGAGAATAATCCGATAACCATCCAAGTTTTAGGTATTTGTTCTGCATTAGCTGTAACTGTGCAAATGAAAGCAGCTGTTGTAATGTCTTTGGCTGTATTATTTGTCCTTATTCTAGCTAATGTTTCCGTTTCTTTAATCAGAAATTTGATACCAAACAGAATTAGAATTATTGTTCAGTTAGTTGTTGTTGCTGCACTTGTAATTATTGTTGATCAGGTTTTAAAAGCGTATTTGTTTGATGTTTCTAAGGAACTTTCAGTTTTTGTTGGGTTGATAATTACTAATTGTATAATAATGGGTAGACTTGAAGCTTTTGCTTTAGGTAATAAACCATGGCCTTCTGCACTTGATGCTATTGGAAATTCACTTGGTTATGGAATGGTTCTCGTAATTGTTTCTTTTTTTAAAGAACTCTTTGGATCTGGCAAATTATTCGGTTTCGAAATATTTGGAAACGCTACTGAGCAAACAGGTCTTTACGCAATAGGATATATGGATAATGGCTTAATGTTACTTCCACCTTCATCACTTATTATAGTTGCAGTATACATATGGATTCAGAAATTGAGAAATCCTAGTTTAATAGAAACACATTAATATTTATTATGGATTTAGTTAATATATTTATTAGAAGCGCATTTGTCGACAATATGATTTTTGCTTTTTTCTTTGGCATGTGCTCATACCTTGCTGTATCTAAGACTGTAAAAACAGCTTTTGGATTGGGAATGGCTGTAATTTTTGTTTTGGTAGTAACTATACCAATCAATTACTTAATAGAAAATTATGTATTAAAAGAAGGAGCATTAAGCTGGTTAGGTTCAGAGTTTTCAGATGTAAATTTGAGTTATTTAACCTTTATTATGTTTATTGCCGTAATTGCTTCAACCGTGCAATTAGTAGAGATGATCGTAGAAAAAATATCTCCTGCTCTTTATGGAGCATTGGGGATTTTCTTGCCTTTAATAGCTGTGAATTGTGCAATACTTGGTGGAGCACTATTTATGCAAGAAAAACAATTTGCAACTATCGGCCAAGCTACTGTTTATGGTTTAGGTTCTGGAGTTGGTTGGTTTATTGCAGTGGTATTAATTGCTGCAATTAGAGAAAGAATTAGATATGCTAATATACCTGGTCCTTTAAGAGGAGTTGGTATGGCTTTTTTGATTACAGGTTTAATGGGATTAGCCTTTTTAGGTTTTATGGGTTTTGAAATATAATTTGATTAATAGTTTATAAATGGAAATAATTACACCAATCATTGTTTGTTTAGTTATCGTACTAACTCTTACAGGAATACTGTTATTGGCAAAAACATTTTTAGTCTCCTCTGGGAAAGTTAAAATTACAATTAATGGAGATAAGGTAATTGAGGTTGATGGAGGTTCAACTTTATTAACAACTTTGGGAAATGAAGGAATTTTTCTTCCATCAGCTTGTGGTGGTGGCGGAACTTGTGTTCAGTGCACTTGTCAAGTGATGTCTGGTGGTGGAAGTATTCTTCCTACTGAAGAACCGCATTTTTCCAGAAAGCAAATTGCCGATAATTTTAGACTAGGATGCCAGGTGAAGGTGAAAGAAGATATGGAAATTGAAGTGGAAGAAGAGATAATGGGTATTAAAGAGTGGGAGGCTACAGTAGTTTCTAATTACAACGTTGCAACTTATATTAAAGAATTTATTGTGGAGATTCCAGAAGACATGGACTACAAAGCAGGAGGATATATTCAAATTAAAATTCCAAAAGGTGAAACAAAATTTTCTGATATGGATGTTAAAGCACATCCACAAGATCATCCTGGTGAACCTGATAAATTTGAAAAAGATTGGAGTGGCGGTAAATTTGCCCTAAGGGACTTGACGATGAATAATGACGAGGACGTTGTTAGAGCTTATTCAATGGCTTCTTATCCAGCAGAAGGCAGAAATATAATGTTAAACGTTAGGGTAGCTGCACCACCTTGGGACAGAGCAAAAGATTCTTGGATGGATGTTAACCCAGGAATTGCGTCTTCTTACATATTTAACCAAAAACCAGGTGACAAAGTAATTATTTCTGGTCCTTATGGTGAATTCTTTATCAATGATTCTGATTCAGAGATGTTATATATTGGTGGAGGTGCCGGTATGGCACCCATGCGATCACATTTATATGAGTTATTCAAGACACTTAAAACTGGCAGGAAAGTTTCATACTGGTATGGAGGAAGGTCTAGAGCTGAATTATTTTACATTCACTACTTTAGAGATTTAGAAAAAGATTTTCCAAACTTTAAATTCTACATGGTTCTTTCAGATGCACTACCTGAAGATAACTGGGTAGAGAAAAAAAATATCGATGATTCCAAAGGTGACGGATTTAAAGGTTTTGTTCATAATGCAGTCATAGAACAATATCTTTCTAAGCATGATGCTCCAGAAGATATTGAATATTATTTTTGTGGTCCTCCTTTAATGAATCAGGCTGTTTTAAAAATGTGTGACGATTGGGGTGTTCCACCTGAACAAGTAAGGTTTGATGACTTTGGTGGGTAAATTCTTCACAGTATTTTTACTAACTAGTTTTTTATTATGCAGCTGTAACCATGAAAAGGTCTCAGATAATAATTATTTCACAATAAAAGGCTATGCACAGGGAACTACCTACAGCATCACTTACCAAGACTCTTTAAAGAGAAACTTTGCTTCATCAATTGACTCAATACTCAAAAGAATTGATTTAGAGCTTTCTACCTATGATAGCTCTAGCTTTATAAGTGAACTAAACAATTCCAAAGATACGTGCCTTAATTTGAGTGGTAAAGATTTATTTCTTTTCTGTTTTAGATATTCCAAAAAAATTCATGACAAGACAAGCGGTTCTTTTAACCCTGCAGTATATCCTCTTGTAAATTACTGGGGATTTTACAACAATTCTAATCCGAAAATAGATTCTCTTTATATCACAGATTCTCTTTTAAATTACACCAATCTTCATAAAAGTTTTGAAATAGATTCAGTTAATGATCAACTATTCTTATGTAAGAATAACATCTATTCTAAGCTTGATTTTAATGGAGTAGCTCAAGGTTATTCTGTCGATGTTATTACAGATTATTTTGATATTTCAGCTATAGAGAATTATTTTGTCGAAGTTGGTGGGGAAATCAGTGTAAATGGTTTAAATCCGAACAACAATCTATGGAAAATTGGAATTGATCAACCAATCGAGAATTCTTCTCCAGGAGAAAATGAATTTCAAAAAATTATTGAGTTGAATAATCAATCTTTAGCAACATCCGGTAGCTACAGGAAATTTAAGATTATTAACGGACAAAAAGTATCTCATTCAATCAATCCAACGACTGGGTTTCCAGCAAATAACAATCTATTAAGCGTTACAGTGATTTGTGATCAAGCTGCAAATGCTGATGCATTAGCAACATCTTTTATGGTGATGGGTAAAGAAAAAGCTATTGATTATATAATTAAAAATAGAAAGGACAGTATTATGTGTTATATGGTTTATGACTCTATCAATAAAACCAGAGAATGGAGTAATTTTTAGGACTCAGTTTTTACAGGTTTAGACAATAATTTGTCCAATCCAATCCATATTAAAATTATAGGCCAATAAACTCGAATTATTTCTACTATAGATACTTTTATTAGATTCAAATTATTAAGTAAAAAAAGCACTCCTATTACTATAAGTACAATACCAATTGTTTTCCCTTTTTTCATCATAGTTATTTTAAGCTAAACTATTTTCTGCTGGTTTTTTACATTTCTCATCTGGTGTTGCTCCACAAAAACTACAAGAGTCACCTTCTTTATTGAGTAAGGGATTGTTAGATGCACAAGTTCCTGAAAATTCACCATCTTTTTTAACAATTAATTTAATGGCTATACCTGCAAAGCATAATGCCAAAAGACCAATAGAAAGTAAAATCGTTTTCATATTTGTAAAATTAGTGAATTATTTCTTTATAGTTGTTAGATATTTCCTAATTTGATATTTAACTTTATTTAGCTATGGATAACTCTTCTTCATTTAATAGACTTTTAAATATAATGGATCAACTTAGGGCGGAATGTCCTTGGGACCAAAAACAAACAATGGAATCTTTAAGTCATTTAACCATTGAAGAAACTTATGAGTTAATGGATGCCATTCTGAATAATGACATGAAAGAAATTAAAGGAGAATTAGGAGATTTATTACTTCATATTGTTTTTTATTCGAAAATAGCTTCTGAGTCTGATGCTTTTGATATTAATGATGTAATTCAAACAATATGTGATAAGTTAATTGAAAGACATCCTCACATATATGGTGATGAAATTGCTAAAACTGAAGAAGACGTAAAAAAAAATTGGGAGAAAATCAAGTTAAAAAGTGGTAGAAATTCTGTTTTAGAAGGTGTTCCCAAATCTTTACCAGCTATGGTCAAGGCAACTAGAATTCAGGAAAAAGCTAGAGGGATTGGTTTTGATTGGGAAAATAGTCATCAGGTATTTGAAAAAGTAAAAGAGGAGTTTGAAGAATTACATGTTGAGTTAAATGAAAATGAAAACACAAAAAAAGTAGAAAAAGAATTTGGTGATGTACTTTTTTCAATGATAAATTATGCTCGTTTTATTGGTGTAGATCCAGAATCAGCACTGCAAAGAACCAATAAAAAATTCATTTCTAGATTTACTTTTTTAGAACAAGAAATTAAATTAAAGGGGCTTAAAATGGATGAAATGACTTTAGGTGAAATGGATTTAATTTGGAATAAATCAAAAAAAAATTATCCCTAATATTTAATATCATGTTGTTTAGAAAAAAAATATACTTTTCAAAGCGTTATTTTATTTATAAATTAGTTGTAAAAAATAAATAACCCATACAAATGAAAATTATTTTAAGTTTATTTACATGTTTAATGCTTTCATTTTCCGGGTTTTCTCAATTTTGGATTACAGGTGTTTCAAGCTCACCACTACCAGCTAATGATTGTGATAATTTATCTATTACAATTAATGGAAATTTGTCTGCGAGTAATTGTACTTATACAACTAGCACCGTTATTTCAGGCAATATGATTACCATTGATGTTGATGTAAGTTGTGGAGGTATTGGAATTCCTGTAATTACAACATATACTGAGACGGTAGTTTTAGGAACTTTAACTTCAAGTGTTTATACTCTGTTAGTAAATCAGTACTCTGCAGGTTCTTTACAAGAATCTAATTATACAACACTTTATATAGGTTCTTGTTGTCCTTCCGTAGCCGCTATAAATACAACCAATAGTTCAATTTGTATTGGCGATGCAATTTCTTTTATTGATCTAGGTACTATGTCAGATAGTTTAATTTGGACTGATAATGGTAATGTGTTTTTTCCTAATCCTTCTGCTCTTGGTTGGATTTATAGTTTTAGTAGCACTGGTATCCATAATGTAACATTAACTGCAGTTGATACCAGCGGTTGTTCTGATACTAGTAACGTAGTTTTCACCATTAATGATTTGCCTGAAATATCTATGAGTTCTATTGATGCAACATGTGGGACATGTGCCAATGGAGAAGCTTTAGCAACTGTTGTTTCGGGTCCGTTCCCTCATCAATTTGTATGGAATATTGGAGGGATTACCAACCCTTTAGTTGATCTTAATCCAGGTGTTTACTCAGTTTCATTTACAGATGGAAATACATGTTCTACTTCAGATACAGTTACAGTAAATAACTCAGTTAATAATTTAGTTTTTGATGAATTTAATTTTGAAATTTTTCCTAATCCAGCTAAAGATTTTTTAATTTTTAAATTTAGTGATGCTAATCAGTTGAATTTTAAATACAATATTTACGATTCTTTTGGTAGACTGATCTATAAGAGTGCATTGGAAAACATTTATTCTAATACTTATAAAGTAAATTTAAATCTAAGTAAAGGTGTGTATTTCCTAGAGATAGACGATGAAATTAAAAAACTATTTATAGAATAGATCACTACATTAAATCCATTCATTTTTTTTAAAATATTTTAAGAACTTAATTTTTTTGTAAATTTCATAACTTAAAATATTTCATAATGAAAAAAATTCTTTTCTTATTATTTGTCATCTTTTTTAATTACTCTGCAAAATGCTCTCATCTAATGGGTGGAGAAATTGTTGTCCAAAATGATCAAGTTGGAAATTATGAAATTCTTTTGACCTTATATAGAGACATTACGGGAATAAATTTACCCAATGTACAAACGATGGAGGTTTATGACTCAAATGGGGGATTGGTATCTACCATTATTTCTAATTTAGACTCAACAGCTTATCACTCGGTATATGGAATACAAAATGGGTCGTTGTTGCCAAATAATTGTTATGGAACAGAAATCTTTTTTTATAAAGCAAATTTCCCTTGTTTTACCCCTGGTAATTATACAGTCACTTGGAATAATTGTTGTCGAAATCCTACTGTAGTAAATATTCCTAATCCTGGCTCTATTTCTATGTTTCTTAAATGTGATTTTACAGTAGATTTAACAACTACTACTTCTACACCTTTTTTTCTTTCACCTCCAATTGTTTGTGTCCCAGTAAATTCGCAATGGCAATACAATCCCTTGCCTTTTGATTCGGAATCAGATTCTTTGAGTTGGTCACTTGGTACTCCTTTTGATTACGTTTCAGGTAGTTCTAACCTTGGTGGTTCTCCAATTACAGGTTATTCTTTACCACCTTCTTTACCCGGGGGTGATTTGTCAATTAACCCATATACTGGTGAGCTTTCTTGGTCTGCCTCTGTAGTTGGTAATTACGTTTATACGATAATTTGTGAAGAGTTTAGGAATGGATTTAAGTTAGGTGAGATAAGAAGAGATATGCAATTTATAGTACTTGCAAATAATAATTTACCATCGCTTTCCAACTTGAATACATTCAATACCAATTCCAATGGAGTCCCTTTTTTAGAATCAACAACAAACACTGCTCTAAATTTTGATTTATATGTAATAGATAGTAGTTCATTGTTTATGTCATTTGATGGACTAGGAGATTTGTTTACAGACAGTTTAAACCCGATGACATATACGATTAATCCGACTAATAATATTTATGAAAAGAGAATCGCTCTAAATTGGACTCCAACTAATAATTACGTAAGATCAAATCCATATATTATTACCAGTAGATTATTTAACGGTACTTTTTCTATGGATTATACATTTTTTATCTATGTAAATGATAATACATCTTATTTGTCAGAAATTGATAAAGGTTTTTTTAAAATTTTTCCTAATCCTAATTCAGGATCTTTCACGAAAAATATTTATGTATCAGCTCCTCAAAGAGTTAATTTTTTAATTTCAGATTTGAACGGTCAAATATTAACTGAAAGAAATGTCTTGTTGAATGAGGGAGTTAATAATATTATATTTGGAAGAAACTTTAAAACAGGTATTTACCTTCTTACTACTGAAAAAAATGGGGGAGAAGTAACCGTTGAAAAAGTTGTTGTTAAAAACTAGTTATTTTTTTAAATTTTAGCAACAAAGATAATCCCCTGTAAAGCATCCATACTGAAAGTGCAACCCAAATACTTATTAAATTAGGGTATATTAAGTCTAATAAGTACACAGATGGTATGTAAAATAGAAATGTTCCTATAATGAGTGTATTTCTTAAATCTACAGCTTTACCTAGACCTTTAAAAATACCATCAAAAGTAAAAGCAATTGAGTTTAGAGGTTGGGCAATTATTACAATCCAAAAAAAACTTTCAAAACTTTCGATTACCAGCTTATTGGAATTGAAAAACTCACCTATAAATGGATATAATAGCGTGTAGAAAATCATCAGAAGAAAAGAAATTTTAATATTTATTTTTATTAATTTGGAACCTAAACTTTTTAGTTTTTCATTGTTTTTTTCTCCTATATATTTTCCTGCTAGAGCATTTCCGGCATTGGAGTAACCATCAATAAAAAAAGCACTAAATATCCATATGTTATATCCAATTGTGTAGGCCGCTAAGGAATTATTTCCATAGCTATTTGCAAATCTGTTAGATATTATAAAAACAAAATTTAAAACCATTGTTCTAATGAACATATTGATGAAAATAAAAAGCATTTCTTTAAAATAAGGGTTCAGTTTTTTATTTAGAAGAAAGTTGAATGGAGTTTTTTGTAAGTAAATTAAAATACATATTAATGTCATAATTATTTGAGAAATAACTGAAGCCCAAGCAGCACCTTTAACTCCCATTGGATCTATTACATCATCTATTCCAAGAACTAAAATATAATCCAATAATATATTACTAACACCTCCAATAATACTTACATACATTGCCCAATAAGTATTTTGTAAACCTCTGTAAATACCAAAGAATAGTGCTACAGCTAAACCCAATGGTAACCCATAACATCTAATAGTGAAATATTGTTTGGAGTACTGAAAGGTTGCTGCTTCCATATTACCAAATAGAAACTTAGAAATATCTTTAAAATAAACTCCAAACACAAAACTTATTAAAACTCCAGTTAAAAATGTTAAAATGATAGTTTGTGGAATTAGTGATTTTATTCTGTTTATTTGATTAGATCCATATTGTCTACTAACTATGGCTGACAAGGAGGTTCTCATTTGAGCAAATCCCCAAATTAAAGTTGCAATAAGTCCTGCAGCTAATCCAACAGCTCCTTGAGCAATTGTTGCTTCATGATCTATTTGGCCAATTATTGCCGTGTCTGCTAGTCCAATTAGTGGCTCAGTAATATTGTAAAGAATCGCTGGTATTGCTAAAGATCTAATCTCTTTATTATTCAACATTTATAAAAAATCAGTCAAATTATGTACTGTATCTAACCGAATGCCTTTATCAGTAGCTTTTAGCTTACAGCATTCATTGACAGAGTCGTGTTGAAGAAATAGTAAAAAATTATTTTCGAAAGCTAAATTAAGAAAGTGTATTTTTTCATTTAAAGTAAGTAGGGGGCGTGTATCGTATCCCATAACATATGGAATTGGAATATGACCAACACTAGGCAATAAATCTGCCATAAAAGCTATCTTTTGACCGTTGTAATTAATAATAGGTATCATTTGACTTTCAGTATGTCCGTCAGAAAAATAGATGTCGATATTTGGAAATATATCATATGAAATGACACCTCTTTTTTTTATAAACTTTAATTGACCACTTTGCTCAATGGGAATAATATTGTTTTTTAAAAAGGAAGCTTTTTCTCTAACGTTGGGGTAGGTGGCCCAATTCCAATGCTCTTCATTACTCCAATAGTTCGCATTTTTGAAAGTAGGCTCAAGAATTTTCTGTTCTTTGGTTTTCCAACTTATTGCGCCACCACAATGGTCAAAGTGTAAATGTGTTAGAATAACATCGGTAACATCACTTTTAGAATAACCAGAGCGTTTAAGCGATTTTTCAAGGCTATCGTCTCCATGTAAATGATAGTGACTAAAAAACTTATCGTCTTGCTTGTTTCCAATTCCTGTATCAATCAAAATAAGTCTATTTCCATCTTCTATTAATAAACTTCTCATGGCCCAACTGCATAGATTTTTAGCATCTGCAGGATTTGTTTTACTCCAAATTTTTTTAGGAACTACGCCAAACATTGCCCCACCATCTAATTTAAAAAAGCCCGTATTTATTACAGATAATTTCATTCGTTTGAATTTTTAATTTTTTCATGTAAGCTAATGCATTCCATTGCCGGTAGAACATCGTGAACTCTTAAAACCTTAGCACCTTTAGAAAGAGCATTCATATTTAAAGCTGTAGTTCCGTTTAAAGAGTTTATTTTATTGATTTTCAAATGATTAGTTATCATAGATTTCCTACTTATGCCAACCAGTATCGGAGTATTTAATGTCTTGAAAGATTCTAAATTTCTTAATATAGAAAAATTATGTTCTAATGTTTTCCCGAAACCAAATCCAGGATCCAATAGAACATCTTTTATTCCTATTTGATCAAGTAATTCAATCTTCTTAATTAAAAAACTCAAAATTTCTTTAATTAGATTCTTGTAAGTTGGGTTGGACTGCATATTTTTTGGATGTCCTTTCATGTGCATTAGTACATATGGCGGTTGAAACTTCTTAATTGTTTCCAGCATTTCATGATCTAAGTTCCATGCAGATATGTCGTTAATCATTCCAGCACCTGCTTCAAGAGCAAGAGCAGCTACTTTCCCTCTAAAAGTGTCTATTGATAAATTACATTTAGGAAATCTCTTTAAAATACTCTCTATGTAAGGTATGGTTCTTTTAATTTCTTCATCTTTTGAAACTTCTCTTCCATTAGGTCTGCTCGAATAACCACCAATATCAATAATAGATGCTCCATTTTCCAGGTCCTTTTCGACTTTTAAAAGTGCTTTATTAATTGAATTATAATTTCCCCCATCGAAAAATGAATCTGGGGTAGTGTTTAAAATACTCATGACAATTGGAGTATTTAAATTTAATAGATTTCCATTGAAATTTATAGAATAATTATCAAGTAAATATGTATCTTTCACCTGTAAAAATTATTAATTAGTTTATGTCGAATACTTCGCTGCAATATGATAATGTTATTGTCAAATGTACAGAGATTTTTAAAAAGAAAACACTTGATTACGGTACAGCCTGGAGAATTTTAAGATCCAGTTCTCTAACGGATCAGATTTTCATAAAGGCTAACAGAATTAGAACCATTCAAGAAACAGGATCTTCTAAAGTTAACGAGGGCATAGAACCAGAGTTCATTGGAATAATCAATTATTGTATAATGGCACTTTTACAATTGGACTTAAAGAATGATAATAGAATGGAAATTCCATCTGATGAATTGTTGATTCTTTACAACAGAAAAATAGAGTTATCTAAAAAACTAATGCAAGAAAAAAATCACGATTACGGAGAAGCTTGGAGAGATATGAGAGTATCTTCTCTCACAGATTTAATCCTAATGAAGATTTTAAGAGTGAAACAAATTGAAGATAATAAAGGTAAAACATTGATATCTGAAGGTGTTGACGCTAATTACTATGATATGATTAATTATAGTGTATTTGCAATGATTCATTTATCGTAAAATTTAAATATGAATAACAAAATTGCAGCTATTTGGATGATTAGAATAGTAATTTCTTTACTGTTTTTAGTTTCAGCTTATGCAAAGATATACCACGAACCTTCTGCATATTTTTCTATTACAACTTTTGAAGCGAAGCAATTGGTTCCATTAGGAATTGATGCTACAGTAGCCGCTTTTTTATCAAGAATTTTGATTGCTTTGGAGTTCTCTTTGGGGATTTTAATTTTACTACCCTTGCATCTTAAAAAAATAGTGGTACCACTAACTATCGCAATTCTTCTTCTTTTTTGCTTGCATTTAGGCGTTCAAATTTATCTAACTGGAAACAGTGGAAATTGTGGCTGTTTTGGGACTCTTTTGCCCATGACACCACTAGAAGCAATAGTAAAAAATATTTTTGCAGTTGGTCTCTTAATTATTTTAAATAGGAATTTATTGGATGAAAAATATTCTGCTAAAAATATTTTCAGTGGATTTGCAATTTACTTATTTTCAATAGTTCTAATTTTTCTTTATATACCGATAAAGGTCAGTGATACTTTGTCATTTCAATTAGAAGAAACTAATGATGAAAATGCTTCTTTAGCTAGTGGTCCACAGCAAGTTGTTTCAGAATTTGGTAGGTTACTACCCATGGCAGATGAGGGAAGACTGTTACTGTGTTTTTTTGCTCCTGGATGCGATCATTGTAAAGCGACCATTAGGTCCTTAGACTCTTTATCTAAAATCACCGAAAACTTTCCAAAGGTAGAAATTGTATTTATGGAGGAAGAAGTTGAAAAGATTCCTGAATTTTTTGAATATGCAGGAAATAAATACAATTATTTAGTTCTAGATATTGCAACTTTTTATGACGTTCTTACTTGGGAAAGAGATACTCCTGGTGTTTTTTACATGTGGAATGGAAACATTATTAAAGAATTTAATGGAATTAATGAAAAATCATTTAATTCTAGTGAATTAGTAGATGTCTTAAATGAAAAATCATGAGAAAAAAAATTGTTGCAGGTAACTGGAAAATGAATTTAAATCGAGAGGCTGCTTTCCAGCTAATTGAAACTATTGATTCATTAAAATTTTCAAATAAACTTGAAGTCATTATTGCTCCATCTAGTATATATCTTGAATCGTTTGTTGGAAAAGTAAAGAATATTAATATATCATCACAGGACGTTTCAGCTAATGATAACGGTGCATATACAGGTGAGTTTTCAGCAGCAATGCTTTCATCATTAAATTTAAAATATTCTATCGTTGGACATTCAGAACGTAGGCAATATCATGAAGAAACTGATGAAATGATTTTTAATAAGGCCAAACAGCTTCTTAAAAGCAACATGTCGCCAATTTATTGTTGTGGAGAATTATTAGAAGATAGAAAAAGTGAGAACCATTATAAAGTTGTAGCATCCCAATTACAACCCCTTTTGGATAATTTGAATTCAGATGAATTAGAAAAGTTCATAATAGCTTATGAACCTGTATGGGCAATAGGTACGGGACTTACTGCAAAGCCATCAGATGCACAAAATATGCACAGTTATATACGAGCTTTAATTAAGAAAAAATTTAGTTCTAGCATTGCCGACCAAATTTCTATTCTATATGGAGGAAGTTGTAAGCCTGATAATGCTAAAGAATTATTTTCTATGGTAGATGTAGATGGCGGTTTAATTGGGGGAGCTTCTTTGGATGCTGATTCTTTTTCTGCGATCATAAATTCTTTTTGATTTGGACTATTTAGAGTTTAAGTTTTTTTTCAAAGATAGAATACCAATAATTGATCTTTTTATACAAGAACTTGCTGATATAAATTTTGAGGCTTTTGAAGAAGATTCCAATTTTATCAAAGCTTTTATAGCTGAAGGCAATTTTCTAGAGACTAAGCTAAATTTATTGATGGATAAATATAAAAATCTATTTCAATCTCATGAGAAAATAAAACACCCTTATCAAAACTGGAATGAAAAATGGGAAAGTGATTTTGAAATTATTCATATAAATGAAAATTGTTCCATTAGGGCATCTTTTCACCCTCCAACAAATAAGATTTATGAACTTATAATTAATCCTGAAATGTCATTTGGTACTGGCCATCACGAAACAACTAGATTAATGGCTAAACAACTTTTTAAGTGTGATCTTAAGGATAAAAAAGTATTAGACTTTGGGTCAGGAACAGCAATACTTTCAATTCTTGCTGAAAAATTAGGAGCTTGTGAAATAGATGCTGTTGAGATAGATGAAATGGTCAATGAAAATGCCTTTTCAAATACAAAAATAAATAATGCCAATAAAATCAATATTATAACTGGAACAGGTGAAAACATTCCATCATCTAATTACGACTTTTTACTAATTAATATTAATAGAAACACGATTGTAGAAGAATTTAAATATTTCTTACATACTTTAAAAAAAGATTCTGTTTTAATTTTATCAGGTTTTCTATATACTGATGTTGATTACATTTTAAAATTCCTTCTCAATCATGAATTAAATATTATAACTTCAGAAGTTGAAAATAATTGGGCAGTATTAATGGTTAAATTTAATTAACTATGAAATTAAAAATTTATTCTCTTTTATTGGTTTTTTTTGTTTTGATTAACACTACTATTAGTCAAAGTAAATTTACACCTGAACCTGAAAAATTTCTTAAAGATGTACAATCTTTTTTAGGTGAATATGACAAAACAATTGCCAAAAAATATGTGAAATCTTTTGAGCCTCTTTGGTTTGGAGAGTTTTTTGATGTTGATAATAAAGCCCATGTATATGCAACCTTGAATACTATGGTTTCTAAAAACCTGCGTGTTTCTCCTCATTTCCTTTCTTATTTTAATGCTATTCTTTATTATTCAGAATCTAATATGAGTAAAGAAAATTTTGAGAAATGGCAAAATGTATTGGATATGTTGCTAAAAAAATCCAATAACAAGAGAATTGAACAATTTTTAAAGATTTCTGAGAACTTATTTTTGGATGGTACTATTTATTTTACTTCAAGAACACAAAAAGCAGCTACTATGTGGCAGGTCTCAAAAAAAGACAGCTTTGATATTGAATACGTAAAAAAAATACCTGTTTTTAAATTTAAAAACATTGACTTAAGATGTTTTGCTAAAGGAGATAGCTCAGTAATTCGAAAAACCAATGGTGAATTCTTTCCTTTAACATCTATTTGGTTGGGTTCAAAAGGTAAAATCGACTGGCAAAGAGCAAGAATGGATAAAGAAGTATTTTATGCAAAAGTTAAAGACTATAAATTAGCTTTAAAAAACTCATCATTTTATATTGACTCCGTTTCTTTCTACAGCAGTTATTTTGATCAGCCGATAATTGGAAAGTTAACAGAAAAAGTATTGTCTGTTATTTCCTATAAAAGAGTAACCTATCCTGCCTTTGAATCATACAACAAAAGGTTAAATATAAAAAATGTAAATAACAATAAAAATATTGAATTTGATGGTGGTTTCACTATTCGTGGGAGAAATTTATATGGCTCTGGATCTATCGAGAATTTATCAAAACTTAGACTTTCTTACAAGGGTGAAGAAATTTTAACAGCAGAAGCAATAAGGTTTATTATAAACGATGATGGGATTTCGTCTGATAAAGCAAAAATTAAATTTAATCTAGATAAAGACTCTATCATACACCCATCAGCGAATCTAGTTTTTTCTGAAAAGACTAAATCATTATTAATTTCAAGAGGAAGTGAAGGGATTTCAGCAGCTCCTTTTTATAATAGTTTTCACCAGTTAGATATGTACACAAAATCTTTAATATGGAAAATAGGAAATCCAATTATTGACTTTAAGGCCTTGGAAGCATCTCAAGAAACTAGATCCCAATTTGCTTCTTTAAATTTCTTTGATGTCAATACCTATGATCAACTCAACACTCCTTACGGAAATGTACTTGTTGATATTAAAAACTATGTTAAAAAAATTGATATAAAAACTTTTAATGCAGTTGATTTAGCTTCTTATTTAAGAAAAAGTATGACTGATTTTCAGTTTGTCCTTTATAATCTAACGGAGCTTGGGTTTTTGACTTATGACGCTGACAGGCAGATAGTTACTTGTAGTGAAAAATTATTTAATTATATTGAAAATAGATCTGGAAAGAAAGATTATGATATTTTGATTGTTAATTCTGATGCTCCAGTAAACGCACGTCTAAGTTTATCTTCTCTAGATCTTAAAATTTTCGGCATAGATAGAGTCGTTCTTAGTCTTCAACATAAAGTCTGGATTAAACCTCAAGCAAGATCCATTACTATTAAAAAAAATAGAGATTTAAATTTTGACGGTCTTATTACTGCTGGTAAAACTCAGTATTATGGTTCTGATTTCTCTTTTATTTACGATGATTTTAAATTAAATATGCCCCATTGTGATTCTATGTTTGTTTGGGCAGACTATAAAGAATCAAAGAAAAAAGGTCAACTGGTAAGGTCTTTATCTAATATTCAATCTTTAGAAGGGTATATTCAAATTGATAATGCTGATAATAAGTCTGGAGTAGATACTTCACATCATGAATTCCCAATATTGCATTCCAATACTCCTACTTATGTTTACTACGACGATCAAAGTATTCAAAAAGGCATTTATAACAGAGAAAAATTTATGTTTGTAATAGAACCATTTGAAATGGACAGTCTAGACGAGTTTGCAAACGAGGGGCTTAATTTAAATGGTTTATTTAAATCAGGTGGTATTTTCCCAGATTTTAAAGAGTCTTTAATAATCATGCCCGATTATTCTTTAGGTTTTATAAGGAGTACTCCTACAGATGGATTTAAAATATATAATCAGTTAGCTAGTTATGACAACGAAATTAGATTGTCTAATGATGGTCTTAAGGGTTCTGGAACTGTAGAGTTTTTTACTTCAACAGCAATTTCAGAAGATATTACTTTTTTTCCGGATTCGGTCACTGCAATTGCCCACACTTATATAAATGAAAAAAGAGAATTAGATCCTGAAATACCACTAGTAAAAGGAAGTGATTGTCAGATATCCTATATCCCTAATGACAGTTTATTATTTGCAAGATCTTTAGATTCTAATTTTTTATTTTTTGACAATGAAGAATCTGATTTAATGGGGACTATTAAATTAGGTTTTGATGGAATTATTGGAAATGGCATTATGAGATTTGGTAAAGGAGAAGTGGAGTCTTTAAGATATACATATGAAACAGATCTTATTTTAGCAGATACTTCTGAGTTTCGATTAGTTTCATTAAACAATGATTTAGATGCATTGTCTTTTAAAACACAAAATTTAAATGCTAGGGTAGACTTTACTGCTAGAATCGGAGAATTCAAATCCAACTCAGGAGAAAGTTTTGTAACCTTCCCTGAAAATCAATATATCTGCTATATGGATCAGTTCAATTGGTACATGGATAACGACGAGTTAGAGATGGAAAATAGCAAGCAAGCAGCAGCAGATATAAATATTGATACTGATTTGGATTTATCTGCTTCTAACTTTTTTTCTATTCATCCTGAACAAGATTCTTTGAATTTTGGTTCCTCCAAAGCAAAGTTTGACGTTAGAAAGAAAAGGATTACTTGTGAAAAAATACCTTTTATTAAAGTAGCTGACTCTAGAATTACTCCTGACAGTGGAAGTATAGTCATAAGAAGAAAAGCTAAAATTGATCCTCTTGAAAATGCTAAAATTCTTACTAATGATATCACAAAATATTTTAATATCTATGATGCAGCTGTTGAAATATCTACTAGACATGATTATTTAGCTTCTGGAATTTACGATTACAAGGATTTAAATGGAGATATACAGAATATCTTTTTCTCTGAAATTAAACCCGATACAACAGACCAGACCCATGGATATGGAACAATTAAAAAGAATAAAGATTTTAAGTTGAGTCCAAACTATGATTTTTATGGAGATGTTAAGCTTAGTTCTACTATTGAAAATTTAGAATTTAGTGGATATGCCCAAATTGTTCACAGTTGCAAAAACATTGATCAAAAGTGGATAGATTTTACATCAGAAATAGATCCATTAGACATCTATATTCCTATCGTGTACGATTCCACTAAGAAATATTCTAATTATGACAATATTTATTCAGGTATGATATTTAACACCACTGATTCTCTCTCTTTGTATCCTTCTTTTGTCTCTTCAAAAACTAATGATAATCATATTGAATTAATAAACACGGATGGTTTTTTAAGATACAATGCTTCCAAAAAGGAATACCAACTTTCTAATAAAGATAAATTGACTGAATACACATTGCCAGGTAATTATACTTCTTTAAATATTGAAAGTTGCAGGGTAAAGACTGATGGTATATTTGATTTTGCAATTGACTTAGATCAAATAAAAACTCAATCAGCTGGAGAAATTAAGTTCAACCCGAAGAAGTGGTTTACGGAATTCAAAACATCCTCAATTTTTGATTTTTTATTCAGTCCTAATGCACTTGATAACTTATCCAAGGCAATACAAGAATTTCCAGACTTGAGACCCTTAGACACAGATAATTCATATTATGAAAAATCGTTAAAAGAATTTATTGGAGTAGAAGGTGCTGATAAAATTATTGAAAATCTCCTCACAAGTGGAAAAATTAAAAAATTCCCTGAGGAACTTGAAAAGCCATTTTACATTGGAGATATTAGATATAGATGGAATCCAAATAGAAAGGCTTATGTGTCGTATGGAGACATTGGGATAGCGAATATTAATAAAAATCAAATAATGAAATATGTCAAAGGTAAAATAGTAATTACTAAGAAATTAACTGGGAACGACTTAACTATATATCTGCAGTTAGATAAAGATAATTATTACTATTTTAACTATAAAAAGGGACTCATGAAAGTGTTCAGTTCCAATGAAAATTTCAATAAAATCGTTTCAGAGACTAAAAAAGACGAAACTAAAAACAAAGTTAAGGGAAAACCCGATTATCAGTATATGCTTGGAGCTCCAAAAGACGTAGCTCCATTTGTTGCAACTTACATGAAATAAAATGCAAAATATTTTAGAGTTCAATAATGTACTTGCTGTTTTACTTGCCTATTTCATAGGATCAATTCCTTCTGCTGTATGGGTGAGTAAATGGTTTTTTGGTATTGATGTAAGAGATTACGGGAGTAACAATGCAGGTGCAACCAACACCTTCAGAGTTATTGGCAAATTCGCAGGCTTCACAGTTCTATTTTTTGATATACTAAAAGGATGGGTTTCTGTGAAATTACTAACTGCTCTTATTCTGTATCAAACAGATTCTCTTGAATTTATTAATATGCAATTAATTGTGGGAATTACAGCTGTATTAGGCCATGTTTTCCCAATATATGAGAAGTTCCAAGGTGGCAAAGGAGTAGCAACTTTGATGGGAATTATTTTAGCAATTAATTTTTCAGCTGCTATTGGTTGTGTCATAATCTTTTTAGTAATATTTATATTTTTCAGCTATGTTTCATTAGGCGCAATAGTAGCTGCTATATTCTTTCCAATCATTACTATATTTATTCTAAGAATAGAATCTTTATCTTTAATTTATTTTTCAATATTCATTTCAATTTTGGTGATACTCACTCACAAACCAAATATTTACCGGTTGTTAAATAAAGATGAGAATAAGATGAAAATTAAACTCAAAAAAAGTAAAAATTCTTAGAAATTGAAAATATTTAAATTAAATATCTTTTTACTATTTTTATTGAGTACTGTTTTTGGTTTTTCTCAAGAAACTTTTAAGAACGAGGCAGAACGAATCAAGTTTTCTAATAAGTTATTCGAAGATCAAAAATTTATAGAAGCAGAACCTCATATGTTGAGTTTTCTAAGTAACAAAAATAATTCTGAGTACAATTTTAAATATGGAGTATGTGTGTTATTTAAATATGCTGACAAATCCAAAGCCATTCCATACTTAAAAAAATCTATTAAAGATGCTAATGTAGACCCGCGAGCATTTTTTTATTTAGGAAGAGTTTTCCATTACAACTATCTATTTCAAGACGCTTTAAATAATTACAATAAATATAAATCTTTAGCCAACGTTAAGCAAGCGAAGTCTCTGAATTTAGAAATGTATATTCAAATGTGTCAAAACGGACAAACTTTAATGCAAAATCTATCCGATATTATAGTAATTGATAAAAAGTCTACTGCACTTGATAAATTCAATTATAGTTATGATTTAAAAGATATTGGAGGAAGAATTCTGCCAACTCAGGAATTTCAATCGAAAATTGACCAGAAAAGAAACCACAAGCCAATCATATATTTTCCGTCAGTTAAAGATCTACTTTTTTATTCAAGTTATGGTGAAGATGGAGAAAATGGATTGGATATATATTACAGAAAATGGTTAAATAACGGTGGGTGGTCGGAACCCAAAAAATTACCAGAAAATATTAACTCTCCATTTGATGAAGATTTTCCGTTTTTAAATTCAGATGGTACTACTTTTTACTTTTCATCTAAAGGTCATAATTCAATGGGTGGATACGATATTTTTAGATGTAATTTTGATCCTACTACCAACGATTTTGGGCCAATAAATAACTTAGATTATAAAATAAATAGTACTGACGACGATATTTTATATTTAGTAGATAAACTTAATGAAAATGCAATTTTCTCATCTAAACGTTCTTCTGCTGGTGGTAAAATAGATGTTTATAATGTGAAAGTTAAAGTATTACCTCTTCAAAATATTATAATAGCAGGAACTTTTAAAAACTCTATTATTGAAGATGATATAAAAGCAAATATTAAAATTCAGGATATTAGAACTAATAAATTAATTGCTACCTATACTGTTAGTGACGATGGAACTTATAACGTACTATTACCAAATTCAGGAAAGTATAAATTTATAGTAGAGACGCCAAAAAGTGAAAAAATCCATGCTGGTTTGGTTGATGCTCCTCCGCAAGATAAATTAAGAGCTTTAAAACAAGAAATTGAACTTCTTAATAAGAATGGTGAGGAAAAATTAGTGATTAAAGATTATTTTGATCAGTCACCCGAAAATGAAGCAGTTATTATTGCTAATTTATTAAAAAAGATGTCAGAACCTGAAGTCAACATTGATCTTTATCCAGACAGTATTTTAGAGCAATTAGTTGCAAATGAAATATCAGCGGAGTCTGAGACTAATGAGTTAATTATTAATCAAGAAACCAATTTAAATGAAAGTGATATTACTAACGAAGAAACTACAGATTTTGAATCCAATAAAAAGAATTTAATTGAGTTGAAAAAACAAGCTCTTGAGAAAATAAAGCAACAAAATATTTTAGTTGCTAATATTGCTAAACTTAAAACAGAAGAATCTCAAGAATACGCTGAAAAAGCAGATGATATAATACTCGATTTAGAATATGAGGATAATGACTCTATTGTTGAAGAACAGTTGAAAAAAGCAGCGCAATTCAATTTAAAATCAAAGATTTTAAACGAAGAGGCAAATAATTCAATTTTACTTACTAAGACACTAGAAAATAATATTAAGACGAAAGAAGAACAAATTACATTACTAAACAATTTAAACTCAGAAGAAGATCTAAAATCAGATTTAGAAAATGAAAAAGTTATAGTTATTCAACAAGAATTGAATAATCCAGTTTTTAAAGAACCCTCAACACTTCAAACAATTAGAGAATCATCAAAATTAAAAGAAAAAGAAGCTGAAGAACACTTGGCGGTTGCACAAAATTTAAGATCTGACCAAGAGAGCATTACATTTCAAATTGAAAAAGAAAAAGAGATTTTAAACAATACTAAAAAGAAAAAAATCATCAACGAACAAAATTTAAAAATTGAGGATTTAAAAAGAAAAAAAGATCGTTTAGAAGTTGATATTGAAAGAGAATTTAAAATCTATGAGGAAATTGAGTTAGAGAGAAAGGACTTAGTCAATGAAGCAGACGATTTAGAAAAGATTCAACTTTCTAAAAAATACAATAACCTTGTTTTAGAGACTGATATTGATGTCGAAGATCTTGATGAAACCAATAAAACTGTTAAATCCGAGCTAATTGAAAAAAACAATCCACAATTAGAAAAAATATATGTTGAAATAGCTGAAGATAACGATCAATTAAATACATCTTCTACTAATAACATCTCTTCAAGTTCAGAATCCATTATTACAACCAAATCTAATAATGTTTCAAATTCTGATTCAACTCTTAAAAATACTATAAATTCTGACGAACAAAATAATATAACTGAACCAATAGTTGAACTAGAATTAACTCCTGAGATTTCTAATGAGGAAAATAAATCGTTAAGTACTGAAAATAATGGCGAAAATTTAAACGTCAGCACTGAAAATTCACCAGCTTCAGAAAAATCTGATGTTTTGATAGATGAAGAAACAATCGCATTTGTGGAGAATTTACCAATTAGTGTTCCAATTGTTAAAGATTACCAAGAAGTGCCACCAACTGTCGTGGATGGCGTTGTTTTTGATTCTAAGTCTGACCCTAAAAGCTACCAAGTAACAGCCGCTGTTGACGAAGATGTGAAATTAAATCAGTCTAGATACGAAAACGAAACCAATAATAAAATTATAGATATTAACCAGAAAAACATAGATAAAATAAATGTTATTGCCTCTCAAAAAGAACAACTTGAACTTCTAAAATTGGATGTAAATAATGAGAATAAAAATTCTAAAATTGATAAGAAAATTTTAAAATTAGAAAAAAAGAAAGCTAAAGCACAACTGAAAATTGCTGATGATTTTGCTTTTATAAATGAAAATGAAATCAAACATCTGAACAACGAAATTTCATCTTCTAAAAAAGAAACAACTGATATTGATTCAGAAAGTTTTAAAATGAAGCAAGCAAATGAGTTCGAAAATGCAGCTGCTGTACTTACAACAAAAGCACAATCAATAAGAAATGCAGCTGCTCAAGAAAACAATAAAATTAAAAAAGGAAAATTATTAGATGAAGCTATTCAAAATGAAAATACAGCTATTAATTATCTAAAAAAATCTAAGAAATTATATGCTGAAGCCATTATCCAAGATTTTTCAACTGATAAATTATCAGTAATAAAGTCCTTAAATCCATCTGAAACGAAGCAGTCGGTTAAAATGGAAATACTTGCTGATATTGCGATGGAAGAGTCTAAAAAATATATAGATAAATCTGTAAAACTTAAGGAAGAAGGTAAAGTTTTAGAAGCTAAGGAGTATGAAAATTTAGCTAAGATTCAAAAATCAAAGTCAGCAAATTATAAAGAGAAATCTTTAGATTTTAAAAGAATGGAAACAGCAATTGTAGAAGAAATAGAACTTTCAAAATCTCTAGTTGATGCTGAAGTTTTAACAATTGCTTCTAAAGACGAATTTAAAACCTACTACGAGAGCGAAATAAATATTAATGAGCTAGAGAAGGAAAATCAAAAGCTGAATATTAAAAACAAGAGTTATCTAAAAATTTATGACCAATTAAATGCTAAATCAGAGTCACTTATCCAAGATTCTAAAAAAGAGACCGATCCTTTTAAAAAGAAACAATTATTAAAAGAGTCTAAAAAACTTTCTATTGAATCCAAAAAAATTAAATCTATTTCTGACGCTGTTGCTTATAGCATAGATTCTGTGAAAAGAGCAATAAAAAACAAGGAAAACGATCAAGCATTGGTTCTAGAATTTCTGGAAGATTCAATTGAAATTGCTCAAATAAAGGCGTTAGCTATTTCTGGAAAAGCAGACAGCGTACTAGCTATAGTGGAAAATGAATTTGAAAATGAAATCGTCTCCAATGTTAGTTTATCAGATTCAATAATTACTAATCAAGAAGAAACGATTGAAGAAGTTGAGGATCCACAAATTGTTGAAGTTTCTAAAATTGAATTAATACAGCCAGAAGTTATGAAACCATTAGCAATAGAGGATGTTTTTTCTAAAGACTTTGTAGCGCCATCTGATATCAAAGAAAGTATTTTTATAAGAACTGATCAACAAATTTATTCTAAAGAAAATCCAATACCACTCAATCCAAAATCACCTAACGGTTTAGTTTTTAAAGTTCAAGTAGGTGCTTTTAGAAAAGCTATTTCTCAAAAATTATTTAAAGGATTTGCTCCAATTAGCGCTGAGAAAGTTAGAGACGACATAACAAGATATAGAGTAGGTTATTTTAGTACTTACGAAAATGCTAACAAGGCAAAAACTCAAGTTCGGGCTTTGAGCAATAGTTATAGAGATGCTTTTGTAGTTGCTTTAAATAATGGAAAAAAAATTAGTTTATCACAAGCACGAACCATTCAAGCTAATGACGTTAACAATGGGAATACTAAAGCTGACTTAAGTAATGATGAAAAATTAAATAAATCTAACTCAGTTAAAAACAATCAAATATTAAATTTAAAGAAGCAAATAGCTAACAATCCAACTTTAGCTTCAGCAAAAACAATAGACCAAGTAAAAGGATTGATTTATTCTGTTCAGATTGGTGCATTTTCAAAACCACTAACTAAAGAAAATAGTTTGAATGTTTCTCCTTTAATTGTAAGTGCAGTCAATAACCTTTATAAGTATTCTGTCGGAGAATTTCAAAATATTGAACAAGCTGCATCAAAAAAGTTAGAATTAATTAACAGCGGTGTTTTAAATGATCCTTTTATAATCGCATATAACAACGCAAGAAGTATTTCCTTAATACAAGCAAATTCTGTAAATCCCAATCGAGTAGTTGAATATAAAAATCCGATTATTTACTATATTGACTTTGGTACTTATGTGAATGATTTTCCAGAAATTTTGAATCCAGGAAATTTAGAATTAAGAGATTTTAATATTAAATCAAGATCGAGATTTAGCGGAAAACAATTTTTCAGTAAAAAGTTCACTTCTTTGTCCGAAGCTCAAACAGCAATAAATAGAACGCCTTCAAGTTTGTCAAATTCAAAAATCATTAAGTCAAGTAGAGACGATTTTAGATTTAATTATGAATATAAAATTGAAGTTGGAGTTTTTGACAATATTAATAACGAGCTTCAAAATAGATTTAATAATTTGTCGAAATTAGAAATTAACAAAGCGGTTGTCAATGGGGGAAATACCTATTATACAAAATCTAGAGACAATTACGATTCAGCGACTACAGATTTAAACGCCTGTAAAACACAAGGGTTTACAGAAGCAAAAATTATAGTTTTTAAAGATGGGGTTAAAACTACGCTTGAACAAACCCAAAAATCTTTCCAATAAATTAATAAAATTGTTACTTTAGCTTAAGATGAGTGATCAGCACCAGTTAAGCGAAGATATTTTAATTTCCGAATTGCTAAGTAAAGATATTTCTATTGTTCTTTACAACGATGATGTTAATAGCTTCGACCACGTTATTAAATCTCTTTGTAAGTATTGTGATCATGATTCAGTTCAAGCAGAACAATGCGCTTGGATAGTCCACAATAATGGCAAGTGTCTAGTTAAAAAGGGTTCTTTTGACGATTTAAGACCAATATGTAATGCACTTACAGAAAACGGCCTAAGTGCACAAATAGAATAACTCAATTTTTTTTGTTGTACCCTTTATTCTTCGAATTTTATTTCTAATTATATTTGATTTTGGATCTTCGTAAGATTAAATTTTTCTTATATTAATTAAAGAGTCGATATATATTTATGAACATTAATATTCGTTTTATTTTAATCTTTTTGTTGTGCATGTCACAATCTTTGAGAAGTCAAGAGGAGTTATCTCCTACAGCAAATAAATCTCTTTTAATATTGGAAGTTTTAAATCCAGATGATTCTCCATTTTCAAATAAATTAGTTCAATTTATAGATGAAAAAAGGGAGATATTTCAGTCTAAGACTAATGAAAAAGGATTTTTGAAAATATTACTTCCTATTGGAAATAGGTATTACACTAAATGTAATTCTTTAGTTAATGAAAGAACCATAGCTATTCAAAATGTAGGTTACTCCACCTTTTCTACTAGTAGATATACCCATAGATTTACAGAGTTTGCTTTAAAATATTTGAATTTTCAAAACCAACCTGTTAAAGGTGAAAAAATTTTCACAATTCTAAGCTCGGGTGACACACTAAATAACCAAACCAATCAAAATGGGGAAGTAAAAATATATATTCCTATTAAAGATACTTTCGAAGTACAAACTAAATATCATTTAATTAAAAGGTTTGAAATACCTGATAAAGGTTATGAATCCCTAAAACTTGAATACCAGTATAGAGGACAAAGTAGTATAGAATTTGAATTAGAGGAAGAACAGAATAAGTTAGCTGAAATAAAGTATAAGAGAGATAAACTGACCAGAGATTCCATAAAAAGGTATGAAGATTCTGTAGCTACAACACAACCTACAAAAGTTATATTTTTTGCGTCAGACAGAGACTTTAAACATCTTGGAGAAATTAGTGTCTTTGATGGAAGTGAAAAAGGGGAATTGTTAGGAACTGTAAACTCAGTATGGAGTTGTCATTCTGGACCGCCTGTTAAAGATGCCGAAGTGATTTTTAAGAAAATGAAAGGGGTTTATACTTATTATGCAAAAAGTACACAAGGATATGTATGGGAAGGAACTTATAATATTAATGGGGGAGGGTGGAAAAGAATAATTTTAGAAATTAGTAAAGGGAAAAAGGAATTTCCTTAGTTTTTAAAATCATTAAATGAATAAGTGCGAATTGTGTAACAGAGTAAAAGAACTTACTTTTCACCATCTTATTCCTAAAAAAAATCATAAAATAAAACATATAAGGCAACAATTTAATTCTTTGAATATTCATACTTATGGAATTAAAATATGTAGAGATTGTCATAAAATGGTTCATAAACTAATTTCACATAAATCTTTAGCTCTTAAATACAACTCAAAAGAAGAACTTCTCAATCATGCAGAGCTAAAAAAATTTATTGATTGGGTGAAAAATCAAACTAAAAAAGTGAAATAACAAATGCTTAATTTTATGCTTTTTATCATGATAATGATGTGGCGGAAAATAGCACTTATTTTAACAATCCAGATGGATATGATGAAAACAATTACTCTCCGATCTTAATCGTACATACTGAAGAAAAAGACGATTTTGGTTCTTGGTTCGTAGAAACAGATGAAAATGGCTTCAATCCTAAAAATCTATTAGTGAGTACTGTAGAAACAAAATTTGGTGTAATTGTTGAGAATGTTTGGTACGGTAAAGAGAAACTTAAGAACGATGGGATGCGTAGTACTGACGGATAAAGTACTCGTGCAGAGGTTGGTTGTTTTGATCTTGCTCAACATAAAGGATATTATAGTAAAGAATTATACACTGATAAATATCTGGAGGAATACTGGCTCGAGTGGCCAGAATATATTTTTGGCGAATTGCTTTATTAACTAAGTCAACTTTTTCTTACTTTAATGGTTAAAACTTATGAAATGATGAATATTTATATTTCCCATTTTTAACTTTATACGTAAATTATCGATTATGGACTTTTTGACTTTATTTTTTATTGTTTTTACACTATTTATTATCATAGCTTTCTTTTGGTACATTGGTTTACCAAAATGCCCAGAATGCCAAAATAAAGTATTTAAATCTCCAGAATTATTAGACAAAAAATACACGGACACAACAACAAGAAAAAAAAACGGCAGTAAAGACAAAAGATATAATGAAACAGGTTATTGGGAAAAACTAAAAAAATGGACTTGTAAGTGTGGTCATAGTTGGGAAAAATGGGTTGGTGGAACTACAGGATTTATAGAAGATGGTTCTGTAAACAAAGAAATAGCGGATTTAAAAGTAAAATCAAATCAAAAGAAAGCAGATATCAAAGCCCAACTGATAAAAGATTATGGCTCTATAGATAAAGTACCAGCTTATCTAAAGACAGATTTAAAAGATATATTAGACTTATAAAAAATATTTTTGGATTCACTAAATGGCAGATGATTACAAAAATGGAAGAAGCTAACCTCCCTTTGCTTTCTTAACTAAGTCAAGTTTTTAACGTTAATTTACAGATTAGCTACGTTTATTTTGCACTATTTAAAATAGGATACTTTTTCTTACTTTTATTTTTCAAAACTTATTAAATGAATAAACTTGTAACTCTTTTAATAGCATTAATTTCAATAACAATAAATGCTCAATATGAAACTATAAACTTTAGAAAAGACAATAGTAAAGCAAAGGGTAAAATTGTTTTTATAAATCAAAATTACTTAGGTTTTCAAGCATCAAAAGCTGCTAACAATATAATTAAAACAAACAAAGGGAATTTAACTTTTAAAAAAGGAAAAAAAGATAATTTATTCTTAATTCCAAGAAATGAAGTTCTTTCTGTTAATTCAGAAAATGATTTTAAAGAATTTTTAATTAGTTCAAATAGTCAAATGGATTTTCTGAAAGACAGAATTGCTTATGATGAAAGGAATATCTATAAGTTTAGAAAATTACAATTGACTGCAATAGGGATGGAAATAATTGGTACAGTAATAAGCATTGGAGGGACTGCTATTAGCTTAAATAATAACTCTCTAAGCTTTAATCCATATACTTTCACGATTATTGGAGCAGTATTTGGTGGTGTTGGTTTTGCGCTTAAATTATCAAGCTTTTCAAAACTAAAATTTGAAAAGAAATACAATAGTATAGACGATAAAAATGGATATTACTTTACCTCAAATTATTACAAACCTTACCAAGAAGAAAAAATACCAAAAGAAGAAAAATTAGAGGATATAAGTGTTTTAAAAAATGGATTTTCTGATTACTCTTTAGGAGTTAAATTAAAAAAAGGAACAAAAATCTTATTCTCTTTGGATGGTAAATATTACAAAGGAGTTGTTAAATATAGAGAAGGAGCAAGCTATGAAAAAGTCAATGTATATAATATTGAAGTATATGACATTATTAATAAAAAATGGAATTTTCAAAATAATGGAAATATAACAATACTTAACTCTCTTGTTATTGGATACAAATTTTGAAGCTTTCTTAACTAAGCCAACTTTTTCTTACTTTAATGGATTAAAACTTATGAAATGAAGAAGCTTATTGTGTTTATGTTTTCAGTCCGTACAGCATATTACTACATTGATAGCGGTACTATTTCAGCGGTGAACTTATGGCAAAGAATGACAAGGGTAAAACGGTCTGAAATTGATAAACTTTTCCAACCATAGGAATCTTTTTACCCTAATTATCTATGCGTTAAATTAAACTAAATAATAATAAAAATAAATTTTTTCAAATGAAATTTATACTTAGAGTTGCAGTTCCAGGAGTATTTGTTTTCACCTATTTTATGTGGCGTCCCATTGGTAAATGGAATTTTGTTGATCTTGTTTTTATAGTTTCAATTTCCGTATTCGCAATATACTCGTATGTAAAATGGTCAGCCAGGTGTCCTAGCTGTAAACGTTGGGGAACAGCTCAAAAAATTAAATCAGATTTTCTTGATTTTAAAGAAAGGCCAACAAGACATTTTTCAGAAACCAAAATAGAGAAAGACTTCAGCGGTAAAAATATTCAAATTACAAGAAACTATAAAGAAGATAGTTCGACAACTAAGTATTTAGATCGTTTCCTATGTTCTTCTTGTGAACACGAATGGGAGGTAGAGAGAAATGAGGATAATAATGTTAAGACAGAAATCTGACTTAGTTAATATAGTAAAGGGGGGTTAGTTATTTAGATAATTTTTCAGTTGCTTCAATTGAAGAAAATTACGCTGCATTGGATTATGCTTAAGACTCAAATTCATAGCTTCACTAATTAATGCGCTTAAATGCGTTCTAATGGTATTGTAGGAAGTGGCATTAACATAATTACTGAGTAGTTTTTCTATTGTTTTTTCATTTACCTCTCCATCTTTAGATATTTCTTTAATCTTCAAATAAATAAACTCAAGTGTTTCTAAGTACTTTTTAGAGAGGTTTGATTTAAGTTTTCTATCAAGAGCTAACTTCAAGACTTCAAGATCTGTTCTTGTATTATTTTCGTCAGTAACTATTCTTTTAAAAATGGTATTACCTGTCTGGACGTACTTATAAACTTCAGAAGCTAATAATTTGCCCATTTGATACCTTTCTTCAACAGGGTAGGTGTTTGGCATTAATTTAATACCAATTCTATCTCCATTATAGAGTCTATATCTTTTCTTATCTACATAAAATGTTACGAATACTTTTGAATCTTTGTCAAAAGAAATTTTAGGATATGCTAGTTTCATTCTGCCAGTGTTTTTACAGTTGGTTAATAATTAGGCAGTTTTGAGCACTCTTTTCGAGTC